>OBLY010000001.1_pt1 | contig 73633 bp, 86 predicted proteins | sample 1539041 | NCBI WGS metagenome assembly OBLY01 (sample SAMEA2690973, study PRJEB22502) | sediment metagenome | biome: Billabong; feature: Tropical; material: Sediment | place: Australia | collected 2013-05-14 | depth 1 m
ACCACCGAGATCTACACTCTTTCCCTACACGACGCTCTTCCGATCTTCCCATATTAAGAGAGCGAGGAAAGGTAAAATCATCTTTCTTTATGGTCACCACGCGAGCGCCGCTTTGAATCGCAGATTCCTTCGTTCCGTCATGCGATTCATTGTCGACGAGAACAATTTCCTTTTCTCCGGTATAATCCTGGCTCCTTATCATGGCCAGCAACTCGGCCAAGCAATCTCTTTCGTTCATTGTTCTGATGATGATTGACACCGACGATTTCATAATCTTCCTTTCTATTTTTAGTTGTGAAGTGTGCTTTGTTGGAGCTAAGCCCATTTGACTTAACCTCTTGTTTTTAATTATAAATTATAAAATTATATATGTCAACATTTTCGCTGGCAAAACAAAAGCTCCCTTGAAGTGGCCAAGATTGCCTGGCAAATATTAGGAGGCCTCGCCTCCGAAGTTAATGCAAAACTACGAGGTCAGACCTCGTAGTTTATTTTTTGGTTTCTTTGTGCAAGGTGTGCTTGTGGCAGGAAAGGCAGAATTTTTTTAATTCAAGTTTGCCTTTTTCTTCCTCTAGGCCTTTTGATTTCTTAGTAAAATAATTTATCTCTTTGCACTCTTTGCACTGAAGTTTTGTAAACGGTTTTTTCTTTTTTGCCATATATATTTGTTATTTTTTTAAATTTGAGCCCGAAGGGAGAATTGAACTCCCGGCCTCATTCTTACCAAGAATGCGTTCTGCCACTGAACTATTCGGGCAGCAAAACAGTGGGCGCGGTAGGATTTGCACCTACGTAGGCCAGGGGCCGCGAGATTTACAGTCTCGTGCATTTGACTACTCTGCCACACGCCCAATAAAAATATAATAACACTAAAAAAATTAATTTTCAACCTCGCGGCAATGCTTCTTTCTCCATTCTTCTATTTTTTTGTGGTCTCCGGAGAGCAAAACTTTGGGCACTTTCCAGCCGTTAAAATCTTCGGGCCTTGTATATTGCGCGCATTCAACAAAGCCCTTAGTCTTAGTTGTTCTTTGTTTCACCATTTCTTCCTTTCCCAAAACTCCAGGGATTAAGCGACAAACAGATTCAACCACCGCCATAGCCGGAATTTCTCCGCCCATTAGAACATAATCCCCTATCGAAAGTTCAATATCAGCAATTTTTTTTGCCACTCTTTCATCCACTCCCTCATAGCGTCCGCATATCATAATAATCTGGTCTAGCTTAGAAAATTGGGCCGCCATTTTTTGGTTAAACTTTTTTCCCCTCGGCGTAAATAAAATTACTTTCGATCCCTTATCTTTCTTCAGCTCCGAAATTGCTTTATAAATCGGCTCTACTTTCATAACCATGCCGAAACCACCGCCAAAAGGTTTGTCATCCACGGTTTTATGCTTATCTTCCGCCCAATCCCTCAAATTATGGACATTAATCTCTACCAAACTTTTTATTCTGGCTTTAGCAATCAAACTCTCGCCAAAAAACGACTCAAAAATATGCGGAAAAATTGTAATAATATCAAACTTCATGTTTTAAACAAAAACACCCCAGATGGGGTATTTTTGCAATTTTTAAAGATTACAGTTTCAAATCTTCTAGCCCTTCTGAAGCTGCTTTCTTCTCCATTCTTCCGCCTTCCGGCTCTTCAATCTTTAAGTTGACTCTGGCTTGATTTTTCAAGCCTACGATTCTAACTAAAGCTCGAATAGCTCTGGCGGTAGAACCGGCCCGGCCGATTATCTGACCCATGTCTTCGGGGTTTACCCTCAAAGAGAGCAAAACTCCCATTTCATCAACCTTGCGGTCGATTTTAACATCATCAGGATGGTCAACCAAAGCCTTAACAATATATTCAAGAAATTCTCTGTCGTTTTCTCCTTTTGCCATATTCTATCGTAAAATTAAAATTTACACTCAGTAGCCCCGACCTTTCCACAGCTACTAAGTACAATTATACTCGCTCAAGCAGTTTTGTCAACAGGCTTTTGTTCAGTGGGCTTTGCTTCAGTTTTTGGAGCTTCTTTTTTGCTTTTTTTATGCACGTCTATTTTTTCGCCCTCAATAATCTTTTCTGCTACGAGCATATTATGAATCGTCTTAGATGGTTGGGCTCCCTTTTGAATCCAGGCTCTTATTTTCTCCGCTTCAAAGGCTTTTTGTTTTGTCAAAGGATTCCAAACTCCAACTTGGTCAACAAAACGGCCGGCTCTTGTCGGATTTCTTTTATCTGTTACTATTATTTTGAATGATGGCTGATGTTTTCTGCCTATTCTAAATAATCTGATTGTCAACATATATTTATTTTGTAATTACCATTTTTTAACTTTTAAAGCTTTTTCTGCGGCTTTCTCTTCTGCTTCCTGCTTCGAAGAACCCTCGCCTTTTGCTACCAATTCCTTCCCCAAAAATACCCCTATAGCAAACGTTTTTTCATGGTCCGGCCCCCACTCTTCCACAACTCTATATACCGGAGTAATTCCTGCTTTTTCCTGCGCTTCTTCCTGAAACTTCGATTTCGCATCTTTAAACAATTTCTTTTTAATAATTACTGGGAGTTCTTTTACAACATAATTCATAACAAATTTCTTGCAGGCTTCCAATCCCTGGTCTAAATACAAAGAACCGGTAAAAGATTCGAAGGTATTCGCCAAGATATACTGCCTTGCCTTCCCCTCTTCCTTTATTTCACCTTGGGATAAAAGAAGATAATCATTGAAACCGATTTCTTTGGCTATTTCGGACAGTATTTTTGAATTTACCAAAGCTGCTCTCAAGCTTGTAAGTTCTCCCTCTGTCTTATCGGGATATTTTAAATACAGGTATTCAGTTACAATTTGTTCCAAAATGGCATCTCCTAAAAATTCCAATCTCTCATTGTGATAAATTGGAAAACTTGGATTTTCATTTAAAAAAGACCTGTGGATAAACGCTTGAACCAATAAATCTTTATTTTTAAAATTTATTTTTAATTTCGATTCAAGCTTTTTAAATTTTGCTTTTATTTCAGCTGGTTCCAAACTCATTTTCCTTCATTTATTAATTCATTATAAACTGTTCCCAGAACTCCATTTATGAACTTTCCCGAACTTTCCCCTCCAAAACTTTTTGCCAGCTCTATCGCTTCGTTTATTGCCACCTTTGGAGGAACTTCATCTTTACTTTCATATATAAGCTCGAAAAGCCCTAATCTCAAAACATTTCTGTCTACTATTGTTATTTGGTCAAGAGGCCATTCGGGCGCTGCTTTCACAATTATTTCGTCTACTTCTTTTAAATGTGAAATAACCCCGTTTATTAACTGCCAAACAAATTCTTTATCTTCTAGCCCCGGCCCGAATTCTTCCAAATTCCTCTCTACTATGCTTTCCAAGGCATCTGGTTTTTTGCCATTAAAATCCCATTCATAGAGGCTTTGCATTGCAATTGATCTTGAAAGATGTCTTGAAGCCATATTATTTATTTTGGCTTGTTTGGCCAGCTTCTTCTTTCATTTTCATCTCTTTTTTTTTGTTTCTTTTCTTTCTTTGTAAGATTGGCCATAACATCAACGAGCATTTTGCCCCTATATGTTCCGCAATTTTGGCAAAGAGTATGCGCCAAAACAGGTTTTCCGCATTTTGGGCATGAAACTAAAGTGGAGCTTGCAATGTGCAAGTGCATCCGTTTATTTTTTTGCCTTATTTTCGAACGGTGTGTTTTTGGTAAACCCATAAATTTTAATAAACTTATAGTACCAAATAATCCCAACTTTTGCAAGGGTTATTAGCCGCAGCAAAAAGAAACCCTGTGGAGAGGGCAAAGGCCGAATTCTTTTATTTTTTGGCGGTGCAAAGCGGTTGAATAGCCTTTATGAATATTAAAAAGATATTGAGGATATTGTCGGTGGTAATTTATCATAATCCTGTCTCGAGTAACTTTTGCAATAATGGAAGCCGCCGAAATGCAGGGAATTTTTTCATCACCCCTGATTATAGATTTTTGCGGTATGTTGATGTTTATTGCAAAATTGCCATCGATAAGCAAATAATCTGGCTTTATTTTTTTCTCCAAATCTTTAACGGCTTTTATCATTGCCAGTTTTGTCGCCTGCAAAATATTTATTTCATCTATTATTTTTTCCGAAACCTCGCCTATTCCCCACTTTACCTGCACATTATTTCTTAAGATTTTATAAATCTCTTCCCTTTGTTTTGGGGATAATTGCTTCGAATCCCTAAGATAAGGTAGAGGTCGGACCTCTACTTTATTGTCAAGGCAAAATGCACAAGCAACCACTGGCCCGGCTAACGGACCTCTTCCCACCTCGTCTATTCCAACAACAATCTTTCGCATATTTAAATTATATCGCAATTTTTGCAATTTCGCGATATCGCGATATGGCAAAATAGCATTTATCCACAAGCGCCTATTGACTTTATTTTTTGAGAAGAGTATCATTGCAAACAGTACACTTTCTGAAAGGACACTATATGAGCCGATCCGGATGTCCGCCGTAGCATTAGTTTGTGCCTGTGCAGGTACGACTGACGAGCGTCAGAACTTCTGAAACTGGAGAGTAAAATGCTCCGTCAATGTCGACACCCTCCCTAGCAAAATGGAAGCGTAAAAGAGCAGAGCGATCTTGATCAGCATCATCCCTAGCCGCATTTATGCGGCTAAGCTGACACCCTTGTCGAGTCATCTCTTGTCACAGACTGCAGACATGCTGGTGAACCATTCAGCAACAAAAAAGCGCGCCCTAGCCAATTACGGCAGGGCGCTTTTTATTTTTTAAAAAATTTTGATATACTGGCTTATTATGCCAAAGTTTACGCATCTGCATGTGCACTCGCACTACTCGCTTCTCGATGGGTTGCCCAAAATAGACTTGCTTTTAGATTACGCTAAAGAATTAAAAATGGATTCTGTTGCCGTTACCGACCATGGAGTTATGTACGGCGCGGTTGAGTTTTATCAAAAAGCCAAAGCCAAAGGCATAAAACCTATTATCGGTTGCGAGTTTTACATGGCAGCCGAAAGAATGCAGCAAAAACGTTCGGGCATAGACAGCAAACGTTATCATTTAATTTTATTGGCTAAAAATTTGGAAGGATATAAAAATCTGGTCCAACTTGTTACCAAAGCCCACCTTGAGGGCTTTTATTATAAGCCAAGAATAGACGAAGAACTCTTGGCGCAACATTCTAAAGGTTTGATTTGCCTTTCCGCTTGCATTGCTGGAAAAATTCCTCGCTTAATAGTTGCTAAAAAGCTTGAAGAAGCTGAAAAAACAGCTTTAAAATATCAGGAAATGTTTGGAAAAGACAGTTTTTATTTGGAAATCCAACACCATCCGAATTTGCCCGACCAAAAGCCTTCAAATGAGGGTGTTATCGCCATTTCAAAAAAATATGGAATTCCTCTGGTAGCAACAAATGATGTGCACTATCTAAGAAAAGACGATGCCGAAGCCCAAGATATTTTAATGCTAATAAACACCGATTCAAATCCGGCAGATTCAGAAAGGCTTACAATGAAGGCAGATGACTTTTCTTTTAGAACGCAAGAAGAAATGCAAGAGCTTTTTAAAGATTATCCCGAGGCCATAGAAAATACCCAAAAGATTGCAGATTTATGCAATTTGGAGCTAGAGCTTGGAAAAACAAAACTTCCATATTATGAAGTTCCCGGTGGAAAATCAGCCGAGGAATATTTAAAAGAACTTTGCCACGAAGGTTTGAAAAAAAGATTTGGCCCGCCTAGCCGCGAGGCTGGAAATAATATTGAAAAAAATATTCTCGACCGTTTGGAATATGAGCTTTCGGTAATTCAAAAAACCGGATTTGCTTCTTACTTTTTGATTGTGCAGGATTTTGTTAATTGGGCCAAAAGCCAGAGAATCGTTGTCGGCCCCGGCAGAGGCTCGGCCGCCGGATCTCTTGTAGCTTATTTAGTAAACATTACCAACGTCGACCCGTTAAAAAATAATCTATTGTTTGAAAGGTTTTTAAATCCAGAGAGGATTTCAATGCCAGATATCGATTTGGATTTTACCGATAGAAGAAGAGATGAGGTTATAAAATATGTGGCCGAAAAATATGGCCATGACCACGTCGCCCAAATTATAACATTCGGAACAATGGCAGCCAGAGCATCCATTCGCGATGTCGGCCGGGCTTTAGGCTACGAATACAGCTATTGCGATAAAGCGGCAAAGCTAATTCCCATGGGGCTTTCCTTGGAAGAATCGCTCGAAAAAGTAACCGAGTTTAAAGAATTGTATGAATCCGAAGAAAAAGCCCGCCGGTTAATTGATTTGGCTTTAAAACTTGAAGGGGTTGCCCGGCACGCTTCAACTCACGCCTGCGGAATCGTGATTGCCGCCAAACCTTTATCTGAAGTTATGCCTACCCAGCACCCCAGCCAGGAAGACGACAGCATTATCACCCAATATGAAATGCATGGAGTTGAAGCATTAGGCCTTTTAAAAATGGACTTTCTGGGACTTAAAAACTTAACTATCATAGAAGATACTTTGGCAAGAATTTATGTTTTGCGGGGAGAAAAATTAGATATGGATAAACTCCCAACCGATGATGATAAAACCTATAAACTTTTGCAAAAGGCCCAGACCACTTCTGTTTTCCAGCTGGAATCTGAAGGCATGAAAAAGTATTTGAAAGAATTGCATCCGACAACATTTGAAGACATAACTGCCATGGTTGCAATTTATCGCCCCGGCCCCATGCAATTCATTCCGCAATATATTGCTAGGAAAAATAAAAAAGAGCCGATAGAATATTTGCATCCTAAATTGAAACCAATCCTTGAGGAAACTTATGGAATTTGTATTTATCAGGAAGAATTAATGAGAATAGCCCGGGACATATCAGGATTTACTTTGGGAGAAGCAGATGTTCTAAGGAAAGCAGTTGGAAAAAAAATAGCTGAACTCTTAAAACAGCAAGAAACAAAATTTATTGAGGGGGCTGTAAAAAATAATATAGATAAAAAAATAGCCATAAAGCTTTGGGAATGGATTCAGCCCTTCGCCCAATATGGATTTAACAAAAGCCATGCAGCGGCTTATGCAACTATCGCCTATCAAACTGCCTACCTAAAAGCGCACTATCCGGTTGAATTTATGGCTTCTGTTTTAACTTCAGAAAAACAAGATGTGGAAAGGACTGCTTTTTTAATTGATGAATGCAAGCAAATGGGCATCGAAGTCCTTCCGCCGAATATAAATGAAAGCTTGAAAAACTTTACTGTTGTTGAAAACGGAAAGAAAATCCGTTTTGGCTTAAAAGCAATTAAAAATGTAGGTGAAAATGTAATCGATGTTATAACCGAAGAAAGAAAAAAGAATGGAAAATTTAAAAATATAACCGAGTTTTTACAAAGAGTCCGCACAAAAGATATAAATAAAAAATCGATGGAGGCCTTGATAAAATCCGGCGCTTTTGACGAGTTTGAAGAAAGAAACAAGCTTTTGTCTAATTTAGAAAGGTTGCTCGAATGGTCAAGAGAATCCCAGAAAAACAAAGCTGCCGGCCAAAAAGGCCTTTTCGATTCTGGGAGTTCGGCCACTTTTGTAAATATTTCTTTAGAGCCCGCCGCGCCCGCTTCGAATTTAGAAAGGCTAAACTGGGAAAAAGAACTTTTAGGCTTGTATGTCACCTCGCATCCGTTGAAAGATTACAAAAAAATCATGGCTCAAGCAAAACCCTTAAAAGAATTAAAAGATTGTTATATGAAGCAAAGAGTTAAGGTGGGCGGAATTGTTTCAACCGTAAAGAAAATTATAACCAAAACAGGCAAACCGATGCTTTTCGTAAAATTAGAAGATTTAAATGAAAAAGCTGAAATCGTTGTTTTTCCAAACACTTTAGAAAGATACCCGACTGCTTTTGTGGAAAATAAAATTATCTTTGTTTCGGGCACTGTTGACCATCGCGACAATTCTCCAAAAGTAATCGCCGACTCCGCCGAAGAAATAATAACCTCTTGACAACGTACTTCGTTTTTTGATAACATACAAATATAAGGCAGAAGAACCTACATGAATTGCGGGTTCAATCTGTGTGTCGCAAAAGAAACCACCTTTCAGTGGTTTCTTTTGTTTGCTATAATAATTTCGTGGACCTGGGCCCGTAGTTTCATGTAGTTAAAATTCTGTCTTTGACACACAGAGTAGCGGGTGCAAATCCCGCCGGGTCCACACCAAAAATGTCGAGAACCGTTCTCGATATTTTTGTTAAAATAGAAAAGCCGAGTGTGCGCATTGCACACACTCGGCTAAGCCCCCTAGAAAACTGTTTCCTCTGAAGCGCTCTTTGCAAGAATTATCTTCACTCTACCCTTATTGGGGTCAGCTGGAGGTTCCACGAAGATTTCTCTAGGAGGACTTCTTTTGATAAGCCCAGCAATCCTCCTCCGCCTTTCCTCTACCTCTTCCCTACTTAACTTCCCGAAGTCTTCACTCATATTTCTCCTTTCAAATAACTATTGATAGAATACACCATAATAACAAATAAGTCAATAATTTATTGATAATTCGTTAATTTCGGGTTAAAATACAGGCATAAATTTATGGAAACAAAAAGGCATTCTTTAGCTCATATTTTAGCTTTTGCAGTAAAAAATCTCTTTAAAGATGTAAAGTTCGGCATTGGGCCAGCCATAGAAAACGGCTTTTATTATGATTTCGGCAACCTGAAAATTTCAAATGCGGATTTGCCAAAGATTGAGCAAGAAATGAGAAAACTTTTGGCTCAAAACCTAAGCTTTGAAAAAAAAGAAATTTCAAAAGAAGAGGCTTTAAATTTATTTAAAGAGCAGCCGTATAAATTAGAGCTTATAAAAGATTTAAATAATATAACCATTTACAAATCCGGCGAATTTATTGATTTATGCGCGGGGCCTCATATAAATTCCACCAAAGAAATAGCTCCCAATTCTTTTAAGCTAACCAAAACCGCAGGAGCATATTGGAAAGGAGATGAAAAGAATCCAATGCTAACAAGGATTTATGGATTAGCGTTTGGAAACAAAAAAGAATTGTCCGGCTATTTAAAATTGCAAGAAGAAGCGGAAAAGTGCGACCATAGAAAACTTGGCGAGCGTTTAAACTTATTTGTTTTTTCCGATTTGGTTGGGCCGGGCCTCCCGCTTTATACTTTTAAGGGCGCTTTCATTTTGAGAAAAATAAAAGAATACTGCAATGAACTTCAAAAAGAAATCGGCTACAAAGAAGTTCAAACTCCAAATATGAACCGGGGGGAATTATTCAAAATTTCCGGCCATTACGAAAAGTTTAAAGATGATTTATTTAAAGTAACTTCTCATTACACAAAAGATGAATATTTTTTAAAGCCGATGAACTGCCCCCAACATACTCAAATTTTTGCTTCCAAACCAAGAAGCTACAAAGACTTGCCCATTCGAATTGCAGACTTTTCAATGCTATATAGAGATGAAAAAACTGGCGAACTTTCCGGATTAACAAGGTTACGAGGTTTTTCTCAAGATGACGGACATTGTTTCTGTTCGGAGGACCAGATAAAAAAAGAATTTAAGGCAGTGCTTTCAATAATAAAGAAAGCAATGAAAACTTTTGGAATGAAATACAGAATCAGGTTATCTTTGTGGGACCCAAATCACCCTGAAAAATACCTGGGCGACGCTAAAATTTGGGAAAAATCCCAAGCTATGCTCGAGGAAATTTTGGTTGAAAATAAAATTGAATATTTTAAAGCAATAGGAGAAGCCGCAATGTATGGGCCAAAAATGGATTTAATCTCAAAAGATTCATTGGGCAGAGATTGGCAGCTTTCCACTATTCAGCTTGATTTTATAATGCCTCAAAGATTTGGCTTAAAATATACCGATTCCGATGGAAAAGAAAAAACTCCAGTTATGATTCACCGGGCAATTATCGGTTCACCCGAAAGATTTTTTGGAATACTTATCGAGCATTACGCCGGAGCGTTTCCGATTTGGCTGTCTCCTGTTCAAGCTTGGATTATTCCAATTAGCAAGGCTCAAAATAAATTTGCAAAAGAAATGGCTGAAAAATTAAAGTCGGAAAATATTCGGGTTGAATTAAGAGACGACAATGAAACTTTGGGCAAAAAAATAAGAGAAGGAGAAATGCAAAAAATCCCCTATCTTTTGGTTGCAGGAGAAAAAGAAGTTAAAAGCAATTCGATAAGTGTCAGGGAAAGGAAAAAAGGAGATTTGGGAAAAATGAAAATATCCAAATTTTTAAAATTAATTAATGGCTAGCCTTTCACAACAATTTGAAGAACTAATAAATAAATACGAAGCTTCGGACAAAAAGAACCAATCTCAAGAATCTAACCCCACAATCCATGTTGACGAAATCGCTTCTAAGGTAGCGGTATTTTACGAGAAACTTCGCGGCATAATTGACTGGAAAGAAGAGCATCTTTTAAGGACAGGCGCGATTGAAAGGACTTTAAAGAGAAAAATTTTCTCAAATTTAAATATTGCAACCGGAAATTTTTCGGCTGAAAATATAGCTGAACCGGTTGTTTTTGAGTTAATCCGCGGAGGCATTTTCCCAAATGACAAGATCGAGGAAAATAAAATTCAAATTGTTCAGAATATCCTCAATAAATATATTTCTCTGATAAACAATACCCCCAAAAATTCTAAAAAATCACGCATTCAGCTTTGCAATTGGATTTTATCTATAACGGCTTGCGAAATAGAAGAAGCCTTAGGCAGCACAGAAAAAGAAAATGCTCTTATTAATTTTATGTTTGGCTGGATGAAGAAAAAAATAAAATCCCAAAAAAATATTGATACGCAAATATATATCGCAGTTCAAAGAGCCCTTTTTAAGCTCGATTCTCCAGCCATATCCTACAGATTAATAAAATACAAATATCCAAATTGGGATATAAAAGATATTTATTTTGTTTGGAACGAAATTGAAAAAGATTTGGACAATCCCATTGGAGATAAAGTTTACAAAATTTGCGAAAAACACAATGCTCCATTTCTCTTGTTGGGAGATATTATTTCTGAAAATTCAAAAGAAATAAAAGAAAAAATTTCTGACCCTAAAAACCTGGAATTATTTGCCAGAAAGGCTTACGACTTAAGGCTGAAAAATTTAAAATCAAGGTTAAAAAGGGCTGCTCTTTATGCCACAATTTCAATTTTTGTATCCAAAATTTTGCTTGCTTTGGCAGTTGAAATTCCATTAGACAAATATATATTCGGCACCTTTAACTTTACAGCTATCGGCATAGATGCTTTTTTCCCACCCATTTTGATGCTTGTGTTAATTTCCACAATAAAACCGCCCAAAAAAGCAAACTTTCACGCTGTTTTGATGGAACTGATGAAGGTGGCTTATTCCACCCAAAAAGAAGAATTTTATGAAATAAAAGAAATCAAAAAAACAAATTTTATTTTTGTTTTTGCGGCAAAAATCCTGTATTTTATAAGTTTCTTCATAACGCTTGGGTTGATTGTTTTACTTTTGCGTGACCTTAAATTTCCTATTATTTCTTATTTCATATTCATAATTTTTGTGTCACTTATTGCCTTTACTGGAGCGAAGCTTCGCCAACGTTCCAAGGAAATTGATATTATAGAAGAAAAAGAAGGGTTTTTAACCACACTTTGGGATTTGTTCACTCTTCCCCTTGTTCAAATGGGCAATTGGCTAACTTCCAAATGGAAAAAATATAATTTTATTGCTGCCGCCTTTAATGTTTTAATTGATATGCCGTTTACTGTATTTGTTGAATTTATTGAGCAATGGCGGTATTTCCTAAAAGAAAAAAAAGAAAAAATCCACTAATGAAATACTTTATTCTCACTTACGGCTGCCAAATGAATGTGGCGGATTCAGAGAAGATTGCTTCGGTTTTACAAAACAGAAAGATGAAACCGGCAGCAGATTTAGCTGAAGCTGACTTTGTTGTTGTTAATATGTGCTCTGTAAGGCAATCGGCTGTTGACCGGGTTTTGGGTTTGAAAGATAAATTGAAAGGCAAGAAAACAGCAATAACAGGCTGCATCTTGAAGAGAGACAGAAACAAGCTCAAAAAAGCTTTTGGAGAAATTTGGGATAAAGAAAAGCTAATCAAAAAACAAAAAAATATTTCTAAGAATTTAGTAGGATATATTCAAATAACAACCGGGTGCAACAATTTTTGCAGCTACTGCGTTGTTCCCTATACTCGCGGAAGAGAAGTTTCGCGAACTCAAAAAGAAATAATTTGCGAATTAAAAAATTTAATTAAAAATGGCGCTAAAGAAATCTGGCTTTTAGGACAAAATGTAAACAGTTATAAATATGGATTTCCCGAATTATTGCGCAAAATAAATAAAATTCCTGGTGATTTTTCAATTAGATTTATGTCTTCCCATCCTAAAGATTTTTCCGATGAATTAATTGAAACAATGGCAAAATGCAAAAAGGTTGCAAAATACCTCAATCTGCCGGTTCAGTCGGGAGATAATGAAATATTAAAAAAAATGAACCGACCTTATACTGTCGAACAATATAAAAATTTGGTTAAAAAAATAAGAGCTAAAATTCCCAATATTAATTTATCAACCGATGTCATTGTTGGTTTTCCGGGGGAAACAAAAAAACAATTTGAAAACACCGTAAAATTATTTAAAGAAATCGAATATAATATAGCTTATGTTAATAAATATTCTCCTCGCTCTAGCACTGCCGCTTTTAATTTAAGAGATAATGTTTCAATAAAAGAAAAAAAACGCCGGGAAAAAGTTTTATTGAAAATTATAGAAGAAACTCGCCATGGAAAATAAAATTTTTGTTATTGTCGGGCCAACGGCCTCAGGAAAAACCGGGCTCTCAATAAAACTTGCTAAAAAATATAATGGCGAGATTATTTCGTCTGATTCAAGGCAAGTTTATAAGGGCATGAATATTGGAACAGGCAAGGTCACAAAAAAAGAAATGCAGGGCATCCCCCACCATCTCTTAGATGTTTGCTCGCCTAAAAAAAGATTCACCGTAGCAGATTATAAAAAGCTAGCTGAAAAAGCTATTAGAAATATACAAAAGAAAAATAAAATGCCGATTATTGTCGGCGGTACCGGATTTTATATTCAGGCAGTCGTTGACGGCATAACCATTCCAAAAGTTAAACCCGATTTGAAGTTAAGAAAAGATCTCGATAAAAAATCAGCCGAAGATTTATTTAAACAATTAGAAAAACTTGATCCAGTGAGAGCCAAGAATATAGATAAATTCAATAAAAGGCGGCTTGTTAGGGCTTTAGAAATAATTATTAAAACAAAAGGGGCCGTTCCCCCGCTCAAGTCAAATCCTATTGATTCAGAAGTTTTATTTTTGGGAATAAACAAACCAAATCTGAAAAAACTAATTCGTGAAAGGTTGATAAAGAGACTAAAACATGGCATGATTGCCGAAGTTAAAAACCTTCGCGCCTCCGGTGTTTCTTGGAAACGCCTTGAAGAATTTGGCTTGGAATATAGATATATTGCTTTATTTTTGCAAAACAAACTCACTAAAGAAGAAATGATTGAAAGATTGCAAAAAGAAATAGAGCATTACGCCAAACGCCAAATGGTTTGGTTCAAACGCGATAAGCGCATTCACTGGATCAAAAACGAAAAAACCGCCCAAATCCTATTGACAAATTTTTTAAGATAGTATACAATACAGCTATTAAAGCTAATGAGGTGTCTGAGATTTCGGAGAGACACTCCACCTCGGACATAGGAAGGATATCCTAGGAAGGTTCTTCCAAACGCGGATGGCCTAAAAAATTGGGGAATTCGGTTAGGCTAGAGTTGCATTTTCGGCATAATAGGGTCTGGTGTTGCCCTTCTCTGCTGACCCGCAAGAAAAACACTGGCCAAAACCGCTTATTAGCTTTATTAAGGGCGAGTCAAACGAGACTCGCCTCTTTTTTTTGAAAAAACAACCCGTTGTCATTCCCGCGAAGGCGGGAATCCAGGTTCCGCAATATCGAAATATCGATATATCGCGTTTTAATTTTGATTTTCTCGCGAAATTGCGACATAGTGATATGGCGATATTTCTGCAGAGAACCTAGATCCGATCAAGTCCGGGATGACAGATAAATTATTTCAATAATTCTTTTTTGAGTATTTCGCGGGCAGTGTCGGGTTTGGCGCGGCCCCGAGTGGCGGCCATCACCTGCCCGACTAAAAACTGCAAAGAAGCCTCTTTCCCCTTTTTATAATCCTCAACAGCTTTTTGGTTTTTAGATATAACATCTTTTACTATTTTTTCTATTTCATCGGAACCCTCAATTTGGCTCAGCCCTTGTTCATCAATAATATGCGATGGGTCGGCTCCTGTTTTATACATTTCGGCCAAAACCTGCTTGGCTATTTTAGAAGATATCCTGCCCTCATGAATTAGGGCAACAAATTCTCCAAAGTTTTCGGCTGTAATTTTAAACTCTTTGCTTTTGACAGATTTTCCTTCCAATAGCCCCTGCAAATCAGTAGAAATGTAATTTGCAGCTAATTTAGATATTTTTGCAAACTCTCCATTTTCAACTTTTCTTTTAATTTCAATTTCTTTCACCCAGTTTCTTAATTCTGACACCACTTCTTCGTAATAGATTCCCAAATCTTTTTCGGAAACAAATATCTCAACGCTTTTCTCGTCCAGCTCGTATTCCTTTTTAAACCTCTCTCTTTTTTGAGCTGGAAGTTCTGGAATTTCCGATTTTATTTTATCTATAAAATTCTTATCTAAATGCACTGGCGGCAAGTCGGGTTCCGGGAAATATCTGTAATCATGGGCTTTTTCTTTCTCTCTTTGGCTAACAGTAATTCCCTTTTCATCATTCCATCCGCGAGTTTCCTGAATAATCTCCCCGCCTTCTTCCAAAATTTCTGTTTGCCTTTGGATTTCATAATTTACCGCCTTCTCGACAGCTCTAAATGAATTAAGGTTTTTTATCTCAACTTTTGTGCCCAATTTTTTGGTTTTGCTTAAGCTAATATTCACCTCAACCCTCATCTGCCCCTTTTCCATGTCTGCTTCCGAAACACCTAAATACCTTAAAATAAGCTGAAACTCTTGGGAAAATTTTCTTGCTTCCTCGCCCGATACAATGTCAGGCTCTGTTACCATTTCCATCAAGGGCACTCCGGCGCGGTTAAAATCAACCAGAGAATCGTTTCCTAAATGGGTTAACTTTCCAGTATCTTCCTCAAGATGAATTCTGGTAATATTTATTTTGCGACTGCCAATCAGCAAAAAACCTTTTTCGCAGAAAGGCATATCGTATTGCGAAATTTGATATCCCTTTGGCAAGTCGGGGTAAAAATAATTCTTGCGGTCGAATTTCGATTCACTAGCAATTTTACAGTTTAAAGCCAAACCAGTTTTGACTACTTTTCGAATCGCTTCTTCGTTAGCAACGGGAAGGCTTCCAGGCTGGGCCGTGCAAATCGGGCAAATATTTACATTTGGGTTTTTTTCCAAGGGATCATTCTTGCACGAGCAAAACATCTTCGATTTAGTGTTCAGTTCCGCATGTATTTCCAGACCTATTGTGGTTTTATATTCTTTCATATTTTTCTTTCAAATATAACAAAGGAATAATTGTAATTGTTTTTTTCATCAGCTTCGTTATCCGTTCTTTTTACCTCTTTCCAAATGTTCCCATCAATTTCCGGGAAAAAGGTATCCCCTTCAAAATCTCCATACACGAAAGTGATATACAACTTGTCAGCCAATGGCAAAAACTGCTTATAAACAGAAGCTCCTCCGCAAATCATTATTTCTTTTTCTTGTTTTGCCATTTCCAAAACACCTTCAATTGATTTTGAGATTAAGCATCCTTCGGGAGCCTTATAGCTCTCATCATTAGTCAGAATGACGTTCTTTCTCCCCGGCAAAGGCTTGCCTCCAACCGATTCAAATGTCCTTAAACCCATCACTATGGTTTTGCCCAGAGTATTTTCCTTAAAATATTTCAAATCCGCGGGCAAATGCCAAGGCAAAGCATTTTTATTCCCTATGACGTTATTATTGCCGATGGCTACGATTATGGAAATCATAAGTTTTTGATTAAATCCCACACCATGGGATGGATTTCTTCGGAAGTCAGTAGCCTTCCATTGCTGACACAGTCGATTATTTTAAAATCATTCGGATATTCTTCGGCTACTTGCATATATGAATCTAGGGCTTTTGACTGATGATCGCTTTCTTTTTCATGGATATCTTGGCTTTTATCATCGCCCAAGTATGCCTTTCTTCTTTCAATCTTATCCTTATCGGATATATTATTGGACATCTTGAGGGAGAATTCGGGGCTCGTTTTCAGGATTATGCTCAAGTTAGGCTTGGGAATCCCGAACAGATTATACTCCAGGTCAAAAACCCATTTGAAATAGTCCGATCTCTTTTTCCTGTCCTCTATCTTCCCTCCCTGGTGTCCTATATTTGAAGCAACATATCTGTCCCCCAAAACCATCTTTCCTTCATTGAGCCATTCTTTAATTTTAAAGCTGGCATCATAACGGTCCAGAGCGTAAAAAATAGAACCTCGGAAAGGCCCCACTTCTTCTGCTGTTCCATACTTTCCGTTCAAGTAAGAGTCTACGAAATACGAGGGGCTTTCGCCATGGCGAGGAAAATCTGTTTTTTCAACTTTGAAGCCTTCTTTTTTTAGATGCTCTTCCAAAAGCCTTACCTGGGTAGCCTTTCCAGAGCCATCCAACCCCTCAAAAACAATGAATTTTCCTCCCATGTTTTCCATACTTCAATATATCATATTAAATTTGGGTTTCTTTTTTTTCTGTGGTTACGCGGCCGCCCTGCCATTGTCCCTTGTAAAGATTGGACGATCCCCTTACCTCCGAGAACATTATGTGCAACACCCGGGCTCCCATTTCTAATTCAAAGGGTTCGTCCCGGAAGTTATAAATGCCCATGGATAATTCTCCACAATATCCCGGAGGAACTTGTCCGCCGAAAATATATACTCCCGATCTAAACAGAGTCGAGCGAGGCAAAGAAATGGCCAGAAGAGAGTCAGGCATATTCACCTTTTCTATGGTTTTCATCAAATAGTAAACCTTTGGCTCAAGAGAAACCTTTGCAGTTTTACCTTCCTCAAACTTTGCCACCAGTTCCATTTTGGGAGTTTCTCTTTCGGTGACGCCCATAAAACCTCTGCCTGATATCTTGTAAAGCTCTCCTATTCGGATATCAAAACCTGCGCCTTCGGGAGTAATTAATTCGCGTTCGCTCAGATTCTCCATGAGCTTATTTTCCCTTACTAGTTGCAATAGTTCTTCTGTTCCCAAAAACATATTTTTTATGCTTTATTTTTTTCTTTCTGCACAAAATCTTTCCATTCTTTGGTAACAATTCCGCCCACCGGGGTTAACTCAGCTTTTATGGGAGGATGCGATTGGTAGTTAACCAATTCAACCATTTCCGGCCTAAAATCATTTATTTCTTTTAATTCAGGGCTTATTTTCACGGCTGGAAACGGCAAGGGTTGCCGTTTAAGCTGTTCCCTAATCGCCTCCACATGATTTTCATAATAATGTATATCGCCAAAAGTATGAATAAACTCCCCGGGCTTTAATCCTGTTATCTGGGCCAAAACCAAAGCAAGCAGAGAGTAACTGGCAATGTTAAAAGGCACTCCTAAAAAAATATCGGAGGTGCGCTGATAAAGCTGTAGAGACAATCTTCCGCCATTTGCATTTATTTGGAACATAACATGGCATAAAGGAAAGCGGCAAGCTTCTCCGGGAGATGCCATCTCATAAAGATATTCCGGATTCCAGACACTTAAAAGGGCCGAATGTGTGCTTTTGTCTTTTCTAATATTATCAATTATCCATTGAAGCTGGTCAATTGTCCTCCCATCTTTAGCGGGCCAATGGCGCCAAGTATCGCCATAAACATGTGGAAGGTTTCCGTGTTTTTCGGCGAAATCAGCATTCTGCGCTATCTTTTCAATAAATTCTTCTTTTGTCATTTCCGGCTCCAAACCTTTTGAAATTTTTTCTCGGTAAATACGATAGGGATAGTCATCCCAAATATGGACTTTATTATCAACCAAATATTTTATATTTTTCTGGCCGGTTATAAACCAAAAAAGTTCTTTTAAAATTCCGTTCCAATAAACTTTCTTTGTTGTCAGTAAAGGAAATCCCTCCGCCAAATCAAAACGGAATTGCCTGCCGAACAAGCTATAAGTCTTGACGCCCGTGCCGGCATCAACCTGCTCGCATCCTTTGTCTAGCAATTCTTGCAGCAAATTCAAATATTGGTATTCAGGATGATTCATATTATTTTAGCAATTCATCTCCCAGGAGTTTTCCTTCATATTTTCTAATTTTAATGCCTCTTTTTTTAGCCAACTCCCATGCCTCATTTTCTTCTTCTTTCTTTTCTCCGCCAGTTTGAATGCGCTTATATTCATTTACATAAACTACTTCTTGTATGCCGGCATTATTAAAAGCTTTCATGCAGTCATAGCATGGAAAAAGCAAAGAATAAGCAGTTGACCCCCGAAGCCTTGTAGGGTCCTGCGCATTTATTATGCCATTTATTTCAGCATGCGCTCCGCGGCATCGGCTTAATTTCTGGGTTATAGGGTCGCCATCTACTTTGGCGCAACCAGCTTCTAAACAATGCAAATCGCCTTCTGTGGGCCCGTTATATCCTAAAGAAATTATCCTATGGTTTTGGTCTACAAACACAACTCCCGCCTCATGAAATTTGCACGAGGCGCGCTTGGATACAATTGAAGCCAAATTCATAAAAGTTTCGTCCCAGCTTATTCTTTTTGTTTTCGGGTTAGAAACATCTGGCATATAATTTATCTTAGCATTCAAATAAAACAAAAATCAAGCGCTCTTTCTGCGCTTGATTTTATTCTTACTTTATTTTACTTCTATGCCCATATTGCGGGCAGTGCCTTCGAGAATTTTCATTGCCTGCTCAACATTGTCTGTATTTAAGTCGGGCATTTTTCTTTGGGCAATTTCTTTCAATTGGGATTTGGATATTTTTCCAACTTTTGTTTTGTTTGGAGTTCCCGAACCCTTCTCCACTCCTGCCGCTTTTTTAATAAGATTAGATGCGGCTGGCTGTTTTAATACAAAAGTAAAGGTCCGGTCTTCATAAATCGTAACTACCGCAGGAATTTTAAAACCCATCTGGGCTTTTGTCGCGTCATTAAATTGCTTGCAAAAATCCGCAATATTTATTCCATGCGGAGCCAAAGAAGGCCCAATCGGAGGCGCGGGGTTTGCCTGCCCGGCATTTATTTGAATTTTAACTATTGATTTTATTTTCTTCGCCATAAAATTAAATTTTCTTTATTTGCAATGAATCCAATTCAACAGGAGTGTCGCGGCCAAACATATTAACCAAAACTTTTATTTTTCCGCGGTTTTGATCAACTTCCGAAACTTTCCCGTCAAAATCTTTAAATGGTCCATCTACAATTTTCACAGTATCTCCGGCTTCAACCTCAACCTGATATTTTGGCGATTCAACACCCATTCTTTTTTGCAAATCATCTATTTCTGTTTTTGAAACCGGCACCGGAGTAGTTCCAACGCCAACAAAACCAGTTACGTTGGGAGTATTTCTAACCACATACCATGAATCATCTGTTACAATCATTTCCACCAAAACATAACCCGGATAAATTTTTTCTTCAGTTACTTTTCTTTTTCCGCCTTTAATTTTTATTTTCTTTTCTTTCGGAACTATAACATTAAAAATCTTGTCTTCCATGCCCAAAGACTCAACCCTTTGCTTTAAGCTTTTTGCAACTGCATCTTCATAGCCCGAATAAGTGTGGATTACATACCAGTTTTTTTCTTGCGGAAGTTTTTGCTTTGGCATTTTAGCGCATTATTAATTTATTTAAAATATCAGAAAAAATAAAATCCAAACCGCCCAAATATATTGCGATTATTATCGTGATTCCTACCGTCACTAAAGTGTATTTTATGGTTTCTTTTCTGGTCGGCCAGTTGACTTTTTTCATTTCCAGCCTAACCTCTTTGAAAAAATTTATGATTTTTTCCATACTCCTCTATCTAAAAATGCCCCAAGGGGCTTTAGCTAATAATAGCTAAAGCCGAATTAAATGTCAAGGTTTTTGACCTTGTCGGCGTAAGCTTGGATAAATTTTTTGCGGGAAATCACTTCATCGCCCATTAACATATCAAAAATCTTGTCGGCAGCTTCGGCATCTTCAATTGTAACCTTAAGCAACATTCGGTTTTCAGGATTCATTGCTGTTTCCCAAAGCTCTTCTGGATTCATTTCTCCCAAACCCTTATATCTTTGGATTAACGGCGTAATGCCAGTTTTTTCTTTTTCCATTTTCTTCAACATTTCATCTTTTCCGCCTTCGCTATAAGCATAATCTATTTTCTTCCCTGTCTGAACTTTATAAAGAGGAGGCTGGGCAATGTAGACATAGCCTTTTTCTATTAAAGCCCGGAAGTAGCGGTAAAATAAAGTTAAAAGCAAGGTGCGGATATGGTTTCCATCCACATCGGCATCAGACATTATAATTATTTTGTGGTATCTGGCTTTTTCCAAATTAAAATCTTCCCCTATGGCTGTTCCCAAAGCAATAACCAAAGCTCTTATTTCTTTTGATGCCAGCATTTTGTCTATTCTTGCCCTTTCCACATTTAAAATTTTTCCCCGCAAAGGCAAAATCGCCTGATACCTTCTATCTCTTCCTTGCTTTCCCGAACCTCCGGCAGATTCTCCTTCCACTATAAACAATTCTGATTCTTCCGGCTTTCTCGAAGAACAATCCGCTAATTTTCCAGGCAAAGCCAAACCCTCCAACACACCCTTTCTTAAAACAGTTTCCCTTGCAGCTCGGGCCGCTTTCCTTGCCCTGGCAGACAAAATTGATTTTTCAATGATTGCTTTGGCATCCTGCGGATTCCTTTCCAAAAAATCGGCTAATTTTTCTGCAACCACCTGTTCAACTGCCGGCTTTACCTCTGGATTTCCCAATTTAGCTTTTGTCTGCCCTTCAAACTGCGGCTCTCTTACTTTTACCGAAACAACTGCCGTTAAACCTTCCCTAACATCTTCACCAGTCAAAGTTTCTTCAGCGCCTTTTATGAATTCATTTTTCCTTGCATAATCGTTTAAAGTTCGAGTCAAAGCCGCCCTAAAACCAGTTAAATGCATTCCGCCTTCGCCAGTATGAATATTGTTGGCAAAGCTTTCTTCGGAACATTCGAATTCTTCGGTATATTGGAAGGCGGCTTCAACCTGAATTCCATCTTGCTCCCCTGCGCAATAAAAAATATTATTGTGCCTTGGAACAATGTTTTCAGTTAAATATTTTACATAAGCCTCCAATCCGCCCTCAAAATAAAAACAATAGGCTTCGGGGTTTTCCTTGTCCCTTTCATCTTTAAAAACAATTTTAACGCCTTTGGTTAAGTAAGCTTGCTGGCGCAAATGGCTTAAAATCCTTTTTTTGTTAAATTCAGTTTCTTTAAAAATTTCGGGGTCAGGCGAAAAAATAACCGTAGTTCCCGTTTGATTGCATTTCCCTTCTTTCCTTACTGGAGTTTTTACTTTGCCTTTGGAATATTCCTGCGCATATAAAAATCCGTCTCTGCAGACCTCCGTGCGCATATAATCGGAAAGCGCGCAAACAACCGAAACACCTACTCCGTGCAGGCCTCCCGATACCTTATAAGCATCGCCTCCGAATTTTCCTCCTGCATGCAGGGTTGTCATTACTGTTTCCAATGTTGATTTCTTTGTCTGCGGGTGTTTCTCTACCGGAATTCCTCTTCCATCATCTTTTGTGCTTACCCGATTCTGCGGCAATAAGACAATTTCTATATTATGCGCATATCCGCCCATTGCTTCGTCCAAAGAATTGTCTACTACTTCCCAAATCAAATGGTGCAAACCGTCGGGGCCGGTTGAACCAATATACATGCCGGGCCTTTTTCGGACAGGTTCAAGCCCTTCCAAAACATAAATGTCTTTCGCTGTATAACTTGATTCTTTCTTTTCTTCTTTTGCCATAAAATTTATTTGCGAACTTCCCACTCCGGGTCATCCTCCAGAGCTTTTATTATTTTAGAATGAAGCCCGGTAATTTCTTCATTGCTTAAAGTTTTATCTTTTGATTGGTAAATTATATGAAAAGCAAGATTTTTCTTCCCCTCCGGCAAGCCCTCGCCCTCATAAATATCAAAAAGTTCAACTTCCGAAACCAGCGCTCCGCCAGCGCCATTTATTTTATTTAGAACATCCTCCACTTTTATATTTAACGGAACTAAAATCGCCACATCTCTTATTGCCGCCGGATATTGAGAAATGGGGCGATAGGCTGTTTCTTCATTGCACAAAGCCGAAATTTTTTCAAAATTTAAGTCAAAAGCAACCGCTTCGGCATCAAGCTTAAATTTTTTCAAAATTTCCGGCGAGATTTCCCCCAAAAATCCGATTTCTTCCTGGCCGACTTTTATTTTTGCAGATTTATTTTTATTTAAGAAATTAAAACTCCCTCCCTCATATGCAACATCAGCAATGCCCATTTTGTTCAGCAAAGAATCAATCACTCCTTTGAGGATATAAAATTGGCTGCTATTTTTCTTTCCCGCAACAACGCCCGAAATTATTTTCGTTTCTTTTTTATTAGCAAAAATATTTCCCATTTCAAACATCCTTAATTCTTCGCCAAATTTAAAGTTCAAAACTGCATTCTTAATAAGCCCGATTAAAAGGCTTGGCCTTAAATATTTAAAATCAGAGCTTATCGGATTTTCCAGTTCCATTAAATCTTCCGCTTTCAATCCAAAATTAGCCACATCTTTTTCTGAAATAAAAGAATAGTTATAGCTTTCGTTAAAAATTAAATCTCTCAAAATATTTTTAGAAAAATCTTCCCAATAAACATCCAGATTTCTTTTGGGCGGAGCCAAGTAGCCGATTGGGAAAACTCCGGGCATTTTTTCATACCCCAAAATTCTTCCAATTTCCTCAATCAAGTCTTCTTGCAAAACTAAATCAAGCCTAAAACTCGGAATTTCCACTTCAATGGAAACAGCATCTGCTTTCAAAATTTTTAACTCCAACCTTTTAAAAATATCTTTTATATCTTTTGCTAGAACCTTCATCCCAAGCAAACCTTGCGCATAATCTAAGCTTAATTTTATAATTTTTTTCTTGGATTTAATCTGATAAATATCTATAAGCCCGGAGCAAATTTGCCCTCCGGCAAGCTCATTTATTATTTGAGCAGTTCGATTTATTGCAAATTCTGCTGCAGCCGCATCTATTTTGTGTTCAAACCTTAAAGAAGCATCGGTTCTTAGCCTTAACTTTTGCGAAGTTTTTCTTATTAAAGCAGAGTCAAAATTTGCCGCTTCGATTACAATATTTTTCGTGTTTTGTCCTATTTCAGCCTTCTTTCCACCTTTTATTCCAGCAATTGCCAAAGGCTCTTGAGAATCAGCTATGACTAAAATATTTTCATTCAAATCATACCTGTCGCCATCTAAGGTAAAAATTTTCTCTCCGGCTTTGCCTCGCCTTACTGAAATTCCGCCCGAAAGCTTGTCAGCATCAAAAACATGCAAGGGCTGGCCGGTTTCAAGCATTATAAAATTTGTTGCGTCAACTAAATTGTTTATCGGCCTCAAACCGCAAACTTCCAGCCTTTCCTGAATCCATTTCGGCGAAGGGCCGATTTTCACGTTTTTAACAACCCGAGCCATGTATCTTGGACAATCGTTTTTGCTTTCAACGCTTACAGATATAAAGTTTTTTGTCTTTGTTTCCTTATCTTCTTTCAATTTCGAATTTCGAATTTTGAATTTTAAATTAAGGATTGCGGCTATTTCCCGGGCCATTCCAATATGCGAAAAACAATCAGGCGCTCGGTTTGCCAATACCGAAATATCTAAACAATAATCATCTTTCATCTTTTTAACTTCTTCAACTTCAAAAGCATGCATAGTCAAAGCATCCGCCATTTTTTCCGGCTTAGGCAAACCTGGAACATAATCTTTTAACCAATTGTATGAATAAAGCATAAATAATTGTTCAACATCGAGTGTTGAAATACCCTAAACACTCGATGTTGAACAATTAAAATTGATTTAAAAATCTTAAATCGCCTGAATAAAATAATCTTACATCATTTATTTTATATTTCATCATCGCCAGTCTGTCCATTCCCATTCCAAAAGCAAATCCTTGCCAATCTTTCGGGTTTATGCCCCCCGCCTTTAAGACATTTGGATGCACCATTCCCGCTCCCATCACTTCAATCCAGCCGGTGCCAGAACATGTGCTACAGCCTGTCCCCTCACAAACCAAACAGCTCATATCCACTTCAAAAGAAGGCTCGGTAAATGGAAAAAAGCTCGGCCGCAACCTGGCTTCTACAACTTTTCCAAAAAATATTGAAAAAAATTCTTCTATAATTGCCTTAAAATTAGAAGCTGAAATTTCTTTATCAATATACAAGCCTTCAACCTGGTAAAAGTTTATTTCATGGCTGGCATCGGTAGCTTCGTGGCGAAAAATCCTTCCCGGAGCAATAATCTTTATTGGCGGCTTGTTTTTCTCCATATATCTTATCTGCACAGGCGATGTATGCGTCCTTAACAAATTTTTATTCCCTTTCAGCCAAAAAGTATCCCACATGTCGCGGGCAGGATGGTCTTTCGGAATATTTAAAGCATCAAAGTTATACCATTCTGTTTCAATTTCGGGCCCTAAGGCAATGCTAAACCCCATTTCTTGAAATATCTTTTCTATTTGCCGGCGAACCAAAGTTAAAGGGTGCAAATGCCCCACCTTATGCTTTTCGCCTGGAATTGTCGGGTCAAACAGGTCGCTTTTAGTATTTATTTGGAGTTTCTTCTGCCCCATATGCTTATTCTATAATAAAAAGCGGGTGGAATCAACCACCCGCTTGACGAATGAACTTGTTTGGCCATGTTGGATGGCGCAACCATACCGAGCCAAAGCTAATTGCTCCCGGCCGGTCTCCAGCCATTAACTTTGCCTCAAAGATATCCTGAAAATCCCAAGCTGGGAAAATCAGCGGAATATCAGTTGAAGCAAGAATCCGACTCGCAAATTCCCACATAAGCTTTCGCGCCGGTTTTCCCGAAACTCCCCCGCCTCCGTATTTTTTGAGCGGACTTTCTTTTTTGGGAAAAACCATTTTCCATGGAACAGAATTTATGCTTATAGCTTCTACCCCAATATTCCGCAGAGCCGGCAATATATTTGGAAGCATTGGCTGATGCGCAACCGAAAGCTTCACAATCAACGGCATTTCGGGAGCTTCCCCCTTGCAAGCTTCACTGCAAGATGTAATTTCACACGCATCTAAAATACCTCCTCGCTTATTCGGACAAGAGCCATTAAGCTCAATTCCCTTCACATGCTTAAGATATCTAATTTCATGCGCTACGCGCCCGATTTCTCCGGCCATATCAGTTTCAGAATCCGGAGAAATTGAGGCAATGACAGAAAACTTCGGATTTGCCTTCTTTGGGAATTCCCCAAGCCATTTGCGGGCCCCTCCATTTCTTAGCCCAAAAGCATTTGCCATTCCTTGGCAGAAAAGGAAACCCCTTACCCCAGAATCTCCAAATTCATTTATGAATTGGATTGTCTTCCATGGCGCCCACCACCGGAAATTTCCTCTTCTGGGCCATTCGGTAAATGTTTTTGCCACGATAGTGAAGGCTGTAGGGTCAATAAAGCCCAGCCACATTAAAACCTTGTCCCACCACCAGCCCGTCCCAGGGCCAAACGCTCCGCTAGCAACCGTCCATCTAAGCTTATGTCCATTTGACAGTTTAATCTCTCTCATATTAGGCCTCCAATCTTGGGTCCAAAAATCTTAACAATATTGCCATACGTCATCGCGTCAATCACTTCCTGCGAAACCCCTAATACATTCGGAAGAAAATTATCCACCACTTCTCTATAAATAGTAAGTGATGGAAATCCCGAAGGATAAGGCAGCTGCATTTTCCTTTTCCCGTGCGGCGCGTGGTCTGTGCCAAAGCAATCAATTTCTCCGTTTGCGACGCACATTTGCAATCCTCGAACATCATCCAGGCTCCGCAAGGGTGGATTGGTTTTGTAGGATATTCCGCCTTCACATCGCTGTATTGCATCCACATAAAGCAAGTGGTGCGGAGTAACTTCGCAAGCTACCTTTATTCCGTTTTTTCTTGCCTCTGCCACCAGCCCCACCGATTCGGGGCAGGTAAGGTGGCAGAAATAAAGTGTTCCTCTTTTTATGCCAAATCCGGCATTGCTGGCAAAGGCGATTTGCTCTCTCACCGATTCTATCTCGGCTTCTTTCGGCCTTGCCAAAGAATGGCTTATTGGGTTTTGCGGATTCCAAAGTTCGGGTTTAAGCAGGCCCACCTTCTCACAGTGAACAGCCAAAACACCCTCAAAGCCAAATTCAACCAATGCCCTGTAAATCTTCGGCTGGTCGGGAGTATCCACAACTAAATCTTTGCTACCCGATTCGCAGGTAAACATTTTCAAGCCAACAACTCTTTCGATGTCGTTGTAAGCTTGAACCGCCCGAACAATTTGCAGCGGAAAAACAGTCAATCCGACCCAAAGAAAATACCTACCCCGATATTCTTGAGGGCAAAGCAACATTCTTTTTCTGACATCGTTCGAATTCAGGGTTGGCGGGTTGGTGTTTGCCGCCATATCAAACAAATACTTAATGCCAGCCCTGTCTGCAAGCTGAAACGCTTCGGCAATTGTCCCCCGGTCCGATTGATTCCCGTCTCTGCCATGGCAATGAGTGTCGATTCTTATTTCACCCATATGGGCCTCCCAAAAAAAATTTTTAACGAACAAAAAAACACGATAAATCAGCTTACCACAGATGTTGATTTTTTCAAATACTTGTATTATTATAAATGCGCGGGGTGGAGAAGCAGTAACTTGCGAGGCCCATAACCTCGAGATCGCGGGTGCAATTCCCGCCCCCGCAACATGTTTAAAGCGCCGGCGTAGCTCAGTGGTTAGAGCGAGCGCTTCATAAGCGTTAGGTCGCAAGTCCGATCCTTGCCGCCGGCACCGGCATTTTAAATTTATGGGCCCGTGGACAAGCCTGGAGTTGTCGTCTCCCTGTCACGGAGAAGATCAGGGGTTCAAATCCCCTCGGGCCCGCCTTCGCCTCGCCGAAGCCCGCAAGGGCAAAGGCGGGCTTCGCTCGGCTACGGCGAGGCAATTCCCGCTGTTTTATTGTAAATATTATAATATGGAGGGGTCGGATAGTGGTTCATTCCAGCGGTTTTGAAAACCGCCGCCCTTTACGGGCTCGTGAGTTCGAATCTCACCCCCTCCGCCACGACAATTTTTTATCGGAGCCGACCCGAAAGCTTGAAGATGAGCAAAAAAAAGAGCAAATCGATTATCTGTTCTTTTATTTATTTTTCTCTAGCTTGTTATAGTATCTCTTTCTCTGCCTGAATTGTCTTTCCAAAAAGGGAATGTTTTTATCTTGATAATCGATGATGGTTCTTTCGTTATTATTCCCTCTTAACCTGCCAATATACTGGATTAATTTTCCCTCAAAAGAAAACGGGAAAGCCAAAACAAGGCAGTCAATATTTGGAATATCCAGGCCTTCTCCGAAAAACTGTCCCGTTGAAAGAATAACTTGGTAATGTCCGTTTTCAATTTGCTTCATTTTTATGCTTCTTTTTCTTGTCGAATCTTCTCCGGAAATAACAATAACCTCGCACAAACCTTTTAGGTATAATTTTAAAACATCTAAATGATATCTTCTTTCGCTTAAAACTAATACTCTTTTATTCTTATCAACCTGATCAATTACATCTTTTACAATCGATTGGTTTCTATTGTTATCAAAGCATATTATTTTCGATAAAAGCTGATAGCTATCCGTCGAAAACTTAAAAGGCAAGAATAAATCGGTTTCTTTGATCAATATGTCAGTTTTAATTGGCAAATCATTTTCCATTGGGCTTGCGTACGGAACATTTTCCATTACGGAAACAATTTCTCCGATAAACATATAAATTAACTGCTCGTCATTATGCTTTCGCTTGGTTGTGGCAGTAAGTCCGTAGCTGTATTTGGGATTAAATTGAGAAATTACCTCTCTAAAAGTTTTAGCCGGAATGTGATGGCATTCGTCAGTAATTATTGTGCCGAATGAGTTTTTTATTTCAGACAAATCCATTCTGTTTAAAGTCTGTATCATGGCTACAGTTATCTGTTTTCCTTGTTTTTTCTTTCTGCCGGTATATTGCCCGATCTGAGTTTTGGGTATTCCCAAGAAAGTTTCTATCCTATCTATCCACTGATCTAATAATTGTTGGCGGTGAACCAGAATTAATGCTGGCAACTTTCTCCTTGCGACCAATTCAAGTCCGATTATTGTTTTACCGCTTCCAGAAGGAGCAACAATTATCCCATTGTCATATTGCATGGCATCTTCAACTGCAAGTTTCTGATTTGCCCTCAATAATATATTGCTAACAAATTTTTCTTTTTTGAATTTTGGTCTTTCATCAATCAAATTGAATGGTATTTTATTTTCTTTTAAAAACAAAGTCAGCTTTGTTAAAAATCCTCGGGGTAGCAGAATATCGTCACCCGATTCCTCAATTAATTTAAAGAACTTTTCAACTCCAAAAACAGATTTTTCCAGCCGCTTTCTTATCAAATAATCAGAATTAAAGAAATTTAAATTTTCTTTGAGAAAACTGATTGCCGAGAAGGGCAATTGAGAGCGTTTTATTAAAAGTTTATTGCTTAAAAATATGTCTATAATTCTCGCTTCTTCATACTTTTTATTTTCCCCAATGCGGGGTTCTTTAAAAAGTTCGGCATAAATAGAATCCAGTTTTGAGTTGTTATGTTTTTTTATTCTTTTCAAAAATTCCCATTGATCAGAATATGGAATATCGGTATCTGGATTTAAAAATACAGTGTTGCCCTCCGCAATTTTCCTTCCTTGAAATGGCAGGGCGATAAGGTTCCCAAAACCCTCCTTCGTTAGGCTGTCTTGATTAGGAAATAATCTGTCAAAACTAATTTCTTTGTTAAAATCAGAAAGTTTTAAAGCTCTTCTTATTATCTCTAATGCTATTTTTCTACTTTTCCAGCAAGGATACGCTTCTTCAAAGAAAATCCAAATATGGCACCCATTTCCGGATCTGGAGCGTTCCATATATGCAGATAATCCTGCTCTTTTGCATTCTTCCAAAAAGTCCTTACTGTTTTTTATCCAATTTTCTCCATCAAAGTCAGCAGCGATAAAATATGATAAGTTTCCGGTGAGAATCGGATAAATTCCTATTGTTTCTCCTCCGAATAGATGCTTTTTTAGAATATATGGAGTAATGGGAATTAGTTTTTTGTTCTGGAAGTTCTTTAAAGTTCCGCCGCTGTTTTTATGTGCCATGAATTCCGGCCAATCAAAACTGTATGCCGGACTGTATCCGGATTTGCCGTTCTTTTCCCATCTTCTAGCATAAACATCCGTTCTTCCGCGGAATAAGGATTGAAATAAAACCAGTTGTTCTTCTGAAACAGTTATCATTGTCTTTATTGGATATTAAGACAATGGGATAATAAAGACAATGTTTTATTCTATTAAAGTAATGGTTTTATCTTTGTAGCTTATCCTGCTCCTAAGATTAGCCAGCAACTCTCTTTTGTCTGAAGTGTTTCCTTCCTTGAGAAGGTATTTTGCATATTGACGGATATTCACTTCATTTTCCTCAACTAAGGCTTTGCCAGATTTCCCATTTATTATTTTCTGAAGTTTATTAAATCTTCTTATCTCATCTTCCATTTTCTGCCTTATCCCAAGTTCGTTGATACCCACTTTATCAATAATTTTTAACAGTTCGTTGATTAACTCCTCCTCTCTTATATATTTATTCTTGCAGTTCCTATCTTTTCCTCGGCCGCAGCCATAGTAGATGTATCTGGCCGAAGTGCCGTCTTTGAGCAATTTCCACTTTTCTTCCGCACAGATGGTTGATCCGCAGTATCCGCAGACAAATAGTTTAGTAAAGGCGAATTCTTTGTTTTCTCTGACTATCTTGTCCCTCTTGAGCTGGGCTTTAGCTTTTTCGAAAAGCTCTTGAGTTATTAATGGTTCGTGCTTTCCCTGGTACCAATTTCCGCTTTTTCTCGGATATTCAAACATTCCATAATAGAAAGGATTATCCAAAGTTCGATAGATCCCGGCTAAAGTTAAAGGTTTGTTTCCTCTTGTGTAAAAATTTAACTCAAATTTCAACCAGTTGTAAATTTTCCTTCCCGAATAATGTTCATAAGCCACTCTCTCAAATATTCTTTTTATTATCGGGGCTCTGGCCGGATCTATAATTAACTGGCATTTTCTATCCATCAATCTTTGATTCAAATATCCCAAGGGAGCTACCGTGGGCCACAATCCCATTTCGACTCTTGTTCTTAAGCCTCTTTTTACATTTACGCCTCGGTTATCGTTTTCTAATTTGGCTTGAGACCCTAATATCATCAATAAGAATTTCTCATTTGGATTGTTGCTGAATTTCTGGCCATAGGTTCTTATCTCCTGTAAAACTCCGGCATCCATGAGATCTACAATCTTTCCCAAATCTCCAGCGTTTCTTGATATTCTGTCCGGAGCCCAAGTTAATATTCCATTGTATTTCCCTCCTTTTATCTCCTCTACAATCTCATTAAATACCGGTCTCTGCCCGGTTTCTTTAGCAGAATGAGATTCTCTTTTCATAGCCACAATTTCCAGATTTTCTCTTTCAGCCAACTGGAGCATTTCTTTTATCTGGGAATCAATGGAAAGAACCTGTCTTTCCTCTGATTCTGTTGATTTCCTGGCATAGAGGCAGTATCTTATTGGCTCTTGTTCAATTTGTATTCTTGGCGATTCCATTTTCTTTACTTAGGAGATATTTATAATTGTAAGCTGATATTGCATATTCATTATACCATTTTTTATCTATTTATGCCGAAATGCGGTTAGGATGCAATAGTACAATCACTGTCTCAAATGAGACAGCTTAAAGTGGCTTTGCATGTCTCAAAATGTAACATTTCCGAAAGGCAGACCCAACCCAAGAGCCTCAAATCCAAGTTGCCAAAATAGTCCTAAAAATGCTAAAATGCTCTTGAAAAAGTAATCTCTTGGGTACTTAACCCGAGATGCCCGCATCACAAAATGAGGACAGAGGAAAAATTACTTAACGATTTGAGAAGGAAATAATATTATCATGATAAATCAGTATTAAAAAATGCCTACCGAAGTAGGCATTTTCGAAGTCTGCGAGGTTTTGCCGAGGCAAGCTTCTTTGGGTCACTTGAGACCCAAGACGATCTGGAACATGTTTCTGATGGCGTAGTACTCAGGATTGATCAAATACCGGATCGCAAATCCGAAGGCGATCACTAACCAGATCGTTGATGTTGCTGTGAGCAAGACCTGGCTGATGGCGCGATACTCTTTGCAGTTTCTTTTGTCGGTCAGTGTGGGATGTTCATTCGGGAAGTTCTCGAACGTCCACTTTCCAGATCGCCAAACATAGATTAATGCGACAATAAAGAAGCCGAGCGGCATAGAAAGCCAGAATATCGCATTGGCGTATTGTTGCTTGATCATGATACGCCAAACTTGTGGTGCCGCTTTCTCGATCTGCGCCGAAATTGTGGATACAGCATTTCCTGCCATATCTAAAGCTTTGTTGGCTACCTCGGGTCCCGTGACTGACGCCGCTTTCTTGGCATCATCTTTTTTCTGTTCCTCGGTCGTTGCGGGTTTGAGACCCATCATCTGGGCCAGTTCCTGCATGTTGTCCACGAGCTTCGTGGCCTCCTCAATCGTGATGCCCAACTGCTTGGAAACTTGCTCCACCTTCGGCGATACTTTCTGCTCCTCGGCATACGAATTGACCGAGAACATAATGGTAACCGCCACGACTGCGACATACAGCGCTTTTCTCATTTCTTGTCTCCTTTATCCAGAAAGTTGTCTCTATTTTAAGGGGTCGGAACACTCCAACCTTACTGGCCTCAATCATACACCATAATTTTGCAACTGTCAAGGCTTTGTGTCAATTTTTCTTAACTTGATAAAGAGCTACCACTTTAGCAGCGCAGGCTGGCAATTCAACTAAATCTGGTATATAAATATAACAGATGTTTGCTGTATGATAGTTCTAACGTCATACACGATGTTCCGCCAGCAAAAGAAGCCCGTTTACAGGGCTTCTAATTCGTTGAGGGCTTGTTCGTAGACTTTAACTATATTGGCAGCCTGGTCTTTGGTTAAATCGTAATCAGGGTTATGAATAATGCTATCTCTTATTTTTTGGACATCTTTAACTTTTTCAATGCTTGGCAAGATTTTATTATCTATTTGATTTAAAACTTCATCTAAAGAATCTCCTTTGTAGCCCATTTTGCTTAAAACCTCTTTCAAAAAATCTTCTGCCTCAATCACCGCCATTTTATAATCCGATTCCTTATTTCCTGCCAATTTTTTATTTATAGATTCAAGCTTTTTGAACTTTTCTTTTTTCCCAAAAGGCCTGGAAGCAAAAAATTCCGTATAATCTTCATAGTACCTAAACCTTAACCATGAAGTTTTTATAAGCAAAAAAATTATTGCAAAAAACAAAATAATAGAAAATAAAATAAAAATAACCCTTAAAATAGAAACAATGGTTGAAACTACGGGCAGTGAAAAAAAAGAGATGAATTGTTCCATTATTTATACAATTTGGCTAATTGAAATAATTTATTTTCTTCAAAATAATTTCCCATTATTTGAAGCCCCACGGGCAACTTTCCCGCAAAACCGGCAGGAACAGAAACTGCCGGAATTCCAGCCAAGTTAGCTGAAACCGTAAGTATATCCGAGAGATACATCGAAAGCGGGTCATTCACTTTTTCGCCTATTTTAAACGCCGGAGTCGGAGCAACCGGAGAAAAAATAGCTTCAACTTTTTCAAAAGCTTTAGAAAAATCTTCTTTAATTAAGCTTCTCACCTTTTGGGCTTTGGAATAAAAAGCATCATAATAGCCCGAGGACAAAGAGTAAGTTCCCAACATTATTCTTCTTTTCACTTCAGCGCCAAACCCTTCGGATTTGCTTTTAAAATAAACATCCAACAAATCCTCGCCTTTCGCTGAAAATCCATACTTTATTCCGTCAAATCGCGCTAAGTTTGCCGAAGCTTCCGAGGACGAGATAATGTAATAAACAGCCATGGCGTATTTTGAATGAGGAAGGTTTATTTCTTCAATTTTCACCCCCATTTTTTCTATCTTTTTTATTGCTTCCTCTATTATTCTTCTGACTTCCCCATCCAAACCTTCCGCAAAATATTCTTTAGGCACCCCAATTCTAATATTTTTAATTCTTAATTCATAATTCTTAATTCCCGATTCAACGCTAGTCGAATCTTTGGAGTCTTTGCCCTTTATTGCATTAAAAATTATTTCCGCATCTTCGGAAGTTTTTGCCAAAGGCCCGATTTGGTCCAAAGAAGAGCCAAATGCTGTCAAACCATATCTTGAAACTGCGCCATAAGTAGGTTTCAACCCCACAATTCCGCAAAAAGACGCTGGCTGGCGGATTGACCCGCCAGTGTCAGACCCCAAAGCTCCCGCGCAGAAATCACAGGCAACCGCCGCTGCCGACCCTCCTGAACTTCCTCCCGCCACCCTTTCTGAATCATATGGATTTTTTGTAATTTTAAAAGCTGAATTTTCGGTGGATGACCCCATTGCAAATTCATCCAAATTTGTTTTTCCCAAAATAACCGCATTCTGATTTTTTACTTTTTCAATAACCGTCGCGTCATACGGGGCAATATAATTTTCTAAAATTTTTGAAGCACAAGTATTTTTTATCCCTTCAACCAAAATATTGTCCTTAATTGCAATCGGCGCCCCTGCAAGGTCTGAAATTTTTTCACCTTTGGCAATTTTTTTATCTGCTTCTTCGGCTTGCAAAACAGCCGAATCTTCGGAAAGCGTTAAAAAAGAACCAATTTTTTCATCTTCTTTTTTAATTTTATCAAAATAAAATTTAGCCAGCTCAACTGCTGAAAATTTTTTTGAAATCAGCCCTTCGTGAATTTCCTTTATCGTCAAATTATTCATGCAAAATAGCTTTGACTTTTATCTGCCTTTGTTCTTTATTTGGAGCCAAACCAATTAATTTTTCAACTCTTTCTTCTTTTTCTTGCAAAACCGCATCTTCTCTTAAAACATTATTTCCTTCGGCTGGAGTTTTCTTGGATTTGGGAATTTTGGCAGTTTTCATTAAACTTACGTAATCCAAAATATTTGAAAAATCTTTTTGAAATTTTTCAATTTCATTTTCTTTCAGCCTAATTCTCGACAATCTGGCAATATGCTCAACTTCTTCTTTTGAAATCATATTATCTGGGAACTCCAAGTTCCCCTTCTTCCGCCAAAACACTGCTTAATTGATCTATGTTTTCCAAAACCATCCCTGCGCCCCTTACCATTGCCGTCATGGGGTCTTCTATTATTTTTACAGGCATTTTTACTTCTTCCCTTATTAAAGAGTCTAAACCTTTCAGCAAGCTCCCCCCTCCCGACAAAAATATCCCCTTTGCCATAATATCTGCCAGAAGTTCGGGAGGAGTTTCTTCCACCGTGGTTTTTATTGCCGAAACTATTCTTCTTACGGATTTTTGCAAAGCTTTTCTTACATCATCATCTGTAACTAAAATTTCTTCGGGCAAGCCGGTAACTAAATTCCGGCCCCTCAAAGGAAGCTGCCTTTTTTCTTTCAGCGGAGAAGCCGAACCAATTCCAATTTTTACATCCTCGGCCGCCCTTTCGCCAATCAAAAGCTTGTATTCCTCTTGCGCGTAATCAATTATATCTTGGTTTAATTTGTCTCCGGCAATCCGCAAACTTTTTGCCAAAACAATTCCGCCTAAAGAAATTACCGCCACTTCAGTTGTTCCTCCGCCAATATCCACCAGAAAATTTCCCCCCGCTTCCTGCACTTCAAGCCTTGCGCCGATTGCCGCCGCCATAGGCTCTTCAATAAGAAAAACTTCTCTTGCGCCGGCGCTTCTTGCAGCGTCGCGAACCGCCTTTTTTTCAACTTCGGTTACTCCATAAGGAATTCCAATAATAACTCTTGGCCTGGGGCCTATGAAAAATTTTCTTTTGTGGACCTTCTCTATAAAATACTTGAGCATTTGCTCGGTCACTTCAAAATCAGAAACCACGCCGCCAATCAAAGGCCTTGTGGCAACAATATGGGCCGGCGTTCTTCCCACCATTTTTCTGGCTTCTTCGCCTATTGCCAGCACCCGGCCGGTTTTTTGGTTTATAGCCACAACAGAAGGCTCGTTTATAACAATGCCCTTGTCTTGAACATAAACCAAAGAATTTGCCGTTCCCAAATCAATCGCGATATTGTTTGAAATATACGAAAAAAACTTCTCAATCATGCTTCCAATTTATCATATAAAAAATAAAAGTCTACAGGTCTTTTATTTTTACAAGAGTGGGTTTGGATTTATTCCTTTCTTTTACTTCAACGCTATTTTCTTCCAGAGTGCGTTTGCTTGCAATAATCCGAGTTGAAATGCCCATTAGGTCGCTTTCGGCTAACTTCTGGCCAGCCGAAACATCTTCCCGGTCATCATATAAAACATCTAGCCCTTTTTGTTGTAAAACATCGTAAATCTTGCTTGCATTACTGTCGAGCTGAATTAAGTGAATGTCAAAGGGCGAAACTTCTTTGGGCCAAATAATTCCCTTGTCGTCATTATTTATCTCGGCAATTGCTCCCAAAAGCCTTGAAATTCCAATTCCATAAGACCCCATTATTGCTGTTTTTTCCTCGCCTTTTTTATCTTTAAACTTTACATCAAAAGGCGCCGAATACTTTGTTCCCAACTTGAATATATTTCCCACTTCTATAGCTTTTCTTTCCAAAAATTCCATTTCTTTGCAGTTCGGGCATTTTCCTTCAAATATTTCTTTATTAACGGCAGTCTGGCATTTTCGGCAGACATATATCAAATCTTCTCCCGCTTCGGTAACGGTTTGAAACTCGTGCGAATATTTTGAAAAGCTTCCCCCTGAAGCCAAAACTTTATATGTTTCTTTTTTCAACCCGCACCTTTTGAAAACATTAAAATAGGCTTTGGAAATCTTTTCATAAAATTTTTCCAAATCTTCTTCTGATGCATGAAAAGAATAAAGGTCTTTCATTATAAATTCGCGGGTTCTTAAAATCCCCGATTTTGCCCTTAATTCGTTTCTGAATTTAGTTTGAATTTGGAAAAGGTAAAGCGGCAAATCTTTATATGAATTTATATATTTCTTTGCCAAAGGAGAAACGATTTCTTCATGGGTTGCGCCCAAAGCATATTCCTTTTCGTTGGGCCCCTTTAATTTAAACAAAACATCAAAGGCGTCCCACCGCCCTGTTTTTTGCCAATTTTCTTTTGGAGTCAAGGCTGGCATTAAAATTTCCTGCCCTCCGATTCCTTGCATTTCCTCCCTGACAATCTTTTCAATTTTTTTTACCACTCGCAAGCCCAATGGCAAAAAAGAATAAATTCCGGCCGAAACCTGGTCTATGAATCCTCCCCTAACTAAAAAAGCGTGCGACTTCGATTCCGCGTCTTTTGGAGCTTCGCGCAAAGTTTTGTAAAAAAATTTAGATTGCAGCATATTAGAATAATTGGATTACTTCTCTGGTTGTTATCCAAATCATTAATGCCAAAAGCAAAATAAAGAAGAAAGCGCTTACTCCTTGCACAATTTTTTCATTTAACGGCTTTTTTCTTATTTTTTCAATGACCAAAAACATAAACCATCCCCCGTCTAAAGCCGGTATGGGCAATGAATTTATAAGGGCAAGGTTCACGGCAAAAAAAGCGATAAATTGCAGGAAATAATTTATTCCCATAGCACCGGCTTGAGAAAAAAATTGATAAATTTTAACCGGTCCGGCAACTTCCATTCCCGCCGGAATTCCTTTTCCAGTAAAAATGTTCGAAAGGAGAGTCCACCAGCCGTAAATTATCGCCCAAGTCAAATTAATTGTTCCTTCTATTCCCTTCCATATCGCCAAATACCAGGGATATTTTATCAAAGCGGTTCTTGTTAACGCAATTCCTATCGGCCCATCCCCTTCCATTCTCGGAACAAGGCTTACATTAAAAGTCTTATCGCCTCTTTGAACCTCAATATTTATTTCTTTTCCCCGATTTATTTGGGACAGGTTTTGAACTTGCCCGACCTTATTTATTTCCACTTCATCTATTTTTTTTATTGCGTCTCCCACCTGCAATCCAGCCTTGCTTGCAGGAGAATCGTTTTGAACCATTATTATTTGCACTTTGGGATTTTGTACAACTTGCTCGTCTGGAACTTCACTGGGAGCTCCCAAAAGCATAACTATTGAAATCAAAACCACCGAAACAATCCAAAAAGAAAAAACTCCGCCTAAAATTATAATTGATTTTTTCCAAAATGGCTTTTCCGAAAAGCTTTCAGGGTCTTTTATGCTTTGTTCCTGCCCATAAATTTTTACAAATCCTCCGAAAGGCAAAAGATTAATCGAATAAAGCGTTTCTCCAACTTGTTTTCCCCAAATTCTGGGAGGATATCCCAACCCAAACTCCTCCACTTTAACTCCCAGCTTTTTCGCCGCCAAAAAATGCCCCAGTTCATGAATTATTATTAATAATATAAGGGTGATTATTGCAATAAAAATAAACATTATTTTTAAAAATCTTGCAGGAAATATCCTTTGCGAGACCCTGCGCAGGCCGACGGGCCGAGCAAGAAGAAATTTTCAGCAGAAAATTATCTGTGTCGAGCAAAGGACGTTTCCGAAAAGATTTTCAACCCATTATTTCCTTTTTCTTTTTCTCGCCCAACTCATCAATCTTCTTTCCAAAATCATCCATCATCTTTTGAAGCTCGTCTTTCGCCTTAAATTTATCATCTTCCCGTATTTCTCCTATTTTTGATTTTGCTTGAATTTCTTTCCAAGCCTCCTCCCTCCAATATCTTATTGTCTTTCTGGCTTCTTCCTGTTTCTCAGAAAGCATTCTCAACAAACTTTTCCGGTAATCTTCCGACATCGGCGGCAAAGTCAAGCGAATAACATCTTTGTCCACAATCGGATTTATTCCAAGGCTCGAATTTGCAATTCCCTTTTCTATCGGTTCGATATAAGAATGGTCCCATGGCTGAATCACAATTTGTTTCGGCTCGGGCGTTGAAATCGCCGCCAATTGTTTTAAGGGAAATTTTTGCCCGAAGCAATCAACGGTAATATCTTCCACCAAAGAACTCGAAGCTCTTCCTGTTCTTACTTTATCCACCTCCCTGACTAAAAATTGCATTACTTTTTCAAATTCCGGCTTTGTTTTGTTCAAAATTTGTTTATAATCCATAATTATTTTTTTATAATAACAAAAAATCCGGCTCAAAACAATATTAAGCCGGATTTTTGAAATTTACTGGCAAGCTGAAATATTTGAAGAGTTTTTTCCCAGCAAGCTTGTGAACACCGGTACATCGCCCACGATTGTTTTTACTCCGTCGCAGTTCAAATCGAAGTCATACGCGCTGCATCCCTGGTTGTTGTAAATACAATTCGTGAAAAGAGTCTGGTCAGCCGAATCCACCTTCCCATCCTTGTTAAAATCCGGGCACTTGTTGCACGCGACCGGCGCCGCCGCAACAATCGTGAAGTAATTATCGCTGAAATCTTCTATCTGCGTTCCATCGGCAGCAAGACCACTTATTTTAACCTTAATTTTATTTCCAATTGGTATTGCTCCGCATCTTCCACTAAAATTTCCTTCAATGGTATAACTTCCACTGTCAGCAGAAACAGGTTCATAAGTTAAGCGGCATTCACCGCTGTTGAAATAGTTATTCGCATCAATGGTATTGTTATCATTATAATAATATATTTGAATATATACTTTACTCACTCCTTGAGATTTCCAAAGGACATTAAAACTTTTCCCTTTTTCAATCTTTTCTCCGCCATTTGGTGAAATAACAGTAATTGACCGTGGTGAAACAATTCCGGCGCAGGCGGAAATGTCCGAGTCATTCTTTCCCAGCAAGTTTGTGAACACCGGCACATCACCCACGATTGTCCTTACTCCATCGCAGTTCAAATCGAAATCATACGCGCTGCATCCTTGATTGTTGTAAATGCAATTCGTGAAAAGAGTCTGGTCAGCTGAATCCACCTTCCCATCTTTATTAAAATCCGGGCACTTGTTGCACGCTGCCGCCGACGAGATGGTAAAATAATTGCTGTACGCACAAATTGGATTGCTTCTACCGCCCTCTTCGCAAATCATAATTCTATAACCATTATCGAAAAATCCTGTCATATTCGAAGCAATGGTATACATAGCAGAAGTTCTTCCATCAGAATATGTCGCTATTTCTCGAGGAGAAAATTTATCATTTACAAGTGAAATATGAATATCTGTAGATGTAAAATTTTTATTGATCCAGCTTATTGATATGTTCGATCCCGGCACGAACTTTTCTCCTCCATTCGGGGAAGTTACGGTAATTGACGGCTGAGCATATTTTTTAAAGAAATTTATCACATTGATATCCCCAACAATACAAGATGAGCCATCCCAAATAAACGGTATCCCTTCGCTCACGCCACAAATCACTGCTTTTTCTTTTAATAAATTTTGATTATTTGAATCGTTAACATTTAATTTAGTAAAATTAAGATTAATTTTCACCGTGGCAAGATAATTATCTACATTTACACAATGAGGGCAATAAGAACTATAAAAATAAGTTACCCCTAAAGGCTGAGTTGGAGATACAGTAAGATTTTTGCTCACAATGGCGCCGCTCTCATTTCCTAAAACAATATTATATTTATTTCCCTCTACTATATTTCCACTACAAGTGCCGATATTTACTTCTTTTGGAAGAGTAAATGTATAAGTTCCAGTATTTTGCAAAGTTCCAAGATAACAATTCTTGCCATTTGTTATATCGTTAATATAAACTGGCAAACTATTTGAAAAAGCAGAAGTACTCCATTTTAAAGTATATGTTGAGCCATAGCTTAGAGCAGTGACACTAGAAGACCCAGCAGAATAAATATCCATCCAACTTGTTGTTCCGGCAAGATCTGCCCTGCAAGCTGCTTCGCTTGCAAAGGTCTTCAAACCAAAATACATGTACATTCCGCAGAACTGCTTTTGAGAGCAAGTTTTGTTTGTATTGTCATACCACCAAAGATTTTCGCAGTGAGGATTGTTCGCGCAACCATAAAGTTTATTTAGTTTCGCTCTTGTTGCCGCTCCAACATAGCCCGTTCCGTGCTTCAATCCCGCCGGAGTTAGAACCTCCGAAGCATGTTTTTCCTGAAATTCAACAACTACAGAAGCAACATTCTCATCAAAGTTATCGCTTTCAATAGCGCTAATCATTCCCTGTTTATTCAAAGCAACAAGAAGAGCGTGGACTTCATCGCCAGAAGCACCGATTCCAAAATTTTTATTGAATGTGTGGCACCAGGCGACGCCGTTATTTCCTTGCGCCTGCCTTAACTGTTCCTGCAAAGCCGCAATTTGCTACAAAAGAGCGACGATTTGCGCTTGAAGCTGTTCGACTGTCATCGTCGTTACCGCTTTTATTGGAGCGGCGAAAGCCACCAAGCCAAACAAAAACATACCGATAATAATCGGTTTGAGATATTTTCCCATAAATTTTCTCATTAAATTATTTATATTTTTATTATACAAAATTATAAACTCATTAGCAAAACCTCCATAATAAGCTTACGATTTACGTTGGTGGAAGTAACCAAAAGTTTGGCTTTTTGAATTGATTCGATTGTGTTTTTTATTTTTACCGAGCAGTCTTTCAAAAGAATCTCCCGCAGATAAGAAACCCAGTTCTCAAAAATTTCTTCCAGATTTTCTTCTTCTTTCATTTTGGCATAATTAAAACGTTCCGCCAAATTAGATTTAAATAATTTATTTAGATCTTCTATATATTCTTTTTTATATTCCGGATTAGAAAGTGAATAAAACCTTAATTTTTGGACTCTCGATAAAATTGTAGGCAAAAGCGTTTGTGAAAAAGAGGCAATTAAAATCAAATGGGTTTTTTCTGTTGGCTCTTCCAAAAATTTTAAAAAACAATTCTGGGCTTCCTTATTCATCAAATGCGCTTCGTTTAGAATAGCTATTTTATAGTCCGCTGAATATGCTTTAAAGCTTAACTTTTCAATTAAATCACGGATTTGCTTTATTTGTATATCTTTATTCTCCGGTTCTACAATAATAAGGTCTGGATTGGGCTCTTTTTCTCCCACTAAAGATTTTGCAAATTTAACCGCAAAATCTTTCTTCCCGATTTTATTTTGCCCATAAAAAAGCAAAGCATGCGGCAATTTGCCGGCTTTTGCTGCATTAGTTAACAGATTCCACTGCGTTTCAAACATTATTTTTTAACCATAACGCTTCGCTTGTATATATCAAGATTTTCAAGCACTACACCAGTTCCTTTTGCCACGCAAAGCAAGGCATCTTCTGCGATAAAACAGGGCACGCCGGTTGATTGCGCCACCAATTCATCTATATTTCTCAACAAAGCTCCCCCGCCGGAAATTATCATGCCCTTATCCATTATATCGGCAGAAAGTTCGGGCGGAGTATCGCGTAAAACCGTTTTAATTGTTTGGGTTATTTCCCCCAGCCGGTCCGAAATTGCTTCGCAAACTTCATTTGATTTTATTTTTATGTTCTGGGGCATGCCCGAAATCAAATCTCTTCCGCGAATTTCCATTTCTTTTTCGTCCCTTTCGGGCGTAGCCGTGCCGATTTTTATTTTTATATCTTCTGCTGTTTGTTCGCCTATAGCCAAGTTATATTTCTTTTTCATATAGTCTGCAATGGCTTGGTCAAGCTTGTCGCCTGCCACCCGCAAAGAAGAACTGGTAACAATTCCGCCCAAAGATATTACTGCTACTTCTGCCGTTCCTCCGCCGATATCCACAATCATATGGCCCGAACAAGAGTTAATGGGAATTCCCGCTCCAATTGCAGCCAAAACCGGTTCTTTTGCAACATAAACGCTTTTAGCCCCCGCCGCCAATCCCGCTTCTATTACCGCTCTTTTTTCTGTTGAAGTAATTCCTGCAGGAACTCCAACTAAAAGGTCAGGTTTCAGAAAACCCAACCCCTTCGGGCTTTTTCGGATAAAATGCCTTATCATGGCTTCGGTAACCCGGTAATCGGCAATTACGCCATCGCGCAAGGGCCGGTATATTTTAATAGTATCCGGAGTGCGTCCGGTCATTTCTTTGGCTTCGCGTCCTACCGCCAAAATTTTATTGTCAGACAAAGTCACTGCCACAACCGAAGGCTCCTGCAAAACAATGCCCTTTGAAGCCGCAAAAACAACTGAATTGCAAGTTCCAAGGTCTATTCCGATTTTTTTAGAAAAAAAACCGCTCATGATTTAATTCTTCTTTTTATGTCTGCTCCTAATCCGGTAAGCCTTTCTTCTATTTTTTCATAACCCCTGTCTATTTGATAAATGTTTTGAATTTCGGTTGTTCCTTTTGCAACCAATCCGGCAATAAGCAAAGCCGCTCCCGCCCTTAAGTCAGAGCTCCGCAAAGTAACTCCCTGCAGTTGGCTTGGGCCGTAAACAATCGCCCTGTGAGGGTCGCAATAAATTATATTCGCCCCCATTTTATTTAATTCTTCCAGATATTTCAATCGCCCTTCAAACAAAGGGTCGTGTATCAAAGTCGGCCCCTTCATTTGAGTCGCTAAAACTCCAAGTTCGGGCTGCAAATCCGAATGTATGCCGGGATATGGCAGGCTTTGAATTTTATCCATTGCCAATCTTTTTGAAGGCTTAATTTTTATTGTTTTTGAATCTAAAACCTGGAATTTCGCTCCGAAATCTTTTAGCCGTTTCAAAAATAAATCCAGAAAAGAAAGCTCCGCCTGCTTAATTATCACTTCTCCTTTGGTTGCCAAAGCCGCAATAATAAAAGTCCCCGTTTCAATAGGGTCAGAAATAATGGTATGCTTGAAGCCTTTTAATTTTTTCTTTCCGGTAATTTCAATTTGCCTTGCCCAATTGCTATTTATTTCTGCGCCCATTTTTTCCAAAACAGAAGCCAAATCTTGCACTTGGTAATCCTGGTCGGCGATTTTTATAACTGTTTTCTTCGGATTTACCGCCGAATAAAGCAAAATATTTAAAGTGGCCGTTACGCTTATTTCTCTTAAAACAACTTCTTTGGACTTCTCCGCCAAACTGCCTCTTCTGAAGTTATATACATTGCCTTCTTGGGTATATTTTACTCCCAACTGCTCAAAGGCGTCCAAATGCGTGTCTATGGGGCGCGCGCCTATGACGCAACCGCCCGGAGAAGGAATTTTTACAGAATTAAATCTGGCAAGCAAAGCGCCAATTAATAAAATAGAGCCTCTGAATTTGCCTATCAAATCCAAGGGAATATTCGAAGCCTTCACATCGGCTGCGTTAACTTCAATTTTCCTTTCGCCTACCCATGAGATTTTAGCCCCCAAAGCTTCCATTATTTTTATCATTTTAAAAACATCCTCTATTAAGGGAATGTTTTCGATTACACAAGTTTCATCGCAAAGCAAACAAGCTGCCAAAATTGGAAAGGCGGCGTTTTTCGCCCCCCTTATTTCAACCTCGCCCTTCAGGGGAATTCCCCCTTGAATCACAAATTTTTCCTCAACCATAATATTTCATATTATCCGAAAGGAACAAGGTTGGCAAGCAACAAAAAAGCGGAAGCCTTCCTTCCGCTTTTTATTTAGATTTGGCCTAACACAACCCTAAAGGTTTTTACAATATTTTGCGCTTCAGCTTGGCCCAAGGCATCGGTAAAACCAACCCAACGCGGAGGCAAAGCAAAAACATATTGAGCATTTTCCCCTATTTTCTGAGGCCCCACTGGCGCTGCGCTTACAGACATTCTTTCAGAATCAATTAAGCTCCACTGTTCTGGAGTAAAAACCATAATACGAATATCTTGCCAAGGCTTTTTTTCTGTCCAATTTGGATTCCTTATTGAAATTGTCGGGCCAGTAGGGGTCATTTTTGGCAAATTATCATCCAAATAATGCCCCTCCCAAGTTCCTTTTATAATCGAATATCCCGTCCAAGAAGCAGGCAGGGTTAATTTAAACCCATAATCCTTATTAAAATAAGTAAGCTGCGATTCAGGATTTGCGGTTGGCATTGGGGCTTGCCAAAAAAAACCATAATATATGGCTCCGGCCGCAACGACAATTGCAAGAATAAGAATTGCAAAAATTTTTTTCATATTTTTTGATTATAACATAATTATATAGTAGTATAAATTAATATCAAGATGTCTAAAAAATCCAGAAATATAATCTTTCTGATTCTACTGACTTCATTTTTAGTAATTGCGCCGGCAATGGTAATGTATTGTTTGGGTTGGAGAATAAATTGGGCCCAAAGAAGAATTATCGAACCGGGGATGCTTTACCTAAAAGCCTTGCCCAGAAGCGCCGATGTCTATATAGAAGGCCAGCCTGCCAAAAAAACCGATTTGTTTTTTGGTTCCATTTTAGTTGAAAACCTAATGCCCAAAACTTACACCATCGAAATTAAAAAAGATGGTTATTATTCTTGGAAAAAAACTTTAGATATTGAAAAAAGGCAGGTAACAGAAGCGAAAAATATTTTTTTAATTCCTCAAAGCCCCAGCTTGCTTCAAATTTCAGAAAATATCGAAAAAATATTTCCCTTCCCCGACCATAAAAAATTAATTCTTCTAAAAAATATAGAACCTAAGTGGAGTTTGGATTCAATTGATACAAGCAACAATTTCGAAAAGCAATTAGTTTCGCAAGACGATTTAAAATTGGGCGCTTTGGTTAATTTTTTAGATTTAAAAATCTCATCCGACTCAAAGAAGGCGATTTTAAAAGTTTCGGCAAAGAATAAAAACTTTTACTTCGTTTTAAATCTTGAAACGGATATTCTTACCCCCCTTAGCTTTAAAACAGAACCAAGCCAAATCTTTTTCAATCCCGAAAGCGCAAATAAGCTTTTTCTTCTTTACCAGCCCGATATTAAAGAAATTGATATGTTAACCGGAAATGTTTCGGCTTCCCTCTTTAGCAATATCATTTCAATGGATATTTCCAACAACAATATCTATATTTTAGATAAAAACGGTTTTGTTTTTAAAACCGATTCTGCTTTGTCTAAAATGGAAAAAATAAATATTCTTCCCATACAAATAAAAGATAAGGCAAATTACCAGCTTGTTGCCTTAAATGGAAATGCCTTCATAAAAGAAAATGATTCCCTTTATGCCTTTGATAAAGAAATAATGTCTTTCAATAAAATTTCCGATGCAGTAAAGGATTTTAAGCTTTCGCCAGACGCAAAACAGCTGCTTTATTTTACCAACAACCAACTTTTCATTTATTTTATAGACAAAAAGACTGACCAGCCGCATAAAAAAGCGGGAGAGAAAATCGAGTTAGCTAACTCGCAAAGCCAAATTGAAAACGCTTTTTGGCTGAATAATTTCTACGTGATTTTTGATAATGGAGAAAAAATTACAATTTCTGAAACAGACGAGCGTGGCGGCTTCAACACGGTTGATATTTTTAAAATGGACTCCCCCAAAATTCTTTGGCTCAACAATAAACTTTTTATCCTATCTAATCACACCCTCCTCTATTCCCTCAATTTACTTCCATAAATGTATTGACAAAATTCCCCTATTCTGCTAAAAGCAAATTATCTGGGGAGGAGAAAGGTCCATTGTTCTGGTACCCAAAACAATGGACCCCTCCTCTCCTAACGTTCTTTGGGCGGTAGCTCAGCGGTAGAGCGCATGATTCAGAGAGCATGAGGTCGTAGGTTCGAATCCTACCCGCCCCGTTCAAAAACGGTTCCAATGGAACCGTTTTTTCTTTTAGACAAAACCCCCTTTGCTCACGCGGAATAGCGATATGGCAAAATTGCGAAACCAAAAACTCTCCTTGGGAGAGTTTTGGTATATAATTTCATTTTACCTCTTTGCCCACTGCGGAGCTTTGCGGGCGCGCTTTAAGCCGAAGTGCTTTCTTTCTCTCATTCTCGAATCTCTAGTTAAATAGCTGGCGCGTCGCAGCCGTTTCCTGAAATCAGGATTAAAAACAACCAAGGCCCTGGCGATGCCATGGCGGACTGCTTCCGCTTGGGCATGAATTCCACCGCCTCGGACTACGGCCAAAACCCTAAACTTATCTTCGGCTTTCATTTTCTCAAGGGACGATTCAACAATTTGCTGAAGATCGGTTGTGGGAAAATAATTTTTATACCCTACCCCGTTTACCTCAATAGTTTTTTCGCCTTGCGTAAAAAGCCTTACTCTTGCCAAAGCAGTTTTTCTTTTTCCCGTTGCGGAATAATATCTGGTATCATTGGCATCAACTTTTATTTCTTCTTCGTTTTCCATTATTTTTCAAATTTTAATCTTTTTATTTGCTTGTCTCTTAATTTGTTTTTCGGAATCATGCCGTAAACCGCCTCCCTTAAAACTTCTTCGGGATTGCTTTCGAAAATCTCTCTATATGATTTAGCCTTTAATCCGCCGAGATAAGGAGTGTGGTGATAATAAATTTTGTCTGTATATTTCTTGCCCGAAACCTTAATGTTTTTTATATTTTTAATTATGACAAAAGCCCCCCCGTCTTTATTGTAAACAAAATTAGAAGTATTTTTTCCCCTCAAAAGAACCGCAATTTCAGTTGCCAGCTTCCCTAAAATCTTATCCGAAGCGTCAATTGTGTAAGTTTCTCTTTTTTCCATATTATTTAATTAATTCGATTATTGCCATTCTGGCGCCATCTGATTTTCTTTGTCCGATTTTGACAACTCTAGTATAGCCTCCGTGCCTTTCTTTATATCTTGGGCTTATTTCAGAAATAATTTTTTTAGCTAACTTATTCGTAAATTGCCCCGCCAAAAATCTTCTTGCGGCAATATTGCCTGTTTTCGCCCGGGTAATTATCTTGTCGGCAATTCCTGAAAGCTCTTTTGCCTTAGCTTCGGTTGTTTTTATTTTCTCATTCAAAAACAAAGCTTCGGCTAAAGACCTTTTCAAAGCCCTTCTTGGATCTGCTTTTCTTGAAAATTTTCGCCCTTTTCTCAACTTTTTCATAAGGTTATTTCTTTGATTTAGCCGTTTTCTTTTTTAGTTTCGGCTCCTCTTTTTCTTCTTTAATTTCTTCTTTTGCTTCCTCTTTTTTTTCTTCTTTATTCCCCAGTAAAATAGAAAAATGGTCGACTAAAGTTTTTGAAGCAGATTGAAAAGCTTCTTCGGGGCTTATTGTTCCATCTGTAGTGATTTCAATGCTTAAACGGTCAAAATCCGTCCTTTCGCCGACTCTCATATTGTCTACTTTGTAATTCACCCTTACAATCGGAGTAAATATTGCATCTATCGAAATTACGCCTATCTCTTGTTTGCCTTGTTTCTTCCGGCTTTCTACCGGTTCGTACCCTAAACCGCTTTCAACCTGGATTTCCATATCTAATTCAGCGCTTTTAGAGGTTAAAGTTGCTATATGGGCTTCTTTATTAATCAATTCAAGTTGGCCTGGAATTTCAAAATCTTTGCCAGTCACCTCTTTCTCGCCCTTAACTTTTAAAGAAGCTTTTTGAGGCTCCGCCGTTAAAATTTTAAATCTTAATTGTTTTAAATTCATTGCAATCGTAATCATATCTTCCGCCACGCCCGGCAAAGTTGAAAATTCGTGCTGGACTCCTTTTATTTTCATTTGCGTTACAGCCGCTCCGGGCAAAGAAGAAAGCAGCACTCTTCTTAAGGCATTTCCAATAGTAACCCCATATCCGGGATATAAAGATTCTATTTCAAAAATAGCCCAATTGCCTTTTTTATTTATAACCTTAGGAATCTTTGGTAAAAGAATCATAAAAATTTATTTTTTATTTAAATATTATTTGCTATAAAATTCGAATACGGCCGATAATTCGGCTGGGAGCATGGCTTCTTCAAGGCTAGGAAAGCCAACCACTTGAGCTTCCATTTTTTCTAAATCGAATTTCAACCAGCCCGGCGCCTGATTTTTTTTGATAAGCGGCTTTATATTTTTAAAATAATTTTTGTCTTTGCTTTGGGCGCGGACTGCCACAACATCTCCCTTTTTAACCCTATAAGAAGGTATATCAATTTTCTTTCCGTTTACAACAAAATGCCCGTGATTAACCAATTGGCGCGATTGCTTTCTTGAATCTGCAAAACCCAGCCTGAACACTACATTATCCAAACGGCTTTCCAACTCTCTTACAAATAAAGTTCCCGCGTCTTCCGTTGCGCTTCTTGATTCCAGAACATTTGCAACATAATTCGAAAATTGCCTTTCCCGAAGATTGTACCAGCTTTTTAACTTTTGTTTTTCTGCCATTTCTCTGCCATAGTCAGACAATCCCTTGGTTGGCCTTTTTCCTTTTTGTCCGGGAGAATAAGGCCTCTTAACAACTGCGCATTTTGGCGAATTGCAACGCTCGCCTTTCAAAAAAAGCTTTTCTCCTAATCTTCTGCAAGTTTTACATTGTGTATTATCCATTTTTTTAAACCCTTCTAGGCTTCGGAGGGCGGCATCCATTGTGAGGAATTGGCGTTATGTCTGTTATTGAATTAACATCCAATCCATGTGAAGCCAAAGCTCGAATAGCCGAATCCCGGCCCGAACCGATTCCCTTTACAAAAATATCAATCTTATTTACTCCTATTTTATCAGCGGCCAAGCAAAGGGCTTCAGCTACCTTTGAAGCAGCAAACGGCGTCGCTTTTTTGGATCCGTTAAAGCCGATTGAACCTGCGCTCTTCCAAGCCAAAACACCTCCTTTTTGGTCTGTTAAAGTAATTAAAGTATTGTTATAAGTGGAAGAAATATAAACTTTCCCGTCTTTAGCCTTTACTGTTTTGGCTTTAACGTTTTTTTTCACACCCTCCTCCACTTCTTCTCGCTCTTTCAAAAGCTTTTCTTGATCCGGTTTTATAATTCTTTTCTTTCCCATAATTTTATTTTATGTTGGCCCAGGAGGCGGCTTCCTTCCCGAACCGACTGTTTTCCTTACATTTCCTCTTACTGTCCTATTATTTGTTTTTGTCCTTTGCCCTCGAACAGGCAAACCTTTAATATGCCTGTGGCCTCTCCAGCTGCCAATTTCTTTTAATCTTTTGATATTTGTAATAATTTCTCTTTTTAAATTTCCTTCAACTTTATATTCTTTTTCTATAATATCTTTTAATTGATTTACTTCTTCTGTTTTTAATCCATTCGTTTTTACCGCCGGATTTATTTTTGCTTCAGATAAAATTTTCTTGCTCAAAGAATCCCCTATTCCAAAAATATAGGTCAATGCAACATCTATTCTTTTGTTTTGAGGTATGTCAACCCCTGCGATTCTCGGCATTATTTTTATTAGGCTCCCTGCCTTTGCTTATGCTTTGGATTCTTCTTGCAAATAACATAAACCCGCCCTTTCCTGCGAACGATTTTACAATCATTGCATATTTTTTTAACAGAAGGCCTTACTTTCATATTTTACTTTAACCTATAAACTATCCGTCCTCGGCGGTCATCATATTGGCTCATTTCGACCAAAACCTTGTCTCCGGGAAGAACTTTTATTCGGTTTATCCTTAATTTTCCTGCCAAATGGGCTATAACCTCTCTTCCATCCTCGAGCTTAACTTTAAAGCTTAAGCTAGGCAGGGATTCCAAAACCAATCCATTCAACCTATTATTTTTATTATCCATTTAGTAATTTTTAAGTTTAGCAAATATTAAAAAATAGTCAACACTTTTATGTTGCTGATATTTTCGGGGAAGCTGTTCTGCAAAAACGGCTTTATTCTAAATTCCGCCTTTGAAATTCCAGGCAACTCGTTTAAAAACATTTCTGCTTCTTTAGAAGGCTTGCCCGATAAGGCTTTTTTTAAGGATTCTGTGTCAATTTTTTTATATTTTATTCCAGCAATTGAAATTTTTAAAACAGCGGCGGAACCCGGCGGCATTTGAAAAGAATATTCCACCTTCAAGGCATTTTCATCCAAAGCTTCATCGCTTTGAGGATTTAATTCCAAATTAATAATTTTACTAAGGTCATTTTTTTTAATTATATAGGCTTTAGACAAAAGCGAAATTCTGCTTTTAAAAGATTCCGCCGTGTCTCCCGCCGAAGATGAGTTTTGCTGGCTTAAAATTTCACTTGCGGTCGCCCTATCGGGCAAAACCATATCTGGCAAAAGCTTTTTTAAAATAGCATTTTTGTTTATTTCTTCTGCTTCTTCCAATAATTGTTTTTGAGCCAATTGCAAGTCCTGCTCTGTTATTTGCGCAACTTCCCCGATGTTTCCTCCTGCCATTGGGGAAGATGATTTTGCGTAAATAGCAGTATATAAAGGAGACCCCGCCAAGGCTGGCAAAGCAAACGTAGTGGGCCCAAGATTATAATCTTTTCCTGGAAATTCGGCTTCCACATTAATTTCCGCTTGTCCGGGTATTATTTTCCCCTTGCTATCTTTGGTTCTTCCGGGAATCGTTATTTTTTCAAGCGAACGGAAAACTTTCCCTTCGGGCGAAATAAAACGCGAGGGTACCAGAATCCTAGGAGCCTCGGAATATTCATTATAAACTGTGATTTTACCAGCAGCCCTTTTTTCTTCTTGAGCCTTTCCAGAAGCCATAAATTCTTTTTCTAGATAAGCCTGATTTTCTAAAATCAAAACGGGAATAATTTTATTTTGCAAATCTAAATTTTTTTGGGAAGAATCCAAGGTAAAACTATCTTGAGCATTCACTTTTTCTGTTTTGGGCCAAAGGTCAATTTCAGCTTCCGAATTTAAGAAACTAAAGAAAACGAGCGCCCCCAAAGCAATCAACCCCATGAAAACAATAACCACAGCCATTAAAGCAAAAAAATTAGGCTTTTTATTTTTGAAAGCCATTGATTCGGCTACTCTCGGCGGAATTATATCATAAATTTTTCTGGACATTTTTTTCCTTAAACATTATAGCTGAAAAACAAGGGGTAAATTGAGGCATTTTTTCAATTTCTTTTTTTGAAGTTAAAATTTTTTTAAAATGCTCGGGAAAAAGAATTTTTTTCCGATCAAAAAAATCCCTAACATCTTTTAATAGAGCCCCCCCTCCAAAGAAAAAAACATTTTCAAATCCTGATTTTAATTCCAAAATGTCATTTCTCCATTCTTTTTTTTCTGCTTCAAATATATTTTTTATTTTTACCGCCGTTTCAGGAGTCAATAAATTAGCCGAATATTCTTCTTTTAATTCCCTGGATTCAGCCCTGCTAAAAGTTAAATTATTAAAAAGCCTTTCGGAAAAATTCCACCCGCCCCTGTCCAACGTTTTTATTTCTTCCAGCTTATTTGCCCTAATAAAGAAAAGTTGTGTTTTTCTTCCGCCCACATCGAAAATAATCCCATTTTCAATCTTTATTGGCAAGAATTCGGGAATGAATTCTGCGGGATGAAGGATTTTTAAAATATTTAAATTTAAGTCTTCAAATGTCTTTTTTAATGTATTCAAGCAAGATTCCAGCGCAAAAACAGTCAAAATTTTAGCTTCAATCTGTTTCCCTTTATATCCCTTAAATTCCGAAAGAGGATAGCCATTAATTTGCTTTTCTAAAATTTTTATATTCAACCAACTTAAATCTTCGGGTAAAATTCCTTTTTCTTTCGAAAATTCATTTGATATTTTAGTTTTTGCTTGATTTAAAAGCTTTTGCAAAATGCTCTCTTTTTCTTCCCCTGAAATCTTGCTCTCCGAATCTCTTTCTATTTCACAATCAGCAGTTCTGGCATAAAAATTTTCAGGCGGAAGCAAAACCAAAGCCTCAACTTCTTTTAATTTTTCAATCGGTTGGCTGGTTTGGTTCCTAAAAACTTCATCTAAATTATTAGCCAAATCATCTTTCGAGCAACCCAAATAAGGATCCCTCAAATAATTTAAAGAATAAGACAAAATTTTAATTTTATCTTTGTTCTTCTGGGCAATAATTGATTTTACGGCCTCTGTTCCAATATCTAAAACTAAAAAGGGGTTTTCTTCTTTCTTCTTCAAAAACCAGCTCATTAAATTATTATACCAAAAACAAAATTTTATTCCAAAATGGCGCGAATGCGGCGGATGCCTGCGCCCGAGGATTCTTCTTTTTGGATTTTAAAATGCCCAAGCTCGCCCGCGCGCTTTGCATGAGGTCCGGCGCAAATTTCTTTTGAGAAATTTCCGATAGAATAAACTGAAACCCTCTCGGGATATTTTTCTTTAAAGAAAGCCAAAGCTCCCGCCTTTATAGCATCTTCATAAGACATTTCTTCTTTTCTTATTTCCAAATCTTTTTTAATTTGTTCGTTCACCAAATCTTCCACTTTATTCTTTTCTTCCTCGGCCATTCTGGCCGTATGCGAGAAATCAAATCTCAATCTTTTAGGGGTTATATCCGACCCCATTTGTTTAACATGATTCCCCAAAACTTGTCTTAAAGCTTGATGCAACAAATGAGTTGCCGTATGAAGTTTGGCCGACTCATAGTTATCTCTCTCGCCCACTCCTCCAAATTTAGCTTCTGCTCCTGCTTTTGAAATTTCTTGATGCTTTTCAAAAGCTTTTTTAAAATCTTCTTTATTTATTTTAATCCCTTTCTCTTTCGCCAACTCTTCAGTCAGTTCCAAGGGAAATCCATAGCTTTGATATAAATTAAAAGCCTGCTCCCCAGTAATTTCTTCTAATTTTTCAAATTCTTTCAAACCCCTTTCCAAGGTTGCTTCAAACTTTTCTTGCTCTTTCTGAATCACCGTTAAAATTTCAGACTGCCTGCTTAATAGTTCCGGGTAAATTTTTTGGTATTTTAAAATTATTTTTTCAGCCAAAGATATCAAAAAATTTTTATCTAACTTTAGAATTTTTCCGTATCTTATCGCTCTTCTTAAAATCCTCCTTAAAATATATCCTTGCTCCACATTGCTTGGCAGAATTCTGTCGCCAATTAAAAAAACGGCTGATTTTGCATGGTCGGCCACAATTCTTTCGGCCCTATTCTCAACTTTTGTAAAATCAAACAGGTCGGTTTCAAAAACATTTTGTTTGTTTTGTGAAACCATCGCCAGCCTTTCCAAACCCATCCCTGTATCTATTCCCGGAACTCTTAAAGGAGTTAACTTTTTATCTTTAGAATAATATTGGTTAAAAACAATATTCCAAATTTCAATTCCCGAAGCATATATTTCTGTTGTAGGCCCGCATGGGCCTTCTTCTCCTGTAGGCCCCCAAAAATTATCTTCTTTTCCGCAAAGCTTTAAATTTCCCATTTTTTCTGAAAACCCAAGCTCTTTCCAAAGCCTTATAGATTCTTCATCTTTAGGCGTATTTTCATCTCCTTCAAAAACCGTCACATAGTCTATTTTTACATTTATAGAATCCAAAAAATCTTTGGAATATTTAATTGCTTCTTCTTTAAAATATCCGCCGAAAGAAAAATTTCCAAGCATTTCAAAAAAAGTTAAATGCCTTTCATCGCCAACTTCATCTATGTCTGAAGTTCTAAAACATTTCTGGCACGATGCAACATTTTTCCCAAAGGGAGATTCTTGGCCGGTATAATAAGGCTTAAATTGCTGCATTCCAGCCGTTGTCAAAAGCACGCTTGGGTCCGCAGGCAAAAGCGAAGAAGAAGGCACAATTTTGTGTTCCTTTGATTCAAAAAATTTCAAAAATTTCTCTCTTAGTTCTTCCGAACTCATATTAACTGCAATTTTTAACAATAGCCGAAAACTCGTCGGGTTTCAAGGAGGCGCCTCCCACAAGCAATCCATCATAGCCGGCTTCTTTCACATAGCTTGCAGCATTTTTAGAATTAACGCTTCCCCCGTAAAGCACTTTTAAATTTTTTAAAATATTTGGCGTATATATTTCAGAAATTGTTTTTTTAATCAACAGGTTCATTTTCTGGCTTTCTTCAGGGTCGCAAGGCATTCCAGTGCCTATTGCCCAAACCGGTTCATAGGCAACTACGAATCCTTTGGTTTTTAGTTTCACTTCAGATATTCCGGCAAACCCTTCAGATAATTCAGACTCTATTATTTTTTGTGTTTCCCCGCTGTCTCTTTGTTCTTGAGTTTCGCCTATGCATAATACCGGGATTAATTCGTTTTCTAAAACAGCTTTTAGTTTTTTATTCGAGATTTCGTTTGTCTCACTAAAAAATCTCCTTCTTTCCGAATGGCAAATCAGGACATAATCGCAATTCAAGCCAGAAAGTTGTTTTGCCGAAACTTCGCCCGTAAAAGCGCCCGAAGCTTCCCAAAAACAATCCTGCGCTCCAAGTTTTGAGTTTTTTATTTCAGAAAAATAAATAAAAGGAGGGCAAAAAACAACTTCTACATTTTTTATATCTTTTGTTTTTTTGCAAACCGAATTAAAAATATTTTCGGCTTCTTTTGCATTTCCGGGATTGCATTTCCAATTCGCAAAAATAATTTTGTTCATGTTAATTTATTCTAATATATTTCATTAAAATAAAAAAGCTCCGAGACAAAACTGCTCGGAGCTTTAGCCTTACTCCCAAAATTCATCTTTTTCGACCGTTTCCGCCGCCCGGTCTTCTTGCGGTCTTTGCTCAAAATCCAACCAAGTTTCCTCGAATCCGTCACAGATTCCGTTCTCGTTATCCGTATTCATTCTCCATAAAAAGAACTGTAAATTCCTAATTGTATTTTAAATTTCCTTATATCTCTGTCAATATGCAAGCGCCGGTTGCAGTCACAGCGATTGTATGCTCGAAATGGGCGCAAAGAGAGCCGTCTGCAATTTGAATGCCATAACCATCTTTGGCTTTTTTAATTGCATAGCCGCCAAGAGACACCATTGGTTCAATGCAAAAAACCATCCCCTCTTTGATGATCTCGCCCGTCTTTCTTTTACCATAATTCGGCACTTCTGGCTCTTCATGAAGCTCTTTGCCAATTCCGTGGCCCACCATATCTCGCACCACCCCGTAGCCTTGCGATTCAATATATCTTTGAATGGTATTCCCCAAATCTCCAAAAGTAATTCCTGGCCTTACCTTTGATATTCCCCTTTTTAAAGATTTTTTCGTTGTTTTGATTAATCTTGCAGCCTCAAGGCTGATCTTGCCCACTGGCAAAGTTACCGCCATATCGGAATAATAGCCTTCATACAAAACTCCCCCGTCAAGCGAAACAATATCGCCTTCTTTTAATTCATAATTAGAGGGGACGCCGTGAACCAAAATCTCATTTACAGAAACGCAAAGGGTTGCTGGAAATTCTTCATACCCTTTAAAAGCCGGCCTAGCCTCCAAAGATAAAATAAGGGCTTCTGCAGCCTTGTCTAATTCTATTGTCCTTACTCCCGGTTTCACCATCTTCGAGATTTCAGCCATAACTCTGGCTAAAATTTTTCCCGCCTCCGCCATTATTTCAATTTCTTCAGAGGTTTTGATTGATATCATTATATACATCGGCAACAGATTGCTCGCCATTTATTTTAATTATTTTTATCCCAGATTTTTCAATTAAATCAAATATTGGCACTGTCCGATTTTTATATTCGTCCAATCTTACTTTAATGCTTTTAGGGTCATCCAGCCCTTCCCTTTTCTCCAATTTAGAGCCATCTAACGGACAAAGCTTCAGCTTTTCAGTTTCTTTAGAATAAATTATAGGGTGGCGCATTAACTCACAAATCTTACGGTGAGAATTTCTGAAAATCGTCGCTTCCGGCGACACTTCTATTAAAAATATTTTTATATTTTCTTCCCCGTATAATTCTTTTAAAAAAGGCATAACCCTTTCGGCTTCATAGAGTGTTCGCGGGGAGCCTGCCAACATTAAACTTTCGCCGCCATCAAATAACTTTTGAATTTCTTTTTTTATCAAATCAGTAACAAAGGGCGGGCTGCAAAGAATTCCTGCTTCCCAAAGTTTCCTTTCTTTTTGCGTATCAGGTTGAGTTGGATTTTCAAATTCCCTTTCTAAAATCTTGCTTGTTTCCAAATAAAAAAGCCCCAATTTTTCAGAAAGAAGGCTGGCTTGCGTTCCCTTTCCGGCGCCTGGGGCGCCGAATAATATAATAACTTGTTTTTTAGAAGGTGTCATAGTCGCGCATTTGAAGCTGGGCGTTTATTTGCTTCATGGTTTCCAAAATTACCGAAACAACTATCAAAAGCGAAGTGCCTCCGATTAAAAATTGAAAGGTATTTTGAATTCCAGTTGCTCCCGCCACAGCAGATGGCATAATGGCAATTATTCCCAAAAAAACAGCTCCAATAAGCAAAACCCTATTCAAAATAAAATTTATAAATTTTGAAGTTGAGTCTCCCGGCCTTATTCCAGGAATAAATCCGCCGCTTTTTTGCAAGTTCTGGGAAATAGACTTTGGGTCAAAGGTAACCATTGTATAAAAATAGGTAAATATCACAACCAAGCTGAAGTATAAAATTCCTCTTACCCAAGGGTCATTAAAGAAATTGGAAATGCCCGACCAGCCGAAAAAACTTGCAATCATTGAAGGAAAAACCAAAATTGACATAGCAAAGATAATTGGAATAACTCCCGCAGGATTAATGTTCATTGGAAGATAAGTTGAAACTCCGCCATACATTTTATTTCCCCTGACTCTTTTCGCATACGAAATAGGAATATTCCTTCTGCCTTCAGTTATCAAAACCACCGCCGTAATTACAATTAAAGAAATGGCAAAAAATATGCCGTAGCTTAAAATTCGCGCAGGGTCAACGCTTACTTCCTGCCAAGCCTGAAAAATATTCATCGGAAGGCCTGCAACTATACCGGCAAAAATCAAAAGCGAAACTCCGTTTCCTATTCCCTTCTCCGAAATGAGCTCTCCTAACCACATAAGCAAAACTGTTCCAGCTGTAATTGTAAAAACAGCTGTTATGGTTTGCAAAATATTTAAAGAAGGGTAAATTACAGCTTGAGACCCTCTCTCAAACCAGGAAATCATCGCAAAGCCTTGCAAGGCGGCCAATGGAACTGTTAAAAGTCTGCCCCATTGATTAAATTTTCTTCGTCCAGCTTCGCCTTCTTCTTTATATATCTTTTCTAACCCCGGAAAAATCATTGTTAAAAGCTGAAGAATAATCACTGCTGTGATATAGGGCCCCAACCCAAGCATTATAATGGAAAGATGGCTTAAAGCTCCTCCAGTTAAAACGCTTAAAAAACCAAGCATTGAAAAACGGTTGAAAAAACTCTCTAGATTTTGAGGATTTATTCCGGGTATTGGAACATTCGCCATTAACCTGAAAATCGCAAAAACTGCCAGAACAAACAATATTCTGTTTCTTAAATCTGGGATTTTAAACAATTGTGTAATTTTCTCCCACATTTATTTGATAGTTCCCCCTGATTTTTCTATTATATCTTTAGCCGATTTTGAAAACAAGCAATCTTCGAAAATAAGTTTTTTCTTTAAATCTCCTTTCGCCAAAATTTTTATTTTAGGAACCTTTCCCTGTATTCTGCCAACTAATCTTTTTTTAACTAAAGAATTGGCATTTACAACTTCATCGTTTTGGAAATTTTTTTCTAAATCCTGAAGGTTGACCGAAGAAATTTTCTCGACCATTCTTTCAGCTCTGTAACCTTTCAATTTTGGATATCTTTTAATAAATTCCCGAATAATCGGTTCCCGCCTAAAACCAGCCCTAGCCGTTTGGCCTTTTCCGCCTTTTCCAGAATAAGTTCCGCGCTTGCCTCCCCGCCCCCGGCGTTTTTTGTTTCTGCCCGGATGAATTGGTTTTAATTCGTGAATTTGCATATTATCTGCTAAGTTTAGTTAATTTTCTTAAAGCTTCCATTACTGCCATTGCATTATTAATTTTATTTGGAGTTGCTCCGATCTTTTTTGAAGAAATATTTTTTATTCCAGCCAAAGAACAAATCACCCTGACAGTTCCTCCAGCAACCAAACCTCTTCCTTTTAATTGCGGCTTTAAAATTACTTCGGCTGCCCCAAATTTGGCTTCAACCGGAAAAGTAATTGTATCATTTTTTAATGGAATATTTATTAAATTATTTTTTGCCATTCTAGTCGCCTTATCTATCGCCTGGGCGACATCCAAACCTTTTGACACTCCAAATCCCACTTTTCCCTTTCTGTCGCCCACCACAACTCCAGCTCTAAACCTTAACCTGCGCCCTCCCTTAGTAACCCTTGTCACTCTTGCCAAATCCAAAAGTTTTGATTCAAATTCATCTTTTTTTGCAAAATCTCTCCTTCCAAACCCCCTATTAAATTGTTTTTTCTTTTCTTCCATAATTAAAATTTTAACCCTCCCTCCCTGGCTCCTTCAGCCATTGCTTTGACCCGGCCATGGTATTCATAGCCTCCTCTGTCAAAAACAATTTTTTGAATCTTATTTTCCAGGGCTTTTTCGGCAATTTTCTTTCCAAGCTCTTTTGCCAAATCTGTCTTTTTCTTTTTGCTTTTTGATTTAAAATCCGAAAGCGACAAAATAGTTTTTCCCTTTTCATCATCTATAAGATTGGCATAAATATGATTTGAAGACCTAAATACGCAAAGGCGCGGGACCTTTGAAGTCCCCTTTATCTTGGCTCTCACTCTAATATGCCGCCTTATTCTTTTTTCTTGTTTTTCCAACATAAATTTTATGCCTCTGTGCCGGCAGCTTTCTTTCCGACTTTCTTCCTTACCTGTTCGCCGACATACCTAATTCCCTTGCCCTTATAAGGCTCTGGTTTCTTGACTTTTCTTATTTGAGCGGCTATTTGCCCCACCAATTCCTTATTCGGGCCATCGACTGTAATAATATTTTTTTCTACACTGAAATTAACTCCTTCTGGTTTCTTTATTTTTACCGGATGCGAAAATCCCACTATTAAATTCAAGTCTCCCCCCTCCAGGCTCACTCTGTAGCCTACTCCTTGAATTTCCAATTTCTTTTTATGGCCGCTGACTACGCCTTCTATCATATTTGCAATCAAAGTTCTTGATAGGCCCCAAAGGCTTCCGGTCTTCTTTGTTTCTATTGCCGGCGAAAGCGAGATAAGCCCATCCTTAAAGTCAATTTTAAGCTCCGGCCTGATTTTAACCTCAAGCTCTCCCTTGGGCCCCTTAATTCTAACTTTATTCCCCTCTACTTTGGCTTCTACTCCTGCCGGTATTTGAATTGGTTTTTTTCCTATTCTTGACATATTTTTGACCTTACCAAACTTCACATAAAATCTCGCCTCCCAACTTATTTTTCTTGGCTTCCTTTCCAGTCATCAAACCCTTTGAAGTGGAAATGATTGATATTCCATATCCGCCCTTCACCGGTTTTAAATTTTTTGCCGGAGAATAAATTCTCTGGCCAGGCTTTGAAATTCTTTTGGCCGATAAACTGGCAGGATACTTCAAATCTACTTTTAAAAATCTCTTTTCTTTTCGCCCTTTCTTTTCGATGCTTTTAATAAAGCCTTCTTTTTGCAAAATTAAAGCAATTTCGTATTTTAAATTTGAATAAGGCAAATTCACAGTTTCCTGCGAAATCGCTTGGGCGTTTAAAATTCTATTTAACATATCTGAAATTGGGTCTGCCATATATTTTTACCAGCTGCTTTTTTTGACTCCAGGAATTTCACCTTTGTTTGCCATTTCCCTAAAACAAATTCGGCACAATCCAAATTCCCTCATGAAACCATGGTTTCTTCCGCACCTAAAACAACGCCGGACAATCCTTGTGCTGAATTTTGGTTTTTTATTTGATTTTGCTATTCTTGATGTTTTTGCCATATTACTCTTTCTTAAGAGGAAAGCCCATTAATCTTAATAATGCAATTCCTTTATCTTTGCTTCCGGCATTTGTTACAATGGTAACCTCAAACCCAAAACTTATTTTTGTTTTTTCGGGCGAGATTTCAGGAAAAACAGCGTGCTCTTTGAAACCGATATTCAAATTCCCATTTTTATCAAAATTATCTAAGTCTATGCCTCTGAAATCCCTAACTCTGGGAATTGCAATTGTCATCATTCTTTCTAAAAAGTCATACATTCTCGCGCTTCTTAAAACAACCTTCGCGCCCACCGGCATTCCTTCCCTTAATTTAAAAGTTGATATTGATTTTTTGGCCCTGGTCACTAGCGGTTTTTGCCCGGTAATTATTGCCAGACCTTCGCAAACCGAAACAACAGTTTTCTTTTGCTCATCATTTGTCTTTGAAGCAATCAACTTTCCGAATCCGGAGCTTACAATCACTTTTTCAATTTTCGGAACAGCCATAACCGACTTAAATCCAAATTTATCCTGCATCGCAGGCGCCGTTTCTTTATAATATTTTTCTTTTAAGCTTTGCATAATATTATATTTCTTTTCCGCATTTCTTGCAATAGCGGTATTTTGTTTTTCCTTCTATTTTATATCCCACCCTGGCAGCTCTGGAACATTTTGGGCAAATCAACATTGCATTCGAAATATTCAAAGGCGCCGGCATTTGGATAATTTGTCCCTTTTCGCCCGTTCTTTTTGGTTTAACATTTTTTTTCCTCAAATTTAACCCTTCAACCAAAATCCGGCTCTCTTGAGGAAGGGATTGAATTATCTTCCCTTTTCTGCCCTTATCTTTTCCTGCAATTATTAAAACTGTGTCGCCCTTTTTGATTCGCATATATTTATAAAACTTCAACGGCTAAATTGATTATTGCTTCAAATCCTTTTTCTCTAAGCTCGCGAGTAACAGGGCCAAAAACTCTTCCCCCCTTGGGATTATTCGCGCTGTCAATTATAACAACAGCATTGTCATCAAATCCTATAAACGAACCGTCCGGCCTGCGAAACGGCCTCTTTTGCCGTATAACAACTGCTCTTACAACGTTATGCTTTTTTACCAATCTTCTAGGGTCGGCTGTTTTAACCGCGCCAATAATCACGTCTCCGATTTGAGCGTATTTTTTCCCAGTTCCGCCTAAAATCCTAATGCACTGGATTGTTTTTGCGCCGGTATTATCGGCGACATTTAACATCGTTCTTTCTTGAATCATATTTTTCCTATTACTTTCCAACATTTATCTTTGCTCATTGGCCTTGTTTCTTCTATAACAACAAAGTCTCCTGTCTTGTATTCGCCCTTTTCGTTCTCCGCTTTATAATTTTTTCGCACATTAAACCTTCTCCTATATTTAGGATGCTCTTTTATTCTTTCAACCCGAACCACAACGGTTTTCGCCATTTTGTCTGATATAATTTTTCCTTTAAGCTGTTTTTTCATGTTGGTTTATTTTCGTAAGAATTCTTGCAATATCTTTTTTTAACATTCTTATTTCTTTAATATTTTTAACTTTTCCTCCAGCCAAATCAAATCTCAGCTTTCTAAGTTTCTCTTTTTCTTCTTGCAATTTTTTTTGCAACTCTTCATCCATGCTATTTTTTAATCAATTTGGTTTTAATGGGAAGCTTTGCCGCTGCCTTTTTTAAAGACTCGAGCGCTTGCGCTTCCGGAAGGCCGTCAACCTCAAAAATTATCCGGCCCGGGCGAATTGGAAAGGCATAATATTCCACCGAACCTTTGCCTCCGCCCATCGGAACTTCGGTTCCCTTCTTGGTCACCGGCTTATCTGGAAATACCCTTATCCAAAGCTTTCCTCCTTTTTTCATATATCTTATAATCGCCCTTCTTCCGGCTTCCAATTGCCTTGCCGAAATCCATTTCGTGCCCATCGATTTTAACCCATATCCGCCAAAAGCCAAAACATTCGATTTTTGGTCGATTCCCTTGGAAACTCCTTTCTGCCATTTTCGGTGTTTAACTTTTTTGGGCATCAATACCATAATTTTTATTCAAATTTATCTCCTTTATAAATCCAAGTTTTTATTCCAATTACCCCATAAGTCGTAAAGGCTTGCTCCAAAGCGTAATCTATATCCGCCCTTAAGGTTTGGCGAGGCAAACGCCCTTCCGCCAACCATTCGCGCCTGGCAATTTCAGCGCCATTCAACCTTCCAGAAACTTCTATTCTTACACCTTTAGCTTCTTTGTTTTCTCTTACTTTTGAAATCGCCCGCTTTAATGCTTTCCTGCAAGGAATTCTTTTTTCAATTTGCTGGGCAACCCATTGGCCGGTCAAAGAAGCCGAAAGCCAAGGATTCTTCACTTCTCTTATTTCAATTCTTAAACTTGTTTTAACTTCTTTATTTTTATTTAAAATTTTACTTTCAAGTTCTTTCTTTAAAAATTCTATTCCTTCGCCTCCGCGGCCTATAATCAGCCCGGGCCTGGCGCTTGAAATAATCACATTTATTTTTCCGGCAGACCTTTCGATTTCAACTTTTTCAATGCCCAATTTGCCCAATTTTTTGTAAATAAATTTCCGGATTTTAAAATCTTCCTCCAGCATTTTAGCTGTTTCTTTGTAAAATCCGCGCGAATCCCAATCGCCTATTCTTTTCCTTCTATATGCTTTTGGATTAACTTTATGCGCCATACTATTTCTTTAATTCATTTAAAACAATTGTTATATGAGAAGTCTTTTTTTGAATCGGCGAAGCCGACCCTCTTGCTCTGGGCATAAATCTTTTTAACTTGGGCCCCTCATTCACCGTAATTTTTGAAATATATAAATTATTTTCTTCGAGCTTGAAATTATTTTTTGCGTTAGCAACCGCTGAATTTAAAAGCTTCAAAACTGGTTTCGATCCTTTTTTAATGGCAAAAGACAAAATGGTTTGGGCTTCCCCAACCTTTTTTCTTTTTATCATATCTGCCAATAATCTGACTTTTCTGGGAGCAATCCTTAAATAATTTAATTTTGCTTTTATTTCAGCCATAGTTATTTCTGTTTAACCGGAGCGGCTGCCGCTGCTTTTGTTGGCGCTGCCGGAGCTGCCGCAGGCTGTCCGCCAGCTTCAGCTTTCTTTTCGATTTCTCTTTGCATCTTTCCTCCATGCCTTGAGAACTTTGTTGTCGGTGAAAATTCTCCCAACTTGTGGCCTACCATATCTTCCGTAACTCTTACAGGAATATGCTCTCGCCCATTATGGACTCCAAAAGTAAAACCAACCATTTCCGGCGAAATAGAACATTCTCTTGACCAAGTTTTAACAACCTTGGTATCGCCCTGCTTTAAGCCTTTCAATTTCTTTATTAATTTTTCATCCACAAAGGGACCTTTTTTTATCGACCTCATATCTTTTTACGTCTTTGAATAATTAATTTCTTTGTCCATTTTCTCGGATTGCGGGTTTTCACTCCACGAGCCGGCTTTCCCCACGGAGTTTTTTGGTATTTCAAACCTATAGGAGCTCTTCCTTCTCCGCCTCCATGCGGATGGTCTACTGGAGACATTGCCGAGCCTCTTACCGAAGGCCTTATTCCTTTTCTTCTCGAACTGCCTGCCTTTCCTATTATAATGTATCTCCATTCGGCATTCGAAACCGCTCCAATTGTTGCAAAACAAACTCCCGGGACTTTTCTTATTTCCCTGGAAGGCATCTCTAAATTAACATATTTATCTTCATGAGCCAAGACCTTGGCGGCCGAACCTGCAGAGCGGACCATTTTTCCGCCTCTTCCCGGCATCAATTCAATGTCTGAAACCTCGGTTCCAACCGGAATATTTTCCAATCTCATGCGGTTTCCCTTTTTTATTTCAGCCTTTTCTTTGCAAATAACTTCGTCTCCGACTTTTATCCCTTCAGGAGCCAATCTGTAAAATTTTGTTTTATCGGAATATTCCAACAGCATAATAAAAGCAGTTCTATAAGGGTCATATTCCAACGAAATAACTTTTGCCGGAATATCTATTTTTTCCTGATTAAAATCTACAACCCTATATCTTCTTTTTACTCCTCCTCCCTGATGGCGAACGGTAATTTCTCCGGTTTTATTTCTTCCGGCGCGGTTTGGCAAAGTTAAAAGCAACCTCTTTTCGGGTTCTTTCCTGGTCAGCATTTTAGTTGCTCTAAAAATATATTTCCTCATGTTATCTGGATAAAACTTCTATTTTTTGCCCCTTTTCAATTTTAACAATCGCTTTTTTATAACCTTTTCTCCAGCCCTCGCCTCTTTTGCCGATTCTTCTTTTCTTAGGATGGACATTCACAATTTGAACATTCTCGACATCAACATTATAAACTCCTTCTACGGCTTCTTTTATTTCCGACTTGTTGGCATTTTTGTAAATCTTAAAAACATATTTGTTTTGTTCTTCCAAAGTTGTAGCCTTTTCAGTTATATGCGGCGCAATCAAAAGCCTCCAAGCAAAATTATTTTTGATTTTATTTTGAATTTTCGTCTCAATCTTCTTGGCTTCCTCTTTCGCTTTTTTTGTGTTTTTTTTAAATAATGCCATATTATTTCGCAAAAGTTTCTTTTATTGCCTTAATTGAATCTTTGGGCATTATTACATATTTATAATTTAACAGGTCCAAAGCGTTCAAATCTTTCGCCTGCATAACGCCTGTATTTTTGATATTTCTAACAGATAAAATTGCATTTTTATCCATATCGGGCAAAATAACCATTCCAGTTCCTTTGCCTAAAAATAACTTTTTAAAACCAGTTGCAATTTCTTTTGTTTGAGGCTTTTTCAATTCTATTTTATCTAAAACAATAACCTTATCTTCTTTGGCCTTGCTTGAAAGAGCCATTAAAATAGCGGCTCTGCGCATTTTTTTCGGAACAATTCTTTTATAATTTTTCAAGTTTGTAGGCCCAAAAGTAACACCTCCTCCAACCCACAAAGGAGACCTGATTGACCCGTGGCGGGCTCTACCAGTGCCCTTTTGGCGCCAAGGTTTTTTCCCGCCTCCCGAAACTTCTCCTCTGTCTTTTGTCTTTGCCGTTCCCTGCCTTCTGTTGGATGCTTGCATTAAAACAACCTGATGCAATAAATCAAGATTTATTTCTTTTTCGAATATTTCTTTAGGCAAATTTACCTCTCCTGACTCTTCCCCTTTTTGGTTGTATAATTTCACTTTCATGCTTTTATTTCCACTAACGTTCCCTTTCGTCCGGGAACAGCGCCTCTTAAAAAAAGCAGGTTTTTCTCGATATCGGCTTTTATAACTTTTAAATTTTTTACGGTAACTCTTTGATATCCCATTCTTCCGGCTCCTTTTCTTCCAGGAGTCGCTCTTTGCGGGAATCTGCTTCCAATGGACCCAATCGTTCTTTCCTCATGTTTTGTTCCATGAGTCGGGCTTCTTCCTTTAAAATGCCATTTCTTTACCGCTCCGGCAAAACCTTTTCCTTTTGAAATTCCAACAACTGTAACTTTCTCCCCTTCTTTAAAAATGCTTGCGTCAATTTTTGAACCAATTGCAAATTCCGGATTTTGTGTTTTATATTCTTTTATATATCTGTAGGGCTTGTTTTTCTGGGGTTTTTTAACTTTTTTATCTTTTAATTTTTCAAATCCTATTTGGGCAGCTTCATAACCGTCTTTTTCTTTTGTTTTAATTTGCAAAACAAAGCAAGGGCCGGCTTCAAGCAAAGTTACCGGGATAACATTTCCTTTTTCATCGAACACTTGCGTCATATTCAATTTTTTTCCTAAAATATATTTCATAAACAAAATGTCATCCTGAATAAAAAACAAGATGACATTTATGTTTCTACTTGCTCTTTATCTCGATATCGACGCCGGCTGGCAAAGTCAAATTTGTAAGCGCGTCGATTACGGCAGGATTCGGATTCGAAATATCGATTATCCTTTTATGCACTCTTGTTTCAAACTGTTCTCTCGCATCTTTATGGACAAAAGTGGAACGGTTGACGGTATATTTGTGTATTTCGGTTGGCAAAGGCACTGGCCCCGAAATTTCAGCGCCATGCCTCATAGCTGTTTCGACAATTTGCTTTGCGCAATTGTCGATTACCTTATAATCGTAAGCCTTCAACTTTATTCGCAATTTTGGCTTAACTTCCGCTTTTGTTTCTGTCTTGGTGGGCATTTCTTTCTGTCTTAACTTATAATTTTAGTCACCACTCCCGCGCCGACAGTTTTTCCTCCTTCTCTTATGGCAAACTTCTGCTTTTCCTCAAGGGCAACCGGAGCAATCAGTTTAACCTTAAAAGTAATTGTATCGCCGGGCATTACCATTTCTGTTCCTTCCGGTAAGGTTACTTCTCCGGTTACATCTGTGGTTCTGATATAAAACTGGGGCTTGTAACCTTTAAAGAAAGGGGTATGCCTTCCGCCTTCTTCTTTCGTTAAAACGTAAATTTCAGATTCAAATTCTGTATGGGGAGTAACCGACCCTGGCTTGGCAAGCACTTGGCCTCTCTCCACATCTTCTTTTTTCAAGCCTCTCAATAAAATGCCAACATTGTCTCCCGCCATGCCTGAATCCAAGATTTTATTAAACATTTCAATCGAGACAGCAGTTGTTTTAATCGTTTTCTTCAAACCGATTAATTCAACTTCGTCGTTGGCATGTATTTGTCCTCTTTCAATTCTTCCTGTAGCAACGGTGCCCCTTCCTTCTATTGAAAAAACGTCTTCGATTGCCATCAAAAATGGTTTTTCGATGTCTCTTTTCGGTTCGGGAATATATTCGTCTAATTTTTGAATTAAATCCAAAATAGGTTTGGCTTCTGGAGCATCAGCCGATTTCGCTTCCAAAGCTTTCAAAGCCGACCCTCTGATAATTGGAGTTTCGTCTCCGGGGAATTGGTATTTCTTCAAAAGTTCTCTTACTTCCGATTCAACCAAATCAATTATTTCAGGGTCATCAACCTGGTCAACTTTGTTTAAAAATACAACTATTGACGGAACACCCACTTGGTTGGCAAGCAAGATGTGCTCTCTTGTTTGAGGCATGGGGCCATCTGGAGCGGAAACCACCAAAATCGCGCCATCCATTTGAGCGGCGCCAGTAATCATGTTTTTGATATAATCGGCATGGCCCGGGCAGTCTATGTGAGCATAGTGCCTTTTTTCTGATTCATATTCCAAGTGAGAAACGGAAATTGTAATTCCTCTTGCCTTTTCTTCTGGAGCGGCGTCGATTTGGTCAACGCTCTTAGTCATCTTTGTAAGGCCCTTCATGTTTAGAACATGCAAAATGGCCGCTGTTAAAGTGGTTTTTCCATGGTCGACGTGGCCGATTGTTCCAACGTTGACATGGGGTTTTCCTCTCTCAAACTTTTCTTTTTCCGCCATAATTTTATATTAAATTTTTATTAAATTTTTAGACTTGTTATATATAGAAATATGCTAACAAAAATAAAACCTACTGTCAACACTTCTTTACAAGATTTTATAAATTTGATAAATAAACCTTAGCACAAAACCAAAACCATTTCAATATTCAGGGAGCCAAAATGGACACTCAAAAAAAACAACGTATACAGAGAACTATAGTTTTGATTCTTGGTTTAGCAACTATAGTGCTCGGATTACTCGTTTGTATAATTATGCTTCTAGATGTTCTTCTGAGGGTGATGAAAGCGCCATAATGGCGCTTTTTTTTATTCTATTGACAGGATTCTTTATCTTGATAAAATACGAGTAAGGGTAGTGATCTGTATAAAACTACGGGTCAAAATGTTGCTTGTCAAACAAAAGGATCCTTTGCGGGATCTTTTTGTTTTTGTTAAAATAAACTTGTGGTTCTGGGCCTGTAGTTTCATATAGTTAAAACTCTGCCCTTGACAAGTAGCAAAACGGGTGCGATTCCCGTCAGGTCCACACCATAAGCCTTTCTGTTCAAAAGGCTTTTTGGTTCCAAAATATCTGGACAAAAAGTTTAGATTTGATAAGAAGATATCAGTACAAGAAAACACTCCAATATTCCAGAAAGGAAATTTATGTCAAAAAGTTGGCCAGATTCTGAATGGGAGCTGTGCGAAGAAAAGGTGGAAGGTTTATTTCAAGCAATAAGAAGCCTCGACACAGCAATAAAAGAAGCTAATTCGAAATATCATCCTCAAGTGACAGAACTCCTTCAAATAAAAGCGTCTGGAATCCTCAGTGCTGCAGAAAAAATACATTCTGCTCAGACCTCAGAAGGTCTGAATTCTGGCCTTGCCGATCTTCGATCAGAAGCCTCCAAGCCAATCTAAAAGCGCCGTGATGGCGCTTTTCTTTTGCGATTATTTTTTCGCAGGCATGGCAAAAAGATCTTCAAGATTTTTGACGCGGGTATCTATGCCATCGACTCTTTCCTTATCGACACCTTCTAGTCTATTGAGAATTTTGTTTTGGCCAACTTTAAGGTTATTAACATTAACCTCCAACTTGTCGAGTTTTTCTAATTGTTTATTGATATTAGAAAATTCTCCCTGAATCATTCGAGCCAAGCCATCAACTGTTATTTTTTTCTTTTTCTCTGCCATATTTTTATTATACAAAAAGAGAAAGAAAAACACAAAATTTGGGAGAGGCGAAGCCTCTCCCAATTTCTCAGAGAAAACAAAAACCCCCGGTGGGGATTTTTTCTTACGCGAAATTGCGAAATTGCGATATGGCGATATTTTATCTTCGTTTGCCTTCGATTATTTCTTGAGCGATATTTGCAGGAACTTCTTCATAGTGGTCGAATTCCATGGTAAATGTTCCTCTTCCTTCAGTAATTGACCTTATAGAAGTTGCATAGCCAAACATTTCTGCCAGCGGCACCTTGGCATCAATAACTTTCAAATTTAACCTGTCGGAAGTTTCTTCTATCTTTCCCCTTCTCGCTGAAAGGTCTCCTATAGCATCGCCAAAGAAATTATCCGGAACAATAATTTCAAGCTTCATTATTGGTTCAAGTAAAACCGCAGTGGCCCTTCTGCAACCTTCCTTAAAAGCCATCGATGCCGCGATTTTAAATGCGTTTTCAGATGAGTCTACTTCATGAAATGACCCATCATAAAGCGCCACGCCTACATCTACCATTTGATAACCGGCAACTACGCCTTTGTCCATTGCTTCCTTAACTCCCTTTTCAACCGCTGGAATAAACTCCTGCGGAATAATTCCGCCTTTTATTTCATTTAAAAATTCAAAGCCTTTGCCTCTCTCTTTAGAAAAGACCCTCAGCCAAACATGGCCATATTGTCCACGGCCTCCAGACTGCCTAATATATTTGCCTTCGGCTTCGGCTTCTTTTTTAACCGTTTCCCTGTAAGCCACTTGCGGGCGGCCGACAGAAGCTTCAACATTAAATTCCCTTTTCATTCTGTCGACTATAATTTCAAGATGAAGCTCGCCCATTCCGGAAATTATGACTTCGCTGGTTTCAATATCAGTTTTAACTTTAAAAGTCGGGTCTTCATCGGCAAGCCTTCGCAAAGCAGTTCCCATTTTTTCCTGATCTTCTTTTGATTTAGGCTCAATTCTAATCGAAATAACCGGCTCGGGAAATGATATTTGCTCCAAAAGAATAGGAGCTGATTCATCGCAAAGAGTATTTCCGGTTTTAGTGTTTTTCAAGCCTACAGTTGCCGCAATGTCTCCAGCAAAAATTTCTGTCACTTCCTCCCTTTCGGAAGCATGCATTCTTAAAATTCTTCCTATTCTTTCTTTTTCTCCAGTAGTAGTGTTCACCAAATAAGAACCGGCTTTTAAAGTTCCCGAATAAACTCTAAAATATGTAAGCGAACCAACGTATGGATCGGCAGCAATTTTGAAAGCCAAAGCTGAAAATTTTTCATTATCTTCCGCCTTTCTTTCTTCTTCCTCTTGAGTCTTTGGATTTATTCCTTTTACCGCAGGCAATTCAATCGGCGAAGGCAAATAGGCGCAAACCGCATCCAGCATTAATTGCACACCTTTATTTTTTAAAGCCGAACCGGTAAATACTGGGACAAGCTTGTATTCAATCACAGCCTTCCTTAAAATTTTCCTTAAATTTTCAATGCTTGGCTCTTCGCCTGCCAAATATTTTTCTAGCGTCGCCTCATCTTCGGCAACAATTTTTTCTATCATTTTATCGTGCCATTCTTTGGCTTTTTCTTTTAAGTTCTCGGGAATTTCACTTTCTTTTATTATCTGCCCAAAATCACCCTCAAAATGATAGGCTTTCATTTTTAGCAAATCAATTACGCCTTCAAATGCTTGCTCTTCCCCAATAGGATATTGCATTGCCACGGCATTGGGGGTTAATTTTTCTAAAATAGACTGAATATCTCTTTCAAAAGAAGCTCCCGTCCTGTCGAGTTTATTTATAAAACAAATGCGCGGAACTTTATATTTATCCGCCTGCCTCCAAACAGTTTCCGACTGCGGCTCAACTCCTGCGACTCCATCAAAGACAACTACCGCGCCGTCCAAAACGCGCAATGACCTTTGGACTTCCGCCGTAAAATCAATATGGCCCGGAGTGTCAATAAGATTTATTCTGTATTCGTTTTTTTTGTCTCTTTCTAAAAATGTCGGGGTCCAAAAACAGGTTGTTGCCGCCGCTGTAATTGTTATTCCCCTTTCCCTTTCCTGCTCCATCCAATCCATAATTGTTGTCCCCTCATGCACCTCGCCGATTTTATGGGAAATTCCAGTGTAAAACAAAATGCGCTCGGAAACAGTTGTTTTTCCGGCATCTATATGAGCAATAATTCCAATATCCCTATATTTTTCAATCGGATAAGCTCTTGCCATAATTTATTTTTACCAGGAAAAATGGGCAAAGGCGCGATTGGCTTCTGCCATGCGGTGGGTGTCTAATTTTTTCTTTACCGCCCAGCCATTATTACTGGCAGCTTCCATTAATTCTTGCGCCAATTTTTCCGCCATTGGTTTTCCCTTCTTCGATTTGGCTCCGGTAATTATCCACCTTAAAGCAAGAGCCGTTTTTCTATCGCCCTTAACTTCCACCGGCACCTGATAAGTTGCTCCCCCCACCCTTTTTGATTTAACTTCTATTTGAGGAGAAGCGTTTCTCAAAGCCGCGTCAAAAATCTCCATCGGCTCTTTTTTTGTTTCTTCTTTTATATTATTCAAAGCTCCGTAAACAATTTTCTTTGCAATTGTTTTCTTCCCCTTCTTCATTACTTGGTTTATTAATTTTGCAACAACAACACTGCTGTAAACAGCATCTGGTTCAATTATATGTTTTTTATAATTCCTTGGCATATTTCTTTATTTGCCTTTTTTGGCGCCGTATTTGCTTCTGCTCTGTTTTCTTCCTTCGACTCCTCCGGTATCCAAAATGCCTCGCACTATATGATACCTTACGCCTGGCAAGTCTTTCACTCTTCCGCCCCTTATTACAACAACCGAGTGTTCTTGTAAATTATGGCCGACACCGGGAATATACGCGGTTACTTCCATTCCATTGCTTAATTTCACTCTGGCAACTTTTCTTAAAGCCGAATTCGGTTTTTTAGGCGTAGTGGTAAACACTTTTAAACAAACTCCCTTTTTAAATGGAGAGCTAAACTCGATTGGCCTGTTTTTCAAAACATTGAAACCAAAAGTTAAAGCAGGCGTTTTATCTTTCGCTTTTCTTGCTTTTCTATTTCTTTTTATCAATTGATGAATCGTCGGCATATAAAAACAATTTAGCAAATTACCCCGCAAGTGTCAACCTGTGATCAGGGTAAATAAATAGCTGGCGGCGGAAAATAATATGTTGGAAAAGCCGGGAATAAAGAAAATAAGAAAAATTAAAATCCAAAAACCATATTGCAGTAAAAATAATTTAAATCTTTCTGCTGAAATTGAATACGGCAAAAGGGAAAACAAAATATGCGAACCGTCTAATGGCGGAACGGGAATCAAGTTAAAAATAGCAAGCATCAAATTTATTAAAATTATATAAGCGAAAAAGCTTCCAACTATTTGCGGAAGCAAAAAAGATAAAAATCTTAAAATTAATCCGAAAATTAAAGCTAAGATTAAATTAGAAGTCGGCCCGGCCAAACTAACTTTTAATTCGCCCCATTTCTGATCCCTGAAATTATTTGGATTTATAGGCACTGGCTTTGCCCAACCAATTAAAGGAGCCCCAACAAGAGCTAATCCAAGAGGAATCAAAATTGAGCCCAAAAGGTCCAAGTGATTTAAGGGGTTCAAAGTCAACCGCCCAGCATATTTCGCTGTCGGGTCGCCTAAATAATAAGCCACTCCCCCATGGGAAATTTCGTGAACAATCACAGAAAAAATTAAGACTATAATTCCAAAAATGCTTAAAAGCATAAAATTATTTTAACATACTTGAATAAATATTAAAAATCTGTTATTCTTTAGTCATGACAAAAGAGTGTCCTCTGTGCGAAAAAAAATCCATAACAACTTGGAAACATATTAAACTTCGCGGGAAATATAATCCTACGAAGAAATATCGAAAATACCCAAATCTCCAATGGGTTCGTTTGCCTTCAGGCGAAAGAATAAAAGCCTGCGCCAAATGCATTAAAGCTATAGGAAAGGGCAAATAGAGGTAGAGCCGCCTCCGTCCCGAAAACATCGAGACTACGGCGAGCCAAAGCGGGGTATAGTGTAACGGTAGCACGAGTCCATGGGGTGGATTTAGTTCGAGTTCGAATCTCGATACCCCGACCATAGTCCCGCCGTAGCCTTGGCAAAGGCGGACAAAATCTTACATCATTGAGCTGAACCTGGCGAAAGCCAGGAAAATTAAGCTAAATAAAATTATCATTGCAGCCGGGGCAGCGAGAGAAAAATAATTTATCTTCCCGGGTTTAAAAAATTTCAAGAGCAAAGAGTTAGAAACTACCGAAATGGAAGATAAAGCCATGGCCAAACCCGCCAATTCGGGTTTTAGAATAATTCCGAAGGCGGAAAAAACTCTTGCCGCAATCGGTATCCCGATAGCATTGTAAAATAAAGCAAAAAACATATTTTGTTTTATTTTCCCCATTGTTTCGCGAGACAATTGGAATGCCGTAACTACATCATTCAAATTGTTTTTCATTATAACCACTCCGCCCGTTTCCATCGCCACATCTGTTCCGGCTCCCATGGCAATCCCTAAATCGGCCTGTGCCAAGGCTGGAGCATCATTTATCCCATCTCCCACCATCGCCACTTTTCTTCCAGCAGATTGAAGCTTTTCCACTTCGTTAGCCTTGCCTTCGGGCAAAACTTCAGCCAAAACATTTTCTATTCCCGCTTGAGCCGCAATTGTTTTTGCGGTTTTTTGGTTGTCCCCGGTTATCATATAAATTTCAGCCCCCATTTTTCTCAACTTTTCGACCGCTTCCCTAGAAGTCGGTTTTATAGCATCCGCCACGGCAACTGCGCCAACCAAATTGTCTGATTCTGTTAAAACCATAACCGTCTTCCCTTGTTCTTCTAGTTCTTCGAATTTAAACTTTTTATTTTTCCCAAAAAAATATTTTTTATTGCCTATCTCACCTGCAACTCCCTGCCCCGGAATAGCTTCAAAATTTCTGATCTCTTGAAAATTAATATTTTTTTCTTTTGCATAATTAAAGATTGATTCGGCTAAGGGATGTTCGGATTGTTTTTCTAGACTGGCTGAAATTTCCAAAACTTTTTCCCCGCCGATAACATC
>OBLY010000002.1_pt1 | contig 73609 bp, 83 predicted proteins | sample 1539041 | NCBI WGS metagenome assembly OBLY01 (sample SAMEA2690973, study PRJEB22502) | sediment metagenome | biome: Billabong; feature: Tropical; material: Sediment | place: Australia | collected 2013-05-14 | depth 1 m
ACGTGTGCTCTTCCGATCTGGAAATCCTCCTTCGCCTGCTGAAGCTGAACAGGTGCGGAGCGCCGGCGGGCTTCATATTATCGGCACCGAAAGGCATGAGGCGAGAAGAATTGATAACCAATTGCGCGGAAGGTCGGGCAGGCAGGGCGACCCAGGCTCGTCGCAGTTTTTTGTTTCTTTGGAAGATGATTTAATGAGAATTTTCGGTGGAGATAAGATAAAAGGAATCATTGAGGCTTTTAAAATTCCCGATGACGAAGCTATTGAGTCGAAAATGATTTCGAAATCAATAGAATCGGCGCAAGCCAAAGTAGAAGGGATGAATTTTGATATTAGAAAGCATGTTCTAGAATATGATGATGTAATGAATAAACACCGCGAAGTTTTTTATAAAAAACGCTCGGTGCTTTTAGAAAATAACTTAGAAAATTATGTTTTGGAAATAATTGAAAAATTTGGATATACGAAAGAAGATTATAAAAAGAAAGAAGAAAAAATAGGCGGGCAAAATATGCGCCAAGTTGAAAAGCTTGTTTGTTTAAGAGTTTATGATACTTTTTGGCTTGAACATTTGGAGAATATGGACCATTTGCGGGATTCGGTAAGATTGAGAGCTTACGGGCAGAGAGACCCTTTGGTGGAATATAAGTCGGAGGGGCATAGGATGTTCCAAGAAATGATTCAAGGAATTGAATCTTCTATTGCCAGCGCAATAATGAAATCTGATATCAAAATAGAAAACCGTCCGGTCCAGCAAATTTCACAAAAGAAGCCTCAATTTAAAAATATAGGGCGGAATGACCCATGCCCTTGCGGCAGCGGCAAAAAATACAAGAAGTGCCACGGGAAGCAGGGACCAGATCAAAAGCCGTTTCCACCCGCTTAATTGCGGGAAATAGGGTTAAGAAAACCCGTGCGAAGAGCACGGGTTTTTTCTATGCCGGAAATCCCATCTCGAAAAATAAATCTGCTCGCTAAAGGTCGGGAAACGCAGAGCCAGAATCTGCAAAAGCTTACAAAAGTTGACAAACATTGACATGGTAAATCAAACAAAAATTAAAGCAAATATCCGCCTGGAAGTTCGTTCGGATATTATGCTGGGGCGCATTCGGGCAGCGGCTGAAAAGATCGCCGGCGAAATGGAAAACGATGTTGCAGATGAAGTCGGTGAGCTGATCGGCAAGCTGACTACAGATTATACGGATGACGGATCGGAGGCTGAATCAGAAATGGCCAGTTATGCTTTCAATCAGATTTATGATGCCCTGCATCGTGAAATTAAAAAGCAGCTTTAATGCTCATAAAAATAATTTCTGGAGCCTGCGACGGAAAGGAAAGCATCTGTCGCGGAGCTCCAGAAAGGGCGCTCTTAACCGCTTCTAAACTTATGGCGACAGCAACCAATGAACAAACAATGAAAAGAGAAAACATCAAAAAAGTTCTCATAATGGCATTGGAGGCTGCAACCTTGCTCATAGCTTTCGATTTAATTATTCTTTTCGCTTCACTCGCTCAGATTGCTCTGGAAGGAAAAACGGGATACTGGAATCCTTTCTGGCGGGTACAGGCGGAGTTTGTGATTAAATTACTTTTGGCAAAATAGCTCTTATTCGGCCTGTAGCCGCAGGCGGGATAAAGGGCTGTTTCTGTTTCAAACGAAAAACATGGAGCAAGATATGCAACCTATAATTCCAAACACAACGCAGATTCCGCATCTCATTATCCGCGAGTGGATGCCTCTTTTGGGAGATGTGGAACTGCGGGTTCTTCTCGTTGTAGCCGATCAGACGCTCGGCTGGATTGAGGATCCGGAAACGGGAAGGCGCAAAGAAAAAGACTGGATTAGTCAGGGCCAGCTTATGAAGAAAATAAACCGCAGCGACAGGGCGATCCAAAACTCTCTCAAGCGGCTGGTGGACGAATTGAGAATAATACAGGCTCATGACGAAACGGGTGAACTCCTGGATTCGCCCCAGAAGCGCATGAAATGCGGCGGTAAAATTTTTTACAGGCTGAGCCTGAAGAGACCCGTAAAGCCTGCCCCCGAACTTTTTTCGGGGGCATCCGAGGGTCAAAAAGAACCCCCGAAAAATCTTCGCCCGAAAAATCTTCGGGCAACAAAAGAAACCGTTTTTACAAATAAGTCCTATCGGACAAGCGGGCTTGCTGTTAATAATAAAAAAGAAACTATTCCTACGAGATATTTTTTCTGGAAATTCAAACAGCTGTGCAGGGCGATAAGGCATGCCAATCCTTCGCTTATAAAATTCAAAGACGGGAATCTGATCAAGCATGCTTTAAAACATCTGACTAAATTCGAGCTGGAGATTGAGCTTATATGGTTTCTGCAAAATAAGCCCGGCATGCAGCCGACAATCGGAGCAGCTTTGAGCAGCGAAGTCATCAGGGATTTTATTAAGGCGAGCCATCGGGAGTATGGATTCTACGGAAACCTTGAAAGAACTGCGATGAGGTATTGCAATACGCGAAGGCTGGCGGTCAATGCGAGTGCAATGGTCGAGGCACTCAGAAGACTCAAAGAATCATTCCGGATGAAATCTGTTTTATGAGACACATAGATTTATTTTCAGGCATCGGCGGATTCGCTTTGGCAGTTGAAGCGGTCTGGCCTGATTCGCATCATATTTTCTGCGACAATGATAATTACTGCCAGAGTCTGTTAAGACTCAGGTTTCCCGATTCAAAAATTTATGGCGACATCAAAAAAATCAAATTTATTGCCGACTCCGACTGGGACGGATTACAAGAGCAGGGGAAGAAAAAGCAGGCAGGTTGGAATAGACAATTATTTAAAGCTGACATCCTCACGGGAGGCTTCCCGTGCCAGCCATTCTCGCAGGCAGGAAAAAGGAGGGGAACAGACGACGACCGCTATCTCTGGCCTGAAATGCTCAGAATCATACGCCTCACAAAACCAAGATGGGTTATTGCTGAAAACGTGCGCGGATTATTTACTATGCAGGGCGGACTGGTATTCGAGCAGGTGTGCTCTGATCTGGAAAACGCAGGCTACGAAGTCAGGCCGTTTATTATTCCAGCTGTCTCCGTCGACGCTCCGCACCGAAGAGACAGGATCTGGTTTATTGCTCACGCCCTCAGCGATTACTCCGATAGAAAGAAAAAAGCCGGAAAGCTATCTGAAGCGGCAGGAGAACAGAAACAAAACGGGACACAACACTGTTCCGCCTGGAAACCTCTACGAACAGCTTTTGGCAAAAGGAGCGAGCGATTTAAGAAAAACAGATTTATGGCCAAAGATGCTGGGAACGCCGAAAGCCCGATGCCACATTTAACCCCAATAATTAAAAATAAATTTAAATTATATGATTCATAGTTGGCTGAAGAAAAATATAACATGGTATAGAAAATGGCATCAAAAAGCTTATGCTTCGCCATTGCATTTCTGTATTTTTATTTTTGCGGCAGGGGTCGATTTTTATTATGTTTATCAGCTTCAAATGGTTGTAAAGTTGCTCTATTAATTTTATGAAAAATACAAAAGCATTTACCCTTGTCGAACTTTTGGTGGTAATAGCCATTTTGGGAATTTTAGCCTCTATAATTCTTGTTTCCCTCGGCGGAGCCAGAGCCAACGCCAGAGATGTGAAAAGAGTGGCCGAAGCAAAAGAGGTGGCAAACTTATTAGAAGCTTATTATCTAGATAAGGGAAACTATCCTGTTTACACTGATACCTCTGACCCAGCTTCAAACTGGGCTTATATGCTTCAGGAATTGCAATCGAGCGGATATTTAACCGCAAATCAAGATATTAAAGAAAATAAATTAAGTTGGATTAAAAATATAATTGGTGAAACAGTTCAGGCTCTTGCTGCAGTGGTAGTCGAACCAATAATAAAAGATCCTCTTTATCCTGACAGAAAGTATGAGTATATGTCTGACGATTCGGGCACTAATTACAGAATAAGAGCGCATTTTGAAAATGCAAGCAATCCAATTTTAACCTCGAGCTTAAACGGAAAATTTGCAGACCAAAATCAAACCGGGGATACTGCCTGCGATTCGGCTTTGTCATATTACTGCATAGGTCCAGATACGACCTTTACTCCTCCTGGGCAATAAAAATTTTAAAAGAAGGACCCCTTAAATTGGGGTCTTTTCTTTTTGAAGCGGGTGTGATATAAAGCAATATAAATATGAAAAGAAAGTATTTGTTTTTTGCCGGAGTAATTATTTTGGCTTTAATTGCCGGAAGTTTGATTTACCCAAATTATCTAAATAAAGGCATTGATTTTGTAAATGGCACGGTAGGTTCTTCGATTCCTCATTTTTGGAACCTTCCTTTTAAATTAGGATTGGATTTGCAGGGCGGAACCCATTTGATATACCAGGCCGATTTGTCCAAAATTTCTTCGGCCGATTACCAGAAGGCCATGGATGGCTTAAGGGATATTATCGAAAGAAGAGTGAATTATTTCGGAGTGACAGAACCTTTGGTTTCAACCGAAACAATTGGAGATAAACATAGGTTGATTGTTGAATTGGCGGGAATAAAAGACCCGGCAGAAGCAATCAAAATGATTGGCCAAACGCCCTTTTTGGAGTTTAAAGAACAAAGAACAGAAGAAGAGTCAAAGCCGATTTTGGATAAAATAAAAGAAGTGCAGGGAAAAACCCAAGAAGAAATACAAAAAATAGATAATTGGCAGTTAGCTTTTGAAGATCCTTATTTTAAATCCACGGAATTAACGGGGCAGTATTTGAAAAAATCCGAATTAAACTTTGACCAGACAACCGGCAGCCCTGTAATTCTGCTTCAATTTAATGATGAAGGAGCAAAACTTTTTGAAGATATTACCGCAAGGAATGTAGATAAAATTTTAGCTATTTACATAGATGGGCATGCCATTTCTACTCCTAAAGTTTCAGAAAAAATATCTGGAGGACAAGCAAGGATAACAGGAAGCTTTACTTTAAATGAAGCCAAATCTTTGGTGCAAAATCTAAATGCCGGGGCGTTGCCAGTTCCTATTACGCTTGTTTCCCAGCAGTCAGTGGGGCCGACTTTGGGAGCTATTTCATTGCAAAAAAGCTTGGAAGCTGGAATATACGGTTTTTTGGCGGTCATATTCTTTATGATATTATTTTACCGTCTGCCAGGACTGTTAGCTTCTTTGGCCTTAGGGCTTTATGTGGGTTTAGTTTTGGCCTTATTTAAGGTGATTCCAGTTACTTTAACCTTGGCCGGCATAGGCGGATTTATCCTTTCAATTGGAATGGCAGTGGATGCAAATGTTTTGATTTTTGCAAGAATGAGAGAAGAATTAAAACAAGGCCGATCGCTTTTTGCAGCCGTAGAAGAAGGTTTCAGGAGGGCATGGCCTTCTATTCGCGACAGCAATTTAAATTCTCTTATCGTTTGCGCCATTTTGTTTACCTTTGCAACAAGCTTCATTAAGGGTTTTGCTTTTACATTAAGCATTGGTATTTTGGTGAGCATGTTTTCTGCAATTTTTGTCACCAGAATTTTGCTTCTTGTTTTTCTGCATCCAAAGCTGGAAAAATTTAGGTGGCTTTTTTAAATCTTATGAAATTAAATTTTGTAAAATATTCTGTTGTTTATTATATCTTTTCGGGCATTTTGGTTGCGGGAGCAATTGCTGCGCTCGCAATATTTGGCTTAAAATTTGGAATTGAGTTTACCGGAGGGTCTATTTGGGAAATTGAATATAAAGATGCCAGGCCTTCTAATGAAATAATTCAGGCCAAACTCGACCAATTCAATCTGGGAACTCTTACAATACAGCCGACTGCCGCCAAAGGCGTAATAATTAAAATGAAAGAAATTGATGAGCCAACTCATCAAAATATCTTGCAAGCTTTTCAGGGCGATAAAATAGAAGAGAAAAGCTTTCAGTTTATAGGTTCTTCCATCGGGCAGGAGTTGAAACAAAAAACAAAACTTTCTATTGCGCTGGCTTTGCTGGCAATAACTTTATATATTGCTTTTGCTTTCAGAAAAAGCTCCCGTCCGGTAGCTTCTTGGAAATATGGAATCACTTCTTTAATTGCGCTTTTTCACGATATTATTATTCCCTTGGGAGTTTTTGCTGTTTTGGGGCATTATTCTAATGTAGAAATCACTATTCCTATAGTGGCGGCTTTGCTTACAATTTTGGGCTTTTCAGTGCATGACACAATTGTTATTTTTGACAGAATCAGGGAAAATCTTTTAAAGAGGATAGGCGTAAGCTTCGAAGACACTGTAAATATTAGCTTAAACCAAACCCTTGTGCGGTCTATCAGCACAGTTTTGGCGGTTTTAATTGTTTTATTTGCGATATTTTTCTTTGGGGGTGAAACACTTAAATATTTTGCCCTAGCTTTGATTATTGGAATTACTTCGGGAGCCTATTCTTCAATTTTTGTTGCTACGCCATTATTGGTTAGCTGGCGCCATCTCGACGCCCGCAAATCCAAATAAACTCTGCGTTAAGCTTAGCTTAACGCAATAAAAAATGCCTGGGCGCTAGGCGCATCCAGGCATTTTGAGTTGCAAAAAACTCATTGTTTTTGCGGAATCCAGCCGAACCGGCGGGAAATCTCGCAAGTTGTAGAAGCAAGAACAGCTCCAATTGCTCCGCCGGCGAAAGTGGCGAAAATGCATTCGGCTGGAGTTTGGGCAACTCGCCCCCAGAGTAAACATGAAATGAAGATTCCAGCAGCGCAGTAAATCGCGCTTGCTACTCTCCCATGACAATGAATGAGCCGCATGAGGTTTATGAGGAACGAAGGAATCAGTAAGCATGCTCGCAAAAGTAGAATTGGGATGTCTGCCGCTCCTATTCCCATTAACCAATATACGTTCTTATACGTAGCGGGGATGGGCTCATTCCTTGAGGAGCCGAAGGTATCTTTAATTGAAATTAACTTCTTTCTTGCTCCGTGGTCGCAAAAAATTCCCGAACAGAAGAATCCAATTAATCCCATAACCCAGAAGAAAAGTATCGCCAATAATACTTTTGCTCCTAATGGCATTTCGGGATGTGCTGCTTGCCAAAGATTATGAGCGGACAGCCCGCCCAGAATTACGCCGTTAAAAATCAACGGATGAAATTCTTTGGCTGACAAAAGTTCCAGGCAAGGTTTTTTTGTTGCCCGCCATGCCTTAGGAGCCATTTCGATGAATTGGCGCAGGTCGTAGGCAAGATAAGCCAGCGAAGCGCCTGAAGCCATTCCGGCTAGAACCCAGCCAAGAGCGGGTTTCAAAAACAAAGCTACAATCATTCCAACGATTCCGCCAATAAGGCACGCAACAGCTCTTTTTTTTGCTTCCATTTTTGAACCTCCATAAACAGGCATGTTGTGAAAGAGCTTTACAATAAACCGGGTTTATGATATCATATGGATAGAAAGGGTCAAGCTTATTGACAGGGATTGGTAAATATGGTTATATGTAGGCGTAAGCTAAAAATAAAATAAGTTGATATTTATGAAAATAAACTATCAAAAAATTTGTTCGGAATTAATAAAAGACCTGCCTCAAAGGACAGCAGATGTTGTGTCTAGGCGTTTTGGATTGAATAACGGTGAGAGAGAAACCTTGGAGCATATCGGACAAAGCTATAACATAACCAGAGAAAGAGTCCGCCAAATTGAAAATGAAGGCTTTAATCATGTTGTTCCAAGATTGAAAGATTATAAAGAAGTTTTCGATGTTTTTAACGAAACTATTAATTCTTTCGGCGGGTTAAAAAAAGAAGAAGATTTGATTGAATATTTGGGCGAAGGAAAAGAGAATAACTGCGTTTTGTTTTTGCTTACAATTTCGAAAGAATTTAAGAGATTTCAGGATGACCAAGATTTTCATTCTTTTTGGGCGAAAGACAACGATGTTGCAGACAAAGCAAAGAAAATTATTGCTTTAGCAATAAAAGGCTTGGAAAAAGAGAAGAAACCGGTTTCAAAAGATAAGTTAAATGAAATTTCAGGAAAGTTAGACGGGTCATTTATATCTTCAATCGAAATTTCGAAGAAAATAAAAAAGAATCCGGAAGGATTGTTCGGGTTGAGCCATTGGGTTGAAATAAGCCCGAAAGGGATAAAAGACAAAGCTTATTTGGTTTTAAAAAAAGAAGAAAAGCCTTTGCATTTTACCGAAGTAGCGGCTCAAATTGAAAAGATGCCGTTTAACGGGGAAAAGAAAGTCCATACAGCAACTGTGCATAATGAACTGATAAAAGATTCAAGATTTGTTTTGGTTGGAAGAGGTTTATACGCTTTGGCCGAGTGGGGATATCAGCCTGGAGTTGTGAAGGATATTATTACAAAGATTTTGCAGGATTCAAAAAAGGCTTTAACAAAAGAGGAAATTACTCAAAAAGTTTTAACTCAACGTTTTGTAAAAGAAAATACCATACTTTTAAACCTTCAAGACAAAGCCTACTTTGTCAGAGATGAAAAAGGGAGGTATAATGTAAAGGAAGCCTAAAATAAATTTTCATTTTTGCAGGTTTCAGTTATTTAACAATTTACTTTAATGTTTACTCCGCAAGATGCATTCAGGCTCATGCTGCCGACATTAACGGTTGCATGGGATATAATTAAAAACTGGTGGTGGGTGCCGGCGCCTTTTGTTTTGTGGGAATTTTTTAAATTTCTTTTCTTGTGGTGGAGGCAGGAAATTTTTGCCGATGCGGCGAAAAGGATTTTGATTGAAATAAGAATTCCAAAAGAAGTTTTAAAGCCCATAAGAGCTATGGAAACGGTTCTTCAAAATCTTTGGCAGATACTCTTTGATGCGCCGGGCTATTTTTGGGAAAAATGGATAGAAGGAAAATATATTTTGTCCTATTCCTTTGAAATAGCTTCTATTAACGGCGAAGCGCATTTTTTTATCAGAATTCCGGAAACTCAAAGGGATACGGTAGAAGCGGCAATTTATGCGCAGTATCCAGATGCTGAAATTACCGTAGTTGATGATTATACAAGATATGTGCCTCAAGACATTCCGAATAAAGATTGGGACCTTTGGGGCGCGGATTATAAGCTTTTAAGAGAAGACCCTTATCCGATTAAAACATACGCAAAATTTGAAACAGAGCATGAGCCCTTGGAAGAAAAAAGAATTGACCCTTTAGCTGATTTGCTTGAAGTAATGGCAAAAACGGGGCCGGGAGAGCAAATTTGGGTTCAGATAAACGCCAAACCGATTTCGAACAAAGAAGTTCCCTGGGTTACGGAAGGCGAGAAAATAAGGGATGAAATTGCCAGAAGGGAGCCTCCTAAAAAAGACAATAAAAAACCCATACTTCTGGAAGCTTTTAATCTTTTGGCTACTGGCGAAGTTCCTGGAACGGAAAAAGAAGAGGAAAAGAAAGATATCATTCCTCCGGAAATGAAACTGACACCCGGAGAAAGAGAAATACTTGGCGCAGTGGAAGAAAAAATATCCAAGTTGGGGTTTCAAACAAATGTGAGATTTATTTATTTGGGCCGGAAAGATAAATTTTATAAACCAAGATTGAGGTTGGCTTTAAGCTACTTCGGCTCTTTTACCACCCAGCATTTAAATGCAATTGTTCCCTATGGCCAGCCATTGATAACAAAAGTTTATAAAAGCTGGTTTTTGCCTATAAATTTATTTCATGACAGAAGGCTTTATTTAAGAAAAAGGAATATTTTTAGAAAATATGTCATCCGTGAAACTCCTTATTTTCCAAGAGAAGGAGGAACTTTTGTTTTGAATACCGAAGAAATGGCGACCTTATTCCATTTCCCGGGAAGAGTTTCGGCCCCGGCGCCATTCTTTAAGAGAATTGAAGCAAAGAAAGGCGAAGCTCCCTCGGGCTTGCCGTTCGAAGAGCCGTAATTATTATGAAAGAGGTTAATTTATTTGCAGAAACAAATTTTAGGAATATAAGAAGGCGTTTTGGAATTAAAACAGACGACAGGCGCCGGCACATGTATATAATAGGAAAAACCGGCATGGGAAAAACTGCTTTAATCCAAAATATGGCCATTCAAGATATTCAGGACGGCAAGGGAGTTGGTTTTGTAGACCCTCACGGAGAAGCGGCTGAAGAGCTTTTGGATTTTGTGCCGTCAAGCCGGATAAATGATGTTGTTTATATAAACCCTGCTGATTTGAATTATCCCGTGGCATTTAATGTTATGGAAAGCGTTGGATTAGAGTATCGCCATTTGGTTGCCGGCGGGCTTATGGGTGTTTTTAAGAAAATCTGGCCCGATGTCTGGTCGGCAAGAATGGAATATATTTTAAACAATACGATTTTGGCTTTGTTGGAATATCCGGGCTCGACTTTGCTTGGAATAAACAGGATGTTTTCGGATGTGGATTTCAGAAAGAAAGTTATCGAAAAAATAACCGACCCAATGGTTAAATCTTTTTGGGTAAATGAATATGCCAGATATGCGCAGAAATATGAAACTGAAGCCACGGCGGCAATTCAAAACAAAGTAGGCCAGTTTGTCTCCGCCCCCTTAATTAGAAATATTATCGGGCAAGTAAAATCATCTATAGATATGCGAAAGATAATGGATGAAAAAAAGATTCTTATTATGAACCTTTCGAAAGGCAGAATTGGAGAAGACAATTCAACTTTGTTGGGGGCGCTTTTAATTACAAAGCTTCAACTTGCCGCAATGTCTAGAGTGGACATTCCAGAAGAAAACAGGCAGGACTTTTTTCTTTATGTTGATGAATTTCAAAACTTTGCAACCGAATCTTTCGCAACCATTTTGTCTGAAGCGAGAAAATACAGATTATCTTTAATTCTGGCCCATCAATATATTAACCAAATGGATGAAAAAGTCAGGGATGCAGTTTTTGGAAACATCGGAACAATGGTGACGTTTAGAGTTGGAGCCGAAGATGCGGAATTTCTTGAAAAAGAATTGTCTCCGGAATTTACAGCAATAGACATTGTAAATTTGGCGAAATATAACATTTACTTGAAACTGATGATAGACGGTTTGGCCGGGCGGCCTTTTTCGGCTACAACTCTACCTCCTTTTGCGGCATTTAAAGATACTAATAAAGAGAAAATAATTAATTCTTCAAGAGAAAGATACAGCAATCCAAGATCAGTTGTAGAGGAAAAAATTTCAAAATGGTCTGGTTTTGGCGAAGGGGGATCGGTTCCCATTTTGCCAAAGTCTCAACCGGTTCCCAGCGCAAGCGGATTGTATGATGCAAACTGTTCGATTTGCGGGAAGCCGACAAAAATTATATTCCCGCCTGACGGCAAAAGACCAGTTTATTGCCGTTCATGCTTGAAAAAAGCTAAAACCGGAGGAGTTCCAAAACCAGCTGCAACAGCTTCTTCTGCCCCGCCCAAAGAAGAAAATTCGATTTCATTAAAAAATGCTTTGTCCGGAGAGGCGGTGCCATTTTCACCAAGCAAAAAAGATAACAAAAAGAAACAAAGAAAACCAGTCGATTTGACCAGCTTGCGCGAAGCTTTAAGAAAAACTTTAGGAGGCAAAAACGACCAACCCAAATAATTGCGTTAAGCTTTAGCTTAACGCAAAAAAATATGAAAATAATAAGGGAAGCGGATGTAAAAAATAAAAAAGTGTTTGTGAGGTGCGATTTTAATGTTCCAGTAGATGATAAAGGGAAAATAGAAGATGATTTTAGAATTCGCCAAACATTGCCGACATTAAAATATTTATTGGATAACGGCGCTAAACTAATTCTTGCAAGTCATTTCGCCGACGGCCAAAGCCTGGAACCTGTTTGGAATTATTTAAAGAATCTGGATTCCCGCTTTCGCGGGAATGACATCGAGTTTCTGGAGAACTTGAGATTTGATAAAGGCGAGGAAGAAAATTCAGATGAATATGCCAAAGAATTAGCCTCAATGGCGGATATTTATGTAAATGATGCCTTTGGGGTTTGCCATAGAGCCCATGCTTCGGTTGTTGGAATTCCAAAATACTTGCCGGCTTATGCCGGATTTTTATTGGAAAAAGAAGCATCTGTTTTAAGCCGAATTATGCAAAATCCTGAAAGGCCATTTTCTGCTATTATTGGAGGAGTGAAGTTTGAAAGCAAAGCTAAGGTTATTGATAGTTTTTTGAAAGCAGCTGATTATGTTTTGATTGGGGGAAAGATAGGCTTGAGCGATGAAGTTAAAAAAATAAATAATTCAAAGCTTGTATTGCCAGTAGATAATTCCGAAACTTTAGATATAGGGCCCGAAACAATAAAGTTATTTTCAAATAAAATAAAAGAATCAAAAACTATTATTTGGGCTGGCCCTGTTGGGAAATTCGAAGACAAGCCATATGAAATCGGCACAAAAATGATTGGCAAAGCTATTATTAAAAATAAGAAAGCATTTAAGGTAGCCGGCGGAGGGGATACGGTTTCGGCGATAAATAAATTTGGTTTGCAAAAAGAGTTTGACCATCTTTCAACTGGCGGGGGAGCAATGCTTGAATTTCTCGCCGGCGACATCCTCCCCGGCCTCGCAGCTCTCGGCTATTAAACTGTTCAACATCGAGTGTTGAACATTTTAGATTTTTGCGGAAAAGTTTAAACATGATATTATAAATTGAAATGAAGGCGGAAATAAAAAATTTGAAGAAAGCGGCGGATAGAATAAAGAGGGCGGTTAAAGACAAGGAAAAAATAATTATTTACGGAGATTCCGACATGGATGGCGTTTCTTCAGTTATAATTTTAAAAGAAACAGTTAGCAATTTAGGGGCCGCCCCCATTATTTATTTTCCCGATAGGGAAGAAGAAGGGTATGGAATAAATAAACAAGCTCTTGAAAGCCTGAAAAAAAATGCCCCGGCTTTATTTGTGGCTTTAGATTGCGGAATAAGCAATTTCAAAGAAATTGATTTAGCAAATAAAATGGGGTTTGAAATAGTTATTATTGACCACCATGAAATAATAGAAAAGCTTCCCAAGGCTTCGATAATTGTTGACCCAAAACAAAAAGGCGACAGATATCCTTTTAAGGAATTTGCCAATGTCGGCTTAACTTTTAAACTTTCGGAAAAGATTTTGGGCGATAAGATGTCGGAGAGCTTAAAAAAAAGTTTTTTGGAGCTGGTGGCCTTGGGAACCATTGCAGATTTAATGCCTAGGACAGATGATAATGAGCAAATGGTTTTTGAAGGAATGGGATATTTAAAAGAAAGCTGGCGGCCAGGCATACAAGCTCTTTTCAGCCTTGATTTAGAACATGGGCCAAGCTTTATGGATAAAATTGTAAAAGTAAATGCCCTTATGAATATAAGAAATATTGAAAACGGTTTGCCTGCGGCATTTCGAATATTAACCGCATCGGATTTTAAATCGGCGCAAAAATTAGCTGAGAGCCTAATGGAAAAAAGCGCGGAAAAGAAAAAGAAAATAGAAGAAATTATTAAGCAAGTGGAGGCAAGAAACGGCTTTTCAAAACAAAATATAGTTTTTGACGGCGATTATGATTGGGAATTGATTTTATTGGGAACTGCCGCTTCAATACTTGCTAGAAATTTTAAGAAACCAGTTTTCCTTTATAAAAAGAAAGAAAAAGAAAGCCAAGGAAGCATAAGGGCTCCGGAAGGTTTTAATACAGTTGATGCAATGAAATCCTGTTCGGAGTTGCTTATAACTTTTGGCGGACATGCCAAAGCTTCGGGATTTACAATTGAAAATAAAAATCTTGAGAAATTCAAGCAATGTTTAATCGAATATTTTAGCAATTTATGAAAAAGATTTGTATCAATACAGATGGCGCTTCCAGGGGAAATCCCGGGAAAGCTTCCATAGGGGTGGTTTTTTCTAATGAGAAAGGGGAAATCATAAAAGAGTATGGTGAATATTTGGGAGATAAAATCACCAACAATGAAGCTGAATACAGGGCGGTTATTTCGGCATTAAAAAGTTTTAAAACTTTTTTTGGAAAAGAAATTGCAAAAACTTCCGAAATTGAAATAAGGTCCGATTCTGAATTGATGATAAGCCAACTAACGGGAAAATATAAACTTGTGAATGAAAATATTCAAAGGCTGTTTATTGAAATTTGGAATTTAAAAACAGAATTTGGTGAGGTGAAGTTTAAACAGATTCCCCGAGAGAAAAACAAAGAAGCTGACCGCCTTGCCAATCAAGCCCTTGACTCACAGCCACAAACTTTGATATAATAAAAAATCTTTGCAAGATGAGTGGCCGCTCCTTCTGATATTGTTAGAAGGGGAGGAAAGTCCGAACACTTCTCTGACATTGTCAGAGCAAAGGCAGTGATTCCAATAAAATCACCATCCGCTCTTTAGCGGAAGAGGTGCGAACAGTGACGATGCCCTGCGCAAAAGCGAAGGGAGTGAAACGGCTAAATCCTTGCCGAGTGCAAGAACAAACCAGAAAATTGGGATACGACTCAAAATTCTGGAAAAAGTAGTTCGCTAAGATAGATGGCCACATAAAACAAAATTCGGCTTACAATCTTGCTTGATAAAATTCAAAAATCCCGCCTTGGCGGGGTTTTTGATTTGGTGTAATATTGAAATATGGATTTTGTAAAAATTCCCATAAAGACTCACTTTATAACTATAAACGATAAGCTTGAAGAAATCGTTTCGAAATATATCTTGCCAATTGCGAAAAAGGAAGACGTTTTTGTTTTATGCGAAAAAATAGTTTCAATCATTCAAGGCAGAGTAATTTATAAAAAAGATGTTAAGCTTGGATTTTGGGCAAAATTTTTATCAAAATTTGCAAAAAAAACTCCATCTGGATTTTCTGTGGGGAACCCCTATAAGATGCAAGTAGCTATAAATTTAGCTGGTTTGCCAAGGATCTTTTTTGCTTCTTTTATGGGGGGAATTGGAAAACTAATTGGCTATCCTGGATTATTTTATATTGTTGCCGGCCATGCAATAAGCCGGCTAGACGGTTTTTATGGAGAAACATTTTTCCAATATGCAGATGTTGGAATTTTGGGATGCATTAAAGGAAATGAAATTTGTGAAAATTTGAAAAATAAATTCGGCTATTCTTTTGTAATTGCCGATGTGAACGATTTGGGAGGAAATATTTTGGGTATAAGTTCGGATTTAAAAAGAAAAGAAAAAGAAATTTTAGCTTTGCTTGCCGATAACCCCGCCACTCAATCTGCTGCCCAAACTCCAATTGTCATTCTTAGAGAAGCAAGATATAATAAGCTGGTAAATGTTTAAAAAGATACTCAATTTTGAGACTAGAAGCATAAATGCGGCGGCGATTATTTTGGCAATTTCTTCTTTTGCGTCGGGGCTTTTGGGCCTTTTGAGAGACCGCCTTTTGGCAGGGTCATTTGGCGCCGGAAGCGAACTCGATATTTATTATTCTGCTTTTAGGATTCCCGATTTTATTTCTACCATTTTAATTATTGGTTCTATTTCAGCTGCGATAATTCCTATATTCAGCGAATATTTGAGCAAGTCAAAAGATGAAGCTTGGGGATTTTTTGGAAATTTATTAAATTGTTTTTTAGTTTTGCTGATTGGAATTTCAATATTAATGATAATTTTTGTTCCCGAAATATTGCATTTGATTGTTCCGGGATTTTCAGGCGAGAAATTTGATAAAACAGTGGAGCTTACAAGGATAATGTTTTTAAGCCCGATTATTTTGGGAATAAGCAATATTATTTCAGGAGTTTTAAGAATCTTCGGCCGGTTTGCCGTTACTTCTTTAAGCCCGATTTTATACAATTTGGGAATTATTTTCGGCATTTTATTTTTTGTGCCAGTTTTCAAGTTAAATGGATTGGCTTGGGGCGTTGTTTTCGGCGCTTTTCTCCACTTGATTATCCAAATTCCCATTTTGATAAAGATGGGCTTTAAACCTATAAAATTTATTAATTTTAAAGACTTGGGCGTAAGAAAAACCGTAAGGCTTACCTTGCCAAGGGCATTGGGGCTGGCTGCAAACCAAATAAATCTAATAATTATTACAGCTATTGCTTCAACTTTGTCGGCGGGAAGCATTGCAATGTTTAACTTCGCCAACAATTTGCAATCTTTGCCCACGGCATTTTTTGCAAATTCTTTTTCTTCGGCCGCCTTCCCCTTTTTGGCTTTTTATTTTTCGGAGAAAAAGCGTGAAAAATTTGTTTCTGAATTTTCGGCTGTTTTCAGGCAGATATTTTTTTATGCTGTGCCGGCAAGCCTTTTTATTTTTATTTTAAGAGCGCAAATCATAAGGATTATTTTGGGAACTGGAAAATTTACTTGGGGAGATACCCAAATAACAGCGGCTTGCCTGGGGCTTTTCGCAATTGGAATCTTTGCTGATAGCCTTTCTTTATTGTTGGCAAAAGCTTTTTATTCTATGCATAACACGAAAATTCCGGCAATCATTGCTTTTTTAACTATTGGATTAAATGTTATTTTGTCTTTTTTCTTTCTTTGGGTTTTCAGTTTCAATAATTTTTTCAGCAATTTTGCGCTTGGGGTTCTGGATATTAAAAATATTTCAGGGAATATTGTAGTAGGCTTGCCTCTGGCGCTTTCTATTTCGAGCATTTGCGAGATGAGTTTACAATTAATTATTTTTTGCAAAATGTCAGAGGTTAAAATAAAAGAAATAATCTTATTTATCTTTAAAGTGATTTTTTCCGGCTTGGCGTTGGCTGCGGCGGCTTTGATCGCTAGAGATATTTTTGTTCCATGGATAAACTTAAAAACTTTCTTGGGAGTTTTTGAACAAGCGGCAATTTCATCTGTTGCAGGGCTGGCGGTTTTTGCCTTTATGGCATACTGGCTGAAACTTCCCGAAATTTTGGTATTAAAACAACTCTTTTTTAAAAAACCTCGCCAGGTCCAAAAACTCTCCGAAACCCCTTAATTTAATTTTAATTAAAATTAAGGTTTAATTTATATATGGCGAGAATGGCGAAAAATGAAATTCCTTTTGACGAAGAAGGCGTGGAGAAATGCCAATGCCCTAAATGCCCCGTGCAAACTTCAAGTGCTTGCGCAAAGGATTGGATTATAAAAATGGAAAAAAGCGGGGATATTGAACAAACTCCGGGGCTTTACTGTTCTACCGGGCAGTCTGACTGCCCCGATTTGGATTTGAAACAAATGTGCATTTGCGGGAATTGCCCTATTTGGCACCAGTACAAATTGATGAATAAAGACCCCAAAAACTATTATTGTCAAGGCGGGGAAGCCAAGGATGAGCCAGGCGCAATGACTGAACGTAGGAAGCATATTGGCGATGATATCGGACTTGAGGATTTAAAATGACAAAAAAGGAAAAATTTGCTATTATATAACTGATGGAAATCAGGAATTTTGTGATTATTGCGCATGTTGACCATGGAAAGTCCACTTTGGCGGACAGGTTTTTGGAGTTGACTGGAGCTGTTTCGGAAAGAAAGATGAGGCCGCAATATTTAGACAGTATGGATTTGGAAAGAGAAAAAGGAATCACAATAAAAATGCAGCCCGTCAGAATGATTTATAAAGGCTATATGCTAAATTTGGTTGATACCCCGGGCCATGTTGATTTTTCTTATGAAGTTTCAAGGTCCTTGGCGGCGGTTGAAGGAGCGATTTTACTTGTTGATGCTGGTAAAGGAATTCAAGCTCAAACTTTGGCAAATTTAGATTTAGCCAGAAAGCAAAATCTAACTATAATTCCAGTTGTAAACAAAATTGATTTGCCCCAAGCTGATGTTGAAAGCTGCATCAAAGAATTAGCGGAACTTTTGGCAGTTCCAAAAGAAAGCATATTGAGAATTTCGGCCAAAAACGGAACAAATGTAAGCCAGCTTTTAGACGAGGTGATAAAAAGGGTCCCGCCGCCAAAAGAGGAAAACGCAAGAAAGCCCTTAAGAGCTTTAATTTTCGATTCCATATACGATTCTTATAAGGGTGTGGTGGCTTATGTTCGGATAATTGATGGCCTGGCAAACAAGTCAGATAAATTAAAACTTTTTGCTTCAAATTTGGATTTTGAGATAAAAGAAATTGGATATTTTAACCCTGAACTTATTGAAAAAGAAACCCTTTCTGCGGGAGAAATCGGATACATTGCTACTGGCATAAAAGAACCAGGAAAAGTTCGCGTGGGAGATACAATAACTTTGTCAGGATTTGATGCTAAACCCTTGGCCGGATACAGGGAGCCGGAACCCATGGTTTTTGCCAGTTTGTACCCCGAAGATTCTGATGATTTTGATTTGTTAAAAGATGCCCTTTCTAAATTGAAGCTTAATGACCCTTCTTTGGTTTTTGAACCCGAAACAAAAGAAGCTTTGGGGAGAGGATTTCGCTGCGGGTTTTTGGGAACCTTGCATGCGGAAATAATTTCAGAAAGATTGCATCGCGAGTTTAATTTAAATTTAATAATTTCAACTCCATCCGTGGTTTACAAAGTAGTTGAGATTAACGGCAAAGAAAAATTTATATATTCGGCAACCGATTGGCCCGAGCAGAATCAAATTATCGAAACTAAAGAGCCATGGGTCTTAATGGAAGTGATTACCCCAAGCTCTTACATGGGAAAGCTTATGGAGGTGTTTACGAAAATAAGGGCGGTTTATAAAGAAACAAAATATATCAGCCAGGAAAGATTAATTTTATTATATGAAACGCCCTTAAGGGAAGTAATAGTTAATTTGTATGAAAAAATAAAAGGTGTGAGCCAGGGATTTGCCTCGATGAGTTATGTCTTTTTAGAATATCGAAATTCGGATTTATTAAAAATGGATATTTTTGTGGCAGGAACGCTAGAGCCAGCCCTTTCAAGGGTTGTGCCGAGAGAAGCGGCTTTTGAAGAAGGAAAAGCTTTGGTGTTTAAGCTGAAAGAAAGTTTGCCTCCCCAGCAATTTTCAGTTGCCTTGCAGGCTGTGGTTGGGGGCAAAGTTATTGCAAGAGAAACCATAAAACAAAGAAGAAAAGATGTTACCGGCTATCTTTATGGCGGAGATTACAGCCGAAAAAGGAAATTGCTTGAAAAACAGAAAAAAGGCAAAAAAAGGTTAAAGGAAGAAGGAAGAGTAAGCATTCCAACAAAAGTTTTTTTGGAAGTGTTTCGGAGTTAGCGGAAATATGGCGCAACCATTAAAAATACGGTGCTGATTGCGACGAGTGCGACTATTACAATCCAAATTATTTTTATTGATTTTTTTGATTCCATATTACAATTATAATATAACAATGTGGAGAGAATTAAAAGGCTTATAATATCAATTTTCTTCGGGGCTATTGCAATTGCTATTGTTGTTTTCTTGGCTTCAACAAACTGGAAAATTTATCAAAAAAGAATTTCACTTGAAAGCCAAGCCGCAGTTTTAAAAAAGCAAATCGGCGATTTAGAGCAAAAAAATACTGAATTGAATAAAAATTTGTCTTATGCTAAAAGTGATGAATATGCCGAAAAAGTGGCAAGGGACCAGTTGGATTTAAAGAAACCTGGAGAAGGGGTGGTAGTGGTTGAAAAAGAGCCTTCGCAAAATAATAAGGAAGAGCAAAATCCCAGCTGGTGGGAAAAATTGAAGAGCATTTTTATAAAGTAAATGCCAGCCTTCGTTTGGTAAGCGGGCTTTGCCCCGCCGGAGCCAAACTACGGCTTGGCGAAGGCGGGATTAGTACAGCGGCAGTACGCTTGCTTCCCAAGCAAGAGATGCGAGTCCGACTCTCGTATCCCGCTCCAGTTGCCAATGTAGCTCAGGGGCAGAGCAGCTGTTTCGTAAACAGCAGGTCGTCGGTTCAAATCCGACCATTGGCTCCATGAGGATTTCTGTAAAAGTAAAAACTAAAGCCAAGAAAGAATCTGTCGAACCCGCCCAGAGCGGGTTAAAAGTTTCAGTAAAAGAAGCTCCCGAAAAAGGGAAAGCAAATGAAAGAGTAATCGAATTGCTTTCAAAATATTTCAAAACAGCAAAATCTAATTTTGAAATTCTTTCTGGCCATACCTCAAGGTATAAAATTATTTCTCTCAAAAAATAATGTTGACTTTTAAGATTATTCGTTTTACTATAAAATATTAGCTCGTTAAAAACAATCAACAGGCAAATCAAAATAGAAAGGGCAGAGAATGAATTTGTTGAAGCTTCCAGGCATTGCGTAATGAATTTGTTGAAGCTTCCAGGCATTGCGTGGCGTAGATACTGGATGAAGCGCCGGAACGAAGGGCCATTTCCCTTGGGGGAGATCTTGCAGAGCGAGATTCCGAATGTGGCATTGGTGGATTTGGGAGCTTTTCGAAAGCCGGTCCAAAAAATTCCGGCCGAAATAAAAGCAATCGTTTTAATGGAAGATCGGAGTCCGAAGTTTTTCTTGGGGTTTGACGGGTATGAGGCATCAAGTCTTGTTCCTTTAAACCGTCATGGGCCGATTGAGGAGGAATGGACCCAATACGATTTGAGGAGCCTAGTTGCCGATTTGCATAAGCAGGGGAAGAAAGTTCTTATTGGCTTCTGGGGATTCTGGGGCGATGGTATTTCGAAGCCGACTCCTTGGCTCAAGAAGCATCCCGAACTGAAACCTCGGCGTCCAGGTGAAAGCGATATTGGAAATCCCTTTGCGCAGCTTTTTCCGGAAGGGATTACTTTTGCAGAGTATATTGCAAACCAATATCAAAGACTTCATGATTCTTTTGGTTTCGATGGACTCTTTTTCGGCGATGGCCTTTGTGGATTCCGAGACTTCTGGAGGCCGAATTATTACCAAAATTGTGGCCGGGATGTGCCAGGCTGGTGGGCATGGTTCTATGAAATAATTGCCGAAACTGTGCATAAAACCGGCGGCCAGCTCTGGGCCTACGACTGTATGGGGTTCGGATTTGAAGAGGCGAGGATGCACGGAGTGGATTATAGGCTTCTGGCCGAAAGAGGTAGTCTTGATGTGCTGGTTTTTCAAAGCTACCTCACCGCTTGGAATTATCTCTTCGGAGTTCCTGGAAAATCCGGGATGAGTCAAGATTTTAGAAATATGCAGGAAGTAAGGGGTATTTTGTGGGGAACAAGAACCATGCACTTTTACACTTTGGAGTTGGGTGATACGGTAGAGGGCTGGCATGCTCGGCACGAGACTACTCGCTGGCAGATGAAGATTCTCGATCCGATTGCTGATGGCAGATTACTGGTTTGGGCTAATGAGTTGCTGGCAGGGTTGCCGCAATGAACACCAAGGGCGGATGTTATTTTTAACACCCGCCCATTTCTTTTACAAAATAAAAAAGTAGAGGTCGAAACCTCTACTTTGTTCAACATCCGATGTTGAACATTACAGGAAAATAATTCCAAGCCCCACAAGAAGCATGACTAGGCCAACCGCAAGGCTTCTTCTCATTCCTTTTCGGTAGAGTTCTGTGTTCCCGATGAGAGCTACCCACCGAGCATCATTCTTTTTCGTTTTCACATGCAGAAGACTCAAAGCTGCTCCGGCTGTAAAGAACGTTCCCTCTAGCAGGAAGAAACCGCCTATCACGTAATGAAACATGGTTTTGTACCTCCAAATCTTGTTTTTTAAATGTGCGATACTGCTTAATATAAGCATATATTTTAAGATATGTCAATAATAAAAAAACTGGAGTACACAAGGCGCTTCAGTTTTTTTAAAGGAGGCAAGGGCGAGGCGGATTATTTGCAAAGAATCGGCTTTATGGAGATAAAAGTGATTTGTTCCAAAGCCCATTTTTCCGATAACTTTGCGCATAATGCTTTCAGTCCTTGGCCAATTGTTTCCTTGAAAAGAAGAAACGTTTCTTTTCTTTCGATTCTGAGCATGATAACATCTTTTTTCCAGCAGACTGTTGTGCTCACAATCTTTATTTCAAGGCAATGGCAATGACTTGCCATTTCCTGGGCGAAAACCACAAATTCTCCCAACTCATGCAGGCCAAAATCATCCATGACCTTAACCCTTAAACAAAAAGAACGTGTGAATGTGCTGCTCCTTTCATTCTAAAACTTTTTTTGATAAAATCAATTCATGGCTAATTTGGCTTTATATCGAAAATATCGCCCCCAAGCATTTGGAGAAGTTATAGGCCAGGAGCATGTAATTACGACATTGAAGAATGCTCTAACCTTGAATGCAGTTTCCCATGCATATATCTTTTCAGGGCCTAGGGGTTCTGGAAAAACGACGACTGCCAGGCTTTTGGCAAAAGCTTTAAACTGCCACAGCAGAAAAGAAGGCGAGGCGGAGCCTTGCGGAAAATGCCCGTCTTGTTTGGAAATAAAAGAAGGGCGGTCGCTTGATTTAATTGAAATAGATGCAGCTTCGCATAGGGGAATAGATGAAATGCGCGAACTTCGCGATGGAATAAAATTTGCGCCTAATAAAGAAAAATACAAGATTTTTGTTATAGATGAGTGCCATCAATTAACCAAAGAAGCAGTTAATGCTCTTTTAAAAACATTGGAAGAGCCTCCGGCGCATGCTGTCTTTATTTTGGCCACAACTGAAATTCAAAAAATGATTCCAACGATTATTTCCCGATGCCAACGTTTTGATTTTAGAAAGCTTACTTTAAATGAAATAACAAACCGTTTAGAGTTTTTGGCTAAAAAAGAAGGAGCTAAGATACAGAAATCAGCTTTGGAGCTGATTGCGGCATCGGCTGGCGGCGGCGAGAGAGATGCCGAAAGCTTGCTGGATCAGATTTTGACTTTTAGTTCAGAAAATAAAAAAGAAATTAATATAGAAGATATAAAAGAACTTTTAGGATTGGCAGATATGGAGCTGGTTTGTCGGTTTGCTGGTTTTCTGGCAAAGAAAGATGGAAAAGGGGCTTTAGATTTTTTAGAAAAATCTTTGGAAAACGGGCGCGACCCGCAAGAGTTTGCCAAAACGCTTGTTTCCTATTTGCGCTTGGCAATGCTTTTAAAAGTTGACCCAGAATTTAAAACGCCTCTGGCAACAATTGAACAGCTCAATTTAATAACAAATATATCCGATATTCAAAAAGCCTTGAATTTGTTTATGGATGCAGAAAATAAGGTAAAGTATTCATCTATTCCGCAGCTTCCGTTGGAACTCGCAATCGTTGACTTTACCTCCAAAAATCCATAGAATATTTTATATTGCCGGGTCGTCTAACGGTAGGACAAGAACCTTTGAAGTTCTATATCTAGGTCCGATTCCTAGCCCGGCAGCAATTTGACTCTTTCTAAGTTTATGTTTGCATGGGCTTAGCCTCGGCATAAATTTAAGGGCGGGGATTTGGATTTAGCGGAAGGATGGCGGGGCCGTTGATTACCGACCCATCTTCGTTAAACCGACTCCCATGGCAGGGGCAATCCCAAGTTTTATCTATCTTATTCCAATTAACCATGCATCCTAAATGGGTGCATCTCGCAGTTTCTTTTTTGAACAAACTTTTTACCACTGTTTTTTGCTGTTCAACTATTTTTCTTAGCCCCTTTAGGTTGCCAACAGAATAGAGGTTTGCAAACGGACTTTCTATTCCTTTTAAAATATCTTTGATAATAAAAGCCGAAAGAGTGCCAAAAACCATTCCATCGCCGGCAAAGCCGGTTGCAACAAGATAATTTTTTTTGGAAATAATTGAGCTGATAATGGGAATGCATCCAGCCGATTCTATGATTTGCCCGCTCCAGCGGTTTGTAATTTTAAATTTTGCTCCAGGCATAAAGTTTATCAATTCTTTTTCCAATACCGCATAAGGGTCTGGATTTACAGAATCCATGCCTGTTTGATGGTCGCACCCGCCGAATAAAAATCTATCTTTATCTATTCTTAAGTAAAAATAAGGGTCGGAAGTGTCAAGCGGATTGCGGGCCTTGATTTAATTCCCCTGAAATTATATAAGTTTGGCGGGGAATAAGGCGGGTTTGAACTTGGGCAAATATTCCGATTGGGTTATGAGTCGCTAAAATCAAATAATTTGCCTTAACTTGACCCTTATCTGTCTCGATAATTACCTCTTTTTCTTTATTGTTATAATTTAAAACACAAGTGTTTTCATAAATTTGAGCTCCAGAATCTTTTGCCCTCAAAGCTAAATTGTAAATATGTTTTAGCGGATGGAATTTGGCGTTATTTTCAGCAACCAAATATTCTTTAGAAAATAATCCAATATCTTTTGCCCTCATTTTTAATGGAAATCCAAAATTATTTGCAAGCTCAACTTCTTTATATAAATCGTTTAAACCTTTTTTGTCTCTTGGCAGCTTATAGAGCGGGCATGTTTCAAATTCATTTTCTATTTTTTCTTCCCTAGTGATTTTTTCAATATTATCAATTGCATCTTTTGCCGAATTCCAAATATTTTTTGCTTTTTCTTTCCCATATTTCTTGGCTAATTCTATAAGATTGCAATCTATATCGTAAGTTAAAAAAGCAGTTGTTCTCGAGGTTTCGCCCGAACCTAAAGAATTTTTTTCAAGCAGGCAAACTTTAAAATCTCTAGAAAGCAAGTAAGCTAAAGTTACGCCGGTTATTCCGCCTCCCAAAACCGCTATATCGGCTTTGATGTCTCCTTTGAGGGGAGAAAAATTGGGTTTTTGAAGATTTTTTTGCCAAATAGTTTCGCTCATTCTTTGATTTTGAACCAAGGTGGATTAAAAATTAATGTCTTTTATTTATTTTAGTGGTAAAATAAATTTATATGAAAGGATTTTTTATAAATATTGAAAAAGAAACTTTGGATAACGAAAATTATCGCAAAGTTTTATACACGGCAAAGCATAGCCAATTGGTACTCATGTCTTTAAAGCCAAAAGAAGAAATTGGAATGGAAACACACCCGGACAATGACCAATTTTTCCGTTTTGAAAGGGGAAAAGGAAAAGTAATTATTGAGGAAAATGAGTATGAAGTTAAAGATGGCTCTGCAATTATTGTGCCGGCTGGGGCAAGCCATAATGTAATAAATGTTTCAGGAAAAGAAGAACTAAAGCTTTATACGATTTATTCCCCTGCTCATCATAAAGACGGAATTGTTCGCTCTACGAAAGAAGAAGCGGAAGCCGATGCCCCCGAATTCGACGGGCAAACCACAGAATAAAAAAATGAGGCAGACGACACTTTGTTTGTTGATAAAAGAAAATGAAATTCTTCTAGCGATGAAGAAAAAAGGTTTTGGAGTGGGTAAATGGAATGGAGTCGGAGGGAAATTCAATTCTGAAAAAGATAAAAATATAGATGAGACAGCTTTGAGGGAAATTGAAGAAGAAATCGGGGTGAAGGCGACAAAAATAGAAAAAGCGGGACTTTTCAGTTTTTACTTTCCAAATAAAAAAGAATGGAACCAAGATGTTCATTTATATCTCGTAAATACTTGGGAAGGCGAGCCGAGGGAGTCGGATGAAGTCTGCCCAAAATGGTTTGATAAAAATAATCCGCCTTTTGATAAAATGTGGGATGATGACAGAATTTGGCTTCCCAAAATTTTAGCTGGTGAAAAAATCCGCGGAATTTTTACTTTCGATCCCACCGGTTCCAAAGTTGTGAGTTACAATCTCGGAGAATTATAAAATGTTCAACATCGAGATGTTCAACATCGAGTGTTGAACATTAGCGGATAGATTGAAATGTGGTGGAAAAAGGTTATAATATCCTCATGAATAGAAAAAGCTTTTTGGCAGTTTTTATTTTATTGGCTTTAATTGCCGCCGGGGCGGCTTTTCATTTTTGGCCAAGAAAGAGCGCTCAAAATACTCAAAATCAAGATGAAATGGCTGTAAAAAATACAGTTTTGGATTTTGGCTCGGCATTGAAAAATGTTTCCTTGCTTTCGCCGACAGTGGGTGATGATATGAAGAAAAATTATGGAAATTATCTCACGCAAGAGTTGCTAAATATATGGGAAGCCAATCCAAAGCAAGCTTTAGGGAAAATAACTTCCAGCCCATGGCCTGAAAATATTGAAATTTTAGGGCTAAGGCAGCTAGATGCAAACACTTATATTGTAGCCGGCCAGATTAACCTGCTTGCAAGTTCGGGGCCGGCAGGCTCTCAACCAATTGGTTTTATAATAGTAAAATCAAACGGAAAGTGGCTTATTTCAAACGCGGCTTTAACTTATAGCGCAGATGGAGTTGAATTTGAATATCCGGTAAATTTGCCGGCAAAGTATGTTTCAGCCCAGAATTGGCCTCCTTCAATAAAAATTGAAAAAGGAGTTTATTCTTGCAAACAAACGCCCCCTACAAGCAGTTCGCAGCAATTAACTGCCGAGCGGGTTTTAAATGGAAGGCATTATTGCGTAAGTTTTACCAGCCGAAGTTTAGCCGGAAGCGTTTATATGGACTATACTTATATAACTTCTGATGGAGATAATAATTTAATTAAGGCAATTTTTACATTGAAATACCAAAATTGCGCAAGTTTCCCGGAGCTTGAAAATAAAGAATGCTCGGCGGAACGCGAGCAATTTAATCCGGACAATTTGATTGACGGCATTGTTCAAACTGTAGTAAAATAATAAAAAATAAGACCATTGAATTATGGAGGAAAACCAAATAAAAATCGAGGAATTGGAAGAAAAAATCCATCATTTAATGGACTGCCTTTGAAATCGATAAAAAAGAAGCTAAACTAAAAGAACTTGAAGCTAAAAATGATTGGAAGCTTGGGCAGGAAATATCTTATTTAACTGAAGAAATAAACGAAATAAGGAGCCTTGAAAAGGAATTTGAAGAAATAAAAGAACTGGGCGATTTAAGTTTGGCGGGTGAACTTGCCGGAAAAATAAAAAGTTTGGAAACAAAAGTTTTTCTTTCTGGAAAATTCGACAAAGGAAATGCTATAATAGAATTGTTTTCCGGGGCCGGCGGAGCCGACGCGCAGGATTGGACGGCAATGCTCTTGAGAATGTATGGCAGGTACTGCGAGAAAAAAGGTTTTGAGGTAAAGACAATTCACCAAAGCTTTGGCGAAGCCGGAGGGCCTGAAGGAAGAATTGGCATTAAATCGGCTACTTTGGAAATAAAGGGAAGATACGCTTATGGACTTTTGAAAAAAGAGGCGGGAGTGCATCGCTTGGTCCGCCAGTCTCCATTTTCGGCGAAAGATTTGCGGCACACTTCATTTGCACTGGTAAATGTAATACCTGAAATAAATAAAGGCGAAACTGAAATTGAAATAAAACCTGAAGATTTGAAAATTGATTTATTCCGTTCGTCGGGCCCAGGCGGGCAAAACGTAAACAAAAGGGAAACGGCGGTAAGAATTACCCACTTGCCTACCGGGATTGTTGTTTCTTCTCAGGTGGAAAGATTGCAATCTTCAAATCGGGAAAAGGCAATGCAAGTGCTTTATTCAAAGCTTTGCCAGCTGAAAGAAGAAGAAAAAGCAAAGGAACTGAAAGAAGCAAAGGGGGCGCAAATTTCAGCCAGCTGGGGAAACCAAATTCGTTCGTATGTTTTGCATCCGTATAAATTAGTTAAAGACTTGCGAACGGATGTAGAAAATTCAAATCCGGAAAAAGTTTTAGACGGCGATTTGGATGAGTTTATTGAAGCCGAAATAAAAAATGATATCGGTAAAAAATCTTAGCAAAATTTATCAGTCAAGAATCGGAAGCCCAATTGCGGCTTTGGACAATGTTTCTTTCGAAATTGATGAAAAAGAATTTGTTTCTATTGTTGGAAAATCCGGAGCCGGAAAAACAACCCTGCTTAAGCTTATTTTAGCGGAAGAGCTTCCGACTTCCGGCGAAGTTTTTTTCGATGGGCAGGATGTTGCCAAATTCAAGAAAAACCAGCTTCCGAAATTAAGGCAAAGAATAGGAACTGTTTTTCAGGACTACAAACTTTTTCCTTCAAAAACAACATACGAGAATATTGCTTATGTTATGGAAGTAATGGGAGCTTCCGACCAGGATATAAAAAGGGATGTGGAGAAAGTTTTGGAGTTGGTGGGCTTGGAGGGGCGGGCGGAAAATTTTCCATCCGAACTTTCGGGCGGGGAAAAACAGAGAGTGGCTATTGCAAGGGCGTTTATACATCGCCCGGATGTTATTTTGGCAGACGAGCCGACAGGGAATCTCGACCCTTACAACACTTTCGATATAATAAATTTATTGCTTAAAATTAATCAAATGGGGACGACCGTTGTTTTATCAACTCATGATAAAGAAGTAATAAACAGTTTGGGGAAAAGAGTGATTACTTTGGATGGAGGAAAAATTATCAGAGATGATAAAAAGGGCCGTTTCGTCCTTTAAAAAAACTTTATGATTATATCTTTAAAAAGAGTTATTAAATCGGGATGGGCTGGATTTTCAAGGAATATGGGGTTGAGTTTGGCGACAATTTTGATAATGGTGATGGTTATTTTAATGATAACCTTGCTTTATTTCTTAAATCCAATTTCGCAAATGATTATTTCGGATATAAAACAAAAAGTAGATGTTTCGGTTTATTTTAAAGAAGATGCTTCGGAAGAAAATATAATGGAAGTTAAATCAGAAATTTCAAAAATGCCGAATATAAACGAAATTGATTATGTTTCGAAAGACGATGCCTTGAAGTCATTTTTAGACAAGCATAAGGGTGATGCAATTATAATAGAATCTTTGACGCAGGTGGGGTATAATCCTTTTTTGGCTTCTCTGGATATTAAAGCTCAAGAAGCTTTTAATTATAACGATATTTCCAGCCTTTTGGCGAAAGATTCTTTTAAAGATTTAATCCAAAACGTTGATTATAACCAAAGAAAGCCGGTAATAGAAAAAGTTTATGCTTTCGCCGCAGGAATAAAAAATTCCGGCCTTATTTTAAGCATTGCTTTGGGCTTGATTGCCATAATTATTGCTTTCAATACAATCCGAATTGCTATTCATAACTCGCATGAAGAACTTTCTATTATGCGTCTTGTGGGCGCTTCCAATTGGTTTGTCAGAGGCCCATTTTTGATGCAGGGAATTGTTATTGGCTTCTTTTCTGCATTAATCGCATTTGGGCTTACTTTTGCTTTCTGCTACGGAATAAATTCTAAAGCCGGAGTTATTCTGCCCGAATTGAACTTCGTGAGATTATTTGCCGCAAACGCTTTTTATTTGTTTCTTATTCAGTTAGCGGCTGGGGCGGGGCTGGGCATTGTTTCAAGCTTGATTGCAGTCCGAAAATATCTTAAGATATGACAAATTGCGGGATGGCCCGCCTCGACGAGCCCGCTCGTCGGGCGAGGCGGTGCTTTCTTAATACAACAACTGGTAGAAGATTTTTGAAAAAGCTTTTTGAACAAATATAATATTGCGGGATGGTGCAATGGTAACACGTCGCCCTCTGGAGGCGAAGTTCTAGGTTCGAGTCCTAGTCCCGCAGCCGCGAAAAGCGGCTTCGCCGCCTCGCGGCAAGCCGATTGTGTATATTTGCATGGGCTTACCCTCGGCATTTATATGATAAAATAAACAAATATAATATGGAAAGTTTGGAAATTAAAATAGAGCCCTATCTATACGAAATAAAAGAACAAATAAAATCAGCAAAATCAGTAATGCTTGATAAATCCTTGGAAAAGCTTGATCGCTATCATTACTTTCTTATTCATTGCGCAATTATACATAAAATATTGTTTCCTGTTTTTCAGAAGGATAAAGGACTATCAAAAGAAGAAAATAAACAAAAAGAAGAATGGTTGAATGGGCGAAAAAAAGAGCTCTCAAAATATTTTGGCAATATTGACGAAGTAAATGTGAGAAAATTTAGAAATCATTTCGAACATATAGACGAACGTTTAGATGATGCAATTAAGGAGGATCGTATAATCGTTGATAGAAATGAGGTTTGGAATGCTTCTTTAAAAGATGTATTTAATTTTAATGGTTTGTCGCAAATTGAATTGAGAAATATCGAAAATGAAAATTTAATTCTTTGCGGTGAAAAATTTGATTTAGAAAAAGCTCGAAAATGGTTAGATGATATTGATAATCTTATTTCCCAAAAAGGTATACCGGAAAATAGCAGGGTAAGCAGTTGTAGAGATAATGTCATAGAGTAAATTTGCTTATAAAATAGTTTATTTATATGTTTATGAAAAATAATATTGAGTTTACAAGGGATTTAATCAAGGGGAAGATAGCTGAGATTATTTTTGAGCAAATGTTTCGCGAGGGAGGAAGGTTCACTATCTTGAGGTCTGGCTATGAATATGTCTATCCTGAATTAGCCCAATATTATCAGTTGCCATACGTAGAAGAATATATTGAAAAGATAAGACACTTCCCAGACTTTATCTTAATATCTGAAGACAAAAAAGAAGCTTACGTTATTGAGGTAAAATACAGGAGTGATATTTCCCCTGAAGAAATTAGAAAAACAACCTCAAAATGCAAAGAAATACAAAACCCCTCTTGGTTATTTGTAGCTTCCCCTAAGGGATTTTTCTGTGGTCCCTGCAACACAATTTTAGAAAATAATGGGAAAATGGGAAGGCTTTGCGTTAATCCTGGAGAAAATGTTAAGATATGGATTGAAAAAATAATTCAGGATAAATATTTGAAATTATTGAAAGAAATAGAAATATTTACGGTTAAACAAGCCTTTCCAAAAAAGCCTCGGCATTAAGTTGTTGACAGATTTGGCGGGGGAGCTAAACTAAAAATAGAACCATAAAAATAGAATACACTTGCCACCGCGTTTCTCTGTGCTCCTCTTTGGAGAAACCGCGGCCCACACCGAAGGCTGTATCTTCTACTGGATACAGCCTTTATTTTGTTACCAACTTTTAGATTTTTTCGTATGTACTATAATAAGATATATTAATAATAACTAAAAAAATATGGATTTTTTCAACAAGAAAATGTTTGCGGTTTTGGTCGGGGTAGCCGGCCTTTTATTTTTGGCGCTGGCAGTTTCAACCGGCGTTGACATTTATAATAAAACAAACAAACCAAGCGACCATGCAATTGTTGTTTCTGGCGTAGGCGAGGTTTATGCAAATCCTGACTTGGCAGTGCTTAATCTATCTGTTTATAACGAAGCCGCAACAGTGGGCGATGCGATGGCTAAAAATACCCAGAAGATGAATAACGTTATTAGTGAAATAAAAAAGCTTGGAGTAGATGAAAAGGATTTAAAATCTATTTCTTACAACATTTCTCCGCGATACGACTATCCGAAAAGCGGTTATAGGGTTTTGGCAGGCTATGATGTAACTCAAAGCTTGGAAGTTAAAATAAGAGACCTTTCTAGGGTTGGCGATGTAATTGAAAAAGGAACATCGGCTGGAGCCAACGAAATTGGAAATTTAATTTTCACAATTGAAAATCAAGATGCTTTAAAAAATCAAGCCAGGCAGCAAGCCGTCCAAAAAGCTAAAGATAAAGCAAATCAGATGGCTGGAGCTGTGGGCGTGAAGTTGGGAAAAATAACCAATTTTTCAGAAGATTACTATATCCCAGTCTATAATACTTTAGATTATGCTGCGAAATCAGCGCAAGGAATAGGCGGGGCTATGCCGGCGCCCGAAATTCAGTCGGGGCAAAACAAAATCTCGGTTACAATAACCTTGACATACGAAATAAAATAAATTATAATTGAAGCAGTACTTTGCCTTAAACAACAATTTTGTTTAGTGTAGGAGGTGGAGATGAATAATGTGGATACGTCAAAAGCGAATTTCTGTATTTCGCTTGAGGCCGAAAGAGATTTGGCCGAAATTTTTCAAATGATTTTGGATGGCTGGGAGGGGAATGTTATTGTCGGCTTTTCTGAAGTCGACAACCTTTCTGAACAATCTGTTTGGGCGTTGCTGGCGCTAGACAGGGTTCTTGGCTGGAAAAACCGGAAACTGGTTCTGTATGATGTTCAGCCAAACCTTTTTGGCCAACTCACAATTTTGGGGATTAGGGAAATCTTCCAAATTGAAAAGAACCAGCAAGAAGCAGAAATGCGCGCTCAAGGATGAGCGCCTTTTATTTTTTTCAAAAAGAAGTTATAATCTATCAGTGGCGACAATAGAAGATTTAAATAAAATTGAGATAAAAATCGGTAAAATAATTTCGGCCGAAAAAATCGAAAACACCGACAAATTGATTAAGCTGCAGGTTGATTTTGGCGCGGAAAAAAGGCAAATTGTAACCGGAATCGCCCAATTTCATACACCCGAAAGCTTAGTTGGCAAAGAAATTCCCATATTTACAAATTTGGAATACAAAACTTTTAAAGGTGTTGAAAGCCAGGGAATGATTGCGGCGGCAAGTGTTGACGGCCGGCCGGTGCTTTTGGCGCCGGAAGAAGAAGTTCCGCCTGGAAGCAAAGTGATTTAACTGAAAAACCGCCTTGAGCGAGCGGTTTTTCCGGCCTTTTCTTTTAAAGATCTATGTTTTACATGTTTTTTTATTATTCTTATATTTTTTGTTTTTTAATATTTATTTTTCTCGGCCTTTCACTTATTACTACAATGTTTTGGAAAATTTCTTTCATGAAAGAAATTTTTGTATTTTTGCGTAATAATTAAATTGGTATGAAGACAGACGAAGAATTAATCGAAATTGCGCTTAAAGATAAAAATGCCTACCAAGATTTGATGCTAAGATATGAAGACAAACTTTTGAGATATATAAAACGGCTGGGCGGTTTTAACGATGAAGACGCCAGAGACATTCTGCAGGAAACTTTTATAAAGGCATATGTTAAATTAAATGAGTTTAACCGCGAATTAAAATTTTCATCGTGGATTTACAGGATTGCCCATAACCAGTCGATAAATTATTTGAGAAAGAGAAAAATTAAACCGGTTTTTGATTCGGAATTAAATGAAATAATTTTAAACAAGATTCAGGCGGATTTGGATATTGAAAAAGAAATAGACAAAAAATATCTTGAAGAAACAATCCGCAAAAATTTAAATAAGATTGACAAAAAATACCAAGAAGTTCTTGTGCTAAAATATATGGAAGACAAAGATTATCAGGAAATTTCGGATATTTTAAAGAAGCCAATGGGAACAATCGCCATTTTGTTAAAAAGAGGAAAAGAAAAATTTAAAAAAATATGTCAGATATAACCCAAAAAACAATCGAAGAAATTGAAAAAGATAAGCTTCAGCCTAGGCCGAAATGGCATTTTGTTTTGAAAAACTGTCTTTTCTGGCTCTTTTTTGCGTTTTCGATTTTTATCGGGTCTTTAGCAGTAACAGCAATTCTTTACTTGCTTTTTGATAATGATTGGGATATTTATCCTTACCTTGGAAAAAGCTTTATGGAATATGTGCTAATTTCAATTCCTTATTTATGGATTTCAATCTTAATTCTTTTTTCTGTAATTTCTTATTTAAATTTTAAACAAACCCAAGAAGGCTATAAACGCCATTCATATTCGATAATTTTAATTAGCATTTTTGCAAGCTTTATTTTCGGCGGAATTTTGTTTTGTTCCGGCTTGATTGACTCGGAAATTCACGAAGGAAGCTCTTGCTGCATTCCATTTTATGATGCTTTGATTTATGACAAGACGGATATTTGGGATAATCCGCAAAATGGTTTGCTTTCAGGGCAAATAATTAAAATTGAAAATAGCAATGAATTTGTTTTAAGGGATTTTAATGGAAATATTTGGCAAGCCAAGTTTAATGAATCGGGTTGGCAGGAGAGAAGGCCGCTTTTAGTGGGAATGAATGTCAGGCTGGCAGGGCAAAATCTCGGAAATAATATTTTTTTGGTGAATATTATTAGGCCCTGGGAAAAATAAAAAAAGCTGCTTCCTGTAAAGCAGCCATGAAAATTATTCCTAAAATCATTAAAAGAAGAATAAACAAAATCAAGATAATCAGGATATATTTATCCAACCAATTCAAAAATTTCATAAAAATCTCCTTTCAAGAGAACTGGCTTGATAATAGCATTTGATTTGTTAAAATAAGATTATGGCAGAAGAAGTTTTTGATTTGATTATTATAGGCGGCGGCCCGGCTGGGATTACGGCTGGCATCTACGCTTCGAGATTAGGATTAAATGCGCTGCTGATTACTAAGAATTTTGGCGGGCAGATGGCTCAAAAACCGATTGCAATTGATAATTATCCCGGTTTTGAATCAATTGGCGGAATGGAATTGATAAAAAAGATGGAAAGCCATTTGAGAAGCTTGAAAATTGAAATTCAGCTTGAAGAAGCATCGGGAATTGAAAAGGAAGAAAACTTTTTAGTAAAAACAAAAAGCGGAAAAGCTTATAGCTCAAAAAGCCTTATTTTGACTTCGGGAACTGAAGCTAAACAGCTGAATATTCCCGGAGAAAAGGAATTTACCGGCCGGGGCGTAAGTTATTGCGCTGTCTGCGACGGGCCCCTATTCAAGAATAAAGAAGTGGCGATAATCGGCGGAGGAAATGTGGGGCTTGAAACTGCTATTTTTCTTTCAAACATTGCAAAAAAAATCTATATCTTAGAATTTTCAAATGAATTAAAGGCATTCGAAGAAAATATTTCAGCTATTAAGAAAAGCAAAAATATTGAAATAATTTTTAATGCCAAAGCCAAAGAAATAAATGGGGAAAAAATGGTAAAATCTTTGGTTTATACAGATTTGAAAACAAATTTAGAGAAAGAGCTGGAAATTCAAGGTGTTTTTGTTGAAATTGGGTATAAGCCGGCTGTTTCGTATATTCAAAAATTGGCTGATTTTAATGAAAGGGGAGAAATAAAGGTTAATTGCGAGACAATGGAAACTAAAACGCCCGGACTTTTTGCTGCCGGCGATGTAACCTCAAGTTTATATAAACAAATTGTCGTTTCAGCCGGAGAAGGCGCCAAAGCCGCCCTTTCTGCTTATAAATATGATAAAAGCCTTGCAGGCTAGGCAAATTTTAGATTCGAGAAAAAAACCAACCGTTCAAGTGCGCTTAACAACCGATAAGGGTGTTTTTTTTGCTTCTTGCCCATCGGGAGCTTCAACGGGCAAAAATGAAGCTATGGTTTTGAAGGCGGAAAACGCGGTTGAAAATATAAATAAAATTATTGCGCCGCAATTAATTGGAAGAGACGAAACGAGGCAAAAAGAGATAGATGCTTTTTTAATAAAATTAGATGGAACAAAAAATAAAAATAAATTGGGGGCAAATGCAATTTTGCCTGCATCTATGGCTGTTTGCCGGGCAGGAGCTAAAGCTGATAATATTCCCCTTTTTAGATATATTGGGAGCTATTCTAAAATGCCTCGGCCATGCTTTAATATTTTAAACGGGGGAGCTCATGCTAAAAATAATCTGGATATTCAGGAGTTTATGATAATTCCCCAGGAAAAAACTTTTAAAGCAAATTTAAGGATGGGGAAGAAAATTTTTAAAAGATTGAGGCGGGCGATTAAAAAAACTTTGGGAAAAGATTCTGTTTCTTTGGGCGATGAAGGAGGGTTTGCGCCCAAAATTTCAAATCCTGAAAGCGCTTTAAAGCTTTTAGCCAATTCTTTTAATGGATTCAATATTAAGATAGGCTTAGATTGCGCCGCTACCCAATTCTATAAAAATAGAAAATATAATTTAAATAAAAATCACTTTTCTAAAGAAGGTCTTTTAACTTATTACTCGAATTTGGCCGATAAATTTCCAATTGCTTTTATTGAAGACCCGTATTGCGAGACAGATTCAAGCGGATTTTCTGGAATAACAAAAGAAATCGGGGAAAGAATAGTTGTTGTCGGCGATGATTTTTTAACCACTAATATATCCAGAATAGCCAAGGCTCAAAAGTCTAAAGCTTGCAATGGAGTTATAATAAAATTAAATCAAATAGGAACTGTTTCTGAAACTTTGGACGCGATAAAATTAGCAAAATCTTACGGCTGGAAAATAATAGTTTCACATCGTTCAGGCGAAACAATGGATGATTTTATCGCCGATTTGGCGGTTGGAGCCGGCGCTGATTATATAAAATCCGGCGCTCCTTCTCGCCCCGAAAGGCTAGTGAAGTATAAAAGATTGGTTAAAATAGAAAAAGAATTAAGATAAAAAATATGGCGAAATTATTTTTATTAAGGCATTTGAAATCGCAGTGGAATGAAGAAGAAAATCGGTTTACCGGTTGGGCTGATGTTTGCCTGCAAGAACACCAGGAACAAAGCGCGAGAAACCTTTGCGAAAAAATATTTAAAAACAAAATAGATGTTATTTTTTCCTCCCGGCTTTTTAGAAATATGGATACGATTGCAAGAATTTTGGAATATGACCAAAGATACCCGATTTTTATTCATTTAGATAAGGGAAAAATGAAAGATTGGGGTAGTTTTATTGATTTGAGCGAAATGGATATTCCAGTTTATGTTTCGGAAAGCTTAAATGAAAGATATTACGGGAAACTGCAAGGTGAATTTAAGGAAGAAGCCAAAAAAAAATATGGCGAGGAAAAAGTGCATTTATGGAGAAGGTCATACAATGTTGCGCCGACCGGAGGAGAAAGCCTGAAAGACGTTTGCCGAAGAACTTCATCTTTTTTTAAGAAATATATTGTTAGAAATTTAAGAGAAGAAAAAAATGTTTTGATTATTGCCAGCCACAATGCTTTAAGGGCAATTGCAAAGCAGATTGAAAACATATCCGACGAAGAAATAATAAATTATGAAATTGCTTTTGGCGGATTAATTGAGTATGAAATTGATGAAAGTTTGCATATGAAATCCAAATCTGTTATTATTTAATTGCAAAATTATAAATAAAAAACAATTTTATGAATCTTTTTAAGCAAATATGGGAGAAAGTCGGCATTCCGGCTGTAGTAATAGTTGTTTTGCTTGTTGTTGGCATTGCAGCTTATATATATGCCAAGCCATTCCAGAATTCTTCAAATCAAAAAGCGAGCATTTCGAGCCAGGATGCGGCAAGCAAACTTTTGGATTTTGTAAATAAGAATGTGCTTCAGGGCCAGGGAACAGCGGCTTTGGAGGGAACAACCGATGTGAACGGAGTCTATAAAGTAAAATTTAAAGTAAACGACCAGGAAGTTGAATGGGCGATAACAAAAGATGGGGGATTGGTTTTTCCCCAAATAGTTGATATGGGGCAAATTGGCAGCATGGCGCAAGAAACAGGAAAAACAGTAGGAAATTTTTCAATCAGCGATGAAAATGTCTGCCAGGAAAATGGAAAGCCAATTGTGTATTTTTTCGGATCGGCTACTTGCCCGCATTGCCAGTGGGAAAAGCCTATTTTAGAGGAAATAATGGCTAAATTTAAAGACCAGATTGTATTTAAAGAACAAATAGACAGTGATGTTGACAAAGACATATTTCAAAAATATAGCACGGGAGGAATTCCAACTGTAGTTTTTGGATGCAAGTATTACCGAGTGGGCTCGGGAGAAGGCGCAGGAAAAGACCAAGAGGTAAAAGATTTAACCGCCTTGGCTTGCAAACTCACAAATGGCCAGCCGGGGACGGTTTGCGATGCAGTTAAGTCTGAAACCGATACTATAAAATGAAAATAAGAGTATTTTCAACGCCTTCCTGCCCATATTGTTTAACTTTAAAAGAGTATTTGAAGGAGCATGGTTTTGCTTTTGAAGATATTGATGTTTCGGCTGACCAAAAAGCTCTAGATGAAGTTGTTGAAAAAACAAGCCAGATGTCTGTGCCCGTTGTTGATATAAACGGGGAATTTATAATTGGCTTTGATAAGGAAAAAATAAATAAACTGCTAAATATAAAGGAAATATGATAAAAATAGCAATTAATGGATTTGGGCGGATTGGGCGCCCGGCTTATAAAAAAGCGCTTGATAATCCAAATTTAAAGGTGGAAGCCATAAATGACCTAACAGATACAGGGACATTGGCCCACCTTTTAAAATACGATTCAACCTATGGCAGGTCAGATAAAAAAATAGGGTGCCCTGTTTTTGCTGAAAAAGACCCTGAAAAGTTGCCATGGAAAAAGCTTGGAATAGATATTGTGCTGGAATGCACGGGATTGTTTACAGATAAAGAAAGCGCAAACAAACATTTGAAGGCGGGAGCTAAAAAAGTAATAATTTCAGCGCCGGCAAAATCGGAAGATATTCCGAGTTTTGTTTTGGGCGTAAATGCAGATAAATACGACCCCAAAAAGATAAATATTATGGATATGGGCTCTTGCACAACGAATTGTTTGGCTCCGGCGGCTATGATATTGAACGAAAACTTTGGAATAGTTAAGGGTTTTATGACAACAGTCCATAGTTACACAAATGACCAAAGGATTTTGGATTTGCCCCACAAAGATTTGAGAAGGGCGCGCGCGGCGGCAATTAACTTAATTCCAACAAGCACTGGCGCAGCAAAGGCAATCGGCAAAGTTATTCCAGATTTGAAAGGCAAGCTTGATGGAATTGCCATAAGGGTGCCGACCCCAACAGTTTCAATTTTGGATTTAATTGTTGAGGTGCAAAAACCAACAAATAAAGATGAAGTGAATGATGCTTTTATTAATGCTGAAAGAGGGCTAAAAGGGATTTTCAGGACCGAAAAAGACCCTCTTGTTTCCTCTGATTTTATAGGTGATACTTATTCATCAATTCTTGACTTGGAAGAAACAATGGTAAATGGGAATATGGTCAAAATTCTTGCCTGGTACGACAATGAGGCTGGGTATTCCAGCAGGCTCGTGGAATTTGCAGAGTTTGTAGGAAAACAATTGAAATAGAAAAGCCTCGTTCGCAAAATGCTACTAGAGGCGTTGAGCTTGATTGAAGGTCTGCTCAAAGAACGGGACGCTTCAGGAAAGCGATTAGCTCCAATGGCATAAGGATGCCATAAGCGTCTCTTGCTAGTGATCCTGGAATAATTGAAACTAATTCCCAGCGATCTTTGGCAAGATCTTGTATTCGCTCTAACATCACTTTCGTCAATTATCTCTCTCGATAAGAGCTTTTTTTATAAATAGTTGATAAATAGGTATATTTTTCCACAGAAAGAGGTATTTTGTTTTTGATGCAAAGGATTATAATAAAATTATGGCGAAAGAAAAATCATTAACTTTAGCTCAATTAAGGGGCGAACTTAAAGAATATACGAAAGATGTGCTACTTCCTGCTACCTTTAAGCAATTAACGGAATATACGACTGAAATTTTATTGCCAGCGATTTCAGGGGTGATAGATGTTAGAATTAAAAAATTTGAGAATAAAACAAATAATGATTTTGATAAAGTTTTTAAGGATTTAGAAATGCTTAAACAAGGAAAAGTTGTTGGAGAGGAACAGGAAAAAAGAAAGAAAAAATTTCACGAATATATTGTGAAACATATGGAAACCGGCTCAACCAGCAAAGAAGAGCTTGCGGAAATTTTAAAATTAGATATTTTTTAATAGCCAAACTTCCTTGAGGTTGGAAAATAGGATATAATAAGTTAATGGTTTTTCCGAGCTTTGAATTTCTTTTATTTTTCGGCGTGGTTTTGATTTTAAACTGGAGCCTTAAAAAATGGCCGCTTGTTTGGTGGCTTTTTTTGCTTATAGCAAGTTATTATTTTTATTCTGTTTGGAATTTAAAATTTTTATATATTTTATTTGGAGTTTCCTTTTTCAATTATTTATCCGGATTAGCTATCGAAAAATTAAATCTAAAAAAGTTTTTTCTGGCTATTTCCATAATTTTTAATTTGGGCATTTTGATTTTATTCAAATATTATGATTTTTTCAGAGTATCTTTTGAAAGTTTATTGGTAAAAGCCGGTTTTTTTGCTTCCCTGCCTCTTCTTCAAATTATTCTTCCGTTGGGGCTTTCTTTTTATATCTTCAGAGTAATTTCTTATAACATAGATATCTATAGGGGGAAAATACCAGCTTCCCGTTCCATTTTAGATTTTTTTATTTATGTTTCCTTTTTCCCGCAACTGCTTTCGGGGCCGATTGCCAGAGCTTCGGAGTTTATTCCTCAATTGGCAAACGGAGGAGCTAAGAAAATTGAAAACTTTTATGAAAATTTAAATTTAATAATTTTAGGCTTGTTCAAGAAAATATTTATTTCAAATTATTTAGCAATTTATTTTACTGATGATGTTTTTGCTGTTCCGCAAAACCATTCTTCGTTAATGATTTTAATGGCTTGCTTTGCTTATTGTTTTTTGATTTATTTTGATTTTTCAAGTTATAGCGACATGGCAATTGGTTTTGCGGGGATGATGGGGTTCAAATCGCCTAGGAATTTTGATTATCCATACTTATCATTAAATATAAAAGAATTTTGGAGGAGGTGGCACATAACCCTTTCCAGCTGGTTTAGGGATTATGTTTATATCCCCCTCGGCGGAAATAGAAAAGGAGCTTTTCGCGAATATTTTAATTTAATTTTAGTAATGATATTGGCAGGCTTATGGCATGGGGCGGGAGCCAATTTTATTATTTGGGGAGGCATTCAGGGGTTGGGTTTGGCTGCAGTTCATGCTTTTGGAAAACCAAGCTCAAGTAAAATAAAAAACTTTTTTGCCTGGCTGGGAACGTTTCTTTTTATCACATTTTCCTGGATTTTCTTCAGGAGCAATACTTTTTCTGATGCCTTAACATTTATTTATTCGCTTTTTTCAAATTTCAAAGTCCAAGACACTTTTGCGATTTACGGGCTAGCGGTTTTAGCAATCGGATTTTTATTTATTATTTTAGAAAGACAGATGAACAAAGCGCTTATATGGGCTTATGAAAGACTGCCATTTCCAATTTTAATGTTTTGGGCTATTTTTGCTATAATAATATTGTTTAGTTTAAGCCCAGACACCACGCCTAATTTCATTTATTTTAATTTTTAATGGAAAAAAAATATTTTAATCCAGTTTTAGCCGTTCTGCTTTTTCTTTTAATTGCTTTAACGGTTCCATTTTGTGAATCAAAAAAAGTGATTTTTTGGCAAAATCCCAGAGAAACTTTGAATTTCAATATTTTCGCCGATGTTTTATTGAAATACGCTCATTTTTCCGAATATTTGAAAGAAAAAATTTCTCCTGATTATTCTATTTCTGCTCCAAAGAAGGTTTTGCCATCTGTTCCTATTCCCAAAGAAGAACCGCAAGCAGGCCAGAAAAGGATTTTAATTATAGGGGATTCGTTTATTGCCGTTCAGGGCGGAGTGGGGGATATTTTAGAAAAAGAATTGGTTAAGTACAAAGATGCCAATGTTTTTAGGATGGGGAAGGTTTCAAGCGGGCTTTCTAGAAAAGATTATTTCAATTGGAGTGAAACAGCCCAAAATCTTATGGAACAATACAATCCAAATGTTGTAATTGCTATGTTTGGAACAAACGATTTGCAAGATTTGACCAGCCCTTACGGAAAGGTGGAAATTTCAATCAAAAATGCAAACTGGGGAAAGGAATATCAAAATAGGATTGCGGAATTAATAGGGAATTTTGAAGGCAAGGCTGAAGTTTTTGGCTGGGTTTGCCAATTATGCCCGAAGGAAATTATGGCAATGGAATTAAATATTTAAATTCGCTTTTTGAAGATGAGGTTTCCAAGCATAAAAACTGTTTTTTTATATCAAATTGGAATTTATTGGCTGATAAAGAAGGGAATTATTCTGCTTATCTGCCGGATTTAAAAGGCATAAATCAATTGGCAAGAGTTTCGGATGGAATTCACCTTACTTATTTTGGAGGAAACATTTTAGTTAAGAACGCCGTAAAAATAATAACTGAAAAAATAAATCTTGTGATATAATATAAAAATATGATTAAAGTTCCAGTTCAAGTGTCGGCAAGGCATATTCATTTATGCCAAGAAGATTTGGAAAGGCTCTTTGGAGCAGGATATGAGCTTAAAAAAGTAAAAGATTTGAGTCAGGAAAATGATTTTGCGGCAGAAGAAAAGGTTCAAATAGGCACAGAGAAGGGAAGGTTGAATTTAAGAGTAGTGGGACCCGTTAGAAGAGAAACCCAAGTTGAATTAAGCCTTACAGATGCTCTTTTGCTAGGGATAAAGCCGGTTTTGAAAATTTCCGGGGAAATTACAAACACCCCCGGAGCTTTTATTTTAGGTCCCAAAGGGCAAATAGAGTTGAATAAGGGAGTGATTATCGCTGCCAGGCATTTGCATTGCAGCCTGAAAGATGCCGAAAAGCTTAACTTGAAAGAAGAGCAAAATGTTTCGGTAGAAATAAAAGGAGAAAGAGAGCTGATTTTCAAAAGCATAAAGGTGCGGGTAAAAGACGGCTATACTTTAGCCTTGCATTTAGATACCGACGAAGGAAATGCCGCAGGTGTTGATAAAAAAACATATGGCTATCTTAATTCTTAATTGCGGAAGCCAGTCGGTAAAATGGAGAGTTTTTGACAAAGGCTTTGGTTTGCTTCGCGAGGGGCGAAGTTTTAAAGATTTGCAGTCGATAAATGAAAAAATAGATTTGGCAGGGCATAGGGTAGTTCATGGAGGAGATGAGTTTATAAAACCAACGAAAATTACTCCAGAAGTTTTAAAAAAATTAAAGAAATATAATAAATTAGCTCCCCTGCATAATCCCTATAACTTAATTGGCATAAAGAAAGCCTTGAAGCTCTTTCCGAACGCAAATCAATTTGCGGTTTTTGACACAGAATTTTATAAAGATTTGCCCGAAAGAGCTTTTACGTATCCCCTTCCGGAAAATTTGCGCAAAATATATCGGAAATTTGGCTTTCATGGAATATCCCACGAATACGCTTCAAAAGAAGCGGCAAAACTGGAAAAGAAAGATTTTAATAAAATAAAAATCATTTCCTGCCATTTGGGCGGAGGCTGCAGCATAACGGCAATAAAAAATGGAAAAGCAATCGATACTTCTATGGGTTATACCCCAATGGAAGGCTTAATGATGATGACCAGAGCAGGCGATATTGACCCTGCGATAGCTATCGGGCTTGGGTGGCGGGCAAAAAGAATCCTAAATTATGAATCGGGAATTAAGGGAATAGCAGAAGATGCAAGCATGCTTAATGTTTTGAAGAGAAATGATGAGAAGAGCAGTTTGGCTTTGGAGATGTTTGTTTATAGAATTCAAAAATATATAGGCGCTTATTTTGCAATCTTGGGCGGGTGCGATTTGCTTGTTTTTACCGGGATGATTGGTGCTGGTTTAGCTAAAACCCGCAATTTGATTGTTAAAGATTTGAATATTTTAAAAAATGCAAAAATAATAGTTGTTCCCCCAAACGAAGAACTCGCCATTGCCCAAAAAATCCCAATCCATTAAGACAGTTCGATGGTTCTGTCCATCGAACCAAAAATATGGGAGTGTTTAACTTAAATAGTTTGCCAAAAGAAAATAGAATTCAAATGATAGGCGAGTTTTACGATACGATAAATTCTTTAAAAGATAGAAACGAAATTCGTTTATTTTTTAAAGATTTGCTTAATCCTAATGAAATAGCCATGTTGATGCGAAGATTGGAAATAGCTGTTTTGCTTGACGCAGGGTTTACATATGAAAAAATTATCAAATTATTGAAAGTAAGCAGGATAAAAATTGCTGCTGTTCATAAAACTTTATCCGTAGAGGGAAATGGCTATAAAATTGCCATAGAAAGATTAATTGAAAACAGGCAGAAAAGAATTAAAAGGCAAAAAGAAGAAAAATTAAATACACTCGGCTTTAATTCGATAAAAAGAAAATATCCACTCCATTTTGCAATATTTAATTTATTAGATAGCTTAAGCGATTTAAAAGACGACCCGGACTTAAAGAAAAGAGCGGCGCTTTTTACGCCCTCATTTAATTATTTAGAAAAAAAGAACGAAAAATAAAAACAGTTCGATGGACAGAACCATCGAACTAAGCACATTTAAATGTAGATATTTTTTAATAGAGATAAATAAAAAAAGCCTGATGACATATCGTGGCGTCGGGTATCTAATCCAACTGCCGCGAACGATGTCTCAGGCGTATGCGAAGCGAATTCAATGGCTTTCTCGTTAACGCCGGATCTTACGGCATAGGGTCAAAGAATCTCGCTTCGCTAGAAAACGTTGCTAGTTCGGCGCTGTGCGCCTGATACGGCAAAGCGCAATGGCTTGCCGATACGAGGTGCTTCATTGCCGAGGCGGGAGGGTTTCATAAAGACGCGGAGACTGCCGCGCATCAGGTTCTTTTCCTTCTGGCCAGAAGTATCGTCGGTCACAGTAATCATCGGTCCCCTTCCTGCCTATCTCACCAGCTAACGTTATCTTCTAATAAGGACTAATTGCATTATAGCAAGGCTTATAATTTTGTCAATGATTTTCCTGCAAAAAGTAATGCACAGTGCATTGTATCTTTCAATAAGATATAATTAATAAATTTAATATGTTTAAAAAACTAAGGCAGATTTTGTGGTTTAAGGAACTAAATAGAAATGACGGGCCTTTGGTCGGGGGCAAAAACGCTTCTTTGGGTGAAATGTTCAGCAAGTTAACCGAAAAAGGCGTGAATATTCCCGACGGATTCGCCTTAACCTCAAAAGCTTATTGGTATTTTTTAAAAGCAAATAATCTTGATGAAAAAATAAAAGAAGCTTTTGCCGAATACAACCCTAAAGACATAAACAGCCTTATAAAAACAGGAAAAAGGACCAGAGATTTGATAATAAATGCCGAAATTCCGAAAGATTTAAAAAATAAGATTCTAAAATCATACAAACAGCTTTCCAGAAAATACGGCGAAGAGCATACAGATGTTGCGGTCCGCTCGTCGGCAACAGCGGAAGATTTGGCAACAGCCAGCTTTGCAGGCCAAATGGAAACCTTTTTAAATATTAAAGGAGAAGAAGAATTATTAAGGGCGGTCAAAAAATGCATTGCCTCTTTATTTACCGACAGGTCTATTTCTTATAGAGAAGAAAAGGGTTTTGACCATCTGAAAATCGCTTTATCGGTGGGAATTCAAAAAATGGTAAGGTCTGACAAGGCTTCTTCCGGAATTATGTTTTCTTTGGATACTGAAACGGGATTTGAAAATGTTGTTTTGATAAATTCTATTTGGGGAGTAGGCGAAATGATTGTGCAGGGAAAAATCACACCCGATGAATTTTATGTTTTTAAGCCTACTTTGGAAAAGGGTTTTAAATCGATAATTGTTAAGAATTTAGGGCGGAAGCATTTAAAATATGTTTACGGAAAAGATGGCGGCCTGAAAGAAGAAAAAGTTTCTCCGCGGGACCATTTAAGGTTTTCTCTGGAAGACAAGGATATTCTAACTTTAGCCAAATGGGCTTGTTTAATCCAAAAGCACTATGGAAAGCATATGGATATGGAATGGGCCAGAGATGGTGTAACCAAAAAGCTTTTTATTGTGCAGGCCAGGCCGGAAACCGTGCATGCAGGCAACCAAACCCGAAAATACATAGAATATAGCGTAAAAACAAAAAATGAACCTATTTTGCGCGGAATTTCCGTAGGGGATAAAATTGGCATAGGAAAAGTAAGGGTAATTGAAGATGTTTCAAAAATAAACACATTTAATCAGGGTGAAGTGCTGGTAACCAGAATGACCGACCCGGACTGGGTGCCGATAATGCGGATTGCCTCGGCAGTGGTTACCGACGAGGGCGGAAAAACTTGCCATGCGGCAATAGTGGCAAGAGAGCTTGGAATTCCCACCATAGTAGGAACGAGAGACGCAACTAACCTGCTAAAAAACGGCCAGACTGTTACTGCCGATTGCACGCAGGGGCTGGAAGGGCGGGTTTTTGACGGGGAAATTCCTTATGAGAAGAAAGAATATGATCTGGAAAAAATCCCAGCATTAAAAACAAAAATAATGCTGAATATCGGCACCCCCGATATGGCTTTTAAAACTTCTTTTCTGCCGAATGACGGCGTGGGATTGGCCCGCGAGGAGTTTATAATAGCCGATAAAATAAAAGTCCATCCATTGGCATTGATTAATTTTAAATCTTTAAAAGACAAGAAACTAAAGAATAAAATAAACGAAATAACTGTTGAGCATAAAGATAAAGAAGAATATTTTGTGAAAGAGCTAGCCGAAGGAGTGGCGCAGATTGCAGCAGCTTTTTACCCTAAACCGATTATTGTCCGCTTTTCGGATTTTAAGACAAATGAATATAAGAATTTGGTTGGCGGGGAGTTGTATGAAGGCGAAGAAGACAATCCAATGCTTGGTTTTAGGGGAGCTTCCAGATATGTCGATGAGTCATTTCAGCCGGCATTTAAACTAGAATGCCAAGCAATAAAAAGGGCGCGCGAAGTCTTTGGTTTAGAAAACATTTCGGTAATGGTGCCGTTTTGCCGAACAGTGGAAGAAGGGGAAAGAGTCAGAAAATTAATAACTAGATTTGGGTTAAAAGATGTAAAAGTTTATGTAATGTGCGAAATTCCGGCAAATGTAGTTTTAATAGATAAATTTTTAGATATTTTTGATGGAATGAGCATAGGAAGCAATGATTTGACCCAATTGGTGGTTGGACTTGACCGCGACAATGCCCAGATTGCCCATATAACTGATGAAAGAAATGAAGCGGTGAAAAAACTTATTACCCAAGTAATTAAAGAATGCAAAAAAAGAGGCAAGTATGTGGGAATTTGCGGGCAAGCGCCATCAGATTTTGTTGATTTTGCTGAATTTTTGCAAGACGAAGGAATCGAAAGCATGTCTTTGAACCCTGATACGGTCATAAAAACAATTATGAATTTAACAAAAAAAATAATATGAAAAAATATATATGGGCGGTTTTTGGCGTTTTCTTGCTTGCGTTTATTCTTGTTTTCCCTACGCGAGCTTTGACCAGCGCTGATTTGCAAGCTCAAATAACGCAAGTTGTGCAGCAGATCCAACAGCTTCAATCCCTCCTGGATCAACTCAAGGCTCAAGAGGAAATAGCTACAATTCCTTCCGAGTTCTCTTTTACTCAAGATTTAAGGCTTGGACAATCTTCTCTTGGCGTAAAATATCTCCAAATTGTTTTAAATCAGGACCCAAATACAAGAGTTGCCCAAAGCGGTTCTGGCTCTTTGGGAAATGAAACCACTTATTTTGGAATGCTGACTAGGACCGCCCTTATAAATTTTCAAACAAAATATTCTTTAACAACTTCAGGTTATACAGATGCCAATACTAGAACTAAATTAAATGAGCTCTTGCAGCAATATAGAAATAATACCTGCTCGCCTACCACTTGCCAGCTTCAAAATAAGAATTGCGGCAGTATCTCGAATGGTTGCGGAGGAAGTTTGAATTGCGGCACTTGCCAATCGGGTTATTCATGCGGAACAAATAATATCTGCGTTCAGAATACAAATCCAAATCCTGTCTGTACTCCCACCACCTGCCAGATTCAAGGTAAAAACTGCGGCACTATTTCTAATGGATGCGGAGGAAGTTTGAACTGCGGCACTTGCCAATCGGGTTATTCATGCGGAACAAATAATATCTGCGTTCAGAATACGAATCCTCTTCCGCCTTCGGCGGGGGATACTTGGTATGTTGTGCCAAGAACGGGTGAAGGAAAAATAAAGGGAGATGGGAAAAGCTATGCAACTGCCTGGAATGGAATGAACAATATTATTTGGGGCGGAACGGGAGTTGGGCCAGGAGACACTTTATATGTTTGCGGAATGTTTGACCAGAATTCGGAAGCGGTTCCCGGCGCAATATTGGAAATTAAAGCTTCGGGCACTAATGGCAACCCAATTACAGTTCGGGGAGATTGCCCGCAAAACCAAGCTTGGCTTATTGGCGCCAGAAAAAACACAACATGGACAAACAATGGCGACGGAAGTTATCAGGCATATTGGACAGCTTCGAATAATGAAGCTTGGCAGGGAACGCCTGGCATAGATGATGTGGCTTTAAAACCCGCAAAAAGCAGGGCAGAAGTTGTTTCTACAGATGGTTCTCATTGGAGAAATGTTTTTAAGATTTCTCACTTTTCAGACTTGGGAAATGGGGAAGTAAAAGTTGATTGCGCCGTGAACCACCAGCTTGCAGTAGGCGCTCAAGTTCAAATATATGGGAATACTCATTATGATGGGAAATATATGGCGACAGTGCTTAGCCCTACAAGTTTTAAAATACCAGCTGTTTGGGTTTCAGATGACACGACTGGATATGGAACGGATAATATTTTGTGGTTTAATCCTATAGGGAATCCCGCAACTCCCCCGGTATTGTATACTAATTGGAACTGGGCAGTTGATGGAAATGGAAACAGCTATATCACTCTTTATAAGTTAAACGCTTATGGCGGAGCAAACGATCGCGGCGTGATTCAATTTGAGAGAAAAGATGACCCTTTGGTTTCGTCCCACTTTACGGTTGACAACTGCAAAGTAAAATATGCAAGCACAGATGGAATCCGCAATGGAAGAGGGCCTGGTTCTTACTTAACAATCACAAATAACACAATCGAAGACTATACAGGAGGAATTTATATTGTAAGAACCGAAAGCGCTTCCCCGCATGATGTTGTCATTTCCAATAATTATTTTAACACTGGCATTCCTGGCCTCAAATCTTATTGGACCACGCATCGTTTGCCTCAAAGCCAAGATAGGGGAGGTATTTTGCTTCAGCCGGGAGATAATTATACAATATCGGATAATTATTTTGCCAGGGGGGTAGAATGCGGAATATTTGCTTTCTTTTCGAGCACAAATAACAATACAATGCGCAATTTTCATATTTTGCGCAATTATATCGACGGGGTTTATGCGGACGATGGAACAGGCTCGAGCTTTGGAATCGGAGTTGGAGGGCCGGGCCCGGCAAATTACGGCGATTCTTCGACTGGCATGCTAATTGCTGACAATGTGGTAAAGGATTGCAAGAGGCCGGGAAACCGAAGCGATGCTTATGGAATCGGCATAAGGCTTGCCTCTGGAAAAAACACCGACCCATCTACAAGAATTAAGGTTTATAACAACCTTGTCATGGGAAGCGATACAAATTATAATTTAAACAGATCAAATCAGCCCGCTACCGAATACATATTCAAAAATAACATTTCGCTTAATCCGGCCCCGGGAGGTTATCATGTGTTTATAGAACCTTCGGATACCAATAATTTGGATATGTCGAATAATATTTGGTATCCAGACACATCTGCTGGAAACAATAAATTCAAATGGATGTCTAAGCCAGCTTCATATAACTACACTGCTTTCTTGGCTGACGCTGCATTGGATGGAGTAACAATTGAAAAAAATTCAATGGTTGCAGATCCTCTATTTAAAGATTTTGCTAACTCGAATTTTCATCTTTTGCCGGCCAGCCTTGCCATTGACGGCGGTGTAAATGTGGGGCAGGCCAAAGATATCGAGGGGAACACTGTTCCTCAAGGAGGAGCTCCGGATATAGGTCCTTATGAATCTCCGTATATTAAAACAAACCAATGCTATAATTGCGATTCTTTGGACGGATGCGCGGGTTCGGATTACAAAGATTATTCGTGCCAAAACAATGCCTGCGTTTATAATTTAATTCCCAATGATTCAAGGTGCGCTGGAAGCTATATTTCCTATTGGAAATTTGAAAATAACGCAAATGATGAGAGGGGGATAAATAATGGGATTATTTCCGGAGGTTTGAATTTTGTGAGCGACCCGCAAAGAAAGAATGTCGCCAGTTTTGACGGCGTTGATGATTATGTAAATTTCCCAATCAATACATTTAAAAATTTGAACGCAGCCACTGTTGTCGGCTGGTTTAAAACACCGGCATATACCGGAACGGCGCAATATCTTATTGATTACGGGTTAGGCATTTCTCCTTATGGTTTTGTGATTCAGAAATCAAGCGGAAGCAATACTTTCTCTATTTATCTGAAAAACAGCTCCGGAACACAGGTAGCTTTTTATCCCGCATTTATTCCCGATACTTGGGTTCAAATAGGTTTTGTCTGGGACGGAACAAATGCATGGCTTATAAAAAATGGGGCAATATCTGGGAAAACAGCTTTTTCGGGAACATTGTTTTGCGCAAACTATGCCAATTTCGGCTGGAGAATAGGCCATACGGAAAATTCCTATAAAGGGCTTATGGACGACGTTATGGTCTACAATAAAGCTTTAACTCCGGAGGAGATACAAGCGATATATAATGAGCAAAAAATTTGATGTAATTACATTTGGGTCGGCGGCTTGGGATGTTTTTGCCAAATTGGGAAGCGCTGCAACGGCTGAAAGCGAAAAATTCATAAATAAGGGGATTTGCTTTAATGTCGGCTCAAAAATTGATTTAAAAGATTTGCATTTCTTTCCGGGTGGAGCCGGAACAAACACGGCTGCTACTTTTGCGAACCAGGGTTTTAAAACCGCCTTTATTGGAGCGGTGGGAAAAGATATTTACGGGCAGGAAATTTTAAAGGATTTAAGGCAAAGGGGAATAAACGCAAGCTTTGTGAAAAAGGTTGATTCGGCTACGAATTACTCGGTTATTTTTGATTACGATGGCGGGGAAGATAGAACGATTTTTGCCTATCGGGGAGCTTCCGAAGCGCTTGAAGCGAAAGATATCCCATTCAAGAAATTAAAAGCAAATTGGTTTTACCTTGCTTCGACGAAACTATTCAAAGAAATAATAGGCTATGGTTTCGAAAATAAGATAAAAATCGCCTTTAATCCCGGAAAGGCGCAATTAAAACTTCCAGAAATTTCGGAAATCTTTAAGAAAGTGGATATTTTGCTTGTAAATCAAGAAGAAGCTTCATTGTTGACTCAAATTCCATATAAAAACGAAGAAGAAATCTTTAAGAAGTTAGGCGAAATGTGTTTCGGCATAGTAATTATGACAAAAGGAGCCCAAGGAGCTGTGGCTTCGGATGGAGAAAAGATTTATCAAATAAACTCTCCTAGGGTGAATGTGGTAGAAAGCACGGGGGCAGGGGATGCTTTCGGTTCTGGTTTTGTTTCCGGTTTTATAAAATCGAATGAAAATATTGAAAGCGCAATGCAGTTGGGAATTGCCAACAGTGTTTCATGCATTCAGCAAATTGGCGCCAAAAACGGCCTGCTTTCAAAAACAAGCAAATATGAGGAACAAGGCGTTTACGCTAGTTGAATTGTTGATTGTAATTTCAATTATCGGCTTGCTGGCGGCAATTGTTTTGGTTTCTTTGGGAGCGGCCCGGGAAAACGCCAGAATCGCCGGAGCAAAGATATTTAATGCTGAAATACATCATGCTTTGGGATTGGAAACAAAAGCTACATGGCAGTTTGAAAATTCTCTCAATGATGATTCGGAAAATAAATTAATTATACCAGCGGGAGTTCCCCATAGTTTTGTTGATGGAGTTTCTGAAAAAGCTTTTAAATTCGATGGAACCGGTATGTGGACGATAAACAACTCTTCTTCAAAGTTGAACAGCAAAAGCGGAGCAATAACAATGTCTTTTTGGGCAAAAAATGAAGATATAGGCAATCCAGGCAGTTTGTTGGCAACAAAATGGAATTTTTATTTAAAATGGCAACCTGGAGACCCAGATTTAATTGAGGCAGGAGTGGAAAATGGCACTCCAAGCGGATGTTGGATTATGCAAAACAGCTCAAATCTAGATGGAAGATGGCACCATGTTGCTATGTCTTTTGATGGGTCAAATAAAATTAACATTTATCAAGACGGAATGTTGATTGGCGAAAAGACTTGCTCTGTTTCCGGCCCAATTACAAATAATGGGTCTAATTTTGAGATTAGGATGGGTTTTGGATCAGTTTCGATTGATGATTTGAGCATATATGATGGGACTATAATAAATTAATATGAATTTAAAAAATTATTTAAAAAAAGCAGGGAAAATCGGAATAGTGATAATTTTTTTTCTGTTCTTTACTATTCCCGCCCAAGCTTTAACAAGAGTTGAAATTCAAACCAAAATAGCTCAAATCTTAGCTCAAATACGCCAGCTCCAAATTCTTTTGGACCAATTAAGGGCTCAAGAGAGGATATCAAAAGGATTTTGCGGAGACAATATTATTCAAGCCCCCGAAATTTGCGATGGAACTTCTTTGAACAATCAAACTTGCCAAAGCAAGGGTTATGAATTGGGTAAATTGAGGTGTTCGGGGAATTGTATGCAATTTGATGCTTCTAATTGTTGGCATCTTTCGGGAGGCGGTTCAATTCCTGCGCCAATTCCTGCGCCAGCCGTTCCTGTTCCGACCCCCACACCGTCTATTCCTATCCCAACACCCACTCCTGCCCCTGCTCTAGTTCCTCCACCCATTCCAACAGGCCGAGTAATATATGTTGATAAAGATAATAAGTTTGGAAACGGCTGCAATAATAACTGGGAAGGCACCATTCAACAACCGAAATGCAATCTTGATGCCGCCTGGTTTCAAAGCGGGCTTGAACCTGGAGATACAGTGATATTGAGAGAAGCTTCAAATTATCGAAATATTAGATTATTAGGCAGCAGCTCGGGAACTGCAAATGCCCCCGTGTTAATTAAGCCATATGAAGGAGAGAAAATAATTTTAAGCGGGGGAGTCCAATTTGGAATTCGGCTTGATTCTGACAGCCAAGGAGATCCTTCTTATATTACAATTCAAGGCCCGATTGAAATTTATGGCTATGAATATTCCTATGCAATAGGAACGCAAGCAAATAGAAATTATGGCCTCAAGCTTACAGATTGCGACATCCACAATGTCCAGCAAGGCCCTCGCTGGTTCAATGTTTTAGATAGCGAAATTAAAAATTGCAATGTGCATGATATTTCAGTTAACGGAGTCCAATTTAGGGGCGCGCAAAATATTTTAATAGAAAATGTAAATGTTTGGAACGTAAGCGACAATCGCGGGCCCGATGACAGCGATGCTGATGGATTTCATACTTATGGCGGAGAAAACCTTGTTTTTAAAAATTGCTCTTCGCACAACCAGGCTGAAGATGGTTTTGACTTAAATGCCAACGCAACCCTAATTAATTGCCGTTCTTATGACAATCATGGCGCTGGTTTGAAGGTTTGGAGGCGAATACAAGATAATTATCTGGAAAAGACAGTTACAGCAATAAACTCTCTTTTTTACAACAATGGATATTATGCTCCTGATCCAAGGCAGGGAAACCCCGGAATAAAAGTTAGCTATGAATCGGGTTTGAATTTATACAATTGCGTAGTTGACCATAATTATGATTTTGGGATTCAAATAAATAATAATTCTGCTACTTCCGGAGCTTCTCAAATGCCAATAAAAATTTATAATAGTATAATTTCAAATTCGATAAATGGCGCAGGAATAATGAATTATCATGCGGCTGATGCCGTAAGCTCTGATTATAATCTTTATTTTTCGAATTATGGAAGCGATGTGAATGGATTGAATGCTGAAAGCCATTCTTTGTTTGGGCAGAATATGCTTTTTAACAGCGATTATTCTCTTGCAAACGGCAGCCCGGCAATAGACAGGGGAACTAATCTTTCTTCTGCTAACTTTAATTACGATATTTTAAATGTTAATCGCCCTATTGGCTCTGCTTGGGATATTGGAGCCTATGAAAAAATAAAATATGAATTTAAAAAATTATTTAAAGAGAGCAGGGAAAATTGGGAATGAATTAAATATTTATGATAGTTCATTCAATCAATGATTATGAGCAAAGATCTTTTACATTGATAGAATTACTGGTGGTAATTACGATAATCGGACTTTTAGCAAGTATTGTTTTGGTGGCTTTGGGCGCAGCTAAAGACAAAGCTAGAATTGCGGCTGCGCAAATGCAATCCAAAAGTGTTAAGGACTATTTGCAAAATGATTCAACCGGAAACTGGGGATTTGAAAATACGCTTGCAGATACTTCTGGGAACAATCTAAACTTATCCTGTCTCGGAAGCTGTAATTTTCAGACCGGAATAGACGGAAAGGGGCTCCAGTTAACACCTGGTAATTATATTTACAGAAATTCCGCTCTGAATAATAAAAGTGGGGCAATAACCGTATCATTTTGGGTTAAGACAGTTGATAGTTACGGTTTTTATGTTTTTAAAATCGGATCTTTTCAGGTATGGTATGATTCAGTGACATTATCTTTTTATGTTGCTACAAATGGAACAAATTCTTGCGCAATAGAGAACGATATAAGCTTAGCGGATGGAAAATGGCATTATATTTTAATGTCTTACAATGGAAAAAATATTTTAAGGGGTTATGTCGATGGAAAGCAAATTGCTTCGACAGAAATTGGAGACTGCTCTGGATCGATGATAGATAATACACAGGAGCTGAAAATAAACGGATTTGGAACGGAAATTTTTGACGATTTAAATATTTATGACGGGACGATTATAAATCAATAAGAAGATGAATTTTTAAAATTCTTGCTGTGGATAAATGGAAAAAGAAAATCAAAAAATATATGCATTTATAGACAGCCAAAACCTTAACTTAGCAATTCAGGATTGCGGCTGGAAACTAGATTTTGGCAGATTTATTGTTTATCTAAAAGATAAATATAAAGTTGAGAAAACTTTCCTATTTATTGGTTACGTAATCGGAAATGAAGCTCTATATGCATATTTGCAAAAAGCAGGATATATAGTTATTTTTAAGCCCACCCTTGAGTGTAAAAAGAGGGACGGTGAAAAGTTTACAAAAGGAAATGTTGACGCAGAATTAGTTTTATACTCAATGATAGAGTATAATAATTATAATAAGGCAATTATTGTCTCCGGAGATGGCGACTTTCATTGTTTAATCGAATATTTAGAACAAAGAAATAAATTGGGCAGATTACTAATTCCCAACAGAAAAAAATATTCCAGATTACTCTGGAAATTTAGAAAGCATATGGATTTTTTGAACGTATTGAATAGCAAATTAAGCAAAAAATAAAAGGGGTGTTGCTTGAAAGACGAAACTTTCAAGTCTTTTCCCCAATCGTGATATTTTAATCATAGCAAACCAATAGTCGGTGTCAATAGCAACAAAAAAACCAAAGATTTAATAAAATAAAATGTTGAAATATTATCTTAAGAAGGCGAAAAAGGAAAAGTGGGCGGTTGGGCAATTTAATTTTTCTACGCTCGAACAGTTAAGGGGAATTTGCCGGGCAGCGGCAGATTTGAAAAGCCCGGTTATTTTGGGCACATCCGAATCGGAGTGCGGTTATTTGGGGATTGAAGAAATTATTTCTTTAGTTAAAATATATAAGAGGAAATATGGAGCGGAAGTTTTTTTAAATTTGGACCACGGAAAAGATTTGCAGCTGCTTAAAAAATGCCTTGAAGCAGGATATGATTATGTTCATTTTGACGGTTCGGGCTTATCGGTTGAAGATGTTTTGAAGTCAATCAAAAAAATAAAGAAATGGAATAATTTGGTGGAAGGGGAGATTGATAGCATAGAAAAAAGCTCTTTAAGTTCTGCCGAAGAAACGGCTGATTTTGCGAAAAAATCAAAAATAGACAGCCTGGCAGTTGCCATAGGAAATTCCCATGGCTATTTTAAAGAAGTTAATCTGGATTTCGATAGACTGAAAAAAATTTCGGGAAAAGTTAAATGTTTCTTGGTTTTGCATGGCGGGTCGAAGATTCCCAACGAACAAATAAGAAAAGCAATTTCTTTGGGAGTGAATAAAATAAATATAAATTCAGAATTGAGAATGGCATGGAAAGAAAGCTTGGCTTCCGCGCTTTCGGGGGACGAGATAAAGCCTTATAAAATATTGCCTTTGGCGGAAGAAGCGGTTTTTAAAAAGGTCGAGGAGAAAATAAAATTATTTGGCAGTGAAAACAAAATATGAAAGGATTATATATTTTAATAGGCTGCATTGGCATGATTTTTTTAGTTTTGTTGCTTTCGGGTTGTTATCTGCTGATAAAGTATCCTTACCTTTTAAACCCGAAAGAAATGACAAAGGCAATTGTTTTGACAGATAAAAAAGAATATTCTCCTGGAGATTTGCTTAAGGTTAAAATTCAAAACAAAGAAAATCAAAAGATTTGTTTTTCTTCCTGCTACCCTTACTATATCCAAAAAAAATCTGGGAATTGGCAAAACTATATTTATGAAGATTGCGATAAGGAGGATTTGGTTGAAAGTTGCATCGAACCCAAAAGCGTAAAGTCTTTTGAATTAACCGTTCCAGTTTTGAAAAAAGGAGAAAACAGGCTTTCAATATTGGCTTGCATTGGGTGCAATGTTAAAGAAAAATTTAAAGGCCAAGAAAATTTCTTTTCGAACGATTTTACAATAAAATAACAAATAAAGATATGAAAATAATTCAAGAGCATTCAAAATGCATTGGGTGCGGTTCCTGTGTTGCAGTTTGCCCTAAATATTGGGAAATGGGAGATGATGGAAAGGCAAAGCCGATAAGCTCAATTCAGAAGGGGGATAATTATGAATTGGAAGCGGAAAGCGGGGCAAATTGTTCTCAAAACGCGGCCGACTCTTGTCCTGTCGCCTGCATTATGGTAAAAGAATAGTTATATGGATTCAATTATTCTTAAAGGCGAAAAAAGGGAAGTTCAGGGAAAAAAGGTCAAAAGCTTGAAAAGCAAAGGTGTTTTGCCCGGAATTTTATATGGTCCGGAAATAAAAAATATTTCGGTAGAGGTGAATTTGCTTGAGTTTAATAAAGTTTATGGCAAGGCGGGAGAAAGTTCCTTGATTACTCTTAAAATCGATTCTAAAGAATATCCGGTTTTAATTTATGAAACAAAAAGAGACCCTTTAACGAATAATTTTATTCACGTTGATTTTTATCAGCCGATTTTAACGGAAGAAGTCGAAGCTTCTGTGCCAGTTGTTTTTGAAGGGGAATCTTTGGCGGTTAAAGATTTGGGAGGAACTTTGATTAAGGAAGTTCAAGAACTTAAGGTAAAAGCTTTGCCTCAAAATCTGCCCCATGAGATAAGGGTTAATATAAACGTTTTGAAAACATTTGAAGATGAAATTTTAGTAAAAGATTTAAAATTGCCTGAAAATGTGGCCATTTCCAAAAATCCAGAAGATGTTGTGGCAGTTGTTACTCCTCCGCAGAAAATAGAAGAAGAACTTGAAAAACCAATTGAAGAAAATGTGGAAGCAGTTGAAAAAGCAGAAGAAAAGAAACCTGCCGAAGAAGAGCCGGCTGCGGAAGAACCGGCAAAATAAATAGCATTGCGCCATGCGGTTTTTTAAACAATTTATATTTCTCTTTACAATTTTGGCATTTATGCCGCTGTTTTTTGTATTTGCGGAAGATTTATCTCAAACTTGCGAGCTAAATTCAATCGAAACCCAATGCAAAGCTTTGAATGCCGACCAATGCCGGCAGCTTTTGGAAAAATGCGAATCTTATTATAATGAGCAAAGCAATCTTATTGAAAAAGATTTAAACAAAACAAGCCAGGAAAAAAAGAATCTCCAGAACCAGATTTCTTCTTTGCAAAATAAAATAAAAAATTTGGGCTATCAAATAAACCAAAGCAATTTAATAATTAAGGATTTGACCTTGCAGATTTTTGATACAGAAAATTCTATTGAAAAAACATCAGTTAAAATAGAAGATTCTAAAAGTAAACTGGCAAATATTTTAAGGGCAATTCGGGAAGAAGACCAAAAGCCCATGGTGGAAATTATTTTTGGCGAAGCAAGCTTATCGGGTTTTTTTGATAATGTGGTTGCTTTGGAACAGCTCAACTCTAAAGGCAAGGATTTGCTTGTAAGTATAAAAACATTGAAAACAAATTTAGAAAACCAAAAAACTTCATTGGACAATGAAAAGGGAGATTTAACCCATATGGTTGAAATTCAGACTATGCAGCAAAATCAGAGCACCCAGGCAAAGAAAGAACAAGAATATTACTTGAAGCTAACGGAACAGGAATATCAGCAGCAGCTTCAGCAGAAAACAGAAGTAGATAAAAAGGCGGCTGAAATAAGAACCAGGATATTTAATTTAATCGGTGTTTCAAACGCTCCGACATTTGGCGAAGCGTATGATATTGCAAAACAAATTGAAACTTTAACCGGAGTGGAGCCTGCTTTTTTGCTGGCGGTCTTAACGCAGGAATCAAATTTGGGCAAGAATGTGGGGCAATGCTATCTTAAAAATGAATCGACAGGGTCGGGAATAATTATAAAAACCGGGCAGAAAGTTTCAAAAGTAATGAATCCCCGAGATGTACCTTTGTTTTTAACTATAACTCAAGAATTGGGAAGGGACCCCTTAGCGACTCCTGTTTCCTGCCCAATGAGTTACGGCTGGGGCGGCGCAATGGGGCCTGCGCAATTTATTCCCAGCACATGGATGATTTATCGCGACCAGATAAAACAAATCAATGGCAAGCCGGGCGACCCTTGGAACATAAAAGACGCGTTTTTGGCCGCCGCATTATATTTGGCTAATTATGGAGCTAAAGACAGGACGGATACGGGAGAAATGAATGCCGCTTTGAGTTATTTTGCAGGCCCTGGTTGGGCAAGTTCTTCCAACAGGAATGTTTATAAGCGAGATTATGGAAATCCAGTAATGGCAATCACCCGCGATTATCGCTCCGATATCTCCGCCATGGGCCAGTAATATTTTTAAAAACGCTTGACTCTTTGAATTAATGTGCTATTTTAGAATTAGTCAGATGTTTTAATAGTTTCAAACATCCCTTCAAATAGCCGTTTTTTTAGAGAGGTGTCGAATGGGAATTACAATAGTAGGAATTTTGTCAGGAGCTCTTGCTTTGGTGGGTGCAGCATGCGTTGTGGGTAGCGATATCCAAAAGAAAAAATGGTGGAGTGTGTGGCTGGGGTCTTTTGTGTGCCTTTTTGTTTTTAGTGCTTCCGGGTCTATCCTATGGGAATCCGGATACGAGCATGGAGAAGGGAATCTTTGTTTCGCCGATTGCCTAAATAAAAAAATGATTTACCAAGTTTTGGGGGAAATGAAGATCCCCGGGAAAGTCGAGATGGCAGTGGCTCTTGCCAATGCCGAAGGAAAGATTGTCTATGTAATATCAGAGCCCCTTCCAGCCGGCACCAGCTTTGTTCGCGTCAAAGGGATTGCCCTTGAGCCAGTAACTTTGCCAGCTGAACCCAATACCGTTAAGCCTGTTTTGAAAGAACAGGCTTTTCTTTTGGTAATATATTTCTTCCATATGGTAAAATATTATTACCATTTCAAATCTGGATTCCCGCTTTCGCGGGAATGACATTAATGCAAATTTTTGATATATTAATAATCATGAATTTAGAAAAGTTAGAAAAGACATTGAAAAATGAACCGGAGTACAGGATAAAGCAGGCAAGGGAGCAAATTTTCGGGAATTTAATAAATAATTGGAATGAGGCGACGGCTTTATCTTTAGAATTAAGGCAGAAATTAAACAAAGAATGCCCGCTGGATATAAAAGCGGAAAATTTGATTTCAAAAACCAAAGATAATATAAAAGCAAGAATTACTTTGGAAGACGGGGTGAAAATAGAAACGATTTTAATGCGCCACAATGATGGGCGAAATACAGTTTGCGTTTCATCTGAAGCTGGGTGTCCTGTGGGCTGCAAATTTTGCGCCACGGGAAAAATGGGCTTTATTCGGAATTTAACTGCTTTTGAAATTGTCGAGCAGATTATTTATTTTGCAAGAATCCTTAAAAAAGAAGGCGTGAGAGTTTCAAATGTTGTTTTTATGGGAATGGGCGAGCCATTTTTGAATTATGATGAAGTTATAAAAGCAATTAAAATATTAAATAAAAATTTAAACATCGGAGCGAGGCATATTTCTATTTCAACGGTTGGAATTATTGAGGGGATAAATAAATTAGCCCAAGAAAAGCTCCAGATAAATTTGGCGGTTTCTTTGCATGCTTCAGAAGGAAAAAAAAGAGAAGAGATTTTGAAAGCCGTTGACGAATATATTTTAAAAACCAAGCGCCAGGTGATGTTTGAGTATTTGCTAATGAAAGGCGTAAATGACTCTGAAGAAAAGGCCAAGGAAATTGCCGGCTTAATGAAAAAACCTCTTTATTTTGTGAATCTTATTCTTTATAACCCTACGGGGGATTTTAAACCGCCTTCCGCTAAAACCGTTGAAAGATTCAAAAAAGTTTTAGATGAAAATAAGATAAAATATTCTCAAAGATACCGTTTCGGCCAAGATATTCAAGCCGCCTGCGGGCAATTTGCTACTGACAAAAGTTCTAATTTATGATAGGTTTTAGATAGCACAAATTTTTTTAACAATTGTTCTTTGCGAAAGGTTGGACATGAAAATTGTAATTGCCCTTTTGTTTGGAATCGCTATGCTTGCGGCTTTGATTCTGTGGGATTGCAAGATTCCAGATGGGCCGCAAAAGATAGCGGTGGTGGCGGTGGACCCAAATAACCCAATTATTAAAGATTTGGGAGTAGAGCCGGGCGAGCTCGACAGAGTCTGCAGGCTGGTTGCGGAGAAACAGCTCAAAGAGATGAAAACCGATCCAGACAAAATGAATGTTTATGTTCTCTTAGTTTTCGCCGACGGGAAGTACGACCCCAACAGCATCAAGCGAACGCTGATGAAATAGCTCAGCCCAAAGCCCTGCAGTCATAAGATTGCCGGGCTTTTCTTTTGGTTGACACAGGAGAGGATTTGGTATATAATTGATTGCATGAATAAGATTAGGAATGTTGCCATAATTGCGCACGTTGACCACGGAAAGACAACTTTGGTGGATGCTTTGCTTCGCCAGTCGAAAACGACTTTAGGCAAGGAATTGGAAAACCAAATTTGCATAATGGATAGCAATGAAATAGAGAAGGAAAGGGGGATAACAATTTTTTCTAAAAACGCGGCGGTTTATTGTGGCGACACTAAAATAAATATCATAGATACTCCGGGGCACGCTGACTTTGGAGGAGAAGTGGAAAGAGTTTTAAATATGGCAGACGGCTGCCTGCTTTTGGTTGATGCAAAAGAAGGGCCCATGCCTCAAACCCGCTTTGTTTTGAAAAAAGCTTTAAGCATGGGCCATAAAATTATTGTTGTAATAAATAAAATAGATAAAGAAGGGGCCCGGCCGGATTTTGCTTTGAATGCCACAATCGACCTGTTTATTGATTTAGGTGCGGACGAAGGAGCTTTGAATTTCCCGGTTTTATATGCTTCGGGGCGCGAAGGAAAAGCCGGGAAAGATCCTGATTTGAATAAAATGAAAGATATTAAGCCGATTTTTGATGAAATTATGAATTATGTTCCTGCTCCAAAGGGCGATTCAGAAAAACCCTTGCAGATGCTGGTAACTTCAATTGCGGGAGATAATTTTAAAGGCAGAATTGCAATCGGCCGTGTTTATAATGGGAAAATAAAAGCCGGGCAGGAAGTAGTTAGAATTGATAGAGAAGGCGCGCAAAATAAATTCAGATTGATTTCCTTAATGACATTTTCGGGGTTGAATAGAGTTGAAACAGAAGAGATTTTCGCCGGAGATATTGTAGCTTTAGCTGGAATTCCAAATGTAAATATTGGAGAAACAATTGCCGACCCAATTGAATCAAGAGCTTTGCCTTTAATTAATATTGAGGAGCCGACCGTAAAAATGACTTTTATGATAAACGATTCCCCTTTTTCCGGTAAAGAAGGAAAATTTACAACTTCAAGGCAAGTGGGAGAAAGGTTGTTTAAAGAATTGGAGACAGATGTGGCTTTGAAAATTAAAGAAACCGATGATGGAAAGTGGGTTGTTTCGGGAAGAGGCGAATTGCACCTTTCAATTTTAATAGAAAGAATGCGAAGAGAAGGATATGAATTTCAGGTTTCAATGCCTGAAGTGATTGAAAAAGTTATAAATGGTGAAAGATTGGTTCCTTTTGAAAAAGTTTTTATTGAAGTGCCGGAAGCTTATCAGGGCATAGTTCTGGAGAAAATGGGGGGAAGAAAAGGAGAGTTGAAAGATATGAAAATTATAGAAGGAATTTGTTATTTGGAATTTAATATTCCCACCCGAGGACTTTTGGGCTATAGAAGTGATTTTCTGACAGATACAAAAGGTTTGGGAATAATAAATACTTCATTTTTTGAATATAATCATGACCCTGGAAATTGGAAAGAAAAAGCTCATGGTTCTTTGGTGGCAACTGAAACAGGGCCCACAAACCTTTATGGATTAAGAAATGTGCAGGACAGGGGAGTTTTGTTTTATGGGCCGGCAATTCAGGTTTATGAAGGCGAGGTGGTTGGGCAAAGTTCGAAAGAGGGAGACATAAGGGTAAATGTATGCAAAGAAAAACACCTTTCAAATATGCGTTCTCGAGGAGAAGGGGTGACCGAGCATTTTAATGTTCCCAAAACAATGAGTCTGGAAGATGCCTTGAAATTTATTGGCGAAGACGAATTGGTGGAGGTAACTCCCAAAAACGTCCGCATCCGCAAAGTTTATCTTAAAGAGATTGATGCCCGCCGAGCTCGCCGGCAAGCGCAGTAAGCATTTTGTCTAGCCTGCCATCCATAATTTCTTCTATGCCGTGCCAGGATTTTTTTATTCTATGGTCGGTGACCCTATCTTGCGGAAAGTTATATGTCCTTATTTTTTCCGATCTTTTTGCGGAGCCGATTTGTTCCCTTCTTTGCCCGCTTAATTTAGCCATTTTTTCTTCTTCTTGCTGTTCTAAAAGCTTGGCCTCTAAAATTGCCATAGCGTTTGCTTTATTTTGAAGCAAGTTTCTTTCTGTTTGCGAAGCAATTACTATTCCGGTGGGCAAGTGGGTGATTCTGACTGCGGTTTCTCTTTTATTCACATTTTGCCCGCCAGGCCCGGATGATTTATAAACATCTATTTTTAAATCAGCAGGATTTATTTTTATTTCTGTTTTTTTGGGTTTTGGCAAAACTGCCACTGAAGCAGTTGAAGTGTGAACTCTTCCCATTTTTTCTGTTTCGGGAATTCTTTGAACGCGGTGGACTCCGCCTTCGTATTTCATTTTTGAGTAAACATCGCCGTTCGATAACTCAAAAATAATTTCTTTTACTCCGCCTAATTCTGCCGGGTGTGATTCCAGCACTTTTAACTTCCATTGCTGATTTTCGGCGTATCTGGAATACATATTGTATAAATCGGCGGCGAAAAGGGCAGCTTCTTCACCCCCTGTTCCAGCGCGAATTTCAATAATTGCCGCGTGAGCTTGGGCTGGTTTCTGGTCTTCTTTAAGTAATTTATCCAGCTCTTCTTTAAGCTCTTTTTCTCTGTTTTGAAGCTGTTCTATTTCGCCCGTAGCCAGAGAAACAAGCTCTTGGTCGTCCCCTCCCAGCATAATCGCTTTATTTTCGGCTATTCTGGCAGTGGTTTCGTCTAATTCTTTTGATTTTTCGATTATCTTTTCAAGGTCTTTTCTCCTTTTTGAAAGTTCCTCGAATTTAGTGAAATCCGAAATTATCTCCGGATCTTGGAGCTGTTCAATTATTTCGTTATATTCTTTTTTGGCTTCCTCTAATTCCATGTAAACAAAGTAGAGGTCGGATCTCTACTTTTTTGCTGATTTCTTGGCGGATTTTTTCTTGGTTTTTGGTTTCAAAGTTTCTTTCTTGGCAAGCCGTTTCTTGAATTTTTCAACTCTGCCCATCGTGTCAATTATCTTTTCTTGTCCAGTGTAAAAAGGATGGCATTTTGAGCAAATTTCAACGTTTATGTATTCTTGGGTTGAGCCAACCGTAAAACTGTTCCCGCAGGCGCAGGTTACTCTTGCTTTGTCGTAGTATTTCGGATGAATATCTTTTTTCATAATCTTGTAACGGTGTTTATAATATTTCTCATATTAGCACGCAATTTATACATTGACAATAGGCTTTTATAGATTTATATATAAAAGCATAAAAACATCCCCTCCCCGCTCAGCGGGGTAGTTCTTTGAAGTGTTTTTTTGTTCTTTGATGTAATTAAGCTCTTTTGCAGGGGAGATCATTAAAATAACTTTTTTAAAGCTAAAATCAATTAGCTTTTTTTGAGTTGTTTTAATCAAAGGCCGTAAATTATTAATCAAAAGAGCTAAATTATGAGGTTAAAAATTTTAAGATTCTTATTTGTTTTCGTTTTTTTGGCATTAGGATTACTTGCTCAAAATGTGTTAGCTTGCGGGGACGATTCTTGTCCTACTTGTCCTACTTGCAGTTTTCCAGGGAAAATCACTGTTTGCAAAGCAATTCAGGGCCAAGCTCCAGCCGGAGAAAGCTTTTCGGTAAATCTTGGCTTTGCTACCACCGTATTTAATACTCCCTTGTCATTAAACGCTGATTTGCTGGAAAACGATGGTGTGAAAGACGCTCAATGCGTAACGTATAACAACTTGCCATATGGGCAATATCACTATTTGCAAGAAGTGAATCCTTCAACTGGGTGGGAAACCCCTCTCTATAGCGATGATGGGACAACGAATTTTTCTGCATATGGAAGCTCCAACTCTAGTGGTGTTATAAGCATAACCGCAGATAAACCCGAAAGAATTTTGATCGTTTTAAACAAGGTTAAGCCTTGCCCTGCTCCTATTCGCGGATGCACAGACCATAATGCAACCAATTATAACCCAAATGCTACGGAAGATGATGGGACATGCCAATACCCTTGTCCCAATTGCAATAAGGGGAAAATAACTGTTTGCAAGATTGTGCAGGGAAGCGCTCCTACAGGAGAAATCTTTTCAGTAAATATGGGGTTTGCAACAGCAACTTTCACAACAACTCTTACCGGAGTGAGTGATTGCATTGTCTACGACAACTTGCCTTATGGGCAATACCACTATTCCAAGGAAGAAAACCCATACATAAACTGGGAAGCTCCTCTTTACAGCGACGATGGAGCAACAAGCTATTCTCCTTACGGAGAAAATGGCAGTTCGGATGGACTTATTCAACTTGATGAATCACATTCGCAAGTGACCTTAACTGTCGTCAATAAGGTGAAGCCTTGTTTTCCCACATCTATTCGCGGATGCACAGACCATAGGGCGACTAATTACAATCCAAATGCCACGATAGATGATGGAACATGCCAATATCCACCCACGCCGGGACAAATTTACGGATGTACAGACCATAATGCTCTAAATTATAACCCGCATGCGACTGTAAATGATGGTTCGTGCCGATATCCTCCGGTTATAATTTATGGGTGCATGGACCGCAATGCAGACAACTACAATCCAAATGCCACGGCCGATGACGGGTCATGCCATCATCAGACTGGAATGGTATGGGGTTGCACTGACCCTCGGGCTACCAACTATAACCGTTTGGCAGAGATAGATGACGGTTCTTGCGTTTACCCCGGAACTCTTTCTCCTCAATTGACAATTGATAAATCAATCGGCCAGGATTCGGCAAAGCCTGGAGATACGGTTACATATAAAATTGTCGTTAAAAACATCGGTTCAGTAGCTGCAAACAATGTAAGAGTGAGGGATGCGCTTCCAGATGGTTTTCAATTTGTTGATGGTGTAAATGGCGAGTGGAATTTGGGAAATTTGGCGATAAACGCTCCAAGCACTCTGACATATCGAGTAAAAGTTCCTCAAAATGCTTCTGCGGGAACATTTACAAATACAGCTAGGGCTTGGGCGGACAATAATCCTTCTATTTCGGATACGGCTTCTCTTAAAATCCTGGAAGTTGAAGAAACACATCCCATTTTAACTGTTACAAAAACTTCAAGCTTGGATCAGGTTAAACCGGGAACTTACTTTGTTTATACTTTGAAAGTGACGAATACGGGGAATGCTCCGGCGCTCAATGTGGTTCTGGAAGACAATTTGCCTTCAGGATTCCTTGGCAATGGCGGGTTAACAAAGGTTACTTGGAATATTCCTGTTATAAATCAAGGCGCTTCGGTTGTTGAAGTTTTGACAGCTTATGTCGAGTCTACAACTAAAGCTGGCAATTATGAGAATATTGCCACAGCCTATGCCGAAAATAATCCGAATAAAGTAAGCGCGAAGAATACAGTCCGGGTTGTTAATAAATTGCCGCATACCGGGTCTAGTTTGTTTGAAAATTGGCCTTTTATTTTGGGAATCTTATCTCTTGCATTGAGTTTGGCGGGACTAATAAAATTTCCAACCAAAAGAAAAACCTTTTCCTTTGCGGCTTTAGGGGTTTCGCTGATTGTTCTAAGCTATCCCTTATGGCCCTTAATTGGATATGCGATTTTTCCAATTCCCCAGATAGCAGAAAAAGATATTCCATCTTTTCAAAAAGAAAATTCCGTTGTTATTCCTAAAATTGGAGTTGATATGCCGATTGTTCAAGGCGAAGATGATTCAGCTCTGGAGAAGGGAGCCTGGCTTTTACCGGGCAGCCCCTCTCCAGACCAGCTGGAGAATACATCTTTGGCTGCCCACAGGTATAAATACCGGCCTCCAGCAAAAACGACTTTTTATCTTCTGGATAAATTGGAAACGGGGGATTGGGTTTTGATTTTTTGGAAGGGAAGAGAATATAGATACCAAGTTGTTTCTTCAGTTGTGGTAAATCCAAACGATGACAGCGTTTTGGAAGCAGGAACCGAGCCGTTTGTAACGCTGATTACTTGTACGCCGCTTTTTTCAGATAAATATAGATTGGTGGTTAAAGCTAAGCTTGTGGACAAAATGTAGTATTGCAATAAATAATTTGTTGTGTTATATTGTTTTTATATGGCAGAAAATAATTTAAATGTTAACGAAATGGCAAATATTGGCATGCAGTTTGGCCATAGGACTTCAAGAGTTCATCCAAAGATGAAACCCTATATCGAGGGAGTAAGAAATTCAATACACACGATTAATTTGGAAAAAACAAAAGAAGGCCTGGAAAAAGCATTGCAATATATTGAAAAGTTAATTTCGGAGGGCAAAACCCTTCTTTTGGTTGGAACAAAAATCCAGTTCAAGGGCTTGGTAAAAGAAATAGGTGAATCGGCTAAAATTCCATATATAGCTGGAAGATGGCTGGGGGGAACTTTTACCAATTTTAAGACGATTAAAAAAAGAATAGAGCATTTCAAAGAGCTTGAAAATCAGAAATTAAAAGGAGAATTGGAAAAATTTACCAAAAAAGAAAGGGCAAAATTCGATCGTGAACTTGCTGATTTGGAAGAAAAATTCGGCGGAATAAAAAATATGGAAAACTTGCCGGATGCAATTTTTGTGACAGATATTCAGAAAGACGAAGCGATTATCCGCGAGGCGCGAAAGAAAAACATCACAGTAATTGGAATTGCAGACACAAATTCCAATCCCTTAAAAGCAGATTATTCTATTCCGGCAAATGATGATTCGATAGGTTCGGTAAGATATATTTTAGAAAAAATAAAGAACGTATGTCTTCAATCGACCAAATAAAACAATTAAGAGAGGAAACCGGCGTTTCGGTTTCAGAATGCAAAAAAGCCTTGGAGCAATCGCAAGGAGATATCGAGAAAGCGAAAGAAGCTTTAAGAAAATGGGGCAAAGAGTTGGCTGGCAAAAAGTCGGAAAGAAAAGCTTCGGCCGGAATAATAGATTGCTATGTGCATGCCAATAATAAAGTGGGTGTTTTGCTTGAAATAAGGTCGGAAACTGATTTTGTTTCGAGGTCCGAAGATTTCAAAAATTTAGCTCACGAAATTTGCTTGCAAATAGCGGCGATGAAGCCCTTGTTTGTTTCGGAAGAAAATATTCCAGAAGAATTTTTAGATGGAGAAACAAAGATTTACAATGAACAAATGAAAGATTCGGGGAAACCCGAGAAGATTTTAGCCCAAATAATTGAGGGAAAATTAAAGAAATATAAAGAAAGCGTTTCTTTGCTTTCGCAAACCTGGATTAAAGATGACAGCAAAAATATAAAAGATTTGTTGAACGAATATATCGCTAAACTTGGAGAAAATATTGTTATAAATAAATTCTCAAGATTTGAAATTTAATGCAAAATATTATTGCAATTGCAATCTTAATCATTAGCTTTATTGGAATGTTGGTGATATTTTTGCGCAAAATCCCGGCAATGGCGGAATATGTTCCTCCAGCAGTTTCAAAACCTCCTCGCATAAATAAAATTAAAAGTATAAAAGTTTTTCCGGATGCGCTTTTCTGGCATAAATTTTTATCTAAATTCAGAATTTTGGTTTTAAAGACAGACAATAAAACATCCGAGTGGATGAAGCGATTGCGCGAGAAATCAATAGAAAATAAAACAAAATTTTCCGATAATTACTGGGAAAAATTAAGAAAATAAATTCTCGCCGAGATAGCTCAGCGGTACCTGCCTGCCGGCAGGCAGGGAGCAACGGTCTTTTATAAAATTAAAAAGATTTTATGCCGAGATAGCTCAGCGGTAGAGCAACGGTTTTGTAAACCGTAGGTCGTGGGTCCGAATCCCTCTCTCGGCTCCATGAAAAAAATAAAAAGATTCTTAGATTTAAAGCTTCCATCTGTGTGGACGCTCATTTGTATTTCTATTGCCGCTGCAATTCTGGCAATAGCCACTCTTATTTTTGGATATTTTTGGTTTCCAAAATTCATTTGGCAGGTGTTTTCTTCAAAAAACCTTAAAACCTATGTAAATGAAAAATACGGATATGAAATAAAATATCCGGCTGATTGGCTGGTTAGAGAATATCCAGATGCTGAAACGGGCGCAGGTTTCAGGCAAAAAAATACAGCGCCCGAGATTCAATCGGAATGTATTAATATTAACATTTCCAAAGCAAGGCCAGCAGGGGATTATAAATTCGAGAATTATGTTAAAGAAGCAGCGGTAGATGAAATTCAAAATTTTGAGAAATTAAATTCAATCGAGAAGATTAATTCCGAAGCCGGAGTTGGATATGAAACCACATGGATTTATAAAGATTACAAGGGGGTAGAAAAGGTTTCATTGCCAATAACTTATTTTAATTATCCAAATTCAAAAGATGGAAATTTTACCGTTCAAGTTTCTTTGGAGTATAAAGATTGCCAAAAAACTTACGACCAAATGCTCCCCACCTTCAATCTCTTGAAATAAAAAAATGTTCAACACTCGATGTTGAACAGCTATGAAAAATGATTTATAATTAAAATATGTTAACAGAAGAAGAAATAAATCAACTTATTGAGGCACAGAAAAAAGTTTTTCCGGTTAAGGCCGATTTAGAATCTTTAGAGTCTAAAATGGAAACGGGACTAGAAACTTTAAAGGCTGAGATAAAGAATGATATAAAAGATGAGATTGATGGGTTAGGCAAAATGATTAAAAATAGTTTTGATAATGTTGAACAGCATTTTGAAAAGATTGAAAATCAAAATCACGAAGTTAGAATTAGGCGGATTGAAGATGCTCTATTGATAAAATAATCATCTCAAAAAGAAAACCCCGGGCGGGGATGACAGATATTCACAGTTGTTGGGTTGTTGATTTTGTTTTTATGAAAAATAATTTATAATTAAAATATGTTAACTGATGAAGATGTAAAAAAGTTAATAGAAACTCAAAAGGAGATATTTCCTACCAAGGTAGAAATGAAAGAAACAATAAAGGCTGTGGTTGATGAAAAGATTGATGAATTGGGAAGAATGGTAAAGAGAAGTTTTGATAATTTTCAAACGCAATTGGATCGAATAGAAAATATTCTTATAAAAGACCACGAGATGAGATTAAAAAGAATGGAGGACGCTCTGTTGATAAAATAATTATCTCAAAAAGAAAACCCCGGCAACACTTTGCTTCTTCTGCATTGTATCGCGCGGGGCTTCGACGGGGAAAATTCTTTCAAATCAATTCGGGATTGACCTTGAGAATGTCCTTTGCTGCATCGACGTATTCTTGGCCAACTCGGAGATTGAATCCCTTTTCCTCGGTGCCTTCGATGGCGGCGATAATTCCATGCTTAGAGAGTAGACTGGCTAATTCCAATCCTCTCGCCCTGATCAAGGACTGCACAATAATTACTCCGCGCACAGTTACTTCGTATATCACGCTTTCTTCCGGGCTCATCTTATTCTCCTGTCACTCGGGGATTTCAATTGTTTTGTACTATTTTAAGTATAGCATATCTATTGCAATTGTCAAGGCAAATTTGTCATTCCCGCGTAGGCGGGAATCTAGATTAATTAAAAGATCCTGGATCCCCGCATTCCCTGCCTGCCGGCAGGCAGGGCGGGGATGACAGATATTCACAGTTGTTGGGTTGTTGACTTTTATTTTGATATAAGTAATATGTAAGAGTATTGGAAAGCACGCTTAAAATTTAAGAGTTTGAATTAAGCAACAAATAAAAAATTTTTAGTTTTTTAAAGTTGCTCTGAACTATTTAGAGTTTATCTTAACAGGTAAATTTCTCATTTATTTGAGAGTTTGATCCTGGCTCAGGATGAACGCTAGCGGTGTGGATAAGGCATGCAAGTCAAGGGGGTCCGCAAGGACCACCGGCGAACGAGTTAGTAACACGTAGAAACATACCTCGAAGTCTCGCATAGCTCCGCGAAAGCGGAGGTAATTCGAGATAGTCTTGCAAAAGTAAAGGCGCAAGCCGCTTCGAGATTGGTCTGCGTCCTATCAGCTAGTTGGCGGGGTAATGGCCCACCAAGGCTATGACGGGTAGGGGGCATGAGAGTGCGTCCCCCAACGAGGGCACTGAGACACGGGCCCTACTCCTACGGGAGGCAGCAGTCGAGAATCTTCCACAATGGGGGAAACCCTGATGGAGCGACACCGCGTGACTGAAGAAGTCCTTCGGGATGTAAAGGTCTTTTTTAAGGGAATAACCTTCGGGTGAATGTACCTTAAGAATAAGGGGAGGCTAATCACGTGCCAGCAGCTGCGGTAATACGTGATCCTCGAGCGTTATCCGGATTTATTGGGCGTAAAGCGCACGTAGGTGCATTGTTAGGTCTTCTGTCAAACTTCTGAGGCTTAACCTTAGAATCGCGGAAGAAACCGGCAAAGTAGAGGGCGTTAGGGGCTGATGGAACGGTCGGTGTAGGGGTGAAATCCGTTGATATCGACCGGAACACCAAAAGCGAAGGCATTCAGCTGGGGCGACCCTGACACTGAGGTGCGAAAGCGTGGGGAGCGAACAGGATTAGATACCCTGGTAGTCCACGCTGTAAACTATGGACACTGGCTATTTGAAGTGTCGACCCTTCAAGTGGCGAAGCTAACGCGTTAAGTGTCCCGCCTGGGAAGTACGGCCGCAAGGCTAAAACTCAAAGGAATAGACGGGGCTTTACACAAGCAGTGGACCATGTGGCTTAATTCGACAACAAGCGAAGAACCTTACCAGGGCTTGAAATCTAGACGAAAGCTCCATGAAAGTGGAGCCTCCCACAAGGCGGCTAGACAGGTGCTGCATGGTTGTCGTCAGCTCGTACTATGAAGCGTACGCTTAAGTGCGGTAACGAGCGCAACCCTCGCTCTATGTTTTATATGTCATAGAGAACTGCCCGGGATAACCGGGAGGAAGGCGAGGATGACGCCAAATCAGCATGGCCCTTTGACGCCCTGGGCTGCACACGTGGTACAATGGGACTGACAATGGGCAAAGGCGCAAGCCGGAGGCAATCCCACCAAACGGTCCCTCAGTTCGGATTGAAGTCTGAAACCCGACTTCATGAAGCCGGAATTGCTAGTAATCGCCGATCAGCCACGCGGCGATGAATATGTTCCTAAAGCTTGTACTCACCGCCTGTCACACCAGGAGAGCTGGCAGTACCCGAAACCCCCGCTTAGCGGGAACTAAGGTAAGGTCAGTGATAAGGGTGAAGTCATAACAAGGCATGTGTAGGGGAACCTGCGCATGGATCATCTCCTTTAAAACAATATTTTATATATTGTTTAAAGTACGACCGGTAGTTGAAAGCCGAGAATTCTGCTTTTAACACTGAAGGTTTTTGCCGATAACCTTAAATGTCGGCAGTTCAGAACAACTTTAAGAAACTAAATAAAAAATGAAAACCCTATTGACAAGGGTTTTTGTTTTTGCTAACCTGTAGCTATTCAGTTCTTTGAGTCATTGCGTCGAGTCCGACTTCGCGGTTCAAGGCAGTAGTGCCAACAGAACGAGGTTGTGCGACGCATGACGTTTGGCAGCTGGAGCGCCTCTGTGGCTATGCGGAGCTTTTATGCTCTGGAAAGCGACGCGGCACTCGCTGCCCACAATGGCCGGGCTGCAGGAATCAACATGAAAACAATTTCTGCAGCCCATTTTTTATTTACAAAAATTAATTTATTTGTTAAAATTTTTTATATTAGGGCGTATAGCTCAGCTGGTTAGAGCGCGTCACTGATAATGACGAGGTCCCTGGTTCGAGTCCAGGTACGCCCACCATGGCAAAAGAAGAATATTTCACAAAAGAAGGATTGCAGGAGTTAAAAAAAGAGCTGGAAAGATTAGAAACAGATGAAACGCGAAAAATAGCCGAGCTTATACGGCACACGGCTTCTTTTGGCGATTTAAAAGAAAATTTCGCTTACCATGACGCTAAAGATAAGCAAGCCTTTTTGCAGGGAAGAATTGCCGAAATTCGGGGAAAAATAAAAAATGCGATTATAGTTGAAAAGAAAGCCGGAGATAAAATCCAAATCGGCTCAAAAGTAAAAGTCTTAAGCGATGGCGAGGAATGGGAACTTTTTATTGTCAGTTCCGATATGTCAGACCCAGTAAATAATAAAATTTCATATCAATCGCCAGTGGGAAGCGCCTTGCTGGGCAAAAAACAAGGTGACGAAGTAAAAATTGAGATAGGCGGCAACGAAGTAAAATATAAAATCCTGAAAGTAGAATAAAGAGGGCTTATAGTTTAATGGTAGAACACCACATTTGCAATGTGGGGATGGCAGTCCGATTCTGCCTAAGTCCACAAGAATTTGGAATTGGGAGAGGCTTCGCCTCTCCCAAAAGAATGTTCAACACTCGATGTTGAACATCAAACCACGAGAACTGTTCTCGTAGTTTTAGTATGTTAGACAGCTATTGACACTTCGTGGTATAATATGTTATCATTAAAAATATAAATTCCTATTCGTATGAATAGGTCATTCCGAAGTAATTCGGGATAAGGAGGTCGCCTTGCCTCAACTTAAGGCAAATCTTTTTTCAAAGGAGGTGCCGTATGGCACACTTTAACATCACAGATGGTCCGTCTAAGTTCGATCTGATGGTAGCTCTTTTTGATGGTGATTGCCGTCACAGAAGAATGGTTAGATTCTCTCTTGAGGATCCTGAAGCTTCGCCAAAATATGGGGATATTCCAGACCATGAATTTGTCATCAACGGGTTTACAAGAGAAGACGGCAGCGGAGAAAGTTGGAACTTTACAGGTTATTATCCCGGAAGTTCTCAGGGTGCTCCCTGTAAAGGAACTTTCTCAACCCAAATCAGAAAGGGATGGATAGAATTTTGATCCACGCTTGACCAAGGCCCGCTAATATATGCGGGCCTTTTACATAGATTTGGGAGAGGCGAAGCCTCTCCCAAATGGGGGGATTGCAAGGATTGGGATATTGTTTAAAATAACGTCAGCACCTTGTTCAATAGAAAGGATTCGTATGTCAATATGGGAAGGCAAGAGAGAAAACAGGAAGAGGAAGATAGAACCGATTGTTTTAAGCATGGAGGCGACATTCGCGGATTTGGTAGAAGCCATTCAAAATCGCGAAAAAATAAGGACTCATGAATTTTTTGAGGACTTATTTATCGAACAGCTCGAGGACAAGTTCTCTGCGCAAATCATGCTTGTTGCCCGCGTGGAAGACCTGCTTGACCGGTCCGACCAGGTGGGGAATATTGAAGTTCTGGAGCTGTTCAGAGAATACGGATATGAACAGGAAGATGTGGAGGCATTTTTGCCTTTGAAATTCGAGTGAGAGAAACAATAAAGCCTGACCCATAATAGCGTCAGGCTTTTATTTAGGCGGCTGGCGGATTTCTGCCGTCTTTTGCTTCGTGTTCTTCTGCT
>OBLY010000003.1_pt1 | contig 71760 bp, 86 predicted proteins | sample 1539041 | NCBI WGS metagenome assembly OBLY01 (sample SAMEA2690973, study PRJEB22502) | sediment metagenome | biome: Billabong; feature: Tropical; material: Sediment | place: Australia | collected 2013-05-14 | depth 1 m
GATACGGAACTGTGACTGGAGTTCAGACGTGTGCTCTTCCGATCTGGTAGCCGTAGATATCAACATCAACATTGGAATCTGCCTGCCTCCATCCGCCCATTACCCCGCCAAAAATGAAAACCTGATGGCTTCGGGTAAGGTAGACTTTTGGGCCAACGGCAACGACAGCAGAGAAAATGGAAACGTCTCCCCCAACAGTCGCCTCTATCCGCCCCAGCCGGCCAGTCTGGTCGTCCAAACCCATATGCAAATAGCTGAAGCTGGCAAGAGCGCCCCAATCCACGTTGGCCCATTGGCAGAAAGTGGTTTTGACACCACCCCCGATTGAATACCCGAACCCGCTGTTCAGCAACCCCGGCAAAGAACATTGTTCAGCGTCTCGCATCTTCCCCCAAGCTGGCCCGCCTTGAAGAAAAACAGACCAACTCGAATCGGGAATGGCGTATTCCCCGTAGAGCAGAACCCTGCTCACATCCATCTTCATTTCTTTGTCGCCTGAAAGCCAGGTGCCGGGAATTTTCTCCGCAGTTTCAAAACTGTACTTCACTCCCGCAGCCGATTCGCCAGTGGCGGAAGGCCCCAAAGGGTCTAGCGCCAAAGCCGCTCCGCCGAGCAGAGCCAAAATCGAAATTGCAACGCACACTTTTCGTTTCATTTCCTGCTCCTTAAATTATGAGGAATCCTAAAAAGAACTAGAAAAACAATATTAAAGACTACAATATCAAATCTAAATTGTCAATGAATTTTGGGAGAGGCTTCGCCTCTCTCAAATAAAAAGCGGAGTTTCCGTTTTGACCAATATGGCCCTGCGTAATCTATCCCTATCCTTGCTGAAGATTTTATTTTAGCTTTTTTCTCAAACCTGTCTTCCAGCCAGATTCTTTGGCTTGCCGTTAAATCTTCGCCGTAAAAACTTTTATCCAAGCCCAAATATCGGCAAAGTTTCCCGGGGCCATTCGATTTATCTAACCCGCGAATTAAAACACATTCCGAATCCCCTTCTTTTCCGGCAGTTATATTTAATAGCCAATACATTCCATAAATAAAATAAATATATACATGCCCTCCGGCAGAATACATTATTTTGTTTCTTTCGGTTATTTTCCCCCTATAAGCATGCGAAGCCCTGTCGCGAGAACCAATATAGGCTTCCGTTTCAATAATTTTTCCTGAAATTCCATTGACAACAAGATATTTTCCCAGCAAATCTTTAGCAAGCTCAATTGCCGGCCGAGTATAAAATTCTTTATTTAGTTTTTTCCCTGTATTCATCAATCGCTTTTTTCAAAGCTTCCACTGCAAGCAAAGAGCAATGGACTTTAATTACCGGCAAGCCGCCCAAAGATTCAACAACTTTTTTGGAATCAATTTTTTCCGCTTCTTCCAAAGTCTTTCCCTTTGCCAAATCAGTCACAATACTGCTTGTAGCAATAGCCGCCGCGCAACCCATTGTTTCAAATTTTATATCCGTAATTTTGTTGTTTTTCACTTTAATATATAAATACATTATATCTCCGCATTGGGGATTTCCCACCTTTCCCGTCCCATCGGGATTTTCCATTTTTCCATAATTATGAGGGCTTTGAAAATGTTCTAAAACTTTTTCCGAATAATCCATATTATTTTTTGAATGGTGATATTTCCCTTAACTTTTTCACCACCTCTGTTAAATTTTTTACAAAATAATTTATTTCTTCTTCTTTGGTCCATCGGCCCAAAGAAACTCTTATTGAACCGTGCGCTTGCTCGTGTTTTAATCCCAAAGCAAGCAAAACATGGCTGGCTTCAAGTTTAGAAGAAGAACAAGCCGAGCCAGTTGACACCGCAATTCCCGCAAAATCCAAGTGCAAAACAATTGCTTCCCCTTCTATAAAAGAAAAATAAAAACTGGCATTATTGGGAAGCCTTTCTGTAGGATGGCCGGTTAAATAAGCGTTTTCTATTTTTAAAACTTTTTTTATTAATTTATCTCTCAATTTCGAAATTCTTTTCGATTCCTTACCCATTTCTTTTTGGGCAATTTCGCAAGCCTTTCCAAAGCCCACAATTGCCGGCACATTCACCGTTGAAGACCTAAATCCTTTTTCCTGCCCTCCGCCATGGAGCAAAGGCTCGATTTTTATTCCTCTTCTTATATATAAGCAAGCGGCGCCCTTAGGCCCGTAAATTTTATGAGAGCTTGCAGTAAGCAAGTCAATGTTCATCTTTTTCACATCTATCGGAATTTTCCCTAATGTTTGCGAAGCATCGGTGTGAAATAATACTTTTTTGCTTCTGCAAATTTCTCCTATTTTAGAAATATCCTGAATTGTTCCTATTTCGTTTGAGCCGTGAATTATAGAAACTAAAACGGTTTCCGGAGTAATTGCTTTCTCAATATCTAAAGGATTTATTTTCCCGAAATTATCTACTGGAACCCTTGTGATTTTTACACCCCCCTTTTCCAGCCAATCTGCAGATTCTTCTATGCAAGCATGTTCTATGGAAGAAATTACAATATGGCTGCCCCTTACACCTTTTAAAACTGTGTTATTGCTTTCTGTGGCAGAAGAAGTGAAATAAATTTCTTCACTATTAGCTCCAATTAAATCCGCTGTTTTTTTCCGGCTTTCTTCTAAAGCTTTCTTTGCTTCTCTTCCGAAAAAATGCAAAGACATAGTGTTTCCAAACACTTTCGAAAGATAAGGGTCCATTGCCCTTTTTACTCTTGGGTCAACCGGCGTCGTCGCCGCATAATCTAAATAAACTCTTTTCATAGCAGAATTATTTTATCACTGGATTATTCGTAGCGCAAGGCATCTACAGGATTCATTTTAGCAGCAGAACGCGAGGGCAAATACCCGGCAACACAGCCAATTGCAAAAGAAAATGCTAAACTAAAAATTATTAATTGCGGAGTTATTGAGGCGTGCAAATACAAAGAGCCGGTTGTTTTAACCGCTATCTCGATAATTTTTGCTAAGCCTAAACCCAAAATAAGCCCGCCCAGCCCCCCGAACAATCCAAAAAATCCGGATTCTATTAAAAATATTGTTGTTATAGTTTTATTTTTGGCGCCTATCGCTTTCATTACTCCTATTTCTTTTATTCTTTCATGGACTGAAGTGTACATTGTATTCATAATTCCAATTCCCCCTACTACTATGGCAATTGAAGCAAAACCAAAAATGGCAATTTGAATAACTCCCAAAAGATTATTTACAATGCCCATTACTTTTTCAGAACTTAAAACAGAATATGAAGGCTCGTCAGAGCCTCGCACTCGTTTTCTTGTTTCAGCCAAACTGGCTTTTATATTTTCAACCACATCGTTTACATTATAGCCTTGTTTTATTCTGGCTAAAATCATTTTGGCTCCTTTTCTTTCTCCTGTTATGCTTTTAAAATCATCTAAATCGGCTGTTATTGCCGAATCGTCTTGTTTGTTTCCAAGAGAGTTCAAAATTCCCGCCACCTGAAATTTTTTTCCATTAATCATAACCTCATCCCCTGCCTCAAGCCCCTTGAAAACATCTGTCTTCACAGCAGAGCCCACAAGAATTTCCTTTTTTCCGACCAAAGGCCAATGGCCTTCTTTTATAGTCCAGCCAAAATCATTCTTCAAAATATCCGAACCATCTTCAAAAGAAACGCCATTCACCAAAATTGTTTTTACTTGCTCTTCGTGCCTTACCGTTTCCCCCTTGTAATTCATTGGGACAATCGTATCCACCCCTTCGGATTTTTTAACTGCTTCGATATCATTCTCAGAAAGCTCAAGGCCTCCCGCCATCATTGTGGGCAGATTGCTCATTTCTCCGGGAAAAACCATTATTAAATCTTTCCCCATCATTTTCAACTGCGACATTACTGCCGACTTAACTCCTTCCGACAAAGACATTAAGGAAACAATCAAAAATACGCCAATAACTACCCCGATCATTGTAAGCCAGCTTCTTATCGGCCGTGTTTTTAAATTCCGAATGGCAATTTTTATAAATTCTTTAAACATGAACTATTTCCCCGTCTTTTATATTTACTATTTTTTCCGCATGTTTAGCAATGTTCGAATCGTGCGTTACCACAATCAGGGTTTTGCCATCTTTTTTATGCAAGCCGTCTAATACTTCCATTATTTTTTTTCCTGTTTCAGAATCCAAATTTCCTGTCGGCTCATCCGCCACAATCATTTCAGGGTCATTTGCCAAAGCCCTGGCAATGGCAATTCTTTGCCTTTCGCCTCCGGAAAGTTCGCTGGGGCGGTGATAAAATCTTTTTTCCAAACCCAAAGAGGTTAAAAGTATTTTTGCCCTTTCAATCCTTTTATTTTCCAGAATTTTTTGGAACACCATTGGCAGCGTTACATTTTCCAAAGCATTTAAATTTTGCATTAAATTAAATTGCTGGAAAACAAAACCGATTTCTCTGCCTCGGGTTTGAGCCAATCCATCTTCAGAAAAAGAAGAAACATCTTTTCCGTTTATAAAAACTTTCCCTTTGCTTGGGGTATCTAAAGCGCCTATAATATGCAAAAGAGTGGATTTTCCGGAACCCGAAGGCCCCATTATTGCCGTAAACGAGCCTTTCTTAATTTTCAAATTAATCCCTTTTAAAATAGGCAAATCACTTTTCCCGAATTGATAGTTTTTCCAAATATTTTCCAATCTCAAAACATCTTCTTCCATGTCATTCGATAACTATTTTTGCGCCTTCTTCGAGGCCAGAAAGAATTTCAACACTATCTTCACCGACAAGGCCAATTTTAACATTCTTCTCAACCAGCTTTCCTTTTTCTAAAACCAAAACTGTATTCTGGCCGTTTTTCTTTTTTACACCGCCCCTGGGAACAATCAAAACATTTTCTTTCCTTCCAGTTTCAATCGCAACATCGGCGGTCATTCCCGGCTTTATTCCCTCAATTGTTTCATCGAAGCCGATTGTTACTTCATAATAAACCACTCCATCAATTAATTTTTCACTAGGGTCGATTGAGATAACTCGACCATTAAAAATTTGATCTGGAAAAGCCGGAATGCTTATTTGGACAGGATTATCTTTTTGGATATTGACCACATCTTCTTCGTAAATGTCTGCCTTTACTTCAAATGGCCCCGCAGGGAGGATTGAAACAACATAATCAATCGGCTGAACTATCTCTCCCGCCCTTTTATTCAACTCAACTATTTGCCCCTTAAAAGGACTCCTCAAAACAGCTTCACCTAAGTCATTCTGCAAAAGAAAAAGATTGGCTCTTGCCTGGTCAACTTTGGCTTGATAAAGATTTATGTTTTCTTGAGTAGGACCTGTTTGTTTCAGAATCAATTGATTGTTTAAGATATTTAAATTGGCTTCAGCTGAGGCGACTTCGGCCTTAGCCAAATTCAAGGCTTTTCCATTTTCCACTTTTACGGTCGAAATAGCTTGCTGGGAATCCGAGATATTTGATAAAGCCGTAACGATATAAGATTTTTGATTATCAGTCGAAGTTTTGTCAGCGCTTGAAACAGAGCTTTTATACACCTCGCTTTCTTCCATATTGCGAATCGTTTCCAAATTGCTTTTTATAGTTAGCAAAGCTTCTTTCGCGGCAATAAGAGCTTTGTCAAAATCATCATAGCCTTGATTTATTTTGTCGGAAGCGCTTTTTATATTATTCAAACTTAAACTCACGGCAAAACCAGCTTGGTCGGGTAAAATAAAATATGACCTGTAAATTCCATCTGCAAAAACATATGCATTGTAAGCTTTTAATTTTGCATCTTCCAAATAGTTTTGGGCATTGCTATAAGAATCATTTAGGTCGTCTTGAGTTTGGAGTTGGGTGTCCAATAAGCTTTGTTTTGCATTATCTAAAGAAACTTGAGCATTTTGGACTTGGGTTTGAACAACCGCTATTTCTTGGCTAGAATAACCAACCATTAGCTTGTTGTAATCGGCTAAGGCGCCATTTAAACTAGCCTGGGCTTCCGCCACTTTGATATTCAGTTCTTTTGTGTCTAGCCGGCCGATTTCCTGCCCCGCCTCAACCGAATCGCCCACCCTTACAGCTAAACCCGCGATTCTTCCGGAGTTTTTAAAACCAATATTCACTTTCTCTGAAACATCTATCGAGCCAGTCTCTGAAACATTTCTTACCACTGATCCCCTAACAGCAATTTCGGTTTTATAATTGTTTTTTGATCCTCTTAAAATAAAGGCATAGCCAATAATGGCCAAAATAATAACTCCTGAAACAATTAATAATATTTTTTTATTTTTAAATATTTTTTTTACGAAAGCCATTTTTTTAAAATTTTGAAATCTTCTTCCAATGTTTTTTTCATGTTGGCGTTATAAATCGCTACTGCCGGATGATATAAGGGCACAAACTTAAAGCCATCTGCCTCAAAAGCCTTGCCGTGAATGCTGCTTATTGAACCCAATTGATTTGTTAAACCATATTTTTCCATTATAAATTTCATTGAATGCCTTCCCAAAGCGCAAACAATTTCCGGTTTTATAATTTCAATTTGTTTAACCAAATAAGGCGCATAAGCTGAAATTTCAATATCCGTAGGGTCACGGTTTTCAGGCGGCCTGTCTTTGACAATATTTGTTATATATACCAATTCTCTTTTTAAATCAATCGAGTTTAACAAAAAATCTAGCATTCTTCCGGCCGCTCCGCAAAAAGGCCGGCCCGTCTTAGCTTCGTTCTGCCCCGGCGCTTCACCGACAAAAATTATTTTAGCATCATGGCTTCCCTCGCCGATTACCGGGAAATATCCATTTTCTTTCCTATAATTAAAAAGCGGCAATTCATCCCCTGAAACAATCTCGTCTTTAATTTTTCTCAATTCATCCGTCTTGCTCATAACAAAACGAAGTCGTTTATCACCAAGCCAAAATTATAGCCTAAGCTTTGGGCCGCCTTGCGGCAAAAAATCATTCTTTCAGTAAAGATTTCAAAGTACTCCATTACCGGCACAAAATTAGTGTCTATTTTTAACTTTAAAATAATTCTTTTCTTTTCCGGGTCAACTTCGAGTTCGCTGGATTCCGTAGCGTAATTTACCCTATCGTGAATGTCCGTTTTTATTTTATTCAAGTCTTCAACTATAACCCGAGAGCGATGGACATCCGACTTGTCGGCCAAAATCGCAATTGCCGAAGCAGGGGTTGTAAAGGCTATATCCTCCAATTCCTTATCGTGATTTGCCAAAGCTTGCATTACCGCCGCAACTTCCTCCGGTTTTTCTTTTCCTTCAAAAACCTGATGAAATAAAATTGAAGCAAAATAATTATGGTATCTCCGACTTATGAAATTTGCCATATCATGGCAAAATCCAGCCACTGCAGAAAGTTCGATATTTGTTTTATCCAAATTTATTTTTTGAGCCACCTCGCTCGCTCTTTCGGCAACCAAATTCGCATGCCTTAATCCATGGTCGGTAAATCCCAAAGTTCGCAAGACTCTTTCGGTTTGGTTTATAAACTCAAGTATTTCTTTATTTTTCCTAACTTTATCTAATGTAATCATAACGCTACCTAAAGCAGGATTTTCTTTATTTCCTCTACATCTGATTTTTTTGCTGTTTCATCGAAACCTTTTTTTATCATCCTCGCTAATTCATCAATTGTTATGTTATTTTCTTGTTCCATAATAGTATAATTATACAAAAAACATAAAAAGATAGCAAAGCGGGAACCTAGATTTTGCAATATCGAAATTTCGCTATATCGCAATTGAATTTTGGTTCTTAGCGAAATAGCGCCATGGCGACATTGCGATATAAATCTTATGTGCCATTTTTATTTTAGAGTTGCTGGTAGCGGGTGTTTACTTCGGTCCAACTTAAAGCTTTCCAAAATGCAGCAATATATTTAGCGCGGTCATTCTTATAATCCACGTAGTAAGCATGTTCCCAAACATCCAAAACCATAATTATAGTAGCATTGGGATATATATCAAAATTATGATTTTTAATTTGGCCTATTAGCAACCGGTTAGCCGTCTTTTCGTAAAAAAGCGCCACCCACCCTGAACCCTGAAGCGATTCAGCGGCTTTTGAAAATTCTTCTTTAAACTTTTCGAAACTTTCGAAATCATCAATTAGGGCTTGGGCCAAAACACCATCCGGCTTATTTTCTTTTTCCAAAGGGGGCATTAAATTTCCCCAAAATAAATTATGTAAAATTACCCCGCCGACATTAAAAGTATCGAATTTTAAATTTGCATTATCAATATATTTCTGATGATGTTTTTTATAATGCAAAGTCAGCTGTTCTTCCGACATAAATGGTTCCAAAGCATTTAACTTATATGGCAATTCCGGCAAATAATATTTTTTATCCATATTTTTATTTTAATATATAAAATTTTAATTTATGCTGAAAATGCAGCAATAATTTTGGTTTCATATGATTAGCATGCCGTCTCCAAAAGAAAAGAATTTAAATTTTTTTTCAATTGCTTTTTTATAGCATTTTAAAATATTTTCCCTCCCGGCAAAAGCTGAAACAAGCATTAACAAAGAAGATTGGGGCAAATGGAAATTTGTAATTAGCCCGTCAATTATTTTAAATTTATATTCTTCCCTTATAAATAAATCTGTTTCGCCTTGCGCTTTTTCGGACTCTAAGGCTCTAACCGAAGTTGTTCCCACTGGTATTATCGGTTTCCCATCTTCTTTGGCTTTTTTTAAAAAAGAAAGGGTTTTTTTATCAATTTCGAAATATTCTTTATGCAACTTTCCAGATTTTAAATTTTCTTCGGTTAAAGGCGCAAATGTTCCCAATCCAACGTGAAGAGTAATAAATTTTATTTTCACTCCAGCTTTTTTAAGTTTATCTATCAGCCGGTTCGTAAAATGCAAAGAGGCTGTAGGCGCCGCCGCCGAACCTATTTCTCTTGCAAAAACAGACTGATATTTTTTCCGCAGCTCTTTTTCAGAAAGCGGAGTATTCTTAATATATGGCGGTATCGGCATTTCTCCATATCTTTCTAAAAAATCTAGGACATCTTTAATTTTCGGCTTCAACCAATAAATATTTTTATCTTGTTTTTTTATCTCAAAAATTTTATTAGATTTAAAAAATAAGCTAGAGCCAATCTTTACTTCCCTATCTGCCAAAACTTTAATAAGATTATTTTCTTTTTTTAAATACAAAATTTCCACCTTTCCGCCGGTTTCTTTATTCAAGAAAATCCTGGCTGGCAAAACTTTTGTCTGGTTAAAAATTAAAATTGAATTTTTGGGCAAATATTTATCCAAATTCAAAAAAATATCGTAAGAAATTTTATTTTCTTTCTTGTTAAAAATCAAAAGCCGAGCTTTGTCTCTCGGCGAAGCCGGTTTTTTAGCAATTAATTTTTCCGGCAAACTGAAATTATATTCTTCCAGATTTAATTTCATTTCGGATTTTTTCTATATACGAATTAAAAAAGAATAAATTATGAAAAGTAATCAAACTTAAAGCTGAGATTTCTTTGGCTTTCATTAAATGGCAAATATAGCTTCGAGTATATTTTTGGCAAACCTCGCAGCCGCATTTTTTATCTAAAGGCTTATTTTCTTTTAGAAAAGCTGATTTGTTCAAATCCAGCTTTCCATCGGAAACAAAAGCAATTCCATGCCTTCCAAAACGAGTGGGCACAATACAATCAAAAGTATCCACGCCCGATTTTATCACTGGCAAAATATCTTCCAAATAACCAATTCCCAGCAAATGCCTCGGTTTGTCTTCCGGAAGTTCGCTATTCACCCATTCTATCATTTTAACCATTTTTCTTTTATCATTTCCGAACTCTCCCCCAATTCCAAAGCCATCAAAAGGCAAGCTTGAAATAAACCTGGCGCTTTTAATTCTCAAATCTTTAAATCTTCCTCCCTGGACAATCCCATAAAGAGTCTGCGAACTCTTTTTAACCTTTAGGCAAATTTCGGCCCATTTGTGGGTTTTTTCCAAAGACTTTTCAACATAATCTTTTTTAGCTAAAGGCGGAGTGCATTCATCAAATGCAAAAATAATATCTGCCCCTAATTTTTCTTGAATCTTTATTGATTCTGCGGGGCCTAAAAATATTTTTTCACCGCCGGCTGGAGAATTAAAAAAACAACCATCGTTTGTTATTTTTACTTCCTTCGGTTGTTTTAAATTTTTTAAATTTAGAGAAGTTCTAGCAATTTTCCCGACTTCTAAATCTTTTCCAAAGCCTAAGCTAAAAACTTGAAATCCTCCCGAATCGGTCATAAAGGGCTTTTTCCAGCTCGAAAATTTATGGAGGCCTCCGGCTTTTCTAACCACTTCTTCGCCAGGCTTTATATGAAGATGAAAAGTGTTTGAAATTAAAATTTGGGTTTTGGTTTTTTCAACTTCTTCAAATGTTAAGGCCTTCACCGCCGCCTGTGTCGCCACCGGAACCAAACAAGGGGTTTCAACCACCCCATGCTCTGTTTTGAGCAAACCTATCCTTGCATGGCTTTTGCCGGATTTCTTCAAAATTTCAAATTTTAGCATTCTTCCATACTACTCTCTTGTATAGAGGCCGGTCAACATAGCCTGTGAAAGAACATGGCCGTCCATTGCATCAAGAAGGTCCGATTTTTCAGACGAAGAGTCGAGGTCAAGCAATTTATCCAAAGCATAAAGAGTAAAGCGATAATGGTGAGTTCCCGAAGGAGGGCAAGGTCCCGAATAAGAAGTTTTGCTGGAGCTGTTCATGGCTTCAATTCCCCATTCTGGAGCCGAACCTTCTTCAATCTTTTTAACTTTAGGGTCAATATTAAACAAAATCCAATGGTCCCAAATTCCCGCAATAGCATCGGGGTCATCTACAATTAAAATTAAACTTTTAGCTTTTCTTGGAATCCCTGAAAAGACCAAAGGCGGGTTAACATTATCGCCGTCGCATGTATATTTTTCGGGTATCATTTCATTATCCTGAAAAGCCGGACTCGTTATCTTCATAATTGAATAATAAACTGAATTAAATTTAAAAACTATTAACTGTTCAACATCGAGTGTTGAACAATTTGGAAGCGTCGCAGATTTCCTGAAAATCACAGTGGGCGCAAAGCCTGCTTGGGCGAGGAGCAAAATCTTTCGTTTTATTTATTATTTTTATCTTATTCAAAATTTTTTCTTTAATATCTTTATTTTTTATTTTCGAAGCATTAAAATTTTTAATAATTCTCTTCTTTGACAAATAATAAAAGCTTACCTCCCCCACTTTATTTTCGAAATTCAACTCGGCCAAATATTTATAAAATTCGAGCTGGAAAAAATTGCTTGGACTCTTTCCTGTTTTAAAATCCACCACTCTTAATTTTTTATTTTTAAAATTATCTATCCGGTCAAACTTCCCTGAAATAAAAAAATTTTTGCTTATCGGCTGAATCATTTTTTTATAATCTCCAAAAGAATCTTTCAAGTTCTTATCTGGAACAAAGAAAAGATTTGGAAATTTTTCCAAATTAAAAAACTTCCATAATATTTCCAAACATTCTTTATAAACTTTTCTTTCGTGGCTCAAATTCTTAAATCCTCCCAGCTCGCCTAATGGCGGATTCTTTTCCAAATTCTTTTCGGAATACCATGCTTCTTTAAGACAAACTTTTAAATTCTCAAAAGTTCTTTTTTCTTGCGGCAAATAATAAAAAAGGGTTATCGCCCCATGAACAGCTTGGCCCTTTGTGTTGTAATCTCTAGGCTTTAAGAATTGTTTTTTTATTGGATAAATTTCAGGGTCTAAGTAATTAAAATAATATAGCTTTTTGCACTTATCAAAGCTTTCAAGCTTGGAAAAAGAATAAGTTTTAGCCAAATTTATATTTCCAACGGCCATTTTGGTTTGAAGCTATAATCTCCGATTTTAGCCCGTTTTATTTTGCCTAAGATAAAGGAACTGCAGTGCTTTGCCCTAGAGCCAACATTAAAGGCATTAAAAATATGCCCGGCGGTTATTATTTCTTTTCCATAAATCACATGCTCTCCTTCTCCCCCTGTATCAGTTGAAAAACTGTAAGGCTCAACCTCTCTCCATCCGGCAGGACTCTTTTCCGTTTTGGGATAATAAATTTTAACTGTTTTCTTAACCTTTGCGGCTTTGGCTATAATTTTTAAAATGTTTTCCAAAATCATCTGCTTCATTTCTAAATCATAACATATTTTGAATATCTTCTTTAAGATTTTTTGAGTCTAAAATTATAAAAGCAATTTTTCTGTCTTTAATATTAAAAATAAATATTCCCGATTCTCCGCTTTTATAATAAGCCGTTTCCCCTCCTATGAAATCCGAATCATTTGAAAATAAATTTTTATTTTCAAAAGAATTTATATCCAAAGGCGCACCCCCGAAAGTTCTCGCCTCTTCTCCTTTGGCAATATTCCAAAGAAGGCTCCGGTTATAAGTTATATTTCTAGCTAAATAAAATAAATCTTCGGCAGTGGAGACGTTTTCTTTTATAATTGTATTTTTCATAAGCATGGCTTTTGCTTTTTCATCCATTAATTTTTCTGTTCTGCTCCTGCCTAGAAAATCAGCCAAATCTTGCGCTGCCTTTTCGGAATGTTCCATTAAAAGAGGATAAAATAATTGAACTGCCCCTTTTTCCAAATTCACATTTTCAGAAATCGTTAAGGCTTCCAGCAGATTCATCAAATTTAAAATCGGGAGCTTTTCTTCTGAATTTTTCTCTGAAATCACATACCCTGAATTTAAATCCGCCACTAAATAGCTTTCTGCGGTTATATTCTCGTATTTATTTTTTATTTTTGGCTTAAAGCCATCGCTCCCTTCGTCTATTACAATTAAAGGCATGCCCAAATCAACTGTGTTGTAGACTTCTTCAGCATCTTTATTTTCTAAGCTTAAGCATCCGCCCGAAACAGGAGAATTTACTTTTTCGCCTCCAGGATAAAAAGGTTCTCCGTGAATATAATATTTTCCAAAATAATGCAAAGCATAAGGCATATAAACCTCTGCTATATTTGAAAAGCTAGCTTTGTTTCCGGATAGAATCTGATAAACTCCAGCCGCCGATCCTCCCCAATTTTCAGGATCGCCCTTTGCTAAAATAGGAACTTCCTTTTGAAGAATACCGCCTTTATAAATTCGAATTTTCATTTGCTGAAGATTTGCCTCGGCAAAGTTTTCCTCTTCAGAAATAAAATTCCCTTTTAAATCATCGGCTAATTTTATAAATCTTCCAGTTTGTTCATTAAGGCGGGGAAAAACACCGCCGATATAAGCCAAAGAAAAGTTATTGGAATAAATCCAAACTTTTCCGACTAGGCAGCCGCAAAAAATTAGAAAAAGAAACCAATATATAAAATTAATTTTTTTCATTTCGCGCTACAATCACAAATTCCCCCCTTCTTTCGCCTTCATTTAATTTTTTTTCAACCTCCTGCGCTTTTCCCCTTAAAACAGTTTCGAATTTCTTGGTAAGTTCCCGGCAAACCACAACATCAAAATTTTCCGAAGCTTCCCTTAATTCCGCAATCGTTCTTAATATCCTATGAGTTGATTCATAAATAATAACCGGATATTTTGAATTAGCCGCTTCTTCAAAAAATTTCTTCCTTTTTTTCTTTGCCGGAGGAAAGCCTAAAAATAAAAATTTATCCATTGGAAATCCGGAAATGCTTGCAGCTGCCGCCAAAGCCGAGGGGCCGGGTATTGGAGAAACTTTTACATCGGGAGCTTTTATGAAGATTTCTTTAATTAGCAAATTGCCCGGATCGGAAATCCCCGGCGTTCCCGAATCAGAAACCAAAGCAATTTTTTGGCCATTCTTTAATAAATTCAAAATAAAATCAATTTTTTGAGGGTTCGAATGCTGGTGATAGCTTTGCAACTTTTTATTTTCTATTTCATATCTTTCTAGCAACTTCAAAACCACCCTGGTGTCTTCCGCCAAGATTAAATCAGCTTCTTTTAAAAATCTTAAAGCCCTTAAAGTTATATCTTCGAGGTTCCCAATCGGCGTTGCTATAATATACAGTTCGCCCATTGGGATCATTCTATCAGATTTTTATTTTTTAGTGAAATTAAACGAAACCACAATTAAATAAATTGCTCCGAGGGCTATAAGGATATATATTATCCTTGAAATTACGCTCATTAAACCGAATATTGCAGCAATCAAATCGAAGCCGAATAGTCCAAGCAGGCCCCAATTTAATCCGCCGATTATAACTAAAACCAAAGCAATTATATCAAGCGCGTTTAAGTTTTTCATAATGCCTATCCTTTAGCATTTTTGAGATTAAAGAACAGTGAAAAAACAGAAACAGCTAATCCTCCCAACAGGGCAGTTGCTAATTGAGGCCAAGACATCATTAAAACAAATCCTTTGAATAAAAAATAACTTATTGAGAATAAAAATATAAATTTAAAAAAGCTTGACGCAACAATAGCTGCCGCGAAATTTTTTTTATAAATAAGGCCGAAAACCAAAACCAAAATCATATTGCTTAATATTATATATGGAATCATGGGAAGCAAAGCCAAGGGTAAAAGATTTGCAAAAACCGATACAAAACTTGGCAAAAGCCCGATTAAAAGGCCAGCTTCGATCCCTAAACTTAAAGTTGAAATATATAAAACAAAATTAACAATTGTCCCTGTTACAAGCTGGATTTTAATAAACGGCGCTAAAATCGTTATTGCTAAAAACAAAGCAAAAATTCCTGCTTTTACTATAATTTGTTTGTTGAATAAACAAATTACGATATTTTTAATTTTACCCATAATGTTTTTATTTTTTTAACTTTTCCCTTATATTGCCTGTTATATTTTGTATGCAAAATTTTATGTTTTAAATGCTTATGCTTATCCAAAAATTCTTTATATATTTCCTTAACCGCAGGATTCTCATGGGCTTTTCTCAACTTCTTTTGTTTATCTATTGAATAAAGCGCTTGAGCCCGCCTCTCCCTTATTTCAGGATATGTTGGCAATGGCTGGCCTCCTCCGCCTACGCACCCGCCCAAGCATGCCATAACTTCAACGCAACTGTAGCCTGATATTTTTTTATGTTTTAAATCTTCCAAAAATTGTTTGGCATTTCCCAACCCGTTTATAACAGCAATCTTTTTAATTTCATTCCCAATTTTAACCTTAGCTTCTTTAACTTGCTCCATTCCCCTAACTGATTTAAATTCTAGATTTTTTATCTTCTTGCCGGTTAATTTTTCATAAACAGTTCTAAAAGCCGATTCCATTACTCCCCCCGAGGCTCCATAAATAATTCCCGCTCCCGAAGGCTCTCCGAAAATGCCATCTGCTTTTTGGGGCTTTAAATTTTCAAAATCAATGCCGCGATTTTTAATTAATTTGGCCAATTCTCGGGTAGTTAAAACATAATCAACCGGTTTTAACCCTTTTACTTTCAATTGCGGCCTTGAAATTTCATATTTTTTAGAAATGCAGGGCATCACAGAAACAACTGTTATCTTTTTTGGATTCAGCCCTTCTTTTTTTGCCCAATATGTTTTAATTAATCCTCCTAAAATTATTTGCGGGGATTTTGTCGTTGAAAGATTTTTAATAAATTCGGGGTAATTTAATTCAACAAACCTAACCCAAGATGGGCAGCAGGAAGTTAAAATGGGAAGGTTTTTGTTTTTTTTCATTCTTTCTATAACTTCCGCCCCTTCTGACGAAGTTGTAAAATCGGCGCCCACAGAGGTATCAAAAATTTTATCCGCCCCCAACTTTCTTAATGCGGTGACAATTTTTCCAGTTGTTATTTTCCCGGGCTCAAGCCCAAACTCTTCGCCCAAAGAAGAACGGATTGAAGGAGCAAATTGAAAAACAACAAATTTATCTTTATCATCAAAAGCTTTTTCCACATCTTCAAATTCCCCAACGGCCTCAAAAGCTCCCGCCGGGCAGCGGATCAAACATTGTCCGCAATAAATGCAATCTTTTTTAAAATCTCTTGAAGGGGAAATTTGGTTAAAAGTTTTCCTTTCTTTTAGCTCCAAAAAGTCAACGCCTTGATTATGGCAAACTTCAACGCAATTTCGGCAATCAATGCATTTTGAACTATCAAATTGAATTGAATTCCCAAATTGAAAAACCGGGAAATCTTTTTTCCTATCGGGAAAACGATTTATTTTAACCTCATTTTCTTTTGCCAACTTCAAAAGGCCGCAATTTCCGTTCCAAACACAATCTGAACATTCTTCATTATGCTGTGAAAAAAGCAATTCTAAATTTGTCTTTCTAGCTTTTTTCACTTCCGAAGAATCTGCGGAAACCTTCATTCCCTCAAAAACCTTTTCCGAGCAAGCAGTTGTTAAGCCATTCTTCCCTTCCACCTTCACGGCGCAAACCCGGCAACTGGCTTTTATTTTTAAATCCGGATGATAGCAAAGCGATGGAATATAAATTCCATTTTCTCTTGCCGCTTCAAGAATTGTCTGCCCCTCATAGGCCGGTATTTTTTTCCCGTCAATAAATATATCAATTTTCTTCATAATATAGCTACGAAATACGAATTTTTTACGAATATACGAAAATTTTTTAATTTAAATTCACTACTCTTTTAAATTTTACACCTGTTTTTGCGAAATGCACAATTAATCCAAGTTTTAAATTTTTGACTTTTAAATAAGAATAAAGCTGATCAATGTCTTTTTTGGAAAAAAAATTTCTAACTTTTGTTTCTAAGACAATTTTATCATCTATTAAAAAATCAAAATAATATATTCCTAAAAATTTTTCCTTATAATAAATCTTTACCGGCAACTCTCTTTTAAAATTTATTTTTCTTTCTCTTAATTCCCTTTCGATAGCTTCCTGATAAAATTTTTCTTTGTGCCCAAAACCTAGTTCTTTCCATATTTCGAAAATTATTCCTATAATCTTATAACAAAGATCTGGGTAAATTAAGTCCTTTCTTATCAATTCTTTGGGCATTGAGTATATTTCCAATTTTCATCACAAGTGCCTTTTATATCTAAAAACTCCCCTTTCGAATCGGCGCAATGATATATCCCTTTATATTTTTTAATCGTCGGAAAATTATTGGCGCATGCAGCCCATTCGCTTTCATTGTCATCGCAAATAAATTTTAAATTTTCGCCTTGAAGCATAATCCTTACCTTATTTGCTTCTTGAGAATTACAAAAATCAAAAAAAGAGCCTTTATCTGCTTTATAAAGCTCTCCTGAAGCGCGCAATCCAGCTATTTCAGGTTTTATGCCTTCATCATATTCAATATTTTTAGCATATGGACTCCACATAATATAAATAAAGACAATAATAAAAAGAATAATTCCAACTTCCAATATTCTTGTAATTATTTTAATTTTCATATTTCGTATATTCGTAAAAAATTCGTATTTCGTAGCTACATTAATATTTCTATCAAACTTTTAAATGCTTTTGGGGCGTTTTTTCCCAATGGGCAGAAAGAAGTTTCTTCCATTGCAAAAAAAACTTCTTCAAGGATTTTTTTATTCAGCTTATTTTTTCTCAGCATTTCGTTTATTCTGAAAATTCCCTCCCGGCACGGAACACACTTGTCACAATTTTCTTCCATAAAAAAACGCGCCCATTTTGACATTAATTTGTTTGGGTTTGTTTTTCGACCAAATATCACTATGCTTCCAACTCCTTCTATTTGTTTATCCAACTCTTTGGGAAGCAAAATCTCGCCCATTGCTCCTCCTCCGACCTGGACAAAAAAATCAAATTTTGGATAATTTCCTGTTTCTTCCAAAATTTCTTTAATCGTTAAATTTTTTGAAAGGCAAAAAACCCCTTTTTCCTTTGCCTTGCCGGCAATAGTAAAAAATCTTTCATCTTTATATTCCTTTTTTGCAATTTTTCCAACGCAATAAAATGTTTCAATATTATTTACCAAAGTCGGCCGGCCCCAAAGCCCGTTAGAAGAAACAAAAGGCGGCCTTTGCCTTGGTTCGGGCCTTTTGCCTTCAATTGCTTCGCAAATGCAAGTTTCTTCCCCAGCCAAATAACCGCCCTTCTTTTTAATAAGAGTTATTGGCGAGCTTCCAATTAATTTTTTTAGTTTCAAAAAAAACTTCCAGTAATATTTCTTTTTTAAATATATGTAAGCCGAACTATGGTCTATTATTTTTAAAGCTGATTTTATTCCTTCAATTACCGCTTCAGGATAATGTTTAAGTATATAAGCGTCTTTAAAGTTATCCGGTTCTCCTTCAGAGCCGTTGCAAATAATATATTTCTTATCTGCCTTCTGATTTTTTACAATTTCCCACTTTAAAGCCGTGGGAAAACCCGACCCAGACCTTCCTAAGATATTATATCTCTTAAGCTCTGAAATAACGTCCATTCATCTATTTTACATCAGGCGAAAATGAGACTCAAGAGAGACAAAATCACAGACAAAATGATTCCAAACAAGAGCGCCCCCCAAAAGTTATCAACTTCAAAGCCGGGAATCACCGCCGCAGCAAGCATTACTAAAATCGCATTAATTACAAAAACAAATAACCCTAAGGTTAGGATGTTTATCGGAAAAGTTAAAAAGACCAAAATCGGTTTTACAAAAGCGTTTAGTATGCCTAAAACCAAAGCCACCAACAAAGCCGTCCAAAATCCGCTTACCGAAATTCCAGGCAATATATATGAAACAACTAGAATCGCCAGCGTCATTACAATCCAATTTATTATAATTTCCATACCTTATTCGTAAGCTATTTTTTTAATTTTGTAATCTTCCATTCTGTCTCCAACCTTTCGCCCTAAAAGAGATTTCCCAAAAGGAGAATCAGTGCTTATTTTCCCTTGAGAAGGGTCCGATTCAGCGGTGCCAACCAGCATTATCTTTCGCAAACCTTTTTTGCCTTCCAAAATTATTTTCGCGCCTATTTGAATAATATTTTGTCTCTTTGGCGGAGCCGAAATAACCTTGCTGTTTCTTATAACTTCTTCCAATTCGCTTATTTTTTTATTGAGCAAATCCAATTCTTCAAGAAAAAAAAGATAATCGGAACTTACCGCGTCAGATTCAAATGAAGCCGGGACATCGCCCTTAATCTTTGCGTTCTTTTTCTTTTTCAGGCGCTCGCATTCATTTTTTATTTTTTTATATCCGTTTGGAGTCAAAAAGAATATTTTTCTTGCCCTCATACAAACGAATTATAAAAAACATTTTCTTAATTAACGGTTAAAATTCTTCAGCAGCATCAATCTTATAACCTTCTCCGTGCATTGTTTTAATTAGATTTTTTTCCTGATTATCACCTATTTTTTTTCGCAATCGGCTTATATAAACATCAACAATATTGCTGAATGAATCGAAATTAAAATCCCAAACTTTGCTTGCTATATCTTCCCTTTTTACCATTTGGTTCGGATGGCGCATTAAATATTCCAAAAGCCTAAATTCAGTAAGTGTAAGCTTTATTTCTTTGCTTCCTTTTTTTACAGTTTTAGTTGAAGGGTTTAAAGTAAGCCCGCTTACCGAAAGCTGGACCGGCAAAACTATTTCGGGCCTGCGAGTTAAAGCTCTTATTCTGGCAACAAGCTCTTTAAAGCTAAATGGCTTTACCAAATAGTCATCGGCTCCGCAATCTAGCAGAGAAACTTTGTCTTCTTCGTTATTTTTTGCAGTTAAAACTAAAATCGGAATCGAAATTTTAAGTTTTCTAATGTTTTGGCAAACATCAAATCCGCTTCTTTTGGGCAACATTAAATCGAGAATAACCAAATCATAATCATTATGATGAAGTTCTATTCTCATTTGCCCTATTTCGCCATCGCCTACGCAATCTACCGTATAGCCTTCTTTCCTTAAAGCTTCCTTTAAAAGATTGGCTAAACTTTCCTGATCTTCAATGATTAATATTTTCATATATTAACAATTATTAATATTAAAGATTAAAAAAATATTAAAAGTTAATAATGTCAAAAATTTTACCACAGAAAGTTATTTTTAGCAAGAAGGAAGTCTAGCTTTTTGAGAGCCCTCCTTTTGCGCACAGAAACATTTTTTTCAGTTATTTGGTAAATTTGAGATATTTCTTTGGGTTTCAAATCTTCCACATAAAGTAAAATCAAAATATCCTGATAAGATTTCGGCAAACGGCCCATAACTTTAAAAATATTCTTAAAAAGAATTTTTTTCTCCATCGATTCAAGCAATCCTTCTCTGGGAGGTTCTTGCAAGCTCTTTTTTTCTTTTTCAACTTTTGCTTTCTTGCGGTAAAAATCCGCAATTAAATTGCGCGCCACCCTGTAAAGAAATGGCCGTGGGTTTAATATTATCTTTCCAGAGAAAGAATATTTCCAGGCTTTAAGAAAAACTTCTTGAGTGATGTCCTGCGCCAGCTCCGCGGAATAAAGTCGGTAGAAACAATAACGGTATATGGATTGAGCGTTTTCATAATATATTTTTGAAAATTGTATTTCAGTAATAAGTTAATTTTTTAAGGCATTTTAAGGGATTGACAGTCGGTTTTCGTTCCAATAAGATTTAAACTGTTTTGCGCCAAAACCGCAAAAAATACCAAATTACAAGTAAAATTTCAACACCTTAATTATATATGCATACTCTTAAAGAAACTCTTAAAAAAGCTTTTTTTATTACCTTGATGCTTTCGGCTATTCCTTTTTATTTTGCTTCAGCTCTTGATTTGCCATCTTCACTTCCTGTCGCCTCAACTTACGCAAGCAATGTTGACAACCCAAAAGGAACAGCAATTCTTATACCTCAAATACATAGATATCCGGGAAGCAACGTAACGGATCCTTTAAATGATAATGCAGAGTCTGCCCAAAAAGAGGCTTATCAAATTATGTCTTATTTGACTCAAAATGATAATATAAACTTGATTATGGCTGAAGGCGATTTATATGGCCCAGTTTCTCAAGAAAAAATTAATAATTTGGCGCAAGAAATAAATTTGAGAAATCTGCTGGCGCAGTTTAATTTCACAAGTTTAGTAAATCTTTTAGACAGAGACATATTTCTTGCCGGAGCGCCATATATTTTAAAAGCTAAAAATAATGATATAAATCTTTATGGAGGAGAAACGGAGTCGGTTTACAATGAAAGCGCCAATATAGTCAGAAATTACGTTTACCTAACCGATAGGAAAACCCAGCTTGAAAATGGAATAAGAACTACCACAAGCCCCTTGGCGTTAAAATCAAACACTTCTCTTCCAAGCCGGGAAAATAATCCTTATGAGTCAATAAATTCTGTAAGCCAAATTGACTCTTTAATTCAGCAAAGCGAAAACCAAATTCAAAATGTTGTAGTTGATGAAAGGAATAAAGAAGCAGCTAAAAATTTCGCTAAAGCCTTGCAGGAAAATAAAGAAACTACAGGAATAATCCAGTTTGGAGAAGGCCACGAAGAAGGCTTGGTAAAGGAATTAAATAATGCAGGAATATCGGTAATCGTTATAAAATCCAAATAATAGAAAAACCCCGCAACGCGGGGCTTTCTATTTAAGCTAGAGGTTATTTGTTCCGTTTCCAAACAATTGGTTTAGAATAAATAAGTTGCCCAAGGTGCTGCCTCCGTTTCCCAATATTCCGCTATTGCCGAAAATTCCACCGCCATTGTTACCGCCGAATAAGGCATCTAGGACAAATAGGTTGCCTAGTGTATTATTCCCATTGCCTAAAATTCCACCGCCGTTAAATATGCCTCCATTTCCATTTCCGCCGAATAATTGGTCAAGAATAAATAAGTTGCCCAAGGTGCTGCCTCCGTTTCCCAACACTCCTCCATTACCGAAAATTCCACCGCCATTGTTACCGCCGAATAATTGGTCAAGAATCAAAAGGTTTCCTAAGGTATTATTGCCTAAAACATTTCCATTATTCAAGGTTGCAGCTGTAGTTGCTGGAAGTTGCAAAACTTCCCCCGGGAAAATCAAGTTTGGATTAGAAATGTTGTTTAAAGACGCAATTTCAGGAAATAAACTTGCGCTTCCAAGAAATGTCTTAGCAATCCCTGACAAAGTGTCTCCGGATTGAACCGTTACACTTTTACCAGAAGTTCCAAGATTTCCTCCGTTAAACAATTGGCTTAAGATTATTAAATCCCCAAGATTCGCTGGATCCGAGCTTTGCGCTTTAACGACTGGCGCTACCGTAAGAACACCAACGCCCAAGAAAGCTAAAGCAACTAGCCCGCTGATTAATTTTTTTGCTATTTTCATTTTATTTGTTTTTTTATTTCCTACCCTCCTTCGGCCTTTATTTTTTTAAAGGGCCGCAAAGGAAGGTAGCCTGATAATATAAATTTCGCGGCCCTCATAATTTACGACGCGAAAGAAAAATATTTTCCACACTTTTATTGACAAAGAAAAAACTACGCCTAAAATAGGCGTAGAATGAAAGCAAAAAAAGATTTTCTCAAAAAATTAACCCAATCAAAGAAAAGCTGCCCGAAATTTAATTATTTAAATTTAGAAGACCTTAAAAGGCGAAATGAATTTAAGGGGGGCAGGAAATCTGTTAAGAAATTATAAGCGGCGGCTGAAACGGGCGGCAATATTCCCGCAAAAACAAGAACTAATCCGATTAGGTTTATAACTCCCCAAAGAAAAAGATTCTGATTTACAATTTTTATTGTTCTTCGGCTCATTCGTATAGCCTCGGACATATTTTTGAGGTTATCTTTCATTAGGGCAACATCCGCCGCTTCAATTGCCGCATCTGAACCAATTGCTCCCATTGCAAAACCCACATCAGCCAAAGCTAAAGATGCCGCATCGTTAACGCCATCCCCAACCATTGCAACTTTAAAGTTTTTATTAATTGAATTTTTAATAAAATTAACTTTGTCTTGCGGCAAAAGATTTGCTTGAAATTCATTTATTCCAACCTCTTGAGCTACTTCTTTGGCAACAACCTCATTGTCTCCGGTTAAAATAACCATTCTTTCAATGCCTAGTTTCTTTAGCTGTAAAATTACATTTCGAACATTTGGCCTAATGGTATCCGATAAAGATAAAAGCCCCACTAAAGAATCGCCTACCGCCAAGCCAACAAGCATTCTGCCCAAAGATTTTTCTTTTTGGATTTTTAAAATTTGGTCACTTGTAAAATTTATGCCTTTCTTTTTTAAGTAACGCAAATTTCCGGAAAGCGCTCTCTTTCCCCTAAAAAAACCTTTTAAGCCGTACCCAACTTCTTCATTAATCTTTTGGATGTTTGCAATTTCTATATTCTTGCTTTTTATGTATTTATATATGGCTTTATCCGTAGGATGATTTGATTCAACAACCAATCCTCCCAAAATACTCAGAACTCTTTCTCTTTCATATTCTTTGAAGCAAAATATATTTTTAATTCCCGGCTTGCCTTCGGTTATTGTTCCGGTTTTGTCAAAAATAAGCAACTTTATTTTGGTTAAATTTTCAACGAAACCGGCTCCCTTTATAATAATCCCTTTCTTTGCCGCAGTTCCAATTGTAACAATAAAAGCCAAGGGAATGGCAATAGCCAAATCATCGGCGCACGTCACTAATAGGACTGCTAAAATTAAAGTAAGGTCTCGCGTTACAAAAAAAAGAATAGCGCTTATCAAGAAAGTAAGAAAAATATATATGCTTACAAATTTATCAATGCTCGAATAAATCGGCGCCTTTCCTTTTTGAGATTCTTCTATTAACTTTAGAATTTTTGAAAATGTGGTGTCTTCCCCTATTTTAGTTGTTCTGACGATTAAGGACCCTGTTATATTTAAAGTCGAACTAAAAACTTCGTCTCCGGCTTTTTTAACAATTGCCATGGATTCGCCGGTTAAAGAAGACTGGTCTACAGTTGCAATTCCTTCCGCAACAACTCCATCCACAGCAATTCTTTCCCCGGGGCCGACAATTATCAAATCTCCCAATTTCAATTCTGAAACCGGCTTTTCCGCCACCCCCTTATCGCTCTTTACAAGAACTTTTTCCGGTTTCAATTTCAATAGGCTTTGAATAGCATTCTTTGTTCTGTTTTCAGTCAAAAGAGCCAAAAACCTTGCCGAAACAAGCATTAAGCTTATGAAAACAGCTGATTTAAATTCTTTGTTAAATAAAGAAAATATAAGCGCGGCAGCGGCCAAAAGATCAATCGTCAGCTTCTTTTCAAGCAAAGCTTTTGTAGCGCTCCAAAAAACTGGAAAAACTCCGGCAAGAGCGGCTAAAATCAAAATATTTCCATTTCCCGAGAAAATCGCAAAAATGGAAAAAAGGGTTAGAATCAAGTCAAACCAAAAATAGAAAGGATTTTTAATTAAAGAAAAAGTTGAAACGGGATGCCTTTTCCTTGGCATTCCTTAATTTTACTCTTCTTTTTCGTTGGATTCAACTTTTTCTTTTAGTTCATCTTCGCTCATTTTATTTTCATCCCAATAATCCTTATGGTCTGTTTCCAGATGGTTTTTAACTTCTTCCACAAGTTCGTCGGTTGTTTCACCTTCTCCCTTCCACGGGCAATTTTTCATACCCATATCTTTGCATGCTATTGTTTTCATAATATTTTATTAATTTAATTTTACAGTTTCTTTCTACCAGCTTTAAGGTGAAAACCCTATGAAATAAGCGTGCCGGCAAAAGGCTCGCCTAAAAGAATTTTTTGAAAATTTTTTAAATTTTCTCCAGGAGCCACAATAGCTTGAATTTTATTTTTTTTGGCAAGCCTTGCCGCAATGGGGTCTATGGGCGCGCCCAAACCAGGCGTCCATTTATTTGGAATTATTTTCAAGTATTCGCTCCAAGAAATTTTCTCGATTGGCTGGGCTTTTGAATTATTTTCAAAGTCATCTGTATAAACATAGTCTGATTTCCCCAAATTAATAATCCTATCTATTTTGAAATCGGAAGCGATTTGGACCGCCACAAAATCGGTTGACCAGCCAGGCTTCCAACCGCATCCGATTATTATTGGATATCTTCCAAAACTTTTTATTTTAAAACGGCTGTTAAAAATAATCGGGTTAGCTAATTCCAAAAAAATAGCCTTTAATAAAAGGCTGTTCAACTCGGTTGTTTTTATTCCAATCCAATCTTTTTCTTCATCCGAAGCTTTAGAAATTTCCCCTAAAGCTTTTTGATATTTTCGGCTTATTTTTCCGCCTCCAATAACAATTATAAACTTTTTCCCATTTTTTACTTCTTCTTTTATAAAATTAGAAAACCTCTTTAAAAAAGAGGTATTTATATCTTCGGGCACCGCCACCGACCCTCCCAGCGAAATCACAAATTTATTTTCTTTTCCCATCGCTAGCATTTTAGCACAAAAAATATATAATTAAAATATAATTAAAAGGTTGGGAGAGGCGAAGCCTCTCCCAAAAAACAAATATGAAAGAAGCAATAAGAGGTTTTAAAGAACAGTTGAAGTTTGAGCCCGTAATTGAAAATAAGAAATCGCTTAAAAAATTCAAGAAATTTGTTGTTTCAGGCATGGGAGGCTCTCATTTGGCCGCCGATTTATTAAAAACTTGGAAATCGGATTTAGATTTGATTATACACCACAACTACGGGTTGCCCAGCGATATAAAAGACCGCTTGGTTATTATAAGCTCTTATTCTGGAAACACCGAAGAAGCAATCGACGGATTCAACTTGGCAATAAAAAAGAAGTTTCCCGTTGCTTGCATTTCAATTGGGGGAGAATTGCTAGATTTGGCAAAGAAATTTGGAAAACCTTATATTCAAATGCCAAATACAGGAATTGAGCCTCGTTCGGCTTTGGGATTTAGCTTGGTTTCCTTGCTAAAAATGATGGAGCAAGAAAAAGCCCTGTTAGAAGTTAAAGAATCGGAAAATGTTTTGGATATGGAAATTTTGGAAAAGGACGGAAAAGTTTTGGCTGAAAAATTAAATAATTTCATTCCCATAATTTACGCCTCCGAAAAGAACGGGCCTGTCGCTTATAACTGGAAAATAAGATTTAACGAAACTGGAAAAATCCCTTCTTTTTGCAATACTTTTCCAGAATTAAATCACAATGAAATGGTTGGCTTTGATGGAGAAAACAAAACCAAAGAATTGGTGAAAAATTTCTATTTCATATTTTTAAAAGATGAGCAAGACCATCCGCGCATTGCCCTAAGGATGGAACTTTTGAAAAATATTCTTTCTGAAAAAGGTTTTCCTATTGAGATTTTTGAATTGCATGGAAAAAATATCTGGGAAAAAATATTTTCTTCCCTTTCTTTGGCTGACTGGGCTGCTTTTTACATCGCCGAGCAATATGGGTTAAAAGCTCAAGAAACAATAATTATAAATAGATTTAAAGATTCTCTGAAAAGTAGATGAAGAAAAAAGCTCTTGTTGTCGTAGCTCATCCAGACGATGAAACGATTTGGATGGGCGGAATGATTTTAAATTCAAAAGATATAGACTGGACAATTTTTTCTTTATGCCGATCAGAAGATCCTGACCGAGCGCCAAAATTTAAAAAAGTTTGCGAACAGTATGGCGCAAAAAGTTTAATGTCTGACCTTGAAGATGAGGGAATAATGGATACAGAACAAAGCATTCCGGAAATAAAAAAAAGGATTTTAAAAAATTTTGCGGGCAAAAAATTTGCATATATCTTCACCCATGGCTATAATGGCGAATATGGCCATGAAAGGCATTTAGGCGTTCATTTGGCAATAAAAGATTTGATTAAAAAAAAACAGATTGCTTGCGACAATCTTTTCTTTTTTGCTTATTACGGAGCCGAATCAAATTTTTCTTTTAATTTAAACCAAAATCTCTTAAAATCGAAAAAGAATGTAATAGAAAAACTTTATGGTTTTAAAAGAAATTCTTTTGAATGGTTGAATTGCCTGCCGAAAGAAACTTATGAAAATCTTAATTTTAGCTGAACATCCAAATAACTGCGGGAGCTTGTCTATTCAGGGAGATTTGCTTTACAAGGGTTTGCTTGAAAATGAAATTGATTGCCGAATTTGCCACTATAAATACAGGAGAAAAGAAAAAGAATGGTATTTTAAAGTTTTCAAGCCAGATGTAGTTATCGGCATAGGCTGGTGGGTTGATACGCCCACAATCATAAACAATCCTTTGGAGTTTGGATTAAAGCCTGTCCCTTGGCTTTTGGCAGATGGATGGGTGGCAAATTACCACGCTATTTTAAGCAATTTGCCTTTGGTTTTAACAACTTCAAGCTGGGTAAAAGAAACTTATAAAAGGGATGGCGTTGATATCAAGAATTTCGAAGTTTTGCATGTAGGCTATGATGCCAAGAAATTTAAACCCATACCCAAAAATGACCCGGGAATTTTAGAAATAAAAAGGATTTATGGGGTAAAAGAAGGCGAAAAGATGATATTGACTGCCGGCGGAGACGCAACTTCAAAAGGCGCCCAGGAAATGATAAAAGCTTTGGCAAAAATAGACAAGCAATATCCGAATTATAAATATGTTTGCAAGGCAACTCCAAGCAAATGCGCAAGAGACCATCATAAAGAAGAGCTTGCTTTAATAAATGAATTAAAGCTTAACCCTGCAAAGTTTGTTTACACTGAAGATGATTTTCATCACAACCTTATGCCTTATCTGCTAAATGCTTGCGACATTTACGCTGGCCCAAGCCGGCTGGAGGGATTCGGAATGATTCAAATGGAAGCTATGGCTTGCGGAACTCCGGTTATTTCCATAAACGCCATGGGCCCGAAAGACACAATCGTTCATGGGGAAACGGGATTTCTGGCAAAAGTTGGTTCAACTGTAGATTTATCGGAAGAATGGGTAAAAAAAGAAATGGGATTTAAAGAAGTTTTCAGAATGAAATTCGATAAACCCAAAACGCTTGCCTACCGGGCCGATGCGGACGATTTGGCAAAATATACTTTGGAACTTTTGTCTAACGATAAATTAAGAGAAGAAATGGGGAGAAAAGCCGCCCAGCATGCTCTCGATAATTTTCAATATCAAAACCTTGCTCAAAAATGCGTCAACATCCTAAAAACAAAACTCGGCGTTGTTTGACACACTCTGATGCATAAACATACATGCCGGCGGACCATGCCTGATATTTAACGCCCATAGGCTCGCCGGTTTCTCCGTGCAGCCATTCGTTAAATTCGGTTTTTTCCAGCTTTGCCAACTCTTCTTTTGCCTTTTCATATTCGCCAAATTTAACCAAAGCTGCAACATAAAATCCGCCGATAAAAGGCCAGACTCCGGCGTTTGAATAACTGTATGGGTCTTTGGAAAGGCATTTTGAGAAGTAGGAATGCCATTCTTTATCACCTTCTTTTATGGGCGGATAAATTGATTTGCAAGGATAAGGTTTGTTTATTCCCTTTTCTTCAATAAAATTTAAAATGCTTTTTGAAATTTCAGGCGTAGCCAAGCCGGTTACAACCGCAAGCAGATTTCCCAAACTATCGAACCATTCCTCCTGTTCCCTATCGCCGTCATGGTTCTTCCAGGCCCAAGGAAGATAATATCCCAAACTTTCATCATATAAAGATAAATATTTTTCGATTTCTCCATTAATTACTTTTTTTATTCTTTCCGCCGGTTTATCTTTTCCAAACATTTTCAATGCCGCATAATAAAGAGCATGGGTATTTATCGTTCTTCCATATTTATGGGGAAAGGCGTCTTCCCAATCCATCGTTGGCTGTTGGGCAAGCATTCCATCTTCATTCGGGTCCTGATATTTTAACCACAAAAAGGCTTTTTCTATATTTTGATTATACTTCTCAAGCAAGCTTTTATCTTTATAATTCTCGGCATAAACAAATTGCCCGATTAAATACCAAAGCGTTGAATCTATTGTATTGAAAGTAACTTTGGATTGCCTGTCTACATTAAAATCTCCAACTGCGTTTGGAACTTGCCCTAATTCAGATTGGTTTTGGCTTAAAAGGGCTAAAGAATTTTCGAAGGTTTTTTTAAATTCCTCGCCCAAAAGGCAAGCTCCCAAAGACGTTATCATGCTGTCTCTCGCCCAAAGGCCGGTGTACCCATTTTTTGACCCAGAAGCGTTAAAACCGTACGGCTTTGCGCATTTTTTTAAAACTTCAACTGCATTTTTCATATTCTTATAATTTCGCTTTTTAAATCTTCTTCTTCAAATAAAAGCCGCGCCATTGCATAACAAATTGTAGATTCGGCTCCTTGGTTTAAATTTAATTCGTATTCTCCCAAACCATCGTTGCACCCGCCAGTCGATTCATCATAAACCATTTGGCTCAAATAATTTTTTCCCAAAAACCATTGGAAAGCCTTAAGGGCATTTTTTAAATATTTTTTATTTTTAGTGATTCTATAAGCCAAAACTTCGGTTTGAACCATTGAAGCCGCATCTTCCGGCTGTTGGTCAAAATGGGACCTTTGCTTATTTTTAAAATACCATCCTTTTTGCCCTATCGGCATATAGTAAGGCCCAAAAGTTATTGATTCTAAAAAGCTCAATGAAGATTTTGCAAATTTAAGGCAATCTTTATCTTTTAACAAGCCGTAGGCGCAAAAAAGCGCCTCGGGAAGTTTGCTGTTCGAATAAGTTAAACCGTCTTCAAACCACTGCCATTCGGGGCAGGAATTTTTTTTATACAAATCAATCAATCGATAAGAAAAATCCTGGAGAATTTTTTTGAGATTTTTGCTTTTAGGAAAAGCTTTTAAGTAAAAACAAAGCCCTAAGATTGCAAAAGCGGTAGACCTTGGAGCTTTTATTTTGCCAAAAACCGGAATTGACGAATTAAAAAGTTCAAAAGCTTCTTTCCTAAAATCTTGGGGAAGATAGTCTTGCGATGATACATAGCCCAAGGCCCAAATTGTCCTGCCCTGAACATCTTCTTCTAAAATTTTATCTTTTTTTCTTTTATAAGAAATAATATTTGCAAAGCTTCCATCTTTTTTTCTGGCATATTTTATAAATCTTATATAAATTCCCATTAACTTTCTTAATTGTTCAGATGGATTGCTTTTGTAATGCATTGCGCACAAAATCAAAGCTCTCGAGACGTCATCCAAGCTGTAACCAAAGCGCTTATCCGGCTTCGTATAACTGGCATGCTGGATAATTCCGAAATTGTCTGTCATCTTGAGAATATGGTCGAACTTTATTTCCGGAAGCTTATTTTCCTCGGCCTCAAGCTCTGCAAATTTTCTGTATAATTTGAAATAAGATTCGGCGACATTTGGCCAAATCATAGGCCTGGTATCTTTATAAGCTTTTATTTGCATCAACTTCCTTTCTTTTTCGTTTGAAATCAAATCTATAATTTCCTTTGCAATTCCCGAAGGGTCTTTAAACTTAACCAACAATCCGTTTTTTCCATTTATTATATGTTTGGCATATTCGGTGGCAGTGCTTATAGTGGCCCTCCCGCAACCTAATGCATAAGAAAGCGTTCCGCTTACTGACTGTTCTTTATCAATGCAAGAAGAAATATAAATATCGCTAGCCTTTAAAAATTGAATTATTTCATCTAGCGGCAAATATTTGTTATAAAATATAACATTATTTTCGAGCTTTAATTTTTTAACCTCTCGAAGGAGAAAATTCCTGTATTTCTCGCCTTGTCTTTTTTTAATGTTTGGATGCGTTTCGCCGATTACAAGGTAAACAATATTCGGATATTTTTGAACAATTTTAGGAAGCGCCCTTATAACATATTCTATGCCTTTGTTCTTATTTATTAAGCCGAAAGTTGAAAGGACAATTTTTCCCTCATATCCCAAGGCCTTTTTGGACTGTTGCGACACTTCATAAGAAACCTGCGGAATTCCATGGGGAATATAATTTATTTTATTCGGAGGTATTCCATACTTCTTTTCCAACAAATTCTCTGAAAGATGATTCATAACCACCGCGGCCCTTGAAAGAGAAACAATTGTTTTAACGATTTCTTTAAGCTTTTTTTCGGGCTTAGAAATTACCGTGTGAAAAGTAACTATAACGGGTTTTTCCAAAGCTTGGAGGAATGGAATTAAATAATCTCCAAATTCTCCGCCAAAAAGTCCGAATTCATGCTGAATATTGATTAATTTAATATCTTCTCTTGAATTTATTTTTTTCGCCAAAGCAACATAGCTTTCGAGCCTGGAAGCATCAATTTGAAAAGCCACATTGCTGTTATAGTTGTAAATGCGGTCGTTTAAAGCGCAGATTTCCGTTTTTACAACTGGATTAAATTTTTTATTAAAAGCATTTGTTAAGTCTTGGGTAAATGTGGCAATGCCGCATTCTCTCGGAGGATATGAGCTCAAAATTAAAATATGGTTCGATTTTTTTAGCATCTCATTTTTGCGGAGTATTTTTTAATTTATTGACCAGTTTATTAAGGTTAACTTTTGCTACCGCAATTTTATCGTCGGAAGCGCCGTAATAAATATAAAGGTCTTTTCCGAAAACCGCCGTTCCGGTGGGAAAAACAACATTATTCACAAAACCTTCCGTTTCCCAGCTTTCTTCCGGTGAAAACAAAGGAGTATTAAGCCGGCCGATTACTTTGAAGGGATTATTAAGGTCCAAAAGCGCAGCAGAAGCATGATATATTCTTGCCCGGTTTAATTCTTCAACTGCGTGAAAAATAACCAGCCAGCCATCTTTGGTATAAACTGGCGGAGCTCCCCCGCCTATATTGCGGGATTCAAACCAATATTTGTTTTCCAAAACAACATTTCTTGATAGTTTTTTTAAATAATTTCTCCAAAAAGACCTGTCTCTCAAATCGGATAAATTTTTAAAGAAAATCATTTGGATATCTGGCAAAATCCTTAAAAGCATTGCGAATTTGTCTCCGAACTTTTTGGGAAACAAAAACATATCTTTAAACCAAAGCAACACATCTTCGCCAGCCAAATCTTCATAATAGGCTTCGAACATAAAATAGCGGTCTTTTAACCGTTCCCTCGTAAAGAGAGAGGCAGCTGTTTTGTAGGTTACCAACGGGCTGATTATTCCTCTTTTGGTAAAAGTTTTTAAATCATTGCTTGTGGCGCAGGCAGTTATTGCGTTTTTTCCGTCATGGGCAACATAAGTCAAATAAAAAGTGCCTTCTATTTTTACAATCCTAGGGTCTTCCACTCCCCGCCTTTCATAATCGTAAGTCCTTGGAATTAGAGGAATTTTGTTTCTTTCAACAACTTTGGTCGGCCCCTTTAATTTTGCGTAGCCAATAGTCGAATCATTATTATCATCAATTGCCCTGTAAAAAAGATGAACAAACTCGCCATCTTGATAGCATGCCGGGTTTAAAACCGCCTTTCTTTCAAACAATCTTTTGGTAGGCTCTAAAACAACGCCTATTTTTTTTAAGTTAAGCCCGTTTTTGTCTCTTTGAGCGCCATTTATTTTAAATATTTTTTCAAGTACATTTTGCATAATCAGCTCGAAAGAGCTTTTCCATATCTTTCCCAAGTTCCGCAATCAGTCCAATAACCTTTATTCTGAAAATTTGCCAAATTATTTTCTTTGGCCAAGACGGGAAAAATATCTTTTTCTGACATTAAAAATTGCGGTCCGGGGTGCCTTTCAAGTATTTCTGGAGAAAAAAGGTAAAGCCCCGAATTTACAAAGTTTGAGGGTGGATTTTCGGGTTTTTCCAAAAATTCTTTTACTTTGTTGTTTTCGCAAATAACAACTCCGTAGTTTTGAGGGTCCTGGACATAAACCGAGCAAAGCGTCGCCAGAACATTTTGGCTTTGATGGAATTCTGCCATTTTTATAAGGTCTATTTCTTTTATTTCATCTCCATTTGTCACAAAAAACGGGCTTTGCCCAATCCAATCTTTAAGGTAATAAAGCCCGCCGTAAGTTCCCAATGGTTGAGTTTCTTCGACAAATTTAAAATTAAAATTTGGATAATATCTTTTTTCCCACCAGTCAAATTCATCTCTAAAGTCTTTGCAAACCAAAACAGAAATATCTTTTATTCCAGCTTTCAAAAATAAATCAACTAAATAATTGATTATCGGTTTTCTTTTTACCGGAAGCAAAGGCTTGGGTATTTCTTTTGTTATAGGATAAAGCCTTGTTCCCTTTCCTCCGGCTAAAATAACCGCTTTGTAGCCAGATAAATCCATGCCCTTATAATACCAAAAAAAACTCTTATTGCCAAGAACACCCGGCTTGGGCGGAACAGCTTGATTGTGTTTGAAATGAACTGCAAGAAGCCGCAGTCCCGCTGCATTCTGCAGAATTCCAAAGGCAAGGCACCTGGCCCTGGCAAGCTACGGCATCTGTAAAAATATTGCACTGCGAAAGATACTGCCCCTGGCAGGAATAAATGCTTGTCCAATTGCACTCGGCATTATTGCAACTTGATTTATCGACGAAACTTGAGCAATTCCTAGGAATTCCCGAGCAACCAAAAGAACCCCAAATGCAGTCAGGGCTTTTCTGGCATGAACCTTTCGTAGAATGGCTTGAACAGGCAGGCGGAATTCCGCTGCAATATTCATTTAAATTCCAGCTGCAGCCACTTTGGTTTTGGCAAGGCTGTTTGCTTGAAAAATCAGAACAAGATTTTTGAAATTCCCCGGAGCATCCCGACCCTCCTAAAGAACATCCCGAACGTTGCTCGCAAACAGATTCCCCGATTTCAGCGCATTGATTGGCTACGCTCTGGCATGAAAAAGAATTTTTGTAATCTCCAAACCCATACATTGAGTATCCATTGACTCCAAAACAAACATCGTCGCCCGAACAATCTTGCCCAACCCCATCTTCTCCAGACATCATAACACCTACCCGACCTTCATTTAAATTTGAAAAGGCCGGACAATTTGGATTTGAGTTATCAGCATTTCTGCTGCCATTTAAGCCGCTGCAAAGATTATTCCATTGGTAAGGTTTGCCATAAGGGTCTTCGCAAACATCCATATACTTGCCCCAAGTTATTCCAGGAGCGATTACAATATCTCTAGGGCAAGTCGCTCCCCCGCCCGAGTCGTTAGGATAATATCCATAGCTAAGATAAACTATCTCGGCGGCATCTATCATTTGGCGCATTTCGGTTTTAACTTTTGCCAATTTCGCTTTGTTTCTGGCATTGCTTAAACCGGCAAAAATAATGCTTGCCAAAATACCAATGATAGCTATTACGATTAAAAGCTCGATTAAGGTGAAAGATTTTTTCAAAAATTATGCTAAATTAATAAGTCAAAGAGTTGCGAATGTTGTCAAAAACTTTTAGAAGAGCATCTTTGTCAAAAGCAGTTACTGTTCCGGCAGGATAATTGGCAATATTTGTAGAATGGATTAAATAATGTATTCCGATGCAAGGATTTGTTTCAGGAATGGCATAAATGTCTTCTTCGTAAAAGTTTCCCGCAGCGCCTTGGCTTACAGCGGCAAAAGAATAATCAATTCCATTTTCAGTTTTAGTCTGAAGTTGGACATTTGAATATCCCTTCAAAAACATCTTGGCATCGCAAGTTTGGCTTGCAGGGATTATTTCAACAGAAACACCCGTATCAGCGCTCGAAAGATTTGTGCCCGCGGCAAGACTGGCCGGAATGGCCAGCATAACTCCCTTAGCTGTTTTTACCGCTGTAAAATCAGCCGGGTAGCGGATAGAGAAACCAGCTGTTCCGTCTGAATAAACTTTGGGCAAATTTCCCGGATTGTCAGCAACCGCGACACAGCCGATATAATTTTTTTCTTTATTGTTTTCTAAAACTAAAGCCCCGTTTCCCTTGCTCCAAAAAACAAAAGATTCATCGCTGTTAGCATATCTGCTCCCATCAGCTGAAATAGTTTGGGGCAAATTAAAATTTCTTCCATCACTTAAAGTTACCTTAACGGTGCCAGAAGGAGTCGGCATTTGGCCCGGCTCAACTGGTTTTTGCTCGCCTTTATAAAAAGCAGCTGAAATGGTTTTTCCCTCATTGCAAGCATAGTTTGCTTTTGCAGTGGGTTCGGGACTTTGAATAGTTTGATTTTGATTCGAGTTTTGATTGTTTCCTTGCTGTTGCTCAAAATACCAAATTCCATACCCTGCCACCGCCAAAATAACTATCACAAAAACAATTCCAATTATTTTTTTCATAATAATTTTTATTATTTATTATTTATCTATTATAAGTAATACGAAGCTCAAAATCAATCGCCACATTTGCCTACTGGGCATCTTGAAAATTATAAACTTCAGATGAAATATTTTTTATTACGCCCTCGATGTCAGGTATGGAAGCCGAACTTTTTGTCATAATGCAAAGAATATACGGATTTTTAGGATTATAAATAATCCCGCAATCGTGCAACTCCCGCATTACCAATTCTCCTTCGAGGTTTCTTATTGTTTCTAACCCAAATTTATGCGAAACGTTAATTCCTGCCGGAATACTAGCCACAATGCCATCTCTAAAATCGGAGTTTGCCAATAAACTAAGCGCCTTTTCCGAATCATCCGGAAGTAAATAAGTTGAATTATATAAAATCCTGAAGAAATAAGAAGCATCCCTCGTTGTCATAAAATCTATTTGTTCGGGATTTAAAAGAGTAATTGGAATCTGCAAATCATTATAAAGAGATTTTAAAATAGAATTATCCATTGATTCCAGCAACAAATAAAAAGCGTTATTGTCTGAATATTTAATCATTTTTTCTATGACTTCATCTAATTGGTAAATTTGGCCGTTTTTTAAATAATCAGCGGGTTTTATTTCCTGCCAGGAGTTTTGGTCTACTCCGTTGTATTTTACTTTTTGAAGAAGCATTGACGGATTAGATTCAATTATCTTATATACAGCTATCATTATTGCTATTTTATTCAAAGAGGCCGGGTTAAATTCTGCGTCTGGATTTATGTTAATTCTAGTATCTGTCTTAAAGTCTTGAAAATAAACAGAAATATCACTAACTTTATTTTCACTTTTTGCCTTATTAACAATTGAGCTGATTTTATCCTTCAAAACATTATTTCTTGATTTTCCTTTTTCAGAACTAGTATCGCATACTAACAGGGGCGCAACAAACTTATACCCATTAATCCTTAAGGGCGTTGATTTGCAAAATGTTCCGGTTGTTGTTGCCCCCTTAGGGGAAGAAGATCGAATTCCAAGAACCCATCCCCCGCCAAATATCAAAATACCTCCAACAACCAGAAGATAAATAAATTTTAAATTCCTTCCCCTTTCCATCTTATTATTAACATTTTCACCATTCGGCATCTTTTTTCTTTTTTTCTTTTTTAAATTCGGCTCTTCTTTTTAAAATTTTTTTGGATAAATCGGCCATATCAAAAAGCCCAATTGCTTCAAGAATGGAATCTTTTTCTTCTCCATTAAGAGAATATTTATCAATCATTTTAAGCAATATTTTTATCGCTTCTTTTTCTTCCATATTTCATTCTATCAAATAGCTAACCAAAAAAAAGAGCGGCAAAGGTTAGATAACCATTTGCCGCTTGTCCCGAATCGAGAATCAATAGCAGTTTGCAACTGGCGGAATTTTTCATTTGCCTCTAGCAATCTTCTTTCGTTTACCGCATACCCTTGAAGTAAATATTTTTTAAGTGTTTCGGTGGCCCAAATCCTAAATTCGGTCGCTCTTTTTGAATTTACTCTGTATCCTACCGAAATAACAACATCAAGATTATAAAATAAAGTTTTGTAAATTTTCCCATCGGGAGCAGTATGTGCAAAAATTGCACATACTGAATTTTTATCTAATTCTTTTGATCTAAAAATATTTCAGATGTTTTGTTGCCACGCTCCTCTCTATGCCAAAAAGCGCAGCTATTTGAGCTTGCGTAAGCCAAACCGTCTCATCATCTAACTTAACTTTGAGTTCTACCTCTCCGCTTTTAGGCCTATAAATTATTATTTCTCCCTTTTTAAATTTTTCTTCACCATTCTGCATCCTATATTCATTCTATCAAATAGCTAACCAAAAAAAAGAGCCCAACAGAATAATTCTTAAGATAATCTTCATTCAGTCGCGAGTAGATAAAGATAAAATGAAAAATGAGAACTGCCCTGCTATTTTTACAATTGGCCACTCAACTCAAACAATTGAAAAGTTTATTGCGGTTATAAAAGCGCATGGCATAAAAAAAGTTGTGGATATAAGAACTATTCCTAAATCACGGCACAACCCACAGTTTAATAAGGATAAGCTTAAAGAATCTCTTGCAAAAGAAAAAATAAAATACAAGCATTTAAAAATGCTCGGAGGGTTGCGGCGCACAAAAAAAGATTCAATAAATTTAGGCTGGAAAAATGCATCATTCCGCGGTTTTGCCGGTTATATGCAAACCCAAGAATTTAAACAGGGAATGGAAAGCCTTAAAAAGATTGCTAAAAAACAAACTACCGCCATAATGTGCGCCGAGGCATTGCCTTGGCGATGCCACAGGTCATTGATTGCCGATGCTCTTGTTGTGCAAAATTGGCCGGTATTTCATATCCAAAGCTCAAAAACAGCAAGGAAACATAAGCTCACGCCATTTCTAAAAATAAAAAAAGGCAAACTGATTTATCCTATTTATTGAAAAAACTAGGGTGCTGGCGATTTTGGCAATAAAAAAGGGCCGACAACTTTTTTGTTGCAAGGCCCAATCTCATGCATTTATGATGTTGAACATTGTCTGCCCACATCTTATCAGAGGCCGTATTTTTTGGCATTGGCCATAAATTGCCTTATAACAGATGGCCGCCACGCCATAAGACCGCCTTGTTTTCGCCAAACACATATCGCCATAATGACAAGAATAAGACTGCCTTTGCAGAAACTGCAATGCAGCAACCACAAGCTGGCCAAAACGATGGCGATATCGCCAAGCATCACGAGCACTTGGATAATATAACGCATGTTAGCTCTCCTTCGAAAAATTGTGTTTGTCAATGAACAACGGCAACTTGATGTTGTAATGTTTTTAAAATATGCTGATTCTTTTTTATACTTATTTAAATATTTTGTAAAGAAATTATTTTACTTCGGAGGCGAGGCCTCCGAAGTTGATAAGAATAATCGTCCTGACTGGCTCCGAGCGGCGCGTGAACTTCGAACTGTTATCTTAAGCGGCTGGAAATCATACGAACTCGACGCCGCCGTGGATATGCTCGAAGGAAAGTTTCCGATAGACTGTTAATTTTAAAAAAGAGGGTTATTATTTTGGGGTAAATTTATATGTATAAGCATAAACAGGCGTGTCGTTGTTGATCTCATAACTTGGATTATGTCGTTTAAAAGCATCTATGAGTTCCTGCCTATTCTCATAGGTTTTGTAGTGAGTTTTATCTTTCAAATCTATTTCACCGACCGTCGTTTTAATTACCTTTGTAATTTCGCCGTGTCCAAAAATTTCTCCTGTTCCACTATTTTCAAAAGCGATGACGTCACCAACTTTAAATTTCCTTTCTCGCAACCTCCATGTACTAATTTTCCCGTCAAAAACCTGCGGCACGATATCTTCGGCGAATCCCATTTTGTCTGGCACATTATCATATTCCCAATAAGGCTGCCACTTAAAAGGTTTACTCAAACACTCCTCAATTGTTTTTCCAGTCAAAGTGTCTAGTCCAAACTGTGTGGCTCTGTGGCCTACAACCAAAATTGTTTTGTCTGGATATTTTTCTTTTAACTCGCTGTAAAAGTCATGAGTCCTAATCATTGCCTGTTCATAGCTTTCACCATTTGGAAAGGGTTCTTTTATTCTTTCTTTTTTCATCCAGCCGACTTCTTTACTTGATTTACCGTTGAAATCGCCATAGTTTAACTCACGCAGTCTCTTATCGCTAATTACTGGGTATTTATCGCCAAAAGCAATTTTTACCGTATCAACAGCTCTTTTTAAGTCAGAGGTGCAAACCATATCAAATTTTATATCTTTCAACTGCTCTGGCATCTCTTTGGCCTGCTTCTTTCCGAGTTCAGAAAGCTCGCCGGGATTCCAACCAGTTGCAATTTCATTTTCATTATCAGTTGTTGTGGCGTGCGCCGCGAAATATATTTTCATTTCTTATTCAACTTTTTATATAACATTCTTGGATAACCCATTTCCTTTTGGATTTCGTATTCAACATTCAGATTTTTAAGGAATTCCTCACAAGCTTTCCTTGTTGTATCAATTCCGCCAAAATCTTTTTTCGCTTCAATTTCCATAAACTCTCCTAAATTTTCAATGCTATCCAAAGTTACTTCAAAATCCCCACAATCAAAATACTTTCTGTTCTTTTTAACAATAACTTTTTGAATTAGGTTGATCCGCTCAAATATCTCCTCTGCAACTTCTGGCTTATCAATTAAAGTTTCGTATTCATCGGTTGCCTTGAGCCAACCATCATCACTAAAATGCAAAAAGGAATAATTCAAATGATTCTTACCTTCCTCATATCTAATTCTTAAGTATTCGTCCGGCATATCCTTTGCAAAAAAATCTCTTTGTGGGAGGACATAATATTTATCCACCTGCCTTTTTTCCTTTACAAATTTTCCGACCTCGTTTAATCTCTTTTCAATCTTCTCCGGGTCTTTAATAAAAACTTGAATTTCAACTTCAACATTTTTCATAAATTAAAAATATAAATTTTTATTTTCCAAATGAATCAGGGCCGTTCTAATAGCCTCTTTTGTATATTCTTTACGCGTTAATCTATTCTTTGTTAGAAGCCCAATAATTCCTTCGCTATGCCCGATGTATGTGTTTTCTGTCAGTCCGGCTTTATGGAAAGCAGTGCTGGCATCTAACCCGTCGTTCAAAATCTTCTCCATTACTATTTTAGGATGTTCAAATGCAGAAGATAGCCCTAAATGAAATTTTTTACCATCATAAATGGCGCATGCCGTAAAATCCATATATCCAGATTTTGTTTCCGGGACTTTCATTAGGCCGGATTCTAAGCCAACGCTGTAATCGCAATTTTCAAAAGAATTTTTTGCGCGATTTATCGCCCCATTGATTGTTTCTTCTAGTGACTTTGGCTGTGGAGAAATATCGGAGCTTACCTCTTTTGAGACAACCTCTGCGTCCTTAAAATCAGGATATTCTTGTAAAATTTCTTGTAAGGCTTCAATTTTAGGCTTAGCTTTTGAACCGATATTTATTTTCATTTTTATACTTTTAATATTATTTTAAATAAACTACTATTTCAAGATTTCTTTCCAATCCTTTTCGTCCCCGCCCACACGGACATAAAACTCGCAACCATCAACGTAAATTTTCCCGCATTTGCATTGCGTAAGCCGCTTATTCGTATTCCAATAAATCTCATCACCACAATGGAGGCATTTATAATACCTCTCCTTTTTTGTTTTATTTAAGTTTTTCATCAATGTATACAAACTGCCAATTTTGTTTACATTCGGGCAAAAGATATAAACAAACTTTTTAGTGAACTTTATATAGTCTCATTACTTTTTGCCAACTTTATAAAGTTCTGATGTCCGCTATATTGTTGACCGTAATCCAAGCGGCCATTGCACCGTAGCCATGTTTGTTAATTTCAAATGGAGTAATTTTCTCTGATTGTTTTAAGAAAATCAAAAGACAATATTTTTTATCCCTAAACATTTCATAATACTTATCAATATCACTTCTTGCTATACCATCTTTTTGGCCATATTCATTCAGTATTTCAGAAACCTTTTTGGGAGTTAAATCGGAAAACGCTAAAACATCAAAAACGATTGCTTTAACGGAAACAGGCTCACCTGAATTTTTGAAGTAAACAACGTCGCCTTTGTTGATTTTGTCCCAAGGGGAATATTTATTTTTGTACCAGCGAGACTCAATAACTTTTTTTCCAGATAATATCTTAGGCAACAGACCCCAAGATTTTCTCATTATTGCTAGGTGATCCATAATTAAAAAGGTATATTTTTTGGCGACAACTCTTCCTCGCCTTCAAAACTATTATCTACAATAGGCTCATCTTCCTCGATTGGTGGGATGGGTGTCTCTTCTGTTTCTTCCGGCTCTTCTCCTGCTTCTAGTGCTGGAATCGATTGCATTGACGTGCCCACTAAACCCCTTAAGTCGCCGTGCATTCCAGCAGTAATCGCAATTATTTTATCAATTTGTTTTTCTTGCTTGCCCCATCTGGCCATAGTAGATCTTTTCTCTTTATCCAACTCCTGTTTCATCGAGACAAAAGTATCTACCATAGCTTCAACTTTTTGCCTAAATTCAGGGCCAGTGAGATAGCTGAATAATAGTTCGACCTTCTCATCTTTTCCTTCAGCAGCCCTTTTAACAAAAGCCACTTGTGTTAATTGATTTCTCAAAGCCATAGCCAGACCATGGAGAGATGTCCGATTAGTTATCCAAACTCCGTTACGGAAGGCAAAATTATTTATGTCTTTTGGTAAAACTTCGCTCACAATCACCGCTATATCTGCCTTGGCCTCTCTTTGGTTATCTTTAAGTTTGCCGATCCATCCTTCACTCCAATTTTTTGTGCGCTTCGATTCCCAAAGTATGTTTCCACAGGTTATTTCATTTTTTGTTACAACTTTTTGTAAAACATCCGCACCCGCAATCCCTTTGGGGACGGGAAGTATCTCATCGTAAATAAAGCGGTCCTTAAGAAAAGATTCTAGATCGAGCTCCTGCACTTCTCCTTGAGTTTGTTGAGAACCTTGCTGCAATTTTCTTTGCAACTCCATATTTGCCTTCATGGCATCCTGAAGCTGTTTTTCCTTTTCAAGAATTTTTAAATGCATATCTTCTTCAGCTTTCTTTTGCGCATCTTCCCGGATTTTATCCCTTTCAGCATCGAGTTGGCGCTGCTTTTCCAATTCAAACGCCCTTTTATCGTTCTCTAAATTGATTTTTTCTTTACGAAGCTCTATCTCTTTGGCGCGAGTTTCATCTAATTGCTTTTTACTATCTTCAAGCTGTTCGTTTAACAATTTTATTTCCTGCTCTTTGTCTTTTTCTTTTGCCTTTCAATCTCGAAAGTTTTTAAAGCGTCTGCTTTTATTTTTTCCCTTTCCTGGTCAAGCTGACGTTGCTTTTCGAGCTCAAAAGCCTGCTTCTCATCTTCAAATTTTGTTCTTTCGCGCCTGAGTTCAAGCTCGGATTTTCGAGCTTCAGCAAGACTTTTATCTTTAGATTTTATTTCTTCGGATAAAGCATTAATCTCAACCTCTTTTTCCTTTGAAAGCTTTACTCGCAGTTCCTTCTCAAGTTCCAATTTGGCTTTTTCTGTACGTTCAGTAACCTCTTTTTCAAGAGACTTTTTTGATTCAGCGACGGCTTTCTCTTTCTCAATAATTTCTTTTTCTTTTTTCTCAAATTCCGCTTGTTTGGCGTGTTGTTGCTCGGAAATTTGCTTTTTTATATTATCTTCGAGTTGATGTGTTATGGCTTCATCCAAAGATATCTCTGCCTTACAGCTTGGACATATTATTTTTTGAAAATCTTTTTCCATATATTTATTCAAATTTTACACCCACTAAGGTCAGGACTTGTTTAATAATATTTTCTAATTCGGAATTAATTTTCGAATGATCACTAAAGTAGGACAGGGCTTCGTATTGATCTTTGAGGTGTCCTTTCTGAAGACCGAGAGTATTTTCCAATTTTATTGGGAAGGTGACAACCTTCAATGGAGCAAGTTCTGAAATCGCTCTATTTCGTGCCTCCTCTGTATTTTTTGCATCTTCAAGCATCTCCGCTTCAATATCAAGATCGTGTAGCACTCCATAATTAATCTTGAATGCATTTAAAACACGAACAAAAAATGGAATGGATTGTTTTCCACCAGTTGCAATAATAGTTACATCTATTTCCTCGGTTCGTATTTTTATTTTCCCAAACTTTTTTGCTGTTTCCGTGATTGCTATTTTGTCTTCTGATCCTTCAACAATTAAAACATTTTTTGCAAAAAAGAGTTCGTTTACGTCACTGTTAAGCTGAGTTAATCCTTGAAAAACTTTTCTATCAACCAATCCGTCAAAAGCATCTTGATAGCAATTAATGAATTTTGTCCCATCTTCTTTAGTCTTTTTAATGAGTGCAATTGAATCGTATTTATAAACGTCTATAAAGCGAGGCGAGTGCGTAGTATAAATAACTTGGTCTTTTTCTGCAAAAGAGTTTAAAACATCATAAAATAATTTGCCTAATTGAGGGTGGATGTAAAGTTCGGGCTCTTCGATTCCTAAAATAATTGGGTGATTGGATTCCTCTGTTCCCTCCGCGGTTACTAATTGATTTCTTTCGTTAAGAATTAAAGCCTGTAAAAGCGAAAAAATAATACACCTTTGTAATCCATGTCCCTTTAACAGAACATCTGTTTCAACCCCATCATCAACTGTTATTTCGACTCCCTTAGAAAATATTGTAGTAACATCTTCCGTAGCTACCTTTAACTTTATTTTCTCCACCGATGGCATCAAGTTGCATAGAATCTTTTTAATCCTTTCTTCGATGACAGAAAGGCTACCTAGCCTACTGCAAATGCCCGTTTCATCAGTTTTTGTTTCATTTAATAAATCATTCACCGTTTTTAAGGCTTCATTAATCTGTTTGTATTTGGGGTCATTCTTAATAATACGATCTGTCAAATCAGCCATTAATTTCCTAAAAGTAGATGTTGAAGATCTTTTATCTGTTTCATCTGAATAATTTGACTCTGCTCGCAAAAGATAAAATTTGGGGAGATTTGAAATTGCCTTGCTTTGGAAACCGAGTGCCTGCGTTGTACTTAAGTCAGGATCATCATATTCAATGTCATTTTCCTTAAAATATCTTTCTATTCCTTTATTATAATCATCCTTTGTACAGTTACCATTATTTAAAAAATAATCCGGTAGGTTGTTTTCAGAAACAATTTCTTTCCATTTCGGGCGGTCGCCCTTTTGTTCTTTAATCTTTTTAATAGATAAAAACCATTGTTTCGGCTCCGCCTGATATCCATGAAATTCGTTTTTGATAGTGTCTTTATCTGTTCGATCATCTTTTTCAATCCAAATATGTTTTTCAAGAATTAGTTCGTCGTTGATCATATATGGACGCCAAACTTTTTTTAAATTAAACGAAGTTACAGAAAATTTTGCCCCAATAATTATTGGCTTAGTTTTATCGTAAAAATCATTCTCATTTACTCCACCCGAACCAGCCGATAAAAAAGCATCGATTGCATATAAAATATTTGATTTCCCTGCATTATTTTCGCCAAGAAGTGCTTGGCCAGGAAAAATTTTCGCACCTTTTACAGAAATTATAGATCTAAAATTTTCGATCGTTAGTTCTGTTAATTTCATATTTTTACATCTTCATTAATTTTTTTAGTTATTCACACCCTGGCTTGTTTCCGTTTTCGTAAAATTTTCGGTATACTATAAATATAGCACCGCTAATTTAAAACATCAATCAATTCAAATGCCTATACCAATTACAAAAAGGCAAAAACAAGTCTTTGACTTTATAAAGAACTTTATTGATGATAAGGACTATTCACCCACGCTAACAGAAATTAAAAAAAAGCTACGCCTTTCTGCGGTTTCTACAGTTCACCAGCATATTAATGCCTTGATTGAGAAAGGATATATAAAAAAATTTGATAACTTGGCTCGGGCCATCGAAATTAATAATTCTAAAAAAGAAGATAGTAGTCAAAATAATAACTTCATTGAAATTCCCTTATTGGGAGTGATCGCAGCGGGCGAACCCATTGAAGCTATAGAAATACCAGAAACAATTTCTGTTCCGAAGGAACTGACCCATGGACAAGGCAAACACTATGCCCTCAAAGTCCGGGGAGATAGCATGAAAGACGATGGAATCTTCGATAGTGACACTGTGGTAATTAAAGAACAGCCAGCCGTTGACAATGGCCAGATTGGAGTGGCCATAGTAAATGGTAATGAAGCTACCCTAAAAAGGATTTATAAAGAAGAAAATGTTGTAAGGTTACAACCTGCGAATAAGAATTATAAGCCAATTCTTACCAGGAATGTTGAGATAAGAGGATTGGTCACCGGAGTGCTTCGAAACAGATTCGATCCGCTTCCAAAGCCCGCGCAATTGCCATTATTTATATATCCGCAAAAGAATGAACAGCTGCTCCAAATCCACAACAGGCGTTTCTTGGGAAATAAAACTAAACTGCTCGGTTTTATAGGCGACATTGTGGCCGATAAATGCCGAGGTTATTATACTTTTTGCGATATCTTTGCCGGCACGGGAGTTGTCGGCCATTATTTCAGCCGGCCAGATACCAAAATTATTTCAAATGACATATTAGACAGTAGCTTTACATCCATAAATTGTTGGCTGAATACGCGGAATTACAACAAGGAAAAAATTTCAAACATTATTGCCCATCTTAATAATCTAGAGCAAAAGAAAGAAAATTATGTATCAGAAATTTTTGGCGGCACATATTTTACAAAAGAGAACGCTCAAAAAATAGGAGCAATTAGGGAGGAAATAGAAAAACTGAGCGAAAACAAAGAAATTGACCAAGAAGAGAAAAATATCCTTTTAACATCGCTGATATATGCGGTAGATAAGGTTGCAAATACTGTTGGGCATTACGAGACTTACAGAAAAAAACTTGATACTATACAAAATATTAAACTCTTGCTGCCCGATATTAATATAGCAAATAATGCAAAAAATGAGGTTTGCCAGGAAGACGCAAATCAACTTGCCAGAAAAATATCATGTGACGTGCTCTATATTGACCCTCCCTACAATTCAAGACAATATGGAGACTCCTATCATTTGCTTGAAAATATAGTAACCTGGAGGAAACCTAAGGTTGAGGGCGTAGCCAAAAAGATGGTTGACCGCGAACATTTAAAAAGCAGATATTGCTTGAAGGGAGCGGTAAATGCTTTTGAAGATTTAATACAAAACGCCAAAGCAAAACACATTTTAGTTTCATATAACAATACTGGAGAAAAAATGAATGAGCGATCAAACGCCAAAATACCCGATAATAAGATAATTGAAATTCTAAAAAATCGGGGGGAGGTAGAAGTTTTTGAGCGTGATTATAAAGCGTTTACTACCGGCAAAAGCGAAGCTCCCAATCACACAGAAAGAGTTTTTTATTGCAAAATAACAAAATAAATTTATGAAATATTTTCAATGGACTATCGGATCAACTACAGTCCGCAATCCCGATAGGTTAAGAGACGGACTGCAAATTCTTAAAGATCATTTTGATAAGCAGGAATGGAATACGTCTCAACAAGAGAAGTTTTTTGATCTACTTGTAGAGCATAAAGTTTATGAGATGGATAGCGGTGACTATGTTGCAATGACTAGCGCCAGGAAACAAGAGCATGCTAGAAAATGGGTATCTGTTTTAAACCAACTTGGATTCTGTTTTGCTTATGAATCATCAGAAAAGCCAGTCGCAATAACCAAGGCAGGAGAATCGCTTTTGAATAATCCAGATATTGAGGACGAAGTTTTTCTTAGACAATTGCTTAAATATCAAAAACCATGCGCACTGCCTAAACAAAATGGAGCTGCATTTAAAAATGTTTCTGTGCTTCCCTTTATTGTTAGCTTAAAAACAGTTTATGAATTGCAAGGGTTATCAAAAGAAGAGATAAGCATATTTTTGAATACCACGATCAGAATGAAGGATGTGAATAAGATGATTCAACAGATAAAGGATTACAGAGTCAAACGAAGTAAAATTGAGGGACGGGTTAAAAGGAAAGAATTTTATGTAAAAACCCAGTTAGCAAAGTTGAATGACGTTTTTGATGAAGATATAAAGGAAAGAGTTGCTTTAATAAAAAATCTTGTAAGTGGCTACAAAAAAGATTCTGCATTTTTGACTTCGGAAGAAGGCAAAACTTTATTGATAAATATCACTAAGGGCGGTAAGGGCTCAAAAACGATAAAAGCGAAAAGAGCTCAATTGGCCATAGCCGAGTCAGTAAAATCTGGTAGTGGCATGGCTGGCGCCAAGAAGGTATTTCTTGATTATTATCTTTTGCTTAAGATCGCTACACTACGAGATTATGCCGATTTGACTGCTCGATATTTAAGAAAAAGTGGCCTATTTTCTGTGAGCAGAGATAAACTTATAACAGTTACAGAAAAAGAGGACTTAATAAAATCTTTGTTATCTCAAAAATGGAATCTGGTTGCAGATAAAGAATATCTTGATTATTTGTGGAGTGATTCTTTGCCAGCTCTGCCAAGCGATAAAGCTGATTACTTAGAGAGCCACTTAGAAGTTATCAAAAACAAAGAGAAAGAATTATTTAAAAAAGTTGGTTCAGGAGAGTCTTTAACGCTGGTGGGAGAAACGGTTGTCCCGGCAAAAGATATAATGGGATTAAAGCAGCAAACGAAGAGTGTTGAAACAAACCTTCTAAAGTTAAAAGAAATAGAATTTTATTATTCACAAAGAGAAGAAAAACAGATTGACGATATAATCAATTTTTACGATCTAATTCTCACAAAACAAATTTTGGGAGGTGAGGCTTATTATCCAGCGTACCTTGAATGGAATACATGGAGAGCCTTTTTAGCAATCGACACTTTGGCAAATAAACCATACGAGGCAAGAAACTTCAAACTTGATGAGGAGTTGCAGCCGATAAATCACGCACCAGGAAATAGAGCCGATATGGTTTTTGAATACGAAAATTTTATGCTAGTCACCGAGGTAACTTTAATTGTGCGGGCAAACCAGTGGAGCGCGGAAGCCGAGCCTGTTCCAAGACATGTGGCCAAAATACAATCTGAAAATAAAAATAAAGACGTATATGGCTTATTCGTCGCACCTCAAATAGACGTGAATACATCTTTAACTTTTTTTAATAACAGAAAGTATTCAATTAATAATGAGATAATAGACTTAACAATAATTCCTTTATCAATAGGCCAAATAAAACAACTTTTAATGGTTTTTAAAGAAAGAAGATTCTCTACTCAAGACATGAGAAGATTATTCGAGGCAATAAAGGCGGAAATGCCCGCTTCAAAAGATGCGATTGAATGGAGTGTAAAAATCCCTACAATTATAAGCGATTGGACGCAAAAATTATGAAAACCAATATAATTTACAAGGGAGATTGCCGCAAAGTTATTGATCAAAAGATTCCAAAAGGGAGTGTAGATTTAATTTTCGCCGATCCACCTTATAATTTATCCGGCAACGGTCTCAAATGGATTGGAAATAAAACTGGCGGTGACTGGTTTATGGTAAACGAAAAATGGGATACGATGACAGAAGCTGAATATCTTAAATTCACAAAGGACTGGTTAAATGCCTGTAAAAGAGTTTTAAAGCCCACCGGAAGCATTTATATCTCATGTACCTATCACAACATAGGAGAATTAATTGTTGCGTTAAAATCGCTCGAGTTTACGCCCCGAAACATAATCACTTGGCATAAGAATAACGCCATGCCCAGCATGACTCGCCGCGCCTTCACGCACTCGTGCGAATATATTTTGTTTTTTTCCAAAGGCAAAAAGTGGACGTTTAATTATTCAGATATTAAAAGAATGAATCCAGACAAAGCAAAGGATGGCTCTGAAAAGCAAATGAGAGACCTATGGATTATGCCGGTAGTCCAAGGCAAAGAAAGAATAAAAGAAAAGACAGGTCGCGCAGCTCATCCAACACAAAAGCCAGAAAATTTACTGGAAAGAATTATTTTGGCGAGCAGCAATAAAAATGATATTGTGCTCGATCCATTTCTTGGGAGCGGAACTACAGCGGTTGTAGCAAAACGCCTAGGAAGAAAATGGATCGGAATTGAAACAGAAAATAAATATATAAAGATTGCAGAAAAAAGGATATTGCAGGCTTGATTTTGTCAGCTTATTGTAAATTCTTTGTTAAAAAGTTTTCCACAGGTTTGCTGTTGACGGTCCGGTTTGCTACCTGGTATTATAAAGATGTATTTAGAAGTTTGCCTGACGGCGTTCCGATTTCTTGGAACTAAATGACACGGGGCTATGACTTCTGTTATTAACTCTTTTTGAGTTGATGATGGGAGTTGTAGTCCCGTTTTTTGTTTTTCGAATATTAATATTCCCTCCTGAGATCAAGGAGAGCCTCGTTTAAGAAAGCAATAAGTTTACTAAAGCAAGAAGAAGGCCGATTCCCAGCTGGGGTCGACCTTTTTATGTTGCCCCAAGAAGCCATACAACAATTCAAAGAACTATATAAAAAACGCTACGGCGTTGAGCTTTCAGATGAGGAGGCTTCTTTTCGCGCAAACAATCTTTTTAGCCTTTATAAAGTCACCTACATAGGTGAACCCTCTATAAGAAATTTTAACGAAAAAGTTGAGAACAGTTATGAACCCAAAACTAACTTCAATAAGTGAGATTCAGTTTTATCCAATAAAACCCAAGGACGGGCTCCTGGGGTTTGTTTCGTTTGTTTTGGATGAAAAGTTTTGGGTGGGATCGGTTGCAGTTTATACCAGGCAGAACGGCGGTTACAGGCTTGTTTATCCAACAAAGAAAATTGGGAGCCAAAATTTGCCTATTATTCACCCTATAAATTACGAAGCCGGCAATGCTGTAGAAGCTGCCGTAAATGAAAAAGTGTCAGAATTATTTAACGAAAATTATGAACCAGAAGCAACTGGGAGCGAATGAAAAACATTCAAATTGTTTTTTTGCTCCTCATAAAATTTTTGAAGATGAACAACTGCGCGATCAGCTAACCCATGCCGAAAGAGATTTTTTAATGGCGCTTTGCCATTTGCACAACCGCTGCGCCAAAAGAAACGGGTGGTTTTGGCATATTGATAACTCCTTTAAGGATAAACATGGCAGAAAATTAGGATTTGAGGCAATGGGATTTGGGAGTACAACCTGCAAAAGAGTGCGAAAAAGACTGACTGAATTGGGTTTAATTGAAACCAAGCCTTTCGCTGCCAACGTAGGCAAATGGCCCGCCACAGCGTATCGTATCAACCCAAAACTTTTACATGCTACCGTAGACCAAAATGGTCTACGGCCAGAGACCAATTTGGACTCGGGCCCAGGACCGCCATGGACCACATAATAATAAAGATTAAATAAGAAGAATAATTAAGAAAATAGTCTAAATAAGACAAGTAAAACTTGTTAAAAAAACTTATAAAATTAGTGGCACTAAATGGCACTGAAGTGACACCAGAAATTGGGCATATCATGTTGCACTAAGTTGCACTAAAACTGCACCAAAAATGGTTGGGTGAAGTGTGGGTAAAATGTAGGTAGTTTCGGGCCGCAAGAAGTGGGATGAAGTGCGGACGAAATGTGGACAGATTTAGGCTAATAGGGGTTGGATGAAACTTGGATAAAAGTTGGATGGTTTTCATGGCGGATAAAGGCGGATGAAAGGCGGACAGATTTTAGACCCCAATGTGACCAAATGTGACTGAAATGCGACCAAAAACAGCCCCTCTCAGCTTCATCAATACTTCAACAGCACTTCAACAGAATTTCAACTAGTTAAGCTGCGAATTAGGGTGTCCGTAAATGTCCGTAAAGTGTCCGTAAAAAAGTGATACCAAAATGTCGGTAAGTTGTCGGTGAAATGTCGGTAAAATATAGGCCATTCAGCATCGGTAAAACATCGGTAGAACATCGGTGATTTTAGAGGATTTTAAGAACAAAACAGCCCCTTTCTGCTTTTATCCACTGTTTCCTGTTTGACTTACTTGCATGCTGGGCTTATGTTTGCCTTGCCAGCAGGTTCTGCAGGCCTGTGGCGCAAGGTCAAAAAGTAATAAAATTAATCAAAAAATTTATGAAAAAGAAAATTTTAATCTTCATAGTGTTAGCAGTAGTCGGTCTAGGTATCGGCACAGCCATAGGCCTAAACCAAATAAAACAAACTAAATTAGCATCGGCCGATGATTCGGCAACAATTCAGCAAAAACCTATGATTAGAACAGTCGAAGAACAGCAAGTCGCAATAGACAAAATCAAATCAATTTTCGGAAAAGATTTAACCATAGGCTACAAGAGCTCGGAAACAAAATATTACTCATATGGAATTCCCGATCCCGCAACCATCACAGATTTCACGCAATTAAAAACAATAGAAACCTACGCAGACAACATGGGTTTCACAATTAAAGTAGACATAGCCAATAACGAAATTCTTAGCAAAACAAAAGATTGTACGCAAGACGGCCACGCAGTCACAAACGATGAAGCAAAAATGATAGCAGAGGGTTTGCTGGCGAAAATAACAGGAGATTCTGACAGTTATAAACTATTTGCAGAAAACAAAAACCAGAATATTTACAGTGCCGTATGGCAAAAAACTTACGATGGGCAATTCTATAACATAATCCCATCGCAAAAAGAACAAACGCTGGCCAGGCGAGAAGAAAGAACAATCGCAATTTGCCTTAAAAATGGAGAGCTGATGAGCTACGAATACAAGCCTGCATTAACTGAAACCGAGCTCGCAGAGATGGGAACAAAATGGCAGGAAACTCAAAACAAAGACATCGCAGCATTGAGAAAATTCCTTAACAGCCCGGACAGGCAATTCACCTTCGTAAACTACATAAGCAACGGATCTGATAGTTTATTCAGAGTCTACATGGATGAAAATGGCTACTGCTACGATATCGAAAAAAGCGGATATGTTAGGCCAGACACAGACTTGATCCGCTGCAAGACTCCGAAGTTATAAACTTATGGAACAGCAAACTCAAAAAATTAAATACTTTCTATATGCCAGAAAATCATCAGAGCAAGAAGACAGACAAGTGTTATCAATCGATTCGCAAAAAAGCGAGCTTGAATCATTGGCTAAAAAAGAAAAACTAAACGTTGCCGCAAGATTTGAAGAATCGTATTCTGCCAAAGACCCAGGCAGAAAGATTTTTAACGAAGTGGTCAGAAGCATTGAAAAAGGCGGGGCCAACGCCATTCTCGCATGGCATCCAAACAGACTCTCAAGAAATTCTGTAGACACTGGTTATTTGATTTATTTAATGGATCAAAATAAGCTTCTTGAAATAAGAACGCCAGGCCAAACATTTAAAAACACGCCAAACGATAAATTCCTGCTCAACCTGCTTTGCAGCCAGGCCAAACTTGAAAACGACAACAAGGGCGTGGACGTAAAAAGAGGACTTAGACGCAAAGTAGAAATGGGATGGCACCCGGGCTTGGCGCCAATGGGTTATAAAAACACACCGGACAAAGAAAAGGGATTTAAAACAATCCGCAAAGACCCGAAAATGTTTCCGATTATCAGAAAAATGTTTGATATGGTTTTGAGCGGGAGTTTTACTGTGCCAAGAGTCCACGAAATAGCGGTCAATCAATGGGGCTTAAAAAAGTTGGCGCGAAGCGGATTCTATCGCACACTTTATAACCCATTTTATTACGGCTGGTTTGAGTGGCCGCAGGGCAGTGGCAATTGGCACAAAGGCAAACACGAGCCAATGATTACGCGCGAGGAATATGACCGAGTCCAACAATTACTCCATCCTGGGCAGAAACCCAAGCCAGAGAAGCAAATTTTCGCTTATACGGGCATGATAAGGTGCGCTGAGTGCGGTTGCATGGTTACAGCAGAAAATAGAGTTAAACGCAACAAAAAGGGTGGCGAACACCATTACACCTATTACCACTGCACAAAACGCAGGGGCAAGTGTAGCCAGCACCACATTGAGGTAAAAGATTTAGAAGAACAAATAGCCAAAAAATTGGGAGCAATTGAAGTTCCGGCAGAATTTCACACTTGGGCAATGATGTGGCTGCGAGAAGAAAACACAAAAGAGTCAGACGACAGAAATACGGTTATAAATAACCTCCAGAAAAACTACGAAGTCTGCGTGCGAAAATTAGACACACTGATTGATATGCGAGCTGCGGGAGAAATAACAGATGATGAATTTAATAAAAAGAAAACAACGGTGGCTCAAGAAAAGGCAAGATTGCAGGAACTTTTAAATGATACTGACAACCGAGTAGACAACTGGCTGGAGGTCGCAAGTCGCGTAATCAGATTCTCTTCAGATGCAAAAGAAGCCTTTGAAAACAAGGGAATTTTCGCAAAGAAAATGATTTTGACCGCCTTAGGTTCGAACCTGCTCTTAAAAGACAAAATACTCGAGATTAACGTGCAAAATGCTCTATTACCCATGCAATTCGTCTCATCTGGGGTAAGTTCTGAAAATGACACGTTCGAACCGCCTAAAACAGGCCTAAATAAAGGGAAAGGCAGAGCTTTTGGCTCTGCAAATCCCACTTGGCTCCGAGCAATAGAAGACGTTAGAACCTGCTTTGCTATACAATAATATAAATAAAGGGGGCTACTAAATCAATTTGACTTAGCAGCCCCGCCTCAAAGAACGAGAATCACGTTTCTAAATCTTTGCTATCATCCTTGTTCCGAGGAAGAGAGCACGCCTCCAATATGCGTCTATAGAGTTTTGAATCGCGTTTTGGAGAAAGTTCGCATGCATTTTGAATTCTTTCTGCGATTCGCCTTGTAAGGCCAATGGCCATTGCCGCTTCTCGCCATTGCTCTGGCTTGAATTTTTTCCCCAAAAGGAAACGGGCAGCCTCACAGATTGGACCACTTTCGCAATGAGGATCATCAGGGTCAGCGCTACGTATAAATGCAGAACCGCCACCCCAATGTCCGACTCGAGCAAAAGCCCTTGAAAACGCATCTTCCGCACACCCACTTCTTTGAGGCGCATTTAATCGCCTCTTGACCACAATTGCCACAAGAACAGACAAAAACTCTTCCAACGACAAACAAGGCGGGATAATAGCTTTCGTTTCAGCCATGCAGTCTCCTTTCTTTTTATTTAGGTTTTTAGAACTAAAAACAGAATAGCATATTTAAACTATCGTGTCAATTCGCAAGCAGGACACTCCCTCAAACTGCCGAGACTAAGCCCATGCGAACACAGTTATAGAAAAAAATCAAATGCTCCGCGAGCAGGACTCCCTTCGACAAGCTCAGGGTAAACCCTTCGCGGCTCAGGGCAAGATCGTCCTGCTCGAATAATTCGCAAGCTCAAAACAAGCTTTTATTTATAAGTTTTTCTTTTTTAACATGACTCCACCCTTTAAGTTGTTTCTCTCTTGCTGCAGCTTCCGATTTTGTATTGTATTGCTCGGAATATACCAATTCAATGTCAGAAAACTTTTTTGTGAAAAAAGATTCTTTATTTTTATGTTGCATTAATCTCGATTCTAAGTTATTCGTCATCCCAACATAAAAAGTTTTCTTATCGCAAAGAAGAATATATGTGTACCACATATAAAGCTTGCGTTGAGCTTGTCGAAATGCTCCGCGAGCAGGACTCGAACCTGCAACCCACGCCTTAACAGGGCGTCGCTCTACCATTGAGCTATCGCGGAATGTATAAATATTCTTCAATAAACCTTCTGCCTCGTAAACAAAAGAAAGTCATTTATTGAGCTACCCGCCTCGACTCACTATCGTTCGTCGATGCGAGGCAGGTCGCGGAATGTATTTATAATATATAATGTTTTAGAGATAAAATCAAGAATCTGGATTCTCGCTTTCGCGGGAATGACATGCATGTTAGAATATAAATATGTTGGAAATTTTAGCGGGAATAGCGGGGTTTGCAATCGGGAGATTTGGAGATAAATATTTTGGGTATTTAGAGTGGATTGGGTTTTTGCCTGTCCCCCACCACTGGATTACAGGGCTTTTTTTTATTTTAATTTCTTTCTTGTTTTGGAAAAAATACAAAAGTTTCGCTCTTTGCCTTATAGCTTTCGGCATTGGGCTTTTTATAAGCGACGGGAATGATTTTCTACACTGGAGATTTTTTGGACCAGAACCTTCTCACATTTGGAAATTTTGGAGTATTAATTAATAACCTTTGAGTTTTTTTATTTTTTCGTGTTCCCTTATTTTTTCCAAAGCCTTGGCTTCGATTTGCCTGATTCTTTCCCTTGTAACGCCAAACTCCTGCCCCACTTCTTCAAGGGTGTGAGTAATGCCATCTTCCAATCCGAAACGCATTGCTAAAATTTTCTGCTCTCTCGGACTTAAGTCCATCAAAATTTCTTTTAATCTTTCTCTTAATAATCCTCTCGCGGCTTGGACTGAAGGCGCGGCGGTTTTTTCATCTTCTATAAATTCCGCCAAAACACTGTCTTCGTCATCATCGCCCACTGGAGTTTCAAGCGAAACAGTTTCCTGCGAGATTTTCATTATATTGTGCACCTTTGCAACTTCTATTCCCATTTCTGCGGCAATTTCTTCGGGCAAAGGCTCCCTGCCCAAATCCTGAAGCAATCTTCTTCTTACTTTTGTATATTTGGCAATTGTTTCAACCATATGCACTGGAATACGAATAGTTCGGGCTTGGTCTGCCAAAGCTCGCGTTACCGCCTGCCTTATCCACCAAGTGGCATAAGTTGAAAACTTGTAGCCTTTTCTCCAATCAAACTTTTCGACTGCCCTTCTTAAGCCAATATTTCCCTCTTGAATTAAATCCAACAAGGTTAAATTGGGCGACTTGCCTACATAACGTTTGGCAATTGAAACCACCAGCCTTAAATTAGCCCGCATCAGTTTATTCATTGCTTCTTTGTCGCCTGCTTCTATCTTTCTTGCCAACTCTTTTTCCTGCTCGGCAGTTAAAAACGAAACCTGCCCGATTTCTTTTAAATAAAGCTGGATTGGGTCTATTTTGGCTGTTTTCAGGGATTCTTTTGTTTTATCCTGCTTTGTTTCCAAAAATTCCCGCGCTTCTTTTATTTCTATTCCTTCTTTTTCAAAATTATCCAAAACCTCATCAAGCCCGTTGATATCTTTTTCAAAAAAAGGAAAAGCGTGCAAGATTTCGGAAGTCGTTACAAAACCTCTTTGCCTTCCCTTCGCCAGCAAATCTTTAACTTTTTCTTCATCAAAAACTTTAGGCTTTCTTGAAACCTTCTTCTTTTTACTTTTTGTTGGTTTTTTCTTTGCCATTTTTATTTTCATGATTCTTCAAGAAATTTTGTTTCTTGATTAAATTTTTGAATTAATTCTTGAATTTTGGAAGCATTATTTTCTTGCTCCGCTTGTTTTATTTCTCTTGAAATATCGCTCAATCTTTCCTTTCCATAAATTATTTTCAATTGGTTTAAACAATCTTTAAATTCTAGGTCAAAATCTCCTTCCGCTGGTTCAGACTCCGCCTTAAGAAAAAGGCGATTAATTTCCTGTGACAATTCTTCTGGCAAATTATCGGCAATTTCCCCTTTATTTTCAATTAAATAAGATATTGTTGCTATTTTTTTAAGGGAAAAATATTTTAAATCATCTCTATTTATAAACTGACAGACAATCGGACTTTTAATCATAAGCATTGCCAGCCTTTCCTGCAAAAGGTCTTTTCTTGTTTTTGCTTCGGGTAAATTTTTAACTTTTTTTTCTTCTTTAATGGGGGCTGCAATCCTATTCAGCTCAGCTAACACATACTCTTCTTTCACATTTATTTTTTCCGACAAATCTTTTATCCAAACTCCTTGCTCTATTTTATTTGGGATTTTCTTGATTATAGGCAATATAAATTTAGAAATTTCTTTTTTTCCTTCAGGTGTATTCGCATCAAATTTGGAAAGAACGGTTGAAAAATAGAAATCGTGGATAGATTTGGCTTCTTGAACCGATTTTACCCAAAGGGCGGAATCTCTTAAAACCAGGTCGGCTGGGTCTTTGTCGCCCGGCAAAACCACCACTTTTATATCAAATCCTTCCGCTTGAGCCAAGTCTACACCTCTTCCAGTAGCCGATTTTCCAGCCGAATCCATATCAAAGGAAGTATATAAATTGTTCGTATATCTTTTCAATATTTTAAGTTGAAAAGAAGTAAGCGCGGTTCCAGAAGTCGCAACCGTATTTGGCGTTCCGCCTTGATGCGCCATTATGCAGTCCATATATCCTTCGACTAAAATGCAGGCATCGCTTTTTCTTATTTCTAAACTTGCCTTATCCAAGCCAAACAAAATTCTGCTCTTATCATACAACAAAGTTGCCGGACTGTTAATATATTTGGCAGGCTCATCTTTTTTTAACGTTCTCCCCCCAAAACCGACTATCCTTGAACTTAAGTTTAAAATCGGAAACATTATTCTTCCCCGAAAACGATCAAAATATTTTCCGGATTTTTCCGATTTTAAAATTAAGCCGGTTTTTTCTATTTCGGGGATTTTAAAATTGTTTGAAGTTAAAAATTGCAAAAGCCCGCTCCAAATATCGGCAGAATACCCCAGTCGCCATTTTTTAATGCTTTCTTCAGAAACTCCCCTATTTAATAGGTATTGCTTTGCCGCCAAGCCTTGCTGGCTGGATTCCAATTGTTTTTCAAAGAACTTGCAAGCAAGCTCTATAATTTGGAACAATCTTTCTTTTTGATTGTTTTGGGCCAAATCTTCGGGGCTGAATTTTTTAAGCTCAATGCCTGCCTTTTGGGCTAGAATTTTTAAAGCTTCTCCAAATTCAACCCCTTCTATTTTCATTATAAACTTGAAAATATCCCCGCCTTCCCCGCAACTGCCAAAACAATGCCAAATTTGCCTTGCCGGGCTAATAAAAAAAGAGGGGCTTTTTTCGGAATGAAAAGGGCAAATAGCCCTGTAATTTGCTCCCGCCTTTTGCAGTTTTATATAACTGCCGATTACCTCAATAATATCAAGCTTGCTTTTTATTTCTTCTATTGGCGAGTTGAGCATGATAATTGATTTTATATTACCAATCATTATAATTCAATATATGAAAAGCAAATTAGTATTTCCAACTTTTCTATTTGTTGCAATTTTGGCTGTTGCTTTAATTGCTTTTGCTTACAAAAAACCAGGTGAAATAATTCTTTATTACAGCACGGAATGCCCGCATTGCAAAAATGTTGAAGATTTTATCCAGCAAAACCAAGTTCAAAACAAAATCAGTTTTACCCAGAAAGAAATAAGCGACCCCGCCAACTTAAAAGATTTGCAAAGCAAAGCCAAACAGTGCAATTTGCAATCCGACACAGTCGGCATACCTTTTCTTTGGTATAACGGAAAGTGCATTTTGGGCGACACAGATATAATAAATTTTTTCAAAAGCAAACTATGAAAAAAGCTTTGGCGCTGATTATTTTAAGCGGATTGTTTTTTGCTAAAAGCGCTTTAGCGGTTTGCCCGGTTTGCGCCGTAGCCGTTGCCGCCGGAATCGGATTTTCCCGCTGGCTGGGAGTGGATGATATGATTACTGGCCTTTGGGTAGGAGGCTTAATTGTTGCCCTTATCGCCTGGACGGAAGGCTGGCTGGATAAAAAGAATTATTTAAAATTTAAAGGCAGGATTTTTGTTGATATTTTATTTTATTACGCCTTGGTAGTTGTCCCGCTTATTTTTATTGGTCTGATAAAAAGCGCCGGGGATAAATTGGTTTTGGGAATAATTGCCGGAAGCATTGCTTTTTGGTTTGGAATGAGCTGGTACCCCTATCTCAAAGAAAGAAATGGCGGCAAACCCTATTTCCCCTTTCAAAAAGTAGTTATGCCTATTTTGCCTATTTTAATTTTAAGCATTTTGTTTTATTATCTAACCAAATAAATTATGGATACTCCAATAAATAATTTAAATGAATTTATCCAAAAGGTAGATGAAATGAAAAAGAAAGATAAAATGGATTTGTCTTCTGACCAAGATTTAAGCCTGGCAATTATGAATTTGGTCAGCATAGAAGAACATTTCTTTTTTACTGGAGCCAAACTTGGAAAACCGGAATATTATGATTTGGTAAAAGATGTTCGGGAAATGCGTAAGGACCTTTTAAAAAAGATTGTTAAAGAACCTGAAGGTGAAATTTGGTGCATCTCAAAACATCTGCTTGCAGCTTCAATGCGCTTAATGGAAGTTGGAACCAAACAATCGGGAATGGGAAACAAAACCGAAGCTTATGATTTTTTCAATAAAGCCTATAGCCTTTATTCCCTTTTCTGGGGGCTTAACTTAAAACTTATAAATCCCGGCGATATTAGGCAGATAGATGACCAGGCTTTGAACAAACACGATGAAGAAAAGAAAGGCTTTGCCCAGAAACTCGGCGAATTAGTGAAGCGCGCCATCAACTGCTGCATCGAATAATTAGAGATGGATTTTTTGGTTTTTTTATTAAAACATATCTGTTACTCTTGAAATTGCGATTCGATTCATATCTCCATCTTCATAATTATCTATATGGGAAGATATGCACAAGAAGACAATAATCTCTCCCTTTACAGCAAACCACATTCGGGGCAATTGATTTGGACGCAATCCAGAATTTGGCACGACAAGCTCAATCTTCCAAAGTGCCCAAATATTATTTTGTGTAATGCGATGAAGCTTAGCAGGCGCAATTACTTGTTGCGGATTTATTGGATTAAATTGAATTTCGCACAATCTTTCAAACATAACAAAACCATCGCGAATAGCAGAAAATCGCCTTTCTAGAGTGGCGATTTCTTTTTGAATTTTATCGTGATACAGGAATTGAATCATAGATCACTGAAATCCGTACCGCGATAAAAAGATAATTCATATGGAATATTTTTTCGCAATTCAGTGCCAACATATGGCGCTTCCGAATGGGATAATTCTGCCAATTGTTCTCCATTTAAAGCCCCGTATTTCTTGACTATTCTATTTAACATTTTTATTTCATCATCGTCGAAAACCGACAAATCCGGCTCGACCAAACATTTATATATTTCAGTGGGAGCATAACCTTCTCCCCATTCTTGAATTGTTTTAATTTCAATTTTTCTATTTTTTACCAATTCTTCTGTTATTTTAACCATTTCAGAAGGCAGGGGACCTTTCGGATATGCCTTATAAATATCTCCGGTAATGGATTTTTGGAATTTTTCAAAAAAATCAAAATCGAGGTAATAAAGAAGCTTAGCAAGCTTTTTCTTCCCTCTTATTTCCCCTCCCAATCTCTGACATAAATACAAAATTGTATTTTCGTACTTTTTTATATTTGTAGCCATACTTAATTATATTATATCAAAAGTAAACAATGGCGGAAGGGGTGGGATTCGAACCCACGGTGAGTTTCCCCACATTCGCTCTCCAAGCGAACGCACTAGACCGCTATGCGACCCTTCCTTATTTATAAAACCTGGATTCCCGCCTTCGCGGGAATGACAGAAAAAGCAATAAAACTTTTCTTAAAAATCACCTTGGGAGAGATAAGATTATTTTAGAGATATTTGGATGCTGGGTCAAGAACTTTGAACCCAAAAGTTTTGCCACAGTTAAAAAATCCTCCAATTCATTTTTTAAATCTTCGGGCCCCGTGATAACTTCGGCGAACTGCTTAAGCAAGTTTTTAGAATAATCGTGCAAAATTTCATAATCGGCTTTCTTTTTTAAATAATCAGTTATCTTTTTAAATTCCAAGCGGTCAAGCCAAACCCCATGGCATAAATTGCAAACATCAACAATTATTCCCGAATCTTTATAATAAACTTCGTAAAGCGGCATTCGGCAAATTGGGCAAAGCCGCCTTTGGCCATGAGAAATTTTAAAATCAGCCGGATTTTTCCATAAATCAACATCCAGCCATCTTAAACTTTTATCTTTTTCATCTTTGGCTTGCCTTAATTCATCTTCATCAAACCATATGCCAAGGCATACCGGGCAATAGTCCACCTCTGTATTGTAAAGAATTTCTTGTTTTAATTTTTGATTTTTGCAAATCGGGCAATTTTTCATAATTTTAAACACTCATCTCTCTTAAAATTTTTATTCTTTTTTCTATGGGAGGATGAGTCATAAATAAATTTGCAAGCCAGCTTTCTTTTTCTTCTCCTTTAAAAGGCGAAGCGATATAAAGGTGGGCGGTTGAATTTTGAACTGAACTTAAGGGGTGCTCATCTTGGGAAATTTTTTCCAAAGCCCGGGCCAATCCTTCGGGATATCTGGTAAGCAAAGCCCCCTTTGCATCAGCTAAGAATTCCCTTTTCCTTGAAATCGCCAGCTTTATTAAAGTAGCCAAAATTGGAGCTAAAATAATTAATGCTAAAGAGATGACCAGCATTATTGCGCCGGCCTCATCTTTTTCGCTCCTTCTTTTCCCGCCCCAAAAATTTATTCTAAAAAAAAGATTTGTTATTACTAAAATAATTCCGGTTAAAACCACGACCGCTGTCTGCAGCAAAGTGTCCCTATCGCCCACATGAGAAAGCTCGTGGGCAATAACGCCTTCCAGCTCTTGCCTTTCTAATCTTTTCAAAAGCCCTTGCGTAATCGCAATTGCGGAATGTTCCGGGTCTCTTCCGGTGGCAAATGCGTTTGGCTGTTCCTCGTTTAAAATATATATTTTAGGGAGAGGCAATCCTGCCGTAATGCAAAGATTTTCAACAAGCCGGTAAAGTTCCGGATTATCTTCTTTTTTTACCGGAATCGCTCCAGCCATAGACAAAACTATTTTATCTGAATACCAATAGCTTAAAAAACTTGTTATTAAACTATAAATTACAGCGATTGCTAAAATAGCAAAGCTGTTGAAATAATAAGATATAGCCCACCCGACCAAAATAACCAAAATCGAAAATCCGGAAATATAAAGCCAGGTCTTGCGGATATTCGAATCTGCTTGAGTATATAAGGTCATTGGAAATTGACTTTGGGAGGCTCTTTTGCCGCCGGCTCTTCGAGCTCAAAAAAATCCATTACTTTAAACTTGAAAATGTCTGCCACTATGCTTGAAGGAAAACTTTCAATTTTAATATTCAGGTCTCTTGCATTGCCATTGTAAAATCTTCGCGCCGCCTGAATTTTGTCTTCGGTATCCCTCAATTCTCTCTGCAATTCCAAAAAGTTCGTTGAAGCTTTTAAATCAGGATAATTTTCGGCAACCGCAAAAAGGTTTTTTAAAGTGGCTGAAAGCTGATTCTCGGCTTCAGACTGGTCTTTTATGCCTTGAGCTCCCATTGCCTTGGAACGGGCTTCCGCGACTTTTTCAAAAATTTCTTTTTCATGCGCCGCATATCCCTTTACCGTTTCAATTAAGTTTGGAATTAAGTCGTATCTTCTTTTTAACTGAACATCTATGTCTGACCAAGCTTCTTGAGTTCGGTTTCTAAGAGCAACCAAACCGTTATAAATCCCTATCGCCCAAACAACAAACAAAACTATTAAAATTAAAACAATCCAAAAAATAGGCATATTTTTTATTTTAACTTTTTATATGCTTTTATTTTACAACACTTCAGATAAAATTAAAAGCTATTGGTTCCAATTGGGGCTTATTTCCCTCCATTTTGGCAATTGTAAAACAGGATTTAAAGTTTGAGTTGAAGAGCAAGAATTTCCAGACCCGTTTGTAGAGCTAAGAGAAACAGTAAATGGCCCGGGCGAAGTAAAAGTATGAGTGGGGTTTGTGCTTCTAGTGGCATCTCCATCTCCAAAGTTCCAAAGGTAGCTGCAAGAGCTGCAATTTGAAGTATTATTTGTAAAGTTAACAGCTTCGCTTACAGAAGGGCTGGAAGGGAGCCAAGTAAATTGCGGATTAGGATAGCGATTTTGAGTTGTGAAATTTGAACCGTTCACCCATCCGGAATCCAATCCGCTTGTATTCCAAACATCAAGTCTCCAATAATAACTTGTTCCAAAAGAAAGCCCCAAAGGAGCGTTAGTATTTGAGGCGCTGTTTACCGAACCAGAATCAAATATGGGAGAAGCAAAAGAAGAATTCACGTCTACTTGCAACCTATAAGAAGCTTGCGTTTCTCCATTTGGATCGCTAAAGGCCCAATTCAAAAATACGGGCGGCGCTCCGGGGCTTGAACAATAATCTCCATTTGCCATATTTAAATTGCTTGCGCTTGGAGCTGATGCGCCGTTCAAATCGGTCATTACTTTATATTCCACTCCGCTGCCGTCGGTGGCATGGTTAAAACTCATCCAGCCGATAATCGCCTCATTATCGTTCGCTCCCCCGCCAAAACCCCATCCGTGGAATTCATTTCCCACTAAATGCACTTTTTCTGTGCCAGCTGTTCCCGGATTCAACTGAATCCAGTTATTTTCATACTTGCTTGCCGGTTCCGCTCCCGCCGAAGAACCATATAATTCAAATTTGCATTTAGAGTCGAATTCAGTCCATACGCCGGGAAAATTTTCCGCTTGGCAATCGTTAGACAATGGTGTTGGGTCAGCTTCGGGAGGATTGGGATCTGGCGTACAATAACCGCCTTCACGCAAACAGCTCGATACCCACATAATCTTATCCCAAAGGGTATGAGCATAAGAAGGAGCGCTTAGAACCAAAGCATATGTAGCTCCAGCCGACAGCGGAGAAGAGCAAGATAAGCCAATTTCCCGCCATTCTGCCGTTGTGCTTGGGTTCCCCAAGGGAAAAGTAGAGCCATCAACACTTCCCTGGCACCTAACAACTCCGGTCGGATGGTTGCTTGCGTCAATTGTTTCTATATAGGCGTTAACTGTATTATCATGCGAACCGATATTTGTTTGATAAACTTTTACCTTGACTTTATTCGGATAAAAATTTAAATTCGGGCCGATCGCGCCGACGGTAAAAATTTGAGCTTCTTTATAAACTCCGCCGATGCCAGTGGTACTGTCGTCATCTTTCTGAACGGTGCTATTATAATATTCCGAACGGCTCAATAAAGGTTTTGCCCAGCCGGAAACTTGCAGATAATTCGGGCTTGCCTGATTCAAATCAATTCTGGCTTCGCATGTCCCGACGGGACAGCCGGCTAAATCTTTCTTGTTAAAACTTATCCAGCCAATGTTATCAGACCACGCATAGCCCGTCATCAACCCGGGGTCGGTTGTTGTGTTTATCGTTATGCCGTAATTTGACGTGGCGCATTGATTCACACTGCTTCTATCATTGCAATTAAAACTTATCCACCCCACGTTATCAGACCACGCATAGCCCCAAACATTCGCCGCCAAAACTCCGCCTCCCGCCAGCAAGCCAAGCGCTGTTAAAATAATAAAGGAATATTTTTTCATTTGCTAAAATTTAACAAATACGAAACGAATATAAGACCAGTCAAAACAAGAAGAAGGAACGTCGGGGTCTATTAAATTTCCAAGTGGGTCGCAGGCCGCGCGACTATAAGTCACATATTTGAAGTTGGATGAATTAATGTCGTAAATTTGAAAGCCATAGTTTCCACTTCCTGGCGTAGAACCCACATAAATCATATGGCTTCCATTTCCATCCTTTGCCGCATAAACACTTATAATATCCGGAATCGCTCCTAAACCATTTGAATGAGGGTAACTCTGATTAGAGACAACACTAATCCAGCCGCTATCCCATTTTTGAGGCGAACTGCCACCTGGCCAAGAAGTTCGGCAATCGCTATTTATGCAAACTCCAGTTCCTTTTACATAACCATTCACATCCAGCTTTTGCGATGGGTTTGTCGTGCCAATCCCAACTGACCCTCCCAAGCTTGCAAAATAGCTTACGCCGGTGCTTTCAAATCCGCCCATTACCGTAAGAGCGCCGGATTTTGATTGCCCGCCGGAACCAATATTTAATGGAGGTGAAACATTGCTGTTCGGAGGAGTTGAAGAAGGCCCAGTCCACGCAAAGACACAAAGAGCAAAGAGAAAGCAAACTACCCCCACGCTGGCTAATATTGAAATTATATTCAAAATTTGTTTTTTCATATTATTTTTGATTTCTAAGTTTATTTAAGGCTTCTATTTGTTTGTTTAAATCTTGTTGAGAGTACGGCTTTGTATCACCTCTCAAATGATTCAAATCCTCAATTTGCTTTTGGACTAAACTTTGGGCTTCGGGTTTAATTTTCGGCAAATGGGATGAATAAAAATAAATGCAAAACATTAACCCTATAGAGAAAAGAACTGTTATAAAAATCGCTAAAATAAAATAAATATTTCTTCTGATTATAGTCATATTAAATTTATTTTACTCTTTAAATTTTTTATTCAAAGTAAAAGTTTTCCACAGCTACATATCCAAATTGCGCTGAGAAACCGTGGTTTGAAGCTTTATTTCTGGCTTATCGGGTAAATTCTTTGCTTTTAAGTCCAGATAAATTGTTATTTTTGGCTGCAAACCATCTCCAGTCCCTATATCATCTCCGCTCGTATCAAGCCTAAAACTCATAACCTGAAAATTATCTGAAGTTAATGGAACCAATCCTGCCAACAGCCCTTTTGCCACAATCTGATTATATGTGGAACTGTTAGAGTCTGTGTCCCAATAAATTTGCCTGCATGCTCCATCATATGTTGTAAAAGTAACCTGATTGTTTGGCGAAACATTATAAACAAAACCGTTGGGGCAGGTTATCCCATTTTGCGAAAGCCCCGTTCCTGCCTGAGCCATTCTTAAAGCTCTTGCCATAAACTCCATTGCATAGTTCGCTTCATTGATAAGTTCGTTGTGGACCAAATTATATCGTTGATATTTTATAGACATAACCAAAACGGCTATTGCCGCCGAAAAAACAACAGAAAAAGCCGCCGCCGAAATCATAAGCTCCACAAAAGTAAACCCTTTTTCAAATTTATTTCCAATCATATAAATAGCTTTGAATAGTTGCGGTCTGCATGCCGGAAGCTTCCTGCCACATGACATTTACTGTTACCCTTAAAGCGTTTGCTCCCGCCGTAGTTAAAGTTATTTTTCTTTTAAACTTGCTTGCCGAACCTGTTGAATAATTTACAAAATTCAAATTTGAATATGAGCACGGCGAAGAGCAAGGAGAAAAAGAATACCCCGGCGGAGAAAATTGGAGCTGAAGCTGATAATCCCCATCGCTGCCTATTCCCGTTCTCCAAGTATTATTTTGCACCCAATTTGAATCGCGAATGCCCCTTACGGCTTCTATTCCCTCTTGCGCCAAATAACCAGCGGCTACCCGATTGGCAGAAGTAAAAGTGTAAACAAGCGCATTTTGAACAACCGTATAAGCAATCAAAACTCCCGCGCTTAAAACAAAAATGGCCCCCAAAACTTCAATAATGGTAAAACTTTTTAATCTATCCATATTAATCCGGTCCTGCTTACTTTTATATCTCTATATTTTGAAGCATCATCTATTAACGAAATCCTTATATTTACCACTGTAAGAGGAGAAGTTGCGGCCATTAAGTCGTTTCCATTTGAATCCGTTATGAAAACAAATGGGTCGGGAGGAACAAAAATAACATGAATTTTGGCATTCGACCCATTGTTTAAACTGTTTACCTTAACATTGTTTTCGAAAGAAACAACCTCAAGAGTTTTATTCGACGAATCGAATTTTCTGGTTGCATCAATATCCGCAAAAATTGTGCAGTTCGTATCGCCTTGATTAAAATACATGCCATAACCGCCTTTTGGAAATCCTGTTCCCTTAAAATCCTGGCCAGAAAGGGCCATCTCTTCCGTTCGGCGGAGGTCCTGAACAAGCTTGGCAGTTGCCCTTTCAAGAGTTAAAGTTTTTCTTAAAGAACTGTAAAAAGGAATTGAAATGGCGCTTAAAACGGCAATTATTGCAATAATCACCATCAGCTCAACAAAAGTGAATCCCAAACGCCATTTCGCCATTTCGCCATTTCGCGATACTCGAAAAAAGCTTCGCGACATTGCGAAATTTCGAAATTTCGAAATTATATTTTCAATAAATTTATATACCATTGTATTATTTGCTGGCCCCAAAATAAAGCAATGAATGTTCCCGCCACCAAAAAGGGCCCAAAGGGCACTTCGCTTTTTAGCTTTTTCTTTTTTGCCGCAATCAGCCCTATTCCGGCAATGGCGCCAATCATAAAAGAAAAAAACAAGGCGGTTAAAATATTGGGAAATCCCAAAAGCAAGCCCATTAAAAAAGCCAGCTTAACATCTCCAAAGCCCATCCATTTCCCTCTTGAAATCAAATATATTGCTAAAAAAAAGAGCATTGCCCCAAAAGCAGCTTCCAAATAGGTTGCATCTTTAATTCTAAACATTAAAACCAATAAAATTCCTAGAAAAGTAATTCTGTCGGGAATAATAAAATGCTTTAAATCATAAATAAAAGCAATTATAAGCAAAGAGGCAATAATCCAATAAAAAACAGCTGCAGGCAAACCAAAAAAATAAAATATCCAGACAAAAACAGCCGCAGTCAAAAATTCGACTGCGGGGTATTGCCATGAAATAGGTTTTTTGCAGTAGCGGCACTTCCCCTCTAAAGTTAAAAAGCTCAATATGGGAATTAAATCATACCAAGCCAGCGTATGTTTGCATTTGGGGCAGATGGACCGCCCTTTCAAAAAACTTTTTTTAACTTCTATTCTGTAAATTACACAATTTAAAAAACTGCCGATTATCAACCCCAGCAAAAATATAAATATATCCAAAAGTGTCGATTCCATTCTATTAGGGGCAAACAATTGTTCCCGCAGTCAAAACATCGCCGCACGAAGTTTGCGTTGCCGATAAATTGAACTTTTCAGAATGCCCTTCATAATCAACGCACCAGCACCCTCCTTTATTTAAACTTGAAGCCACAACATACCCCAAGGCCGTATCCCGGCAAACAATGGTTCCATTTCTTTGATTAACATAATCTCTTACCCTTTCAAAATCCTTGGCGGCAAGATTTGTAGTTGTGTTCAGGTTTCCCGAACCGTCGCAGATATCATCGTAAGTGTATGCTTGGTTGAACTGAAGCTCGGCAGCGTTTTTTATTTGAGTTAAAGATTCTATGATCGCGGAATCAAGGCCATTCTTTTTTGACTCTTCCGTGTTTACCAAAATAATTGCCGCCAAAATACCCACAATGGCAATCACTATCAATAATTCTATTAAAGTAAAAGCTGATTTTTTGGTCATTCTTAAATTATAACATAAAAGAATAAAGCCAGCTTGTGGAAAACAATCAGTCAAAAAACCGATACTTAAAAAGAACCCAAGTGGCTTTTAACCCATCTTCCCATTTTACTTTTTTTCCTTCTTTAACGCTTCTGGGAACATAAGAAACTGGAACTTCATAGATTTTTACTTTCTTTTTCGCAATTTTCGCTGTCACTTCCGGGCAAAAATCAAACCGGTCGCATTTCAAATTTAAACTTTTAGCCAAATTGCTTTTAATAAGCTTATAGCCGATTGCCTCGTCGGTTATATTTATGCCATACAATAAGTTAGCCAAAGAAGTTAAAAACAAGCCTCCCAAAAAAAATGGCAAGTTTATGCGCCCGCTTGCATTTTCTTTTGACAAAGTCCTTGAACCAAACACAACCTCAGCGTTTTCTTTTAAAACCGGCTCAAGCAAAATCGAAAAATCCTGCGGGTTTAGCTCCAAATCTGCATCTTGCACAAGAATATAATCTCCCTTGGCAAAAGAAATGGCAGTTCTTATAGCCGCCCCCTTTCCCCTATTTTCTTTATGCTCAAGCAAAATAAAATTAAAATTATTTTTTATTTTTTTTAAAATTTCCGGCGTGCCATCGCAAGACCCGTCATTCACCACAATAATTTCTTTTTCAACCGGCAAAGAAACGCTAGAAACGCGCCTTATCGCCTCTTCAATTGTTTTTTCCTCGTTAAAAGCTGGAATTATAACCGTCAAAAGCATATAATAAATTATCGCATTTTTAAGCCATTTCCACAATGAATTCAAAAAATAAAATTTGCTTGGTGGCAACAACAATTGGGAAGGGAGATTTTTTGGACTTTTATTTTGAAAAAATAAAAAAAGAGGAACTCTTAAACAATGTTTCGGTTATTGTAATCCCCGATTTAAAAACTCCGCCTGATTTGTTTAAAAAATGCAAATCATTAAAAGAAAAGGGGTTAAATATTTTTTGCCCTTCGGTTAAAGAACAAGAAGATTTTTTAAAAAAATTAGGCGAAATTTACAAAATAATTCCATATAATTCAGATGGAAGAAGAAATATCGGCTTTTTAAAAGCAGTTGAAATGGGTTGCGATATTTTGATTTCAATCGACGATGACAATCTTCCCTTAGGCAATGAAGATTTTTTTAAATTTCACGGCATCGCAGGCAAAACAAAAGAAATGCCAGTTGTTAAAACAAATTCCAAATGGTTTAACATTTGCGATTTGCTTAAAAAAGACCCGAACCAAAAAATTTATCCGAGAGGATATCCATATGGCAAAAGATGGAAAGCTGAAACCATTGAAAAAGAAAAAAAAGAAGTAAAAATAGCGCTTAATACCGGCTTATGGATTAATGACCCCGACATTGATGCAATAACCCGAATAAACAGAGACTTTAAAACTATTAAACTTACCGGAAAGCAGATAGCCTTGGGCATTGGCGAATGGTCGCCTATAAATACCCAGAACACTGCCCTTATAGCCGATTTAATACCGGCATATTATTTTGTTTTGATGGGAGAAAAGGTTGAAAACTTGACAATAGACAGGTATGGAGATATTTGGTCGGGATTTTTTATAAAAAAAGTGATTGATTCAATGGGCCATTATGTTTCGGTGGGAAAGCCCTTGGTTAATCATTTAAGAAACAAACATAATTTATTTAAAGATTTAAAGCAAGAGTTGGGATGCATAATTTATACAGATTTAATAGCTGAAATTCTGGAAAATTTAAAATTATCAGGAAAAAATCCTGCCGAACTGTACGAAGATTTATCTAATAAGCTCATGGAAAGCATCTCGAAAAAAGATGTTTCGGATGATTTTAAAAAATATATAAAGAAGCTGAACTTATGCCAGAAAATATGGCTCAAGGCAATTCAAAAAATAAGATAGGCTTTATTTTCAGCACAAAAGACAGAGTGGATTTTTCTTTAAAATGCCTACCCACAATTGATTCTGAAAAAGGATTCGATTTGATTTGGGTAGATGGAAGCGCCACAAAAGAAGGGCAAGAACTGCCCGATAAATATAAATTTAAAAATATAAACTTAGCTGGCGTTTTTAAAAATATAGGCGGAGGGCCTGATGCCGCAATTCAATTTGGCTTGAAAAAGCTTTTGGATATGGGGTATGACTATTGCGGATTGGTTGAAAACGATATCCTTTTTAAGCCCGGCTGGTTTCTTGGGCTTATCAATATTTTAAAGCTGGCCCAAAAAGACGGCCTATCTGTCGGGGCGGCAACAGTAAGAACCTACGAAAGCCGGGTTTTAGAATATAAAGAAAATTACGCTTTAATGTGGAATATCGGCGCCGGAATGATTCTTTTCACCAGAGAGGCAGCCCGGCATATCTTATGCAATTATTCCAAATTAAAAAATGTAAATTATGATATTTGTTATTTTTTTGCGAAATCATTCGGAGTAAATCTCGCAAAAGGAATAGAGCCGTGCCAACTTCCAGTTGGATATTTAACATCTGCGGACTTTTCTTACGATATGCTTTTATATAAAAAAGGATTTGTTTCTATAGGAACAATTCCCTCTTGGGTGGAAGAAGAGCTGGGAGTAAATGTTAAAAAAAGAGGCTTTGCATATGTCAGCAAAGATAAATCCGGAACCGGCATCGCCAAACCCAAAGTATCCAAAATTTCCCTTTTCTTCCTTTTTTTAACAAAATCCTTTTGGGTTTCTTTTGCTTGGATATGGAAAACTAAAATAGGAAAATTTATAGAAAAAGAGGCAAAACTATATTTTCGCAGAAGAGGCGGATATTACAATCCAAGCTCCGATAATTATAATCAAAGTCCCTATTACTTTCCAAAAGCTGATACTTTCGCCCAGAAAAAAAACTGAAAATAAAAATAAAAATATATAAAATCCGCCGGTGGTTAAAGGAAAAGTGGCGGTTAAATCCTTTCTTGAGATTATCATTATAAATGTAAAAGTGGCAGCCAACCCCAAAATTCCGCCAAGATACATATAGGGTTCTTTGAATAAATTCAGAAAACTTTTTAAAAAATCAAGAAAGCTATTTAGCTTTAAGCCTCCGGCATTCAGAAGGCCCTTTTTTAAAGAAATCTGGCTTAAAACGGCAAAAGCGCACCAAAGGAAAATAAAAAATAAATTTGAAAGCATATTAAATTGAGAACAAGGCTTTCAGCAAGCCTTTTTCTTTTCTTATTTTATTAAAATCATTTATTGCTTCTTTAAATATTTTTGAAGGGTTCTTCGTGTGCCTGCAATATGCAAAGCAAAATCTCCATTCATATCCGTTTGCTTTGATTTTATTCTGAAGCTCCATATCTTCCAACCTTCCTTCTTGCTTTAACTCTGCTCCTGCTGCCGCCTTTTTTCTAATAAGAGTATTTGAAGTAAAACCTCTTTGGCTTTTAAGCCCTCTCAAAAAAAGAATATGCCTTAAAATGATTAGCAAAAAACTCTTGGGCAAAGCAAACCCATTCAATGCCCCTGTTTTGTTGCTAAGCCTAAATTTTTTTATCTTTTCCCACCATTTTTTATTTAAAATGATATCGTCATCTAAAAACAAAAACCATTCTGTTGTTGCTTTTCTTATCAAATCATTTCTCGCGTTTGCCAAACCTTTTAAATTGCTTACAAATATATTATTTATCGGGATAAATTCTTTTAAATAATAAAAGTCTTTCTCTTTTTTTGATAAAGACGGGATGCAGACATCTATTTTAAATTCTGATTGTATTTCCTTGTTCAACATCGTCGTCTTTTATATTTATCTTAATTGTTTTAAAATTAAAACCCTTCTTTAATTGGTATTCTTTTGCGTACGGCAGAACAAAGCTGTAGTTTCCGTTTTTATCAGCTTTTGTTTTCAGTTCATAAACAAATTCCCTGCCTTGGTTTGTTTTGATATTTGTTGAAATTGAAATTTCCTGGCCAGGTTTGGCTTTTCCAATCAAATCAGCCCCTTTTACATATTCAAAAACTTTTATCATTTTTATTTCGCCCTTAGGCTGTTCTTTGGAATCTAAAACTGTTGTTTTTGATTCATAAAGCAATCTGAAATGGCTTAAGGGCGCTATTTGAAATTGGATTTTTTTGCCGCTTACCTCCCTTTCGGTTGTTTCGCCCCGCCCGTCAAGAACATACAAGCGGG
>OBLY010000004.1_pt1 | contig 57655 bp, 63 predicted proteins | sample 1539041 | NCBI WGS metagenome assembly OBLY01 (sample SAMEA2690973, study PRJEB22502) | sediment metagenome | biome: Billabong; feature: Tropical; material: Sediment | place: Australia | collected 2013-05-14 | depth 1 m
GTGCCTACAGTAAAAGTATCTCCGGCATTTAGAATCCCGCCCTGGTTGACAGCTTCCCGGCTGATTTTTACTTTTTGAGAAAAATCATAATTATCCAAAACCACAGTCGCGGTCATTAATTTTGTAATGCTAGCAATGAGCATTTTCTTATCCGGATCTTTTGCATAAAGAACTTTCTCATTTCCGCTTTTATCTATTGCAACTGATATGGCAGAATCGGCATCAATACTAAAATCGGGAATGTTTGGATTTCGATACGGAGTTTGTTGATTCCTAGTAAGATTTTTTTCATTCTTTGGGATAATTTCGACAATGCCTGACTTTTCGAATTTTAATTTATAAACAAAAAATCCGCTAAATAATATGCCGCTGATTATTAAAAATATATAAATCTTTTTCACTTGAAAATAAATATTATTCAAAAACCACTGAGAGCAGTGGTTTTTGAAAATGCGGGATTCTATTCTGCCGCAGATGTTTCGTTCTCATTAGGATCATTTGCATCGTTTTCGTTTTCTTTTCCGGAATCTTTCTTGAGAGATATCGAGGTTGCTTTTACGCTTGTGCCATTCACTGTCCCTTGGACAAATATCTTGTCGCCGACTTTAATGCTTGGAAGATTCGTTATTGCGCTTGCGTCTACGGTATATGAAGCTCCTCCTTCATTAGCCTCTTCGGATATCACGATGGTGGTGCCATTAATGCTCGAAATAACGCCATCACCCCCAAGCAAACTTGAACCATGCTTGCAATTGCACGATCCCGTTGGAGATTGGGTGTTTGGAACTGCCTGGCTCTGCGCTTGCGCTTGAGGCTGGGAAGCAGGAGGATTTTGCTGCGCATAAGCCTGAAAGCCCATAACCGCAGCTCCTCCCACAAGTAATCCGAGAACAGTCATTAATGCAATTATTTTTTTGTCTTGCATTTCATCTTGAGTTTTAGTTATTATATTTTTCCAATCCGACCGCATTGGATAGCTCCATAATATATCCTCAAAATGAAGTCCTCGTGAAATCAGAACTGGCTATTTAAGCACAGCCAGCAATGTCTGAAGAGCAGTTTTCTCGCTCGCCGCATCAGGATGCACCGCCCTCAATTCGCGTAACACCGTATCAATTTTTCCATCTATTTCTGTCCACTTAGAAGAACTTCTGGGCTTTAACACCGCTTCCGAATTATCCCATTCGTATTCCAAATCCGCGATACGGGCAGTTGCGCCAGATTGATTTCCGGAATCCAATAAATCGAGCGTATCCTGGGTAATAGTTTCAAACGAAGAAAGATCTCCAAGGGGAGATGAGGCCTGCTGCAAGTCAGAACCATTTGAGTTTGTCGCGCTCGCTACAGAAGATTGCAATGCAGATTGGCGAAAGTGATAGCCGACTATGCTTATGATAACAAGCGAAGCAACGACAACAGCCGTTTGCAATATTCCACTTCGACTTGCACTTTCTTCGATTTCTTCTTTTTCAATAATGTCTTTTCTTGTGATTGAAAGATAAGTTACGATGGCCAGAATGCCCCCGACAAAAATAAAGCTGGTAATTGTTGCTCCGAGACCCAAGCCTCCGTACTTCGGAGGCTGAGAAAGAAAGTCTCCGATTGAAGCGCCAAGAGGCCTTGTTAAGATATATATCAGCCAGAATGATAGAACATGATTAAGTTTAAGCTTCCACCCGATTGCAAATATGGCAATCAATCCAGCAATAATAAAGCCTGTAACTGCATAGCCAAGTCCAAGCCCTTCTGCCATAAGATCCCCCGCGGCTGTGCCAAGAGCGAAAGTAAATAAAATCGTAAGCCAATAAAATGCTTCTCTTCGCCTTGTAAAAATTGAATGGATGGAAAGTGTTTTTTCAAAATGATACCAGATAAGAAAAGTTGCAGACAGAAGAATGCTAAAAACAATTGTGCTTATTTCAAGCGGCACTCCGATTCTGTCGGTAAGATTATCGGTTACAAGGGTGCCGAAAACACTGACGAGCATTACGGAAATCCAATATGAAATAGGAATATATTTTTTAGCTCTGAATTGAAAGAAAAGTGCAATTGCTAATAATATGCCGGTTACAATAGATGTTCCAGTAAGTCCAAGGTTCAAATTTACATTCAGATAATCTGCCGCTGTTTCTCCGACAGTCGTGCACATTACCTTAATAAACCAAAACCAAAGGGTAATTTGCGGAACCTTATTCAAAATTTTTTTACCAATTTCAAGAGAATTATTCATAATAGGCTATTTTATTTTCTCAAAATGAAGTCCTTATGAAGAAGTAGCTATTTTATCCTCGATCATCTTGAATTCGTGCCAAGTAAGAAATATAACGAAAGCGTCTGTTATGGTAAGTATAAGCAACATCAGCGAATTTGTATGAAGATAACGATATATTTGGTAAACGCCAAAGACAGAGAATATCGTAATTCCCGCCGGATAAGCCCAAAGTTTATTTTTTAACAATCCGGCGACAATAAAAATTTTAATTATCCCATGAGATAAAAGATACAAGATTCCGAATATTCTGGATTGTGCCGTAAGATGAACCGTATGGAGAATAAAATTCGCAATTGCGTCGTTTGGGTCCTCCACCAGTTCATATTGTGTCAAACTTGCCACAATATAATTTATAGTCTCCGGCTTCACCAAAATCAGCAATAAGCCGCCGATAATTTCCAAAATCCCATCGATTCCCTTCAGGATAATGCTTATGTCAAAAACCTTATGGATATATTTTTCTTCGGTCGTGTTATCCATTTTCTTTTTTTCGCTTATAAGTTGCCATTGCCATCACTAGTAAAACCACAATGGGCATTCCTAAAGCGACGGGCAAAACTTTTCCTGGATTTAAATTATGTTTCGGGTTTACCTGAAAATGGGTGGTTTTGCTCACCTGTGGAATTTCGCTTGCAGACGAATCGGCGACAACAATCAAGGAATATATCCCAGCTTTTACAAAATGAATTTTCCAGTCAAGTGGCATGGTTTGTCCTGGATCGATAGTTCCAATAAACAAACCCTTCTCAGCTGACCAATCTTCCAAATCAACCGGAAGCTTATTTTGATTGTCAACCAAAGAAAGGTAAGTTGTGACATCTGAAATTGGCTGCGTTCCGGTATTTGTAATTTGGCTTTGAACTGTAACAAAATCCCCGGCTGTGCCATTTAAAGTGTTTGGCGAAAGAATATCAATACTTAAGGGCAAACTTGTGTCCGCGCGCGCAAAAAATATCGGCAGAAACAAACATGCAAATATTAAAATGGCAAAATATTTTTTCATTTAATTGCTTTTGATTATTCCCTGCTTTTTAAAATATTTTATTGAAACCAACAATATCAGCAGGCCAACCGCGCAAAAACCCAGCAGAGGCAAAATAAAATTCAGATTCTGCAAAACAGATGTTTTGTAATCCACCAAAATGTTGTCTAAAGATGAAAAAATATTATCCACCGGATTTATCTTGCCAAACCATTGCGCCGCAGGATTACTTTTTAAAGTTGATGAAAAAAATGCCGGGACAGAAAAAGCTAGCAGAATTATCAGAGAAGTTGTGATTGTGTTTTTGGCAGACCTGTATAGAAGCGAAATTCCAAAAATGAGCATAATCAATCCGGTAATTCCCAATGTGCCCAACAAGGCTGTGTATCCTAAAAATGCCCAAACCAAATTGGTTCCGCTTGACGCAACAACAATGTAAGGAATTGCCACAACAAATACTGCCAACCAAAGAGTTAAAGAAGCCAAAAGTTTTCCGATTATAAAGTCTTTAAGCGACATCGGAGATAAAAACAAGCTCTCGGCCGTTTCTTTTTCGAATTCAGATGCGATAATTGATGAGGCATCAATCGCCACAATCAAAAGCGCCACGCCGATTATTATTTCGCTAAGCATCCAAAGCAATTCTGTCTGGTCAAGCAGGCTTAGCTCTTTATTTGTGAGTAGTAAATAGCTTGTAAAACTAAATAATAAAGATGCCACTACCAGCCATGCCGTGCTCTTCCACGTGTAAAGCTCTGCTTTTATCTCCTTAAGCCAAATCTGTTTAATCATAATTGGGTTTGGTTAAATTTAAAAATACTTCGGTCAAAGTCTGGCTTTTGGTATTTGATTTTAGTTCCGGAACCGTTCCTTCGGCGACCAACTTTCCTTCGTTGATTATCGCCACCCGGCTGCACAAATTTTCAACTTCGGACAGGAGGTGCGAAGAATAAAAAATTGTTGTTCCTGATTTATTCAGTTTTATCAGCAAGTTTTTAATATCCTCCTGGCCCTGCGGATCAAGTCCGAGAGTCGGTTCATCCAATATAAGCAATTTTGGATTATTAATAAGCGCCCGAGCCAGCCCCAAACGTTGCTTCATTCCTCTTGAATATGCGGATATTTTCTTGTTTTTATTTTTAAGCAGACCAACCTGATCCAGTAATTTTTGGATTCTCTCTCCGTCGTCTAAACCATAGAGTTTTCCAAAAAAAGACAAGCACTCCCAACCTGTCATCCATTCATAAAATCCCCTGCTTTCAGGCACTGCTCCGATTATTTTATTTATTTCTTTTCTATTTGCATGGTTTAATCCGGCAACTTCAACGCTACCCGCATCAGGATTGATAATTCCGGTTATCATTCTGATAGTTGTTGTTTTCCCGGCTCCATTCGGCCCCAGAAAACCGAAAAATTCTCCGATGTTTACCGACAAAGTTAAATCATCCACAGCCTTGAAAGCGCCGTATAATTTGCTTATGTTTTTTATTAAAATTATTTTTTCCATGCTAGATTTATCAGCAAACTTGAAATGCCGACGATAATCAAAAACCAGCTCGTGAAAAAATTAATTGTTGTCTGGGCATCGGGAACGTCGTAGAAAAAAGCCAGATACAATCCAAATCCTATTACTGCCAGCGAAACAAAAATGAAAATTTGCCTGATCATTTAATTTTCCCAGCTAAAGCTTTTTATTATCGAATCGAATGTCTCCTGTAAGCCAGAAAAATCGCTTTGCTTTGAGGTTAAAATTATTAATCCTGCATTGTCTTGCCCTGCAATGTATGTCCGAGTTGTTTCATAGATATCGTTTCCGTTTTTTGAAGTGTAAATCAGTTGATAGGCATCATTGCCGTTAACAGAAATCTTTTTGTAATCAATACGATTATATGTAGACAAAGATGTTTTTAATTTCGGCTCGTCTTGGCTTAAAATATACAGCTCCAAAGTTGAGTTGTCCGGAACATCCTGCAACCCTATCTCTCCATTTACGCCATTAGAGCTGGCTGCATATCCGCCGGGTTTTTCGCCCATAGAAACTTGCCAGTCTTTTGGCAATTGAACTTTATAATAATTTTCTTTAACGTCTTTATCGTGATAAACATTGAATTTTGAATCGTTGGATGCAGACGTATGCAAAGAAACAGGATTGAAATTTTGCGCAGTTCTAACGCCGGACAACGGACCGAATGAATACAAATACAAAACTGCCAAAGCGGCAAGCGTAAGAAAAATGATCGCAATAACCTTTTTATTCATAAATTTTATTGTTTGCGCCAAAAACAACAGATACTTCGGTTCCTTTGCCCAACTCGCTTTTTACATCTATTTTTGCGTTGTGTTTATCTATGATTTTTTTGGCTAAAGACAGGCCCAAGCCGATTCCACCTCCATATTGGCTCCTTGATTTATCAGCTTTGTAAAAAGGCTCAAAAATATGGGGCAAGTCCTCTTTGCCCAGGCCGATCCCATTGTCTTTAATTTTTAGCATGGCGCTTTTATTCGAATTTTCCAAAATTATTTCGACCAAGCCTCCATCGGGCGTATATTGAATAGCATTCTTAATAAGATTTAAAATCGCTATTTCAAGCGAGTCCGAATTTCCCTCAACGCAAACCGTTTCAGATTCTTTGAAATCAATTTTAATATTCTTCTGTTCGGCAATAACTGATAAGCGAGTTTTGATTTTATTTATCAACAAATTAAGGTTGATTTTCGATAATTTGCTTCCTTTATTGCTATCTTCCCGCGCCAAGTTAAGAAGCGATTCAACGTTTTCAGACAGCTTGTCTATTTCCTCCAGATTGCTTTCGGATACTTGCAATAATTGCTCCCTTGTCGAGTTCTTGTTTCTGATTGCCACCTCTGTGCTTGTTTTCATGACTGCAAGAGGAGTTCTTAATTCATGAGCGGCATCCGATGTGAATTGCTTCTGCAAATCCAAAGATTTTTTTATTGGTTTCAAGGTTTGCCCGGAAAGAAAATATCCCAATCCGGTAGCAATTATTAAAACAATGGAATCAATCACAAATATGTCATTTTGCACTTGGTCTTTTGCCCTGGATAAAACAAATTCGCGGGCGTATTCATTTCTGAATTGGTCTTCAGAATTATCGGAAATATTTGCCAAAAGAGAAGCATAAAGAACAATGCTAAAAACCACGACAACTAGCGCGATAATTAAAAAATAGAAAACGGCTAACTTTAGCCTGGCTCGGAAAAAAAGATTATTCTTTAATTCTGTAGCCCACCCCTTTAATTGTTTCCAATAACTTTTTATTGTATCCATTATCTACTTTTTTCCGTAAATTTTTAATATGCACATCCACCGTATTGCTGAAAGAATCACTGGCAAAATCCCAAGCATGGTCATAAAGCTGGTCTCTGGTAATAACTCTATTGCGATTTCTCATTAAATATTCCAAAACCATAAATTCTTTAAGAGTCAGGTAAATCCTTTTTCCTCCTCGAAAAACTTCTCTAGTGGAAGTATTTAATTTTAAATCATCGGTTTCAATTTCTTGAGGAAGCATTTCCTGGGGACGGCGCAACAGAACCCGGATCCGGGAAACAAGCTCTCTGAAAGCAAAGGGTTTAACGAGGTAGTCATCCGCTCCGGTATCGAGACCCAAAATCTTATCATCCAAAGTATCTTTGGCTGTGAGCATTAGTATCGGCAGATTGATATTTTTTTCCCTTAATTCGCGGCAGATGCTGATTCCATCTTTTTTCGGCAGCATTATATCCAAAATCACCAAGTCATAATTTTCAGAATTTAAAAGCAGGCGGTTTTCTCCAGATTCTCCATCCAATAAATAATCAGCTGCAAACCCTTCTTGCTCCAACCCTTCTTTCACCGATTTCGCCAATTTTTCATTGTCTTCCACAATTAAAATCTTCATAATAATTTTACAATTATGAAATACTAAAATGAAATCTTGATGAAGATTAACATTAGTTTAGGAATAAAACAAGCGGACCCAGGTCAGTCACTTGAATTGTCACTAGCGTGTGCCCCCATTAGGAATCGGACCTAAATTTTCAGCTTAGAAGGCTGACGCTCTATCCATTGAGCTATGGGGGCGTAAGAAGATTTTATATCATTTTTTATTTCCCGTCAACATGAACGGGTCAGGATATTTTTTGGCATCTGACTGAGAAAATCTTTCGGAATTTTTTTGCCAATATCCCGCCAAAACATCATAAGCCTTCTGGTCAAAAGAGGTTTTTGCTTCTGAATAATTTATTTCAGCCTTTTCGATTGAATAATTTTCATAATAATATATGGATAGGCCCAAAGCTGCAGCAACTAAAAAAATAAAAATGGACATAAAAAACGCATGTTTTGCCGCAAGCCACAAGATTTTAAAAGCGAAATGTTTCCCCTTGTTTAAATTTAATTTCATATATTATTTGCTGAAAACAGTTATATTTAATACCGCGCTCGCGCTATTTTCCGCCGAAGAAGAAAGAAAATTCTGGACCTGAACAAGATAAATGCCATTTTCAATCCTGTCTAAAAACCTAAGCAATTGAGAAAAGCTTTTTCCATTTTTTAATTCGATTCTAAAATCCATTGTCTTCCAGCCATATTGGTTGCTTTCAACTTTTCCCGGAGAAATGACAATAGATAAGCCGCAAATGCCGGCTGAATTTTCCCAAAATTTTATTAAATCTATAGGGGCATCCGCATTTGCAAAAACGGCATTTACCTTATCCATTTGGTCGCTTAACATTGGCTTCATTGAATTGAATTCTCTTATTTGAAGACGGTCTTGATTGTAAAGCGAGAGTTCTTGGCTTTTTGAAATTATTTCTTTAGAATAACCTTTTATCTGGTTAAGAAGCGGAATTATTAAAAATAAAACCAGCAGGACAGCGATTGCTGAAAGGATTAATGAAATGAAAATTATTTTTTTAACCGATTTTAATCTTTTCATTTTTTCAAATTAAATGTAACCGAAAAATCAATATCCTTGGCTTTTACCCAGTCTGACGGGGGAAAAGAAATATTTTCAAAAGAGCTTTCTTTCTCCAAATTATCCTTGAAAGAAAGCAAATCTTCGCGGGCTGGAGCAAATCCCGACAAAGAAACCGAATTCAAATTAATTGAAATATTATTAAGATAAATATTTTGAGCCATAAGGCTTGAAATTTTTTCCAAAATATCTGAAAAGTAAACTTTATTTTTCTGGAATTCATTTTGGTTTCGGACTTCTCCATTCAAAAAATTTATGTCGCTCCTGAATTTGTTTATTTCTTCGGTTGCGGAATTCTTTTTTAAATCCGAAACCGCAGCCTCTTCTGCTATCGCCCTTGATTCAAAATATAATTTAACAGAAAAAAGAACCAAGATAAAACAAATTAAAAAGAAAAAAAATAAAAAACCGCAGATGACGGCGACCTTTGTTGTCTTTTTTGAAAAATTTTTTCCTTTTTCTTGATAAGGAAGCAGATTAATCATATTTTTTCCTGGCCCCCCTCAAGGCAAGCCCAATAGTTGAAGCAAAACCTATTGATTTTTGGAAATTCAACCCCGGAAGCTCATTCAAGTTTGGCGGAAGAACATTAATCCAAGGGTCTCCCAATTCGATATTCGGCCTGACTCCTTGAGATAAAGTTTTTAAAAAACTTTTGAAATCGACTCCGTTTCCGCATACAATTATTTTATTTATATCTTTCTTTTCGTGCTCTTTGTAATAATTCAAGTATTTTTTTATTTCAGAAAAAATATTTTCAGGCGAACCAATTGAAAATTCTGCCGAAGAAACAAGCTGAAGAGAATACCCGCAGAAGATTAAAAAATTCGCCGAGTTTTGCCTGAAATCAATAATTAAAAGAGGATTGGGGCTGAACTCATTTTTTATTAAAGAACGGCAAATTGCCTGGGATTCTATTTCGAACGTTTGCGGGTTTAAACCGGCCCGGCTTAAACAAAAAAAATAAGAATTGGCAACATCTTTTGGAACTGCCGCAACAAGCACATTCAAAACATCTGGCGATGAATCTTGGCTTTGAATTACCTGAAAATCAATGAAACATTTTTCCGCAGGCAAAGGAATATAATTTTCCGCTTCAAGCTTTATTGATTGGTAAAGCTCTTCCAAGCTCATTTTCGGCATTTTTATTATTTGAAGAAAAGCTTTGCTGTCGGGCAAAGAAGAAACGACATTTGAAAGATTGAGCTTTTCTCCTTGCAAATGGGAAGTTGCTTTTTTTATAGTTTTTGCCAGCTCTTCCTGATCTAAAATTTCTCCATTCTTAATAATTCCATTTTCAACAACCGTTTCTCCCCAAGAAGCCAATTTAAAAAAACGCCCGGATTTTTTAAGCCGCACAATTTTAATAGAAGAGTCGCAAATATTTAACCCAAAAGACTCCGGCTCCAATTCCAAAAACTTAAACATATCTTTTTAAATTATATCACAAAAGCTATTCAACTTCATCCCAGCTCAAAACCTTCCACGAACCGCCTTGTCCGTTTGAAAAAAGGGCGTTTTCCAAGCCGACTTCATATTTAATTTGGGCATTATTGTTAAGAACCAAGCCATAACCCGTAATTTCCCTCGCGTTTACATTGTTGCTTACTTTAATTAAGCTAGAATTTGTATAAAAAATCGCTCCTGTGCCCGCAAGAGTTGCTCCGTCAACATTGTTGCTTAAATCAATTCCATTCCCCGAAGGAGAATTTTTGTCTGAAGCCAGCAAAACATAACTTCCAGCGCTTCCCGAACCCCTCAAAACTGTGTTGTTGCTTATGGTTATTAACCCGTCGCTTAAAACCACCCCGCTTAGATATCCATAAGAAGGGTCTAATTTAATATTTACATTATTGCCGGTAGTAATGCTTCCGGTTACGTATATTGTTCCGGTAATTATAAGGGTGGCTCCATTTTCAAAATTTAAATTTCCTGAAATTTTTTTAGGGCCTAAAGTTTGTATTCCGCTTATATTTTGGCTTCCAATAGTTCCGCCGGCTTCGGCTTGAGCTTTCCATTCATTTATTTGATCTAAAGAAATAGGCAAAGGTTCGGGATCTATTTGATTAGGGCGTGTTATTATTTCTTCTCCCGCTTCGCAATTTTGCGAGCTGCCACCGGAAACGTATGTCAAAGTCCCCCCAATAGCTGAATTTTTGCATGTATGGACAGTCGCATCTTCCCCCACATTCAAACCGTCTATAAAATGGCCGCTTCCGGCAACTATAATGCTGTTGGCAATAGTTCCTCCGCCGGTTGCATTTCCATTTGAAAAAACATTTCCCAAAACAGAACTTCCGTTCCCCATCGATAATCCGCCGTCTCCAACTTGCGCTCCATAATGAAAAGACACATGGTCTGTCTCAATAGAATAAATAACTTTAACTTTTTTTATCCTTCCGGCGCTGTCGCCTTGGCTTTCAATTGTTCTTGACCCGCCGATAATTCCCGAAACGCTAATGTTCGCCACGCTTCCGCCGACATTCAAAGAATAACTCGAAGCCGGCAATCCAGGGGTTCTCTTGGCTTGAAGAAGAACATCTTCCGCTCCGCTTTCCGCCGAATAATAGGCTTGATAGGAATTAACGTTTGTTACCGCAGCTTTTCTTCCGCTCAAAGAAAGGACAATAACAGTCGCCGCTATTCCGGAAATCAAAATTGTCGCCACAACCACCGCAAAAATCAATATAAAAGCTGACGGCTTATTTTTTTTCATGGCTTTCTTGGAAATGCAACCGAAGTTAAGCTTATTGTTGAATTTTTTCGGCTTATAGATAAGTTGATTCGTACCGAAGGAATTCCTCCCGATGAAACTGTTTCAAAACTTAAAGCTGAAACTTCATCTTGTTCAGAATTTAAAATAATCGGATTAGAAAATTCCCGCTTGAAACAAATATTTGTTCCGCAAAGGTAAAAATCAATATAAGAATAAATTTCATTCGCTCCCAAATATCTTGAAGTTTTAAGCGATAGTTGGCTGGCAGAAGTTGTAGCGATATAAATTTTGTCCGCATTCCGCGTTTCCGAAATAATCATTCCCATTATTCTATTGGCGCTATTCAAAACCTCCCTGTCGTTCTTTGCTTTTGCGTCAGAATTAATCAGCCAAAAAATAAAAGCTATTGCCACTGAAACAATAATTAAAAAAAGCCCGAAATAAATCAGAAGTTCCACCATGCTTGTCCCGGATTTTAAAAAGTATTTTTTCATTATTTCCAGTTTGTAAAATAAGCTGTTAATTGGGTTTGTTTTCCTTCTCCCCAAAAAACAAAAACTGTTGCTTTCTTAGTTTCGGAATCGTTGTGAGCACCGTTATAAACAGCTTCTATTCTTCCGGTAGCTGGGTCCCGCGAGACATTTTCAAGAATAAGCTTCCGGGTAAATTCCCCGGCAACTTCTTCTCCCGCTAAAACATTCCAATTATAAGGAGCAGCAAAAGACTTTGCCAAATGCCAGGGATTTCCCGCCCCCGTCCCAAGAGCTCCGACTCCGGCCGCCCAGCTTGTTCCATCCCTGAAATTCCTGAAAGCTTCCATAGTTTCTTGCGCCAAATTATTGGCTTCGCTTGTTTTGTTGGACAAAGCAGAAAGCCTTAAAGACAAATAAGCCGCTCCCGTAAGCCCGCCGACGACTATTAAAATCATTGCCGCCGCAACAACCACTTCAATCATTAAAAAACCTTTATTTTTATTCTTGGGTAAAATTTTGGACATAAATAGATGAGAAAGCGGAGGAAGAACCGTCTGCCGGAAAACTTGCCAAGTTTCCGGAGGAATCACCGCTTATCGTAATGGCCAACGATTTGTTGTTATCTTGGCCATCCCTATGAATGCAAAACTCCATATTTGGATTGTTTAAGCCGTTTAAGGTCTGAAGGCTTAATTTTTGTACCGATCCTAAAACATTTATTTCCCCTTCCCACTCCAAATTATTTCCATTTAAAATATCGGCAACTGGAATATTTTGAACAACCGAACCGCCATTAAAATTAAACGTGATAATTTCAGATAAATCTATAATTCTAAAATAGCCAAAGTGAATATGGCGAGCGTCTTTTATTCTATCAGCATCTGAAGCTAAGGGAAGCGGGTTAAAGCCAACCTGCCCCAACCCGCCAATATATATCGAACGGTTTTTATTTGAATCGGAAGATAATTCCAAAGAAAAACTGCCCGAATTATTTGTGGCTCCGGTAAGCTTTTCAAAAACAATTTCGTTTCCTCCGCCTATATCTATATTCGAAATTAAAACAGATGGGATATCTTCCACTTCATCAAAGGCAGGGTCTCTTGTTGCAAAAGTACCGCCCTTAAAAAGAACGCACCGGCTCGAATTTAATGTTGCTGTAGAATCCAAGAAAATCCCATACTGGTCGTCCCCCTCGGAAGCAATTGTTTTTTCTCTGGCTGATTTTAATTTGTTCATAACCAAATCAGCTCCGTTGTTCAACTTATAATCCCTATCCAATAGTATAAAAACAGAGAAAGAAATGGCGCACAAAAAAAGCAGGATAGAAATTACCACCAATAATTCGACTAAAGCAAAAGACTTTTTCATTAAAGCGTTTGGACTAAACTGTAAATAGGCTGAAGCATTGAAATGGCAAAGAAAGCCACCGCCGCTCCAATTAAAATCATCAGAAGCGGCTCAACTACAGTTGATAAATTTTTTGTCGCATTATCAACTTCGTCTTCAAAAAACTCAGCCAACTTTTGCAGAATTTCGCCAGTCTCGCCGGTTTCGCCTCCCACCTCTATCATTTGAATAACCAAAGAAGGATATATATCTTCATGTTCGGCTAAGGCTTCTGAAAGCTTTTCCCCTTTTTTTACCTTCTCGCCCGATTCGGCAATCGCTCTTTTATAATAAATATTCGACAATGAAGAAGAGGTAATTTCCATCGCCCTCACAATCGGAATCCCTGCGGAAATCAAAGAAGATAAAGTCCTGACAGTATAGGCTGCATTTGTTTTTTTTGTTATTCCTCCTATAAGCGGAGTTTTTAAAGAAAGAGCGCTTAAAAAAACTTTTCCAGATGAAGTCCTTAAAAAATAAATCATTAAAATAACCAATCCTATAATAATTATTGGCACAAAATACCAATAAATTGCCAGAAAATTTCCAATTGACATTATTACTCTTGTTGTAAGGGGAAGCTGGACATTCATTTCCTTGAATGTATCCGCCAGTTTTGGAATTACAAAAATAAACATGGCTATTCCGATCAGAAACATTGCCGACAAAATAATGCCGGGATAAATCATGGCATTTTTAACCCGCGACCTTAATTGGTGGTCTTTTTCCATTTGCTGAGCCAAAACAGTCAAAACATTTTCCAAAGTTCCAGTTTCTTCGCCTATTCTTATCATGCTCACGAATAAATCGGAAAAAACAGTTGGATATTTTTCCAAGCAAGATGAAAAAGCGTCTCCCTTCAACACCATTTCTTTAATTTCCAAAAGCGTTTTTTTGAACTTTCTATTTTTTATTTGTTCAGATAAAATTCCAATAGCTTTGGGCAAAGAAACCCCCGCCGAAACCATAACCCGAAGATTCCGGCAAAACATCAATTTTGCAACCAAAGGCACCCCTAAAGAAGGCAAAGCGAAGCTTTGCTTTTTCTTGCTTTCCGAATTTGACCTTACTAAAAAATACCCTTCTTTTCTAAGAATTTCCGCTAATTCCTGCTCGTTTTCGGCTTCAAGCTCGCCAACTTTTTGTTCGCCGCTTAAATTTCTTGCTTCGTAAAAATATTTAGCCATCTCAAAAACGGATAAGATAAATAAATTATATCAATAGGAAGCCAAAAGAAAAAGGGGGGTTTTTGCACCCCCCTTTCTGCCACCGGATTTTTAGAGAGACTTAACTTCATCCGGGCTTAAAGCTCGGTTAAAAATCCGAACGCTATCTATCTGCCCGGCGAAGTATCCTGCCCTTTGAGCTCTTGGGACTGAATAATAAACCCACCCCTGAAAACCCATAGCGCTTAGATAAGACCCTTTGGGAAGATTGACTGCCTTGGCTTTTCTTCCAACTTCAACCCCGTCAACGTAAAGGATTTCACTTGTTCCATCCGAAACCAAAGCGGCTGAATGCCAGAGATTATCATTATAGGAATTTACGCTTGTTATATCCGCCGTCCCTCCATAAGAGCAGCCATAATTGTCTTGGTTTGACATGCATGCTTCCAATTTGGAATTGCGCAAATTTAAATAATAAACATAACTGCTCCCATTGTCATATTGCATTATAATCGAACCGTTGGAATCAGATGTCTTGAACCAGGCTGAAATTGTCGCTTTTGTCGTTCCGGCAAGCAGGTTCATTGGCAAAGAAACATAATCGTCGGCTCCGTCCAAACTTAAAGCCTGGTTTTGAATTCCCGCAACAAAGATGGGGTTTCCAACCAGCGTCCCTTCATTTAAATTCTTTTCGTCATTTACATTTCCATTTAATTTCCAATAGGAAATATAATCCTGAGGCGTGGGAACCAGCCCAAATTCATAAGCTCCCAAATCCGGAGCCCCTCCTTGCGGAATCCTATTTCCGTCCATATCTTCTGTTAAACCCAGATTCAAACCGGCATTGATTGCCGGGCTTCCCGCCTTTAAATGGTAATTAAATCCCGCATAGTCAACATACATCTTAGCCGGATCTATGGATGAAGTTCCCAGGCTCAATCTGGTATTTATATTGTTCTGCATCACAAGCCCCGGGGCATCTCCCCACAAATATCTTCCTCGGGTAATCCAATCTCCCACATTATTTTCAATAACCGTACCCGTCATATTTTTATCTGCAAAACCAGAATTGTAGGTCAACCAAGTATTGCCCAAAGTATTGTTGTAAACTTTGTTTCCGGTTGAAGGCGTGTTCAAATGGATTCCTAAAGGATTTGTTTTTTCACCATTCCAAATAACATTATTATGGATGAAAAAGTTACTGCTTCCGGAATCTAAATAAATCCCCATTTCTTTAAAATCATGGATTTTATTGTAGGCGATTTCAGTGCCAAGCCCATTCGTATTGTTGCAATATGTCGTTCCAAGGTCCCAAAATTCGTCTCTGAATTTATTATACGACATATCATTCTCGAGAATCTTCATATTTTCAGCTTTCGAATGCACAAGTAAATTCCTGGCTGAATTATACAATTTGTTATTTAAAATTTGGTTGTTTTCGGTCTTCTGGTTTCCCGTTTGAATAGCTGCGCACTCGCTTCCGGCATAGTCCACATTGGAAATTTCACAATTTTCAACTATATTATTGCTTCCAATCAAAGACACACCGTTTCCCGCGCTATAATCTATTCTGCTGTTTTCAATCGTATTGTTCGAACCGTCCAAAACCACGCCCGTATTTTTAATTCCCGCCTCCCCCGCTGCCATGGTGCCGTTGAGCAAGGTATAGTGGGAAACATATTTGAGATTAAGAGTATCGAGAGTTAAATTATGAGATTCTGGACTAGTCAAAATGCTTGAAGCAAAAATATTCAAATTTTTTAAGACAATGTTGGACTTTCCGCTCAAATCAAACGCCATGTCTCTTTTTTTAGCCTCAACCGTATAGTTGGCAGGGCTGTCTCCATTCGGCGCCCAAAGGTAAAGGGTAGAAGTTACTTTATCATAATACCATTCCGTTGCGCTATCCAAGGCGTTGAGAGAGCCGGTGAGATAATAAAGTCCGTAACTATAAATATAGCCAGCCGGAGTTGTGGTAAGATTTACATTTAATTTCCCTAAAAAGGAAGACGAAACCGTTCCGGTTGCGGCATAGTAGCGCGGGTCCCAAGTGGCATGCATAAGCGCGCCATTCCAATACCCATCCGGTTGGGTAAGAGCAGAAGAATTAACCGTTGCCACCATTGAAGAAACAGAAGAGCCCGTGTCTATTTTATTGAAGTTAGGCTTCATAACATCTTCTGCGTTCGGCCATCTAGCTTCCATCATTGCCTTCCCATTCACAAAAATTTGGTCTTTCCCTGCGCCCAAACTCCATCCCATGCCGCTTGTTTTATAAATAGACCCGTTGCCTTGAAGCCAAGACCCTGTTAAAAGGTCTGCTCCGGATATGGTAGCTGTTTCTCCGGGATAAGATTTAAAAACAATAGGAAATCCAGAAGCTCCGGAAACCGGCGGCGTAACCGTTTCACGATAAACTCCTTTTCTTAAAATGCAGGAGCCCCCCGGCTGAACCATATCGGCGCAATGCTGGACTGTTTTAAAAGGCAAGGCAAGAGTTCCAGAGTTGGAATCATTTCCAGCGGGAGAAACGTAATAATTAGCATTCTGAACAGTCAATTTGTTGTTTGAAACGGCTAAAGCGCAATTTCCCGCAGTATCACAGGCTCTGCAATTCCAGTTAATTATCCCCGAAAGGCTTGATTTTGTGAAACCGACGCTGGCGGAGTTTCCAGATACTTTATTTACCGACCCGCTTGGCCCAAAAGCCGAGCCGTAATCCCAATATAATTCGACCGAAGCCAAAGAGGTATCGAGATTCGTATTTTGCGCCGAACAAAAAAAGGTTTGGGTAGCGCTGGCGTTCACAACGTTATTTTGCGGAGAAACTAAGGTTACGGCCGGGGCAGAATTTTTAATGTCCAGTGTAATTGTTTTTTCTCCGGTCTGATATTCGTTTGCGCTGGAATCAACCAGATAAATATTATATTTGTTCGAAGTGAGCTCTGGAGCGCTAAAAGAAATGTTCAAATTTTGCAAAGATGCATCATATAGAGATTTTATCTCGCTTGCAGCCAGGGAGCGGTTAAAAACGAATATTTCGTCGACGGCGCTATTTGAAGACCCGGCCACAAGGGCATTTTGAGATGAAAATTCTCCGAAGTTAGAACTGCTGTTTGAAGCTTTCAATTGCCCGTTAACATATAAAGACAAGGCATAATTTGGAGCATCGTAAACCATAGCTAAATGCACCCATTTGCCTGAAGGTGAAGCATCTGCGGAATAAATATATTTATAACTGCTGGAATTTCCCAACATAATCTCCCACCTTTGGGCGCCATGATACAATAAGTTAAACCACGTGCCTTCGCTCAAAACATTGCTTTGCAGATTATCATTTTTTTTCACCCAAATTGAAAGCGTAAAAGATTCTGACTTATGGAAATTAAAGGCAGGTTTATATCCCAAATTTACCGTTCCAAAAAAAGCTTTTCCAAATTTCCCATCGACATATGTTCCCGAAAAAGTCCCATTGTTGCCGTTAATTGATTCGTCGTTCGTTGTATTTTCCCCTCTCCACCAACCGCTTAAAGAATTATTCCAGTTTATAAATCCATACGAAGGGGATAAAGCGCCAAACCCCACATCAAAATTTATATTCGGGCTTTGAGTCCAAAGATTAGAGGTGGGAGAATTAACAGTTATGGGATCTTGGGCAAAACATTTCGAAAAAATAAAAAAAACCGCAAAAAAAGCGATAAGAGCAAGAAAACCAAATTTAATTTTTTTCATGGAATAAAATTTTACTTAATAAAAAAGAACTCTCGCAAGAGTTGCTTTAAGGATAATTGCTTGGATTTAAAGCTGTCATTCAATTATAACTCTAAGAACCTCCTCAATTGTAGTCAATCCCTGCGCCGCCTTAATAAATCCGTCCTCTATCATAGTTTGCATGCCTTCTTTAACCGCCTGCTCTTGTATTTTATCCGAATCTGCTCCTTTATTAATCAAATCCTTAATCGTTTCTGTTACTTTCAAAACTTCGAAAATTCCTATTCTTCCCTTAAAGCCTTCGGGGCAAGCTTTTGAAGGTTCGGGCTTATAAAATGAAACATCTTTCCAAGCATCTCCCCTTTTTATGATTTTTTCGTCTTTTAGCACATTTAAAATCCTTTCCAAATCGCAATATTTTGACAAATTGGAAATTTCAGATTCGCTTAAGGGCCCTGATTTTTTTCCTCCGCTAAGTTTCCTGACAAGCCTTTGGGCAACAACTACGCTTAAGGTCGAAGAAATAAGAAAAGGTTCCGCCTTCATATCAACAAGCCGGGGAATTGCTCCGGCAGCATTTGTGGTATGAAGGGTTGATAAAACTAAATGACCGGTCAAGGCAGCGTTAATCGCCAGAGCTGCGGTTTCGTTATCGCGGATTTCTCCAACCATAATTATGTCAGGGTCCTGCCTGACTAAAGACCTTAGCCCCGAAGCAAAAGTAAGTCCGATTTTGGAATTTATCTGAGTTTGGTTAACTCGGGCCATTCTGTATTCCACCGGGTCTTCAACCGTCGAGATATTCACTTCGGGAGTATTCAAAATTTCCAAAACAGAATATAGGGTTGTAGTTTTTCCAGACCCTGTAGGCCCCGTAACCAAAATCATGCCGACCGTTTTTTTGAGGCAAAGCTGGACTCTCTCCAAGGCTTCGCCCCTCAAGCCGATTTCCTCCAAAGATAAAGCTTTTGAATCCTCCGCCAAGAGCCGCATCACTATTTTTTCTCCGGCAAAAATAGGAAGAATAGAAACCCTTACCGAATATTTATAATCCCCATCTTCTATTTTAAACCTTCCGTCTTGAGGCAGACGATGCTCATCCAATTTTAAATTAGAAAGAACTTTTATTCTGGCAACAATGCCGGATGCCACTACAATGGGCAAAATCATCGCGTCGTGGAGAATGCCGTCAATGCGGTAGCGCACCACAACTTCTTTTTCGGTCGGCTCAATATGAATATCCGAAGCCCTTTGCAAGATGGCATGTTTTAAAAGAGTGTCAACTATTCTTATAATCGGCAATTCTTCGGCAATCTTTCTTAAATCAGAGTTTTTTTCTTCATCCCCTCCAGGAACGGATTTAACCAGCTTTAAGCCTCCGGCTTCTTTTTTTATTATATCCCCAAATTCGGCTTCAAGAGTTTTTTGGTATTGCCTCAAAGCTGATTTTAAGCTTTCGGAGCTTGTAAGCCGTGGAAGGATCTTATAGCCAGCCTTCTTCTTTATAAACTCAATCGTCCTCAAATCTTCAGGGTCAAGCATCGCCACTTCCAAAGAATCTCCCTGCTGGTTGAAAGCGATAATATTATAAGTTTTGGCAATGGGCTCCGGAATTATTTTTAATGTTCCCGGCGGAATTTTCATTTTATCCAAATTAACAAAAGGAATGCCTAAAACATAAGCCTCCATTTTTGAAATTTCTTCGCCCGAAACAAGCCCTTGCGAAATAAGGATTTCTTTGAGGGGAATTCCTTGTTTTTTAGCTTCTTTTTCCGCCAAATCCAATTTCTTCGCGTCAATAAGCTTCGAATCAAGCAAAAACTTTTCAATTTTTAAATCTTTTTTCATGCTATTCGCCCAAAACTTTCTTTATTTTTTCTATAACTTCGCTTAATTTATATTGAGTTTTAACCAAATAAGTTGTTGCTCCGGCAGCCAGAGCCTTTTCAATATCTTTCATTCCTTCCAGATTAGTCAAAACGATGACGGGAATTTGGCTTGTTTTAGGGTCGCTTTTTAAATCTTCCAACGTTTCATACCCGTCTTTATTTGGCATTATCAAATCCAAGAGAATTAAATCTGGAGCTTCGGTTTTTGCCAAACGCAATCCCGAATCTCCTTCCATAGCTTGAACCACCGCATAACCAGACTGCCTTAACGCTTCGCCCAATGCTTGCTGCAAGGCGGCTTCATCTTCAACAAAAAGTATTTTTTTCATATTTTTTCCTAAATTTTTATTGGTAAAGTAAAATAAAAAGTGGCTCCCTTGTTTTCTTTTGAATCGAACCAAATTCTCCCTCCGAATTGTTCTATTATAGAATGGCAAACATACAATCCCAAGCCGCTGCCCTTGGTTCTTTTCCTTGAGGCGTTTTCGGCGCGGAAAAATTTCTGGAAAATAAACTTCTTGTCTTTTTCCGGAATTCCCACTCCCGAATCTTTTATTGAAAAAATAAGATTCTTTTCCTTTTTTTCAATCTGAACCGCCACCTCTCCATTTCCGGAAGTATAACGTATCGCATTATCAACCAAATTTTCAACTACCAATTTTATAAGCGAGGGGTCGACTATCACCTTTGGCAGCCCTTTAGGATAAGAATAATCTAATTTTATATGCGAAGCCTCGGCAAAAACTTTAAAGCGCATAACCTGCTCTTTAACCAATTCTTCCAAAGAAAGTTCTTCGCGCCTTACCGGGAACTGCCCTTGCTCAATTTTTGAAACAATAAGCAAATCATCGATTAATTCAACCATTCTGGCTATATTGTCTTTTACATTGGTAAAATATTCTTCTTTTTTGTCTTCGGGAACTTCGAATTCATCCGAAGAAAGAATTTCAAAGCTCCATTTTATATTTGTCAGGGGCGACCTTAGCTGGTGCGAAACAATGTTTATGAATTCAGATTTCATTTTCGAAGCCTCGGCTAATTTTTCAAAGCTTCTGGTGATAGTAAAGGATAATATAAATAAAAAAACGGCCAGCGACAGAACAATCATTATGACTGTTTCCGGCTGGTCTATATATAAACTTCCCACCAGATAAGAAACTATCGAGGTAAAAATAATAAGAAACCCCATTACGAGAAATAAAAATTGAGGACACTGCCAAAGAGAAACTCCGTAGCGTTTGCATTGAGAGAAAACATTTAATTGCAAACCGATATTATTTTCCATGTTAATTAATATTACCACGAAACCTTAATTGACCTCAAGTTAATATTTTGGTAAGATTTTAAGAGGGATACGGGATGTGGTGTAACGGCTAGCATTAACGCTTTGGGAGCGTTCGGCCCGAGTTCGAATCTCGGCATCCCGAAAACGTAGGTTCGAATCCCCTGCCTGCCGGCAGGCAGGGAGTACCCCGACAGCAAAAGGCGGGTGTCGTATATCGGCATTACCTCAGCTTTCCAAGCTGATGAGAGGGGTTCGACTCCCCTCACCCGCTCATGAAACAAAAAATAAAGAAGTATTTTCTTCCTGGAATAGGGATGGCAATTGCTCTTTATTGTTCTTGGACGTTTGCTTTCGGAGCCGCTTCCGGCTTTTATCTGGCAGAGTTGTTTATGAAAAAATATGTCGGAACTGGAAGAATAAAACTCCTGAAATTCGATTATAAAAATTGGGAAATCCACATTCATCACTGGATTTGGCCCGGCCTAATAATAATTATTGCCGGCCTGGTAAGCACAGTGGCGGCAATTCCGCTTTTCATTTTGGGCTTTTTCAACGGGCTTATTTTCCACGATATATATACCGATAAAAAGTGGCGCGACAACGAAAAATCCTGGTACCAAGTCGTCTACCGCAAATAAAAACAACGAGGTCCGACCTCGTTGTTTTCTTATTTAGATTATTTTCGATTATTTCGTAGATGCAGAATTCCCGCTTTCGCCCGCCTAGCCGGCGAAACTGGCGGGAATGACAGGGATTTTTAGGAATAAAGATTGCTGTGGGTATCTATAATTACAAAAACGCACTCTTCGGGACTTATAGATTTATATATGGCTCTCAAATCTCCGGTTATATTAATGCTCCGATAGCCCAAATATTTCCCCTTTAGGGCATGATTTCTTAAAATGGGCTCAAACGGGTCTTTCAAAAACAAAACAAGACGTTCTTGAGTCTTGTTTTGCTGATTTTCAGGAAGCTTTTTATAGCATTTATCAAAGTTCTTATGAAACGCTATTTTCATAAAGAAAAAAAATGCTTTTTTATTCCATCTTCAGAAGAAATTGCTCGGGAAATATTTTTTTTATTTTTCAAATCTTCTTCCACCCCCTCAAGAAACTTTTCCAATTCTGGAGACATGGTGGAGCCGATTCTAAAATAAACTTCTTTGTTTCTGATAAACTGCCTCAAGTAAGCGTTTATTACTGCGCTTAAAGATAATCCCAATTCATCAGCGATTTTTTGAGCCTTTCTTTTTATCTCTTTATCCGCTTTTATATTGATAATCGTCTTCATATACATTGTATACATTAAGTATACACAATCAAATCCCGATGTCAATAGACGGATTAGCGGGCGTACTCGACAATGCGGCTTTCCCTAATAACCGTAACTTTTATTTCGCCAGGATAGCGCAATTCTTCCTGAATTCGGTTGGCAATTTCCCTTGCCATTTTTTTAGCCGTAAAATCATCTATTTCTTCTGGTTTTACAAAAACTCTTATCTCCCTTCCAGCCTGGATTGCATAAGCCTTTTCCACTCCGCCAAAAGTCGTGGCAATTCCCTCAAGCTCTTCTAACCTCTTCAGATAATTTTCCAAAGTATCTTTTCTTGCGCCAGGGCGAGCTCCCGAAATTTGGTCGGCAACTTGCACAATCACAGCCTCAACGCTTTCGGCCGGATATTCTTCGTGGTGCGATTTCATTGCGTTAACAACTTCTTTTTCTACCCCGAACTTATCCAAAATTTTCATTCCTATATCCGTATGCGACCCTTGAATTTGATGGTCCACCGCCTTGCCTATATCATGCAAAAGTCCGGCTTTTCTAGCCACTTTGGCATTTGCTCCTAATTCTGAAGCTAAAGCTCCGGCCAAATGGGACACCTCTATCGAATGAAGCAAGACGTTCTGGCCATAGCTTGTTCTAAACCTTAATCTTCCCAGAAGCTGGACTATCTTTGGGTCCAAACCTAAAATTCCAGTATCATAAACCGCTCTTTCGCCGGCTTCTTTAATTTGAGTAACAATTTCCGCTTCTACTTTATGCACTATTTCTTCTATTCTCGCCGGCTGAATCCTTCCATCGGCGATAAGCTTTTCCAATGCCACCTTTGCAATTTGCCTTCTGGTCGGGTCAAAGCCGGAAATCACCACCACTTCCGGCGTTTCATCAACAATAATTTCGCAGCCGGTAAGTTTTTCCAGCACTTTTATATTCCGGCCTTCTTTTCCGATAATTTTTCCTTTTATTTCTTCGGTGGGAAGGCTCACGCTGGTAGTTGTCACTTCTTGCGCCTGTGAAAGCCCATATTTTTGAATTGCTAAAGCTAAAATTTCCTTCGCGCGCTTTTCAAAGCGGTCATTTCCTTCTTCTTCCAATTTTCTCATTCTTTCTAAAAATTCTTTTTTGGATTCGCTTTCGATTTTTTCCAAAAGTTCCGCCTTTGCCTGTTCTCTGGTTAAAGTTGAAATTCTTTCCAAATCGGCAATTGATTTTTGCTTGGCTTCCTCTAATCCGGCCTTAATTTCTTTCAGTTTTTCCACTTTTTGGTTAAAATCCTTTTCTTTTTCTTCCAAAGCCGTTACTCTTTCAGTTGTCATTGTTTCCCTCTTCATCAAAAGCTTTTCGGCTTTGAAAATTTCTTGTTTTTGCGCCGAAACTTCTTTTTTGGTTTGCTCAAGGAGCTGGCTTGATTTCTCCTGCGCCGAAGAAAGCATTTTTTCGGTTTCCTGCTTAACTTCGGCAACTCTTTTTTGAAGGGTCATTTCAATTTTATCGGCTTTCTTTCTGGCTATTGATTGCCGGGCGTAATAACCCAAAACTACTCCCACCACCAGCAGGAGCAGTCCGCCCGCAAGCGGAACTAGCTGATCTATTTCCATAATTAGTATAAAGAAATTTGGTTATCCTTTAAGAGATAACTTTGAACAAAAACATTCTGTTGGTTAGTGAATAATCCAAAATTCTAAAATTAAAATTAATAAAAAGTCTATGTTTCATAGTAGCAAAATCCCAACAATATGTCAACCAATTGACAATAATGAAATAATATTATATTCTAATGGCAGAGTTCAAAACTGTTCTTTTTCATTTTGAAGGAGAAATCTTATGAGCTGGAAAGGCGTGTTTTTTCTTGGAATAGGGGCATGGTTCGTCCATACCCTCATTTTTATTGCAGAAATATCGCAATATCGATATGTCGCCATTCCGCGAGAAATTGGAATTCAATCACGATATGGCAAAATTGCGAAATTGCAATAAAACTTTTTTATTTCTTTTTTGGTTCCGCGCCAATAACGCCTTTGGTTATCACTTCATCAATTACCCCGTATTCTTTGGCTTCCTGGGCCGAGAGGTAAAAATCCCTATCGGTGTCTTTTTCAACTTTATCTATTGGCTGGCCCGTATGGCTCGAGATAATTTGGTTTAAGTTGTTCTTGATTCTGATTATTTGCCTCGCTGTAATTTCAATTTCCGTCGCTTGGCCTTGGGCGCCTCCCGCCACCTGGTGCAAAAGCACTTCCGCATTGGGCAAGGCATATCTTTTACCTTTTTCTCCGGCAGCTAAAAGCACGGCTCCCATAGATCCAGCCAAGCCGAAGCAAATTGTCGCCACATGGCACTTTACATATTGCATAGTATCGTAAATTGCCAAACCGGCCGTAACCGACCCGCCAGGCGTGTTTATATATAATTGAATATCTTTTTCAGGGTCCTGGCTGGCTAAAAATAAAATTTGCGCCACAACAAGATTGGCAACCGTATCTGTTATAGGCCCCGTTAAAAAAACGATTCTTTCTTTTAAGAGGCGGGAATAAATATCGTAAGCCCTCTCGCCATATTTTGTTTTTTCTAAAACAGTTGGCACTAAATTCATGTTATTTGATTAAATTATCTATTATTTCATACGCTTTATCATAATCTTTATTTTCCTTTTTCGCAATCTCCCTCAAAACCAGGTAAAATTTTATTTTTTTCTCATTTGGCTCTCTTTCAAGCAGAACCTTCGGAATTTGTACTTCGGTTTTTTCAATTATTTTCCCTATTGCTTCTTCTCTGGCTTTTGCCAAAGCCCCGTATTCTTTTTCTGAAATTATGCCTTCTTTTATATTTTTTTTCAACGCTTCCAAGTTTTCAAATTTTCCCAATCCTTTTGCAAACTCATCGTTTATTTCCGGAAATTCAACTTTTTGCGCAGAATTTAATTTTAAATTGAATTTTATTTTCTTTCCGGCCACTTTTTTAAATGAATGGTCTTTGGGAATTTCAAGTTCAAAATTTTTCTTTTCTTCCCCGCTCTTCATGCCTTTTATCACATCTTCGAACCCGCTAAAAAAGTGCCCTTCGCCTAAAATAAAAGCGTCTTTCTTTTTATGCTCCTCGCTTATCTCGTGAACGTCAGGAGAAAAATATTCTATTTCAACAAAATCTCCTATTTCAGCCGCGCCTGTTTTGGCCGAAAGCTTTGCGCGGCTCCTTTGAACCCATTTCAAAGCTCCGTCTATTTCTTTTTCGCTTACTTCAACTTTTTCTTTTTTAATCGAAGAAGCGATTTTTTTATAATCCGGCAGCTTTATTTCCGGCAATACCGTAAAAAGCGCCTCGAATGACATTGGTTCCCCCAAACCTATTTTATTTATTTTTACTTCCGGCTGCGAGATAACTTCAAAATCATTTTTTTCAACCGCCATTTTTAAGCTCTCTTGAACCGCCAAATCTCCGGCTTCAACCAAAATCCTTTCTTTGCCCAAAGTTTTTTCAAGAATTTCTTTTGGCGCCTTGCCTTTTCTAAATCCTTTTATTTCTGTTTTCTCATTCAATTGCGAAAAGGCTTTATTGTAAAAATCTTCAAACTCTTCTTTCGAAAGATTGATGTTTAGTTTGATTTGAGACTTCTCCAGTTTTTCAACTTTTATATCCATTAGATTAAGAAGGCAACCAATAATAGGGCGACTATATTCAAGACTTTTATCATTGGGTTAATTGCCGGTCCCGCTGTGTCCTTGTATGGGTCGCCAATCGTATCTCCGGTAACCGCCGCCTGATGCGCCGCCGAACCCTTTCCTCCAAAAGCTCCACCCTCAATATATTTTTTAGCATTATCCCAAGCCGCGCCTCCGGTAGTCATCGAAATTCCAACAAACAACCCCGTCACAATGCTTCCAATCAGCAACCCTCCCAAAGCTTCTATTCCCAAAATAAATCCAACCAAGATGGGAAAAACAATTGGAATCAATGCCGGAATAATCATTTCCCTTATTGCAGATTTGGTAACAATATCCACTGCCTTTCCATATTGGGGGCGAGCCGTTCCCTCCATCAACCCGGGGATTTCTTTAAATTGCCGCCTCACTTCCTCCACCACCCCTCCCGCCGCTTTTCCTACAGCCGACATGGCAAATGAAGCAAATAAATAAGGCAAAAGTCCCCCAATAAATAATCCTGCTATAACTTTAGGCGAATCCAGTAAAAAGGTTGCATTAGCCCCTTTTTCAAACAATTCCTGTGAAAAAGCCGAGAACAAAACCAAAGCTGCCAATCCGGCAGATGCAATCGCATATCCCTTTGTCACTGCTTTGGTCGTGTTTCCCACCGAATCCAAAGCATCAGTCACTTCCCTTACCCCTTCTTCCAAATTCGACATTTCAGCAATCCCTCCAGCATTATCGGTAATGGGCCCGTAAGCATCAACTCCCACAATTATTCCCGCCATCGAAAGCATTGAGGTAGCAGCCAAAGCAATGCCGTAAATTCCGCCAAAGGCATAACTTATAATTATTCCGAAAGCAATTAATATTATGGGCAGGGCTGTTGATTGCATTCCAATCGCCAAGCCTCTTATAACATTTGTCGCATGGCCGGTTTGAGAAGCCGAAGCAATGCTCTTTACCGGGTCGTATTTTTTAGATGTATAATATTCTGTAATTGCAAACATTCCCGCGGTCACCAGAAGCCCTATCAGCAAAGGAAAATAATAAGAGATTGAAGAAAATAAGCTCTTAACAATAAAATAAAATCCAACAGCCGAAAAAATTCCGGAAGCAACTATGCCTTTATACATTGCCCCCATTATGCTTTTATTTCTTCCAAGCCTTACAAAAAAGCTTCCAATAACTGAAGTGATTATCGAAAGCGCTCCCAAAAGCAATGGGAAAAAGATATAATTTGAAACGTGCGGATGCAGCAAAGAGCCCAAAATCATTGTGGCAATAATTGTTACGGTGTAAGTTTCAAAAATATCAGCCGCCATGCCAGCGCAATCACCCACATTGTCTCCAACTTGATCGGCAATTACTGCAGGGTTTCTTGGGTCGTCTTCGGGAATTCCTTTTTCAATTTTTCCAACCAAATCCGCTCCCACATCAGCTGCTTTTGTATAAATTCCTCCGCCAATTCTTGCAAAAACTGAAATCAAACTTCCTCCAAAACCCAAAGCCACCAAAGCTTTTAAATTGCCGGTAATCAAATAAAATCCGGCTGTTGCCAAAAGCCCCAAGCTTACAACCAGCAATCCCGTAATTAAGCCCCCTTTGAAAGACAAATCCAAAGCTGGAGCCAGCCCTTTTTTAGCAGCTTCCGCCACTTTAAGATTAGCTTTGGTTGAAATCATCATTCCTACATATCCTGAAAGCCCCGAAAGGGCCGCGCCGATTAAAAAAGCAACAGCGGTTTCAAGGTCAAAAGCAATCCACAAAACAAAGAAAAGAAAAACCGAAACATATGCCACAGTCCTATATTGCCTTTTTAGGAAAGAAATCGCTCCTTCCCTTACCGCTTTGGCAATTTCAATCATTTTTTCCGACCCGGAAGGATTTTGGTTGATTTTTTGTATCAAAAAAGCAACGAAAAGTATCGTAAGCGCAGAAACAACTATTGGAATATATAACATAATTTTTACCGTGTCATTCCCGCGTATGCGGGAATCCAGATTTAATGCTTTTAATCTGGATCCCCGCTTTCGCGGGGATGACAATTAGGGAATTTAATTATTTATATTTTATTATTCTTCTTCTTTTTTATTTTTTTCTTCTTCTTTATTTTCTTCGGACTCTTTTTCAACTTCGGTTTTTTCTCCATCTGCCGTTCTTACATCTATTTTCCAGCCCGTAAGTTTGGCGGCAAGCCTTACATTCTGGCCATCCTTTCCAATCGCCAAAGAAAGCTGGTCCTCCGGCACAATGCAAAGAGCCTTATTTTTAGGCATCACTTTCACTTCAATAACCTTTGCCGGAGATAAAGAATTGGCAATAAAATCTTCTGGTTTATCTGAATATTGAATAATATCTATTTTTTCTCCGCCCAATTCTGAAATAACAGCCATTACTCTTGAACCCCTCTGCCCGACAGCCGAACCAATGGGATCAATTCCTTCCATTGTTGAAATCAAGGCTACCTTGGAACGGGACCCAGCCTCTCTCGCAATCGCCTTAATAACAACCTGCCCCTGCGAGATTTCAGGCACTTCCAATTCAAAAAGCTTTGAAACAAATTTGGGGTAAGCTCTCGAAAGCAAAATCACAGGGCCTTTTGAGGTTTCATCCACTTTTAAAACATAAAATTTCAGGCGCTGTCCGGGGCGGTAAAATTCGCCATAAATTTGTTCTTCTTTCGGCATTACTCCCAAAGTTTTTCCAATATCAATAAAAATATTCCGCCCTTCAATCCTTTGAATTGAGCCTGAAACAATTTCGCCTTCTTTTGATTTAAATTCGCCCAAAACTGTTTCTCTTTCGGCTTCCCTTATTTTCTGCAAAATAACTTGTTTTGCCGTTTGGGCGGCAATCCTTCCATAATCTTTTTTTGTTTCCAGGGCAATTTCAAGCTCTTCCCCAGCTTTTATTTTGGAATTTATCTTTTTGGCTTCATCCAGCATAATGTGCCTCTCTTCGTTATATCTGAATTTTTTGTTTTCTTCAGTTTCTTCCGGCTCATTGTCTTTCATTGCTTCAAGCTCTTCTTCTGTATAAAGCATTTCGGGAGTTACTGCTAATTTAACCTGCCAAAATTTGGCATCACCCGAAATCGGGTCAAGTTTTGCCTTAATCACCTGGCCCTTTTTCCCATAGTCTTTTTTGTAAGCAGCGGCTAGGGCCGTTTCAATGCTTTCTATCACTTTTTCGGGCGAAATCCCTTTTTCGTCCGCTATCTGGGCCATTGCTGATGTGAAATTTTTCAAATCCATAATATTTTTCTTAAAAAATAATGTCCGTTTTCAGACGGACATAAAGTCATTTAGTTATGCTTTAATCCTACCAAACCCTTCCCCTCCTGTCAACATATAAATGTTCAACATCCGATGTTGAACATCATTTCAAGAAAAAAGCCCTGCAGTAACGCAGGGCCTAAGTTAGAGCATCAGTCGCTCATCTTAACCGGCCTGCTTTGAACAATATAGACCTTGTCATCGGCCGCCGGAATGCCGATTATATCGACACCTTTAGGCAAATTGAGACTTCGAATAATCGGAACAGGCTTCAAAAAGAAACACAATGCCGGATGGGGAGGCAAGAAAAATTTTCCCCCCGCCTTAATGGCAATTTGGCGCCGGCAATCAACCCATTCCCTCGGCCCTGCTTTTTTTCTTGCCAGTCTTTTCTCTTCTTTGCGCGAATTTGGCTCAGAAGAGAAATAGCTTATAAAGCGGTCTCGTCCTTCACCATTTACCCGTTTCTTTAACGCCACCCTCCATATGTCGACTTGCCTTAGATCGGAAGAGCACCAATCACCATTTCTTTCTCCTTAACTAGAACTTTAGTATGCTTTAGAACTGGTGTTATATTAAAACAAATTTTGCCCTTTGTAAACAATGTTCAACATCGGATGTTGAACATTCTTTGGCGCCGCAATTTGCGACAAATAACTTGTATTCTTGATTGGTCGAGAACTGGTTTTTGATAATATCTGTTTTTAGAAGCTCTCCCCATCGATTTTCTGTAACATAATCTTGAAAACTCGACCATGGGTAAAATTCTTCTTTTTCATTCCATTCTTTTAAATCTCTGGCGTTATTGTGAATATAGGCGGAAAGATAAGTGATTTGGGGGTCATTTTCTACATGAACTAATTTAAATGGGCCCTGGAAGATATGCCCAACGGCATGATTCTTTTTATTTACATATTTTGTATAGCCATTTAAAATTTTTTGCATATATTTTGAAATTCCCCCAGCTTTTAATTCTTTCAAATTTAAATGGAAGTGATTTGGCATAAGTATAAAGTTGGTCAATTCTACAAAACGCTTTTCAACAATTTCTTTTGTCCTATTTTCTGGAATATCAAATTTTCCTTTTTTCAAAAAACAATTCACGTGTCTGCAAATATTTTCTATGCCAACAGGCGATTGAAAATACAATATTAAAAACAAAAAGCGGACAAAATCCCTGTCATCAAAGAAGATAGCTTGCTTTCCATTTCCTCTATTAAAAACGTGATAGTAATCTCCCTCAATAAAGCTTCTTTTCATATTATTCAATGTTCAACATCGGATGTTGAACATTAGGGGGTGTTTTCTATGAGGATGGCTTCGCCGCCGTAAGTGTCCATGCATTTGACTATATTTTCAAAAGAGGGGTTTATTAATTCAGAAGGGTAATTAATTAGGTGCACACCGGTATGCAAAATATTTTTAGCGGTTAAATTATTTACCTCAACGTTGGCGCCGGTTATTTTTAATCCAGCCATATTAGAAGAGCATGGGGTGCCCGCCGGATCGCCTCCCGCATATTCAATTGTCGCATTATTTAGCTTGGAATCTTTGCTTGTTGAAGTAATTTCTATTTTTCCCCAATCTCCCGGCGACGGGTTTTCATTCGCTGAAGTAAACAAGGCGCCGTCCGAAACCAAAGAGCCATTCGCTTTCAAACCGCTGAAATTGTCTTTAAATTTAATCGTCACGCCTGGATCTATCGTTAAGCTGGCATTATCCGCAATTTCTAAAATTCCCTTAACAACATAGGGGGATAAGTCTTTCGTCCATCTGCTTGGCTGGGAAATAAACCCCGAAACAAAAATTTCATTTTCTGAAATATTATTATTCGAAAATAAGCCGGAGGAATTATAAAGAGAAATAGATCTTGCATTGCTTTCAAAAGTATTATTTTGAACTTCTGAACCGTAAGACCCTTCGAGGCAAAGAGCCGTGGCATTATTTTTAAAAATAGAGTTTTTTATGCCGGAAGAACCGCCTCTAATTTCCAAGCTGCAGCCGCCGTAATCGGCATATTCCGTATGGCAAACGGTGTTATTGGAAAATTCAACTCCATCGAAAGAAGAATTTGAATTTGTTAAAACAGCTCCTCTTGAAAAATTATTCCGGATTATCGAATTCTTTATGGAAACATCGGCTCCCTCAATTTTCAAAGCCATCATATCGTCAGAGCATGGCGTGCCAGCAGGGTCTTGCCCGCCGTATTCCAAGATAGAGTTTGAAATTTCTGAATTCTTGCTCGTTTCTTTAAAATCCAGATATCTCCAATCTCCGGATTAGGATTATCCATTGCCGAAGTAAAAACAATCTTCTTATCCTCAGTTCCATTGGCTTTTAAAGTTCCGGCAATGGTCATTTTTGAATTCCATTTGAATTTTAAAGTTGTTCCCGGCTTTAAAACCAAAGTTTTCCCTTCGGGAATCAAATACTCTCCATTTATTATATATATGCCCGGTAAAACACTGTTTTTGGCTCTTGGCGTTCCTAAAATAGAATGCCCTTCGGCATCCAAGCCGTTTGAAACAAAGAAATTATTCGTTTCCCAAGTATTTTTATCCGCCCTTTCCATTGAAATCCGATTTTCCTTATCGCCAGCAGGCCATCCAGAAGAGAAATCAGCCTTATCAACCAAGTTTCCAGACGAATCTTTCAGCTCAATCAGCCCGCCCTCATCATTCAGCGCTCCAGTATAAATATAATCGGCTTTTATGTCTGAAACGCTCGTGTCATCTGTCCTCTCCAGAAGAAAATATCCCAAAGCGTCTATTGTGGGCGTGGCTGTTTCTTTAATTGAAAAATCCAAATTAATGCTCCCCGAAAGGGTCCAGCCAGTCAAATTAACCGGTTCGCTGTTGGGGTTATAAAGCTCAATCCACTCATCATTAGAGGAAGCCCTTGTTCCCATCCATGCAATTTCATTTATCAGAATTTCTTTGGGCGGCAAAGGCTCTTCCGGAGCAGAAGGCTCCTCCGGAAGAGGAGTTGTTTCTTGGTTTGTTTTTGATTCGATTTCAATAATTGAATTCGTTGCTCTGTCCTGCAATCCGCAATTTCCATCAAACAAATAAAGAATTTCATTTTCATTGTTCAACGCTCCGGCATAAATATAATCCGCCCTTCTGCCTTGAACTGAATTGTCGTCCGTTCTTTCCATAAGAAAAACCCCGCCCGAGCTAACCTCCCTTCCAGCTGGAATAATTATTTTTATCTGCATATCTTTATCCAAAACCTGCCATCCAGAAAGATTAACTGTTTCGCCCGAAACATTCTTTAATTCTATCCATTCATTGTTTGCGGATTCTTCATTTCCATTCCAGCCTATGCTGTTAAAAATGATTTTTGTTTTCGGAGGAGTGGCAATATCATCCAAATGACAATAAGAAGGCGCCGGGCTTCCGACGCCGCCCCTTGTCCTAGCTGTTGTGATTTTTGGTTTTTCAACAACAGATGGCAATTCGATATTTTTTGCCAGCTTTTCCAAGTCGGCTAATTTTTGAGCCAAATCATTTATTTGTTCTTTTATTTTATCTAACTGCTCCTCATTGTTAACCACAATTGTTTCTATTTGAGGCGAGGGTGAAAGCGCGGGCGGAGAATAGTTTTGCCCCAAACTGCTCAAATATCTTTCCGCTTCCTGCAGGGGGCCATTTAAATCTATAGACAAAACGGGGGCTTCAACCAAAGAACTTTTCTCATCTTGAAATCCAACCCAGGCAAACAAGTCTTTTATTTTACCTAAACTATCTTTTATTGAATTTACCGCTTGGGTTTTTACTTCTTCCCAAAAAGATGTTTCTTTAAAATCAAATTCAGGAACCGGCTGGCCAAAAATAAAATTAAAATTAGGTTTTTCCACCCAAGAATAAGCGCCCAAATCAGTTTTTTGAACCTGCCCTTTTATCTCCAAAATAAAGGGAGAAATTATTTCTATCCCTCCTTCCCATTCATAAACCATATTTTGCGGGGGAGCTTTTATTTCCTTAGAAGAATAAATTGTTATCACGGCATCCCCGCCCTTAACGCCCGTTTCCTTATAAACAATTATATAAGGAAATTTTCCGCCCTCCCAAACAAAATTTCCATTTCCAGTTTTAATTTCATTTTGCGAGAACCAATCCAAAGCATAATCCTTGGCGGCTTGAACGGTCAAAGTTTCAAATATATCAACTGCCGAAGCGGCGCGAGATTCAGAAGTTATAAGCCCTCCGGCGCGCATTACCCATTTCAATCCTTCGCTTCCCGCCTGATCTAAAATTGAATTGAAAACTTTAAATTGGATATTTCTCCTAAGAAGAACTAAAATGGCTTGTTTTTGCAAGCGCAAGGCGTCGTTTGATAAAGAAACTTCAATCCATTCATTTGTTACTTTGGGAATCAAGGATTGCAATATCTTATTTTCGTCCGTTACTTTCAATCCAACATCTCCGCTGGCAAATATAAATTCGGGAAAGAACAAAAATAAAACTAAAAGGAGGAAAATTTTCTTCATATTATTTTCCTATTTGAACCGTTTTAAGCACATCTTCAAAATAACCAATGCACTTGTCGCTATAAATAAGACTTGTGTCGAAATGATAGATTAAATTTTTAATTGGAACTTGCGCCTCCGCAAAAATGACCTTTCCGTCTTTCAATAAAGTTCTCTTCAAAGCTTCTTTGCCGTTTAAGGTTATAACTTGATATTCGCCGTCCTCCTTATTTTTACGATTCTCTTCTATTAACGACCTCACATAGTCTGCCGCGGATTTCTCTTCGCTTATTGAAACCCCCACCAAACAAGCTCCCTTTTCGCGGGCGCTGTTTGCAAAATCATCCGCATCTACTTCCGGGCTGAACAGCCCGATTCCCCCCTCGCCGAAGTTTCTCGCCTGCCAGCTTTCGGGCGCCAGAAAAGTCAAATTAAATTTATCGTTTTCAATTAAATTTCCTTCAATTTTAAACCCGCCCAAATACTGGGCTTTATGGTTATAAAATAAAAAGGCGCCGGCTAAGGCGAGAAAAAAAATAATAACCAAAATCAAACTCATCCTCTGGGACAAAAATTTTCTCATATTTTTGTAATTATATCATATCATTGACTAAAAAAAAGAAAAGTTTAAGATAAAACCAGCTCTAAACTGCACTTTAATAATGAGGAATTTTCATGAAAAACAGAAAGAAAAGGGCAAGAAGAATTGTATCATCCGATGAATTCCGAAAAATAGAACTCGGAATTAGAGGGCTTGTTAAAAAAACTGCGAAAATTGAAGCGGGCGACAATAGGAGAATCGACCATGATGATTTGACGCAACCGGCTTTAATGAGAGTTTGGCGGGGAGCCAATCTCTTCGATAAAAAAAGAGGGGTGAAATTCTCAACCTACATAACTCCGGGAATAGAAAGAATAATCCGCCTCGCTGCGAAAAGAGAAAGAAAGGCCTTGAAAATGTTAAGAACGAGCCTTCATGCTCATTCCCCAGATGAAGAAGAAAATCTTTTTCTTCTTTCTTTGAATAACATGGCAGCTCCGGACCCCTCAATGGAAGCGGACAAAAAAGCAAAGCTCGAGGAAATAAAAAAGGCCATGAAAAGCAGCAAGGACCTCTGCCCCACCGAAAGAAAGGTTTTGCGCCTGTTCAAGAGAGGGTTGGCAATGTCTGAAATTGCGGAACAATTGGAAACGACCAGAAATGCAGTTTATCTTGCTTTCGGAACCGCTGTAAGAAAAATCAGAGAGGAAATCAAATACAGAAGATTAGTGAGAAGATTAAACAATGGAATGGCAGGGAAAGCAACGTAGGATTAAGGATTTTTAGGCCCATGCGCAGAAATGTGATGGGCTTTTTTTTATTCTTGAATGTCTATTTCTTGAACAATTACTGGAGTGGTAGGACAATCGTTGCCATCAGTTGGGACATTTTCAATTTGATGGACGATGTCCATGCCATTTACAACCCTGCCAAAAACAGTGTGTTTTGTATCAAGATAATCGTTATCAATTGTGTTTATAAAAAACTGGCTTCCGTTTGTATTCGGCCCGCTGTTTGCCATTGCTATCGTTCCGGTTAGGTTTTTATTTTCAGAGCCAATTTCATCGGCAAAAGCATAACCCGGCCCTCCCTTTCCCCAATCGGATTTTTTAGAATCATCTTTAGACAATGGGTCGCCTCCCTGAATCATAAAATCTTTTATTACTCTGTGAAATTTTGTGTTGTTATAAAATCCGGCTTTTGCCAGCTTAACAAAGTTGTTTGCAGTATTTGGAGTTTTGTCAGAAAAAAGCTCCAATTCAATATCACCCAAATTAGTTTTTATTGTAGCCTTCATATTTTTTGTTTGAGAAAAGCTTTGGGAAGCGGGAGCGTTTTGGCTTCCGTTAAAATCAAAAAGAAAATAACTTCCGCCGACAATAACCACAAGAATAACAATAAAAATAATAAATGATTTCATAAATTATTTTAATACCCAAGGAATTTGAGACTTCTTTTTTTTATAATAACGAATCAAAAATATTGTTAATAAGATTACTGCTATCAGGATTATAACAATTGGTAGCAAAAAATAAAGCCCTATTTTATTAAAATAAACTGTCAAAAAAGATTTTCCAAAAAAACCAGTTTTTATTTCAGGAAGAAGATACAAGGCATTTAAAATCTCTTTCGGAGGAAATTCCTCTTTTTCACCTACAACCAAAACATACTTTCCTTTTCCGGTGGGGCTGAAAACTTCAAGATTGTATTTTCCCGCCTCCAAAGAAATCTTGGCTTCAGGCCCTTTAAAATATTTATCTCCGGCAAACTCTTCATAAAAAGGCGCCCAGTTAAAAGTTGTTCCGTCTAAAAAATAATAAAAATAATCGGGCCCCGTAATCTTAAGAAAGATATTTTTGCCTATGTTCGGCAAGTCGGGAACCAGAAGGTTAAAATAAATATCCTGCTTATCATTCAAATTAAAACTAAATTCCTGGGGCTTGCCTTCCAAATTTCCATAAAAAGCCTGCGAAACATCGGGATTTTTAATTTCTATTATACTATTCCCCTCCACTATTCTCGGCTGATGCGCCAAAATAGCAAAAGGAAATGCAAAAAATAAAAAAGCTAAGATCAAAAATTTCTTCATGTCTAAATTATATCAAATAAATTTTGAAAAATAAAAAAGCCCCTCCACAAACCTCGGAGGGGCCTGAAACTAACGAACTTCCAAGGTCGAGCTGAGATACTCAAGTCCCTTTAGTTCAATGACAACTTTCCTGATATCACTCTTCTCGACGTATCCTGCCCGAAAAGCTCTGTAGCCACCCCTTCCGGCAACATCAACTAACCGTTCCACTTGATTTTCGGGCACGATTAACGCAAATCCTGCTCCCATATTGAGATTGCCATAAGCTTCCCTGTCATCAACTGGACCATGTTGCTGAATAAAGTTGAAAATGGGCATTTGCGTTGGCATAATTTGGATAACGTAAGCGAACTTTTGCGGGGCACGCATAAGCTTTCGCCAGCCATGTCCAGTTATATTTGTGGCATAGTGAATTTTCACGCCAGCCTTGAAACAATCTTCAACAAGACCAACGTAAATTATAGTTGGATCAAGCAATACTTCGCCATAAGTCCTTCCACTCTCTGGAATCAATGTCAGGTAACCTTGCGGTAGCTTGGCAGCAATCTCCCTCGCTAAAGTAAGGCCATTAGCATGGATTCCCGAGCTTTCAACGAGGATAATCGCATCGCCATGCCGAATTCGGTTTCCCATCATGAGGCGTTCTTTGGGTTCAATGATCCCGTCCGCCGATCCGGAGATTACCGCTGCTCCCGGAATAACAATATCCTTGAGCATTGGCGTTTCTCCCGGACCCCAATTGCACCGCGCCAAATTGCATGCGCTCTTCCATCCCCAAATCAAATCTTGGCATTTTACTTCATCATTGAACCAATCAGAGGAACCGACTGCGAGATGCATTGCCACCGAAACCGGCAAAGCTCCAAGAGTAATCATGTCGTTGACAATCATGGCCACCGCGCATTGCGCTATCTGGTCATAATATGACTTGTTTTTGAATTTGCGCATTGCATCCGCAACAAGATTCTTCGTTCCCAGCCCCTCCTCCACATGTGCAAGATAACCCAAAGGGGTTTCAAGCAAATATGCAGGCTCACCACGGCTCGTTTGCAATTCTGAAAAGCCGAGCCTTCTACTATTTACAGCTGTCCCTCGCGCAGCTCTCTGCGCCATTCTCTTGAACTTATCCAGAGCATCGTAATTAACGCCGGCTCCCTGGTACGTCATGCCTGCCATAGTCTTTTTTTCCTTTCCAAGAAAGTTCTTATTTTAATGTGCTAATTTACGATAAACCATTCTGCCACAGATTAAGCTAATTCGCAACTTGATTTCTTGAGGTTTTATGCTAGTATATTACTAGTTGTTTGGACAGAACATTTTATTTTTACCCAAGGAGACCACATGAGTAGGTGTAGGGCAATCGTGTTTCGTTGCGCAGACCATCGGATTCATGGAACAAAGCTTGCCAGAGCTCTTGCTGCGCATGGTTACAGAGAAGGAGATTATGATATCTTCTCGGAAGACGGAACATTAGCCAAATATTTGGTGACCGCTCCGTTGGCTGCCAAATCATTTCTCGTCGAAAGACTAAAAAAACTAGTCAAGGAACATGGAATCAGCGAATTCGTATTCTTACCCCACGAAGATTGTGCAGCTTATGATCTGATTGTGCCGAATGAGGAATTGAAAGCCCAAATCCAAGATCTGCACAGAGCAACCACATTCCTGTACGGCCACTTTAAACGGAGAGACCTAATAATTAGGGCTTTCCATCTTGTAGGAGTGAAGGAAGAAAGGGAATTCACCCTCGAACCGCTGGAATTGAACATTTGAGATTTGAAAAAAACACCAAAACAAAAGAGCCAAGCATTTCTGCTTGGCTCTTTTCCTATTTTACTTCGTAAATTTTCTCAAAATCTACATATAGGGCCTGAATTTCAGTTTGAGGAAATTTATTTTTAAGAAATTCTTTTATTTTTTTTAGCTCATCATCGTGAAAAGCCATTTCTTTAACAGGGTCATTATCAAAAGCCTTCAGTCCCCCATAGGCTCCGCAGTCGCTATGATTAGATATAACTATTTTCTTTGTATAATGAAGCCTTATGGATGTTTCTATTTGTTTCAGCAGAAAATCGCGGTCTGGCCCTTCTTTAGCCAAACCCTTTGCTCCGCCTGCTTGGCAAACTAAATCGTAATGCTTATATGATTTTAGAGCAAGAGCTAGAGCAGCTTTGACTCTGTCATCATAGCACCAGACAATGCAAACTCCTGCTTCATAATGTTCTTTTGGGGAAGCGAATTTAGCTATTTCCCTCATAATCTTCTTCAACTATTGAATTCAGTTGGTTTCCGTAACGAACTTCAAGAAATCCTGACTTAACAGGATAATAATGTTCTTTTTGGCTTTTGTCAACGACCTTTATTGCGCCTTCGGTAATAATTTCAATTATTGGCTCGTGGTTATCGAGCACGGTTATTTCGCCAACCAAAGTTTTGCAATTAAAAAGCTCGGCTTCACCTTGAAATATTATTTTCTTTAATGAATAAATAGAAACCTTCATAGAACTTCATCTATGCCTCCTTTTAAATAAAATTTGTCTTCGGGAATATTATCGCATTCGCCGTTCAAAATCTTTCTGAAACTTTTTATCGTATCAGCAAGCTTAACATATTTTCCCGACTGCCCCGTATAGTTTTCCGCCACAAAAAACGGTTGAGACAAGAATCGCTGGATCCTCCTCGCTCTTTCAACAACTTTTTTGTCTTCTTCCGAAAGCTCTTCTATCCCCAAAATAGCAATGATATCCTGCAAGTCTTTGTATTTTTGCAATGTTTTTTGCACTTCTCTTGCCACCTCATAATGTTCTTGCCCCACAATTTTTGGGTCCAAGGCAGAAGAAAACGAAGCCAATGGGTCAACCGCCGGATAAATTCCAATTTCCGTCAAAGCTCTTGAAAGCACGATTGTTGAATCCAAGTGTGAAAAGGTAGTTGCCGGCGCCGGGTCAGTAATATCGTCTGCCGGAACATAAATGGCTTGAACTGAAGTAATCGAACCTTTCGATGTCGAGGTAATTCTCTCCTGAAGCTCAGCCATTTCTTCGGCCAAGGTCGGCTGGTAACCTACAGCCGAAGGCATTCTTCCCAGCAAAGTCGAAACCTCCAAACCAGCTTGTGAAAACCTGAAGATATTATCTATAAAAAGCAAAACGTTTTTATGTTCCTCGTCTCTGAAATATTCCGCCATTGTTAAAGCGCTTAAAGCCACCCTGGCCCTGGCTCCAGGAACCTCATTCATTTGGCCAAAAACCAAAGCCGTCTTGTTTATAACTCCCGATTCAACCATATCATGATGCAAGTCATTTCCTTCTCTTGTCCTTTCGCCTACGCCCGCAAAAACCGAAAATCCGCCCGATTCTTCGGCAACGTTTCTGATTAATTCCATCAAAAGCACTGTTTTTCCCACCCCGGCTCCGCCAAATAATCCTACTTTTCCGCCTCTAATAAAGGGGCAAATCAAATCAATCACTTTTATTCCGGTTTCAAAAACTTCGGTTTTGGTTGACTGCTCCACAAATTGAGGAGCTTTGCGGTGAATTGGCAAAGTCTTTTTAAATTCTTTATTTGTTTTGTTCAAGGGCTTTCCAGTTACATCAAATATATTTCCCAAAACTTCCTGCCCAACAGGAACTTCTATCATTTTATTTTCGCTAAAGACTTCGATTCCTCTTTGCAGCCCATCGGTCGATTTTAAAGAAATCGCCCTTACCGTTGTGGGGTCAAGATGTTTTACAACTTCAAAAATAATTTCCCTGCCATTGCTTTCGGCTTTAAGGCAAGAATAAAGATTGGGAAGGTCTTCTTCTTTCTCAAAGGCTGCATCCACTACCGGCCCGATTATTTGTGTTATTTTACCTTTAATCATAAATTATATTCCATTTGTTATTTCAATTATTTCTCTTGTAATAGACGACTGTCTTGATTTGTTATATTGCAAAGAAAGGTCAAAAGACAATTTCGAAGCATTATCCGAAGCGGTTTTCATGGCAAGGCGCCTCGCCGCATGCTCCGAAGCGTTTGCTTCAAGAACCAGGTGGTAAAACTGCATTTTAAAAAGATGTTTTATCAGTTTTTCCAAAACATTCTCGGGTGAAGGCTCAATCAAATATTCCTGGTTTTTCTCAGCAACAAAATCAACCTTATTTTCTTTTATAAAATCCGCGAATTTCCCGGTTTCAGGAATAATATCTTTTACCGTTTTTTTTATGCTTTCAAAATCAATAGGCAAAATTTCTCTTGCTAAAGGCTCTTGCCTTAAGGCTGACCTGAAATTAGTTGAAAAAACAACAACTTTGTCCCATTTTTTTGAAATAAATCCATCTATTAAAAATTCGGCTATTGGTTCGGTTTGCTCCGGACTGGCAAAATCTCCAACTCTAATAAATTTCTTTTCGAATTTAAGCCCTTTTTTATTCAAATAAGCAGCCGACTTTTCACCAATAGGCAAAAAAAGCGCGTTGGAATTAAATTTGGCTTTCTCGAATTTTCTGAACACAGAACTGTTAAAAGCTCCGGCCAAACCCTTGTCGGAAGAAATCAAAACATAAAGCGTTTTATTTATTTCTCTTTTTCTTAAAAGCTCCGGCAAGCTTTTAGCTTGGAATTTTGACAAGTTTGCCAGCAAACCCAATGCCGAAAAGGCGTAAGGCCTTGAAGCCAAGGCGATTTCCTGGCTTTTCCTCATTTTAGTTGCCGCCACAAGCTCCATCGCTTTGGTTATCTGGCTTATATTATTTACGCTTTTTAAGCGCTTTTTTATATTTTGGACTGACTCCATTTTTTTATGGCTTCCTGAATTTCTTTTTCTAAATTTTCGTCTAACTGCTTTTTCTCTTTCAAATCGTCCAGCGCTTTCTTGTGAAAATTCTCAACATATTCCAAAAATTCACTTTCGGCCTTGCTCACTTCTTCCGGCTTTAAGGCATCAAAATATCCATTTAAAACAGTGTAGAAAATTAAAATCTGTTTTTCAAAAGTTAAAGGATTCAAATCGGCTTGTTTCAAGATTTCGGTTATTATTCTTCCTTTCTGAATTCTTTTTTTAGTTGATTCGTCCACATCCGAAGAAAACTGGACAAATCTTTGCAATTCCCTGAATTGGGCAAGTTCCAAGCGGAGTTTTCCGGTTACCTTCTTCATTGCTTTTGTCTGGGCAGACGAGCCGACTCTGGAAACAGACAACCCCACATTAATTGCAGGCCTTATCCCTTGATAAAATAAATCATTTTCCAGATAAATTTGCCCGTCAGTAATAGAAATGACATTGGTGGGAATATAGGCAGTTACATCGCCAAGCTGGGTTTCAACAATTGGCAAAGCGGTTAACGAACCGCCTCCTTTTTCTTTCGAAAGTTTTGCCGCCCTTTCCAAAAGCCTGGAATGCAAATAAAAAATATCGCCTGGATAAGCTTCTCTTCCTGGAGGCCTTCTTAAAAGTAAAGAAATCTGTCTGTATGACCAAGCATGTTTTGACAAATCATCATATATTACTAGCGCATCTTGGCCATTGTCTCTAAAATATTCTCCCACGGCGCATCCGGCATAAGGCGCTAAATACCAAAAAGCCGCCGAACTTGAAGCCGAAGCCGAAACAACAATAGTGTAATCAAAAGCTCCATATTTTTTCAAAGTTTCGACAATTTTAGCAATTTTCGATTCCTTTTGGCCTATTGCAACATATATGCAAATGGGAGGATTTTGCTTGTTTTCTCTCGCTTGATTAATAATGGTGTCCAAAACAATAGCTGTTTTTCCCGTTTGCCTGTCGCCAATAATTAATTCTCTTTGCCCTCGGCCGATTGGAATCATGGAATCAATGGCTTTTATTCCGGTATGCAAAGGCGTATTTACAGATTCCCGGCTTAAGACGTTTGGCGCTTCATTTTCCAAAAAGCGAACTGTCGGCTTGTCAGACTTGGAAAAAACAGGCCCCTTCCCATCCAAGGGCTTTCCCAAAGGATCAATCACTCTTCCCAAAAGCTGTTTTCCCACTGGAATAGAAAGGATCCTCCCCGTCCTTTTTACGGTTTGCCCGCTTTTTATTTCGGCTGCATCCCCTAAAAGCAAAGCTCCCACAGAATCTTCTTCCAAATTCAAAACTACCGCCTCCACTTCGCCCTTTTTTGTTTCAACAACAATAACCTCTTGGCTTTGAACATTGCCTAAACCCGAAAGCTTTATAATCCCGTCTCCCACTTCAATTATTTTCCCTATTTCCTCCCACTTTGAATCATCTTGAGTTTGTTCAATCTGCTTTTTTATTTTCTCTATTATTTCATAAGACATAATATTTTTTTAGATAAAGAATAATCAAATTGTTTTTCTCCGTTCAAAATTATTTTTACTCCCGCAATCAAGTCCGGGTTTATTTTCTCCTCCAATACGTCTCCTTCTTTTATAAATGTTTTTAAAAGTTTCAAATGTTTTTCATTTTCCCGGGCAAATTCAATGCTTATTCTATTTTTGCCTGTTTTTTTTAAATAAATATTCTGGGCTTTTTCAAGAATTTTTTTTAACTTTGATTCGTCCCTATTTCTTTCAACCAAAGCAACAAAATTATTTAAAATCTTTTTTTGGCCGTCTTCTTTCTTCCCAATCAAAGATTCGGCCAGAGCTTTAGCGTAAATTTTAATTGGATATTTCATTGTTTTTAACTTCCAAGGCTGCTTTCTTAATTAAAGCCTCGTCTATTTTTTCAGGGTCCAATTCAACTGTTTTTGCTATTATCTTTTTTACAACCTCGGCGGCTTCTTTAAAAACCGCCTCCTTCGATTCTTCCTGCTGTTTTTTATAAGCCAGCTCGGCTCTCTGCATCAAATCTTTTTGGTAATCTTCCGCTTTTTTTACCAATTCTTGTTCTTTTTCCTTAGCTTTATTTTTGGCAGATTCTATTAAGGAAATCGATTTGCTCTCGCTTTCTTTCAAGTTATTTTTGCAAATTTCATCTACGCTTTTCAATCTCAAATCCGCTTCCTTCGATTTTGCCAGCCCTTCTTCTATTTTTTTCCGCCTGTTTTCAATGGCTTCCAAAACCGGTTTATAAACAAAAAGTCTTAAAACTACTAACAAAATCAAAAAGTTTACTGCTTGGCTTGCCAATAGTTTCCAATTTATTCCTAATTCTTCAATTAACTTATCCATAAAAACTTAATCCGGCCCGCCCACCTTAAGCGGGCCGGCAACACATAAACTTATTTTACAAACTTAATAACCAAAGACACGACCAAGCTGTAAACCGCAATAGCTTCGGCAAAAGAAATCGCCAAAACCATTGCTGTTTGAATTTTGGAAGCCGCCTCTGGATTTCTGCTTATCGCCCTCACGCCGCTGGCTCCGATTAAGGCAATTGCAATTGCCGGAGCTGCCGCTCCGATTGCAATGGCTGCCGCGCTGGCTAACAAACGTATTGATTCTGAATCCATAATGTTTTTATTTAATTTATGACCTTTATATTAATATTTTTTTTAATTATTCATGTTCTGCCGATGTGTGCAAGGCAAGCGATACCAAGATTATCATTGAAAAAACAAACGACTGAATAAATCCAACGAATATTTCCAGAAACAAAAAAGGGATTGGCGCCACATATGGAACTAAAAAGAAAATAATAATCAGCAGAACCTCGCCCGCAAAAACATTCCCGAAGAGCCGAAAAGAAAGCGAAACCACCTTGGCCACTTCAGAAATTAATTCCAATATCCCTATAAAAAATTTAATCGGGCTTTCAAAATTAAGAAATTTCTTGAAATGTTTCAAAAAACCAACTGCGATTATTGCCAGAATATTTGTAAAAATTACTGAAACTATAGCAAGAGCTAAAGTAAAATTCAAATCGCTTGCCGGAGAACGAAAAAAAGGAACCTCACCCGTGCCTTCCCTCACCATTAAAGACCCTACCCCCGGAAAAATTCCCAACATATTAGAAGTAAAAATAAATATAAAAATAGTGGCGACTAAAGGCAAATATTTTTCGGCCGATTTGCGGCTGCCCAAAGTAGATTCCATTAGCCCAAAAAGTTTTTCCACGGCCATTTCAATGGCGCATTGGATTTTTCCGGGAATAAATTGCATTTTTTTCCTGAAAACTACGGCTGCAATTATCAAAATTGCAAAAGAAATCAAAGATAAAGCCAAGCTGTTGGTAAAATGAAAACTTCCCAATGAAAATATTTCTTCCGCTTTTATTGATATTTCTCCCATAAAATAAAAAGCTGACATTTCATTGTAGCCCAAAACCCGCAATTTGGCAATACTTGTTAATTTTGCAAATTATCTACCAGATTTGCTTCGATTGCACTGCAAGCATAGCATCTTACAATTTTCCGAAATAGTTTTTCCGCCCAGATGCCAGGGTTTAATATGGTCTGCCTCCATTTCTTCTATTCCGAAATGCTCCTTGCAGTCCTTACAAATACCCTTTTGCCTCTCATACACTTCACGTTTCACTTTATCGGTAAAAGCGCGAATGTTTAAGAATTTTTCCTTTCGAGTCAAAACATAAGAATAAATTCCGGATTTTTTTGTCACATCCTCATCTTGCATTAGTTTAGATATTTCTTTTTCCAATTTCTTTGCATCAAATTTTTCTTTTTTAAATTCATTATATAATTCTCCCCACTGCACATTGCTCATTTCCTTGCGATAATTGGGAAAAACTTCTCTTACCCAAGAAATTACATTTTGAAAATAATTCCAAAGTTCATCGGCATTTTTCTCGCGTTGGTGTTTTGCCATATAATCAGCGACATTTCCATTATTTATCCATAAAATTGCTGTTTCTAAATATTCCTGCCTTATTGGCGAACCACTGACTAATTGTCCGCCGTCGTTCGCCAATAAATAAGCCACGCAATTTGATTTGCTGAATTTTAATTTAGCATCCGACAACCATGGTCCAGTATAAACTGCATTGCGAATTTCCTGTTCGTTTACTTTTTCTCCGTAAGTATTAATAACCGTAAACCAATCTATTCTTTCTTTATCTGTGCCCTCGCAAAAATAAATAAATAATTCGTAATCTAAAATTTTATTTTGCTCTTCTTCTGTTAAATTATGAAAAAATCGGTCATTCAAAGAAAAATCTCCGTTCACATATTGCCCTATACTGATAGTTCGCTGTTGGCCATCGAGCACTTCATATCCACCCCCCTCTCTTTTCATCCAATACATTACATTAAGTGGAAAACCCTTTTCGATTGTTTCGATTACGGCATCGCGCTGTTCCGGCTTATATACAAACTCTCGCTGATATTTTGGACGAATATCAAGACTGCCGCCGAAAGCAATTACACCTTCTTCGGCGCTGTCTTTATATCCCGCAATCACCTCGCGAATTGGAATTCTATTTAATTCAATTTTCATAAATTTTTATCTTTTAATCTTTTTTGATTATATTTTTTCAATTCTTCTCTTATTTTTTTCTCCATTTCAAAATGTGAAATATTACCGCCGTCTTTTAAAATTTCTTTTTCGTTCAGAATTAAGAAACCATCCAACTTCTGTTTCCAGTCCCTCATATACATTACTCTTTGTTCTATGCTCTGCAACTCAGCAAAAGACAAAAACTGCTCCACTAATAAATTTAATCTTTTTAATTCCAATTCTTCCAAATAATTTTTGGCGACTTTTGCTTGCTCATGGGTAATGATTTCACCCTTCCAATTTGTCAGCCCCATATTTTCTTTTTTACTGTCAACACGAGAAGAAACAATTTCTGCCGCCGTTAAACCTGTAATAGCATAATGAAATTTATTTTGCACTGTGGCATAAAATAATTTGGCATAATCTGTTTTGGGATTATAGTCAGCGCTAGTGGCAAAAACATCGCGAACTTTTTGGTAAAAATTCGCTTCCGAAGTTCTGATTGCTCTAATTCTTTCTTCCCATTCTTCAAAATATGTCTTTTTAACTCCGCCTTCGGCCAATCGCTCATCATCCATTACAAAACCTTTAATTATATACTCTTTTAATTTTTGCGTTGCCCACATGCGAAATTGCGTGCCCCGCAATGAATTTATGCGATACCCCACAGAAATTATTGCATCTAAATTATAATGTTTTACAAGATAATTTTTCCCATCAGATGCAGTTGCCGAGGACTCCTCGGCAACTGAATTTTCATTTAACTCGCCTTCTTTAAAAATATTTTTCAGATGCAAACTAACGTTGTCCACAGAACAATCAAAAAGTTCTGCCATCTGCTTTTGTGAAAGCCAAACAGTTCCCTTCTTTATTCTCACCTCAATCTTCGTCTCCCCGTTTTGAGTATTGTAAATAATAATTTGATTATTTCTCTCCTCCTCCCCACCCATAAATTCTATAATTTCCTTAAATTAATTTTCATAATTTTTTACTTATTCCAACCAAATTTATGCACTAAATATGCAACAATTAAACCAATAATTATCGTACTAATAAATCCAATGCTTATTTTTTTTCTTTTAAGAAAAATTTCGGCTCTCTTAAGATTAAGCAGACTTCTTCCCGAGTTTATAATTGAAGAATCTGTTTTTATATCGCTAATGTTGGCGACCGATTCATTATCATTTTTTATTGCCACTCCCTCCATTTCGGTTCCATGGATTTCAACATCAAAACTTCCATTATAAAGGTTCCCTCCGTTGCCTTTTATTTTAATGCCCCTTTTATTGTTATTGGATTCTCCATATATATAAATTTTGGGTTTATTATTCATGAATTTTTAAATTTTTATTTTTTATCAAAATTCGCGCATAAATCTCTTTTTCATTTATCGTAAATCTTTTCCCATAATTTGAATTATCTTCAACATATCTATCAATGCCCAAGATTTCAAACTGATCTGGATTATATTTATCGACAAAGGTAATTGGCACACCCATTACACCATTGTAGTCCATGGGAATATCGGAAACTTTCGAAATTTCAATGGCATTATAATTATCGTATTTCGGATATTCATCTGGAGAATATTTTTTATACAAATCTAGATATTGATGGCGCTTTGTTGTATCTAAATTTGTGTACCATATAATACGACCCATACTGAAATATTTTATTCCGTTCATAATTTTTTTTCTTGATTCTGTGGGAATATCATAATCCATGGGAACTTGAAACCATTTTGTGCCATTATTATCGTAACCAAACCAAATTTTATCTTCTCTTATGAATTTAAAAGTTTCCTTATAAGTTATGGCGTTTTGATCGCCAAGAATCAAGAACTTTTTGTCGTATTCTACAAGTTGGGAAACATATTCGCGGAAAAGGGAAAATGGCGGGTTTGTGACAACTATATCGGCTTGCTTGAGCAGCTCAATGCATTCATTGCTGCGAAAGTCACCAGTGCCATTGAGGGGCGCGGAAACGTTGGCATTATATTTCAATAATGATTTCACATCTGCAAGATCTATGGCGCCATCTTTATTAGCATCCGGCACTTCGCTGATTTCCATTTTAAATGGCTGTTTTCCTTTCAATCCTTTCATTTCAAGCAACGATAACTGTCCGCCGACAATAGGTGAACCTGAATAGCTTGTAGCGATAAGTTTTTTTAATTTTAACGCATTGAAATTAGTAGCAAAATATTTAAAAAAATTGCTTTCAAAAGGGTCATCACAATTGCAATAAACAATCTTGTTTTTAAATTGTTCTTTATAATGTTTGAGTTCGTTTTCAATATCAACAAGTTGAGTATAAAATTCGTCTTTTTTTGCTTTGTTTGCCCTGTGCAAGTTTTGATTTAATGATTTCGTCATTTTAATCTTTTATTCAATCTAGCTCTTTTTGACAAAGAATAAAAGAGAAGGTCTGGAGAATAGGCCTAGATTCCCGCTTCCGCGGGAATGACAAAAACATTTTTATTTGGTTAGGTTGGAGAGGCAGTTGTTAAAAGCGGTCACTTGAAAGTTGTAGCGTTTTATTAAAGATTTGTTTTCTTCAACTAAATTATTATATTCTGCAACAAGCGCGTTGAACTGGTCCGCCGTTTTCCGGCTGTTAATTTGGCTTCGCATTGAATTTAGAATATTGTCGAGATTTTCAATTTTAACTTCGTTTGTCTGAACAGCAGTCTTGAGCGATTCGTCTATTTCGGGGCAGGTGCTTATGGAAGCTCCAAAATGCTGAACTGCCATCCAAGTTTCTTTTCCAGCAAAAACTCCTTTTACCACTGCAACGCCAATTTCTTTATAATTCGGGTTCAAGATATTTTCTCTATGCCCTTCGCTGTTCATCCAAGCCTGCACCAAATCATCATCATTTTCAAAACCGCCCATTGCCAAATTTTCTCCTAAAATAACATACTTATATCCTGTTTTTTCCACTAAATCGGCTACTCTTTCGCCAGTTGGCGACTGATGTTCAAAATACTGGCGGGCAAGCATATCTTGCGCTTTAACTTTTGCCGAAACATCCAGCTGGCTATTTTCTTTAAGCGGCGGCAATCCTTGTTTGGTCCTCTCATTATTAGTCAAACGGATAACTTCCGTTTTTGACAATGAGCCAAGCGCATTTTTGGAAGATTTAAGCGGAGGCGGAGTTGAAATATTCTTAAGCTCATCTAGTGCTTGCTGGGCCGCCTTTTGGATTTCTGGAAGTTTATAGGAATAATTGTGATATAAAAAAGCTCCCGCCGCAACAAGCAAGGCCAAAAAAATTCCTGCAACAATTATTTTCTTCATTAAATTTGGATTTTAGAGAAAAGGTAAGAACCGATTGCAAGCAAAAGCAAGGCGGCGGCGCCAAGAACCAGCAGGTCTGTTCCGATTCCAAAATAAACAATACTGGCAAAAGAAGCGCGAAGGCCGTCTACTCCATAAGCCAAAGGGTTAAGCGATAAAACCACCTTTAAAGCATTCGGCAAGCCATCAGTTGGAAAGAGAGCGCCCGAAAGAAAAAATATCGGCATTATCAGAAAATTCATTATAAGCTGGAATCCTTGCATATCTTTTAAAAGCGAGGCAATTGCCGTTCCCAAAGCAGTGAAAAAGACGGCAATCAAAAGCATAAACAAAATTCCCACCGGGACCATGACAAAGCTTGGCTTAAATCCTAGAGGAAGAGTTATTAAAAAAACAATCAATCCCTGGAAAAAAGCAACCGTTGCGCCTCCAAGAGTCCTGCCAATCATAATTTCCATCCTAGAAACCGGAGCTACCAAAATTTCTTTTAAAAAACCAAATTGCCTGTCCCAAATAATTTCAATTCCCGAAAATAAGGCGGTGAACAAAATGCTCATCGAAATAATTCCCGGCGATAGAAATTGCAGATAATTCCCTTCGCCCGCCTTTGAAAAAGTAGGTCCAAAACCAAAACCCAAAGCCACCAAAAAAAGCAAGGGTTGGCCGATAGAGCCTATAATTCTGGATTTCGACCTGAAATATCTTTTAATTTGCCTTAACCAAATAATATAAATTGCTTTCATAAAATTTTATCTCCAATGGCGGGCATGCATCCTCATTTTGTCTGCCGATGAAACTTTTTCTTCACGGATGTCTTTTCCCGTAATTTTAATAAACGCATCTTCCAAATAAGCAGAATTGGTCTGCTTTTTTAAATCCGCCGGGGTGCCTTGGGCAACAATTTCTCCATGGTCAATAATTGCAATTCTTTGCGCCGCTCTGTCTGCCTCTTCCATATAATGGGTGCTAAAAAAAACCGTTATATTTTCTTCTTTGTTTAAATTTTTGATGTGAGACCAAATATGGTTTCGGGTTTGCGGATCCAAACCTAAAGTCGGCTCGTCCAGAAAAAGAACTTTTGGATGGTGCAAAAGCCCGCGGGCAATTTCAAGCCGCCTTTTCATTCCGCCGGAAAAGTTTTTAACCTGTTCTTTTTTTCTGTCCGAGAGCTCAACTATTTCCAAAAGCTGGTCAATTCTTTTTCTTCTTATATCTTTTGGGACGTTATAAAGTACGCCGTGAAATTCCATGTTTTCAAAAGCCGTAAGCTCATCGTCTAAGCTTGGGTCTTGGAAAACAATTCCAAAAGAATGTCTGGCGCCGTTTGGGTCCTTAACAGGATTGAATCCATTCAAAGAAATTTCTCCCGATGTGGGGTGCAAAAGAGTCGTTAACATTTTAATGGTTGTGGTTTTTCCAGCTCCGTTAGGGCCTAAAAAAGCAAAAATTTCGCCTTTTTCAACCTCAAAAGAAATATTATCTACTGCAGTGAAATCGCCGAATTTTTTGATTAAATTTTTAACTTGTATAATCATCTTGTAAATTTATTTCTTTTTTTATTTCTTCAAACTCGTTCTCAACCTCTTTCAACCTTTCTTTGCTTTCTTTTATTATTTTAACTGCTTCTTTCACATTTTTCAGCCCTTGCTCCACATCAATTTCTTCTTGGTTATCAAACCAAGCTGTAATTTGCGCCAATTCTTTTAAATTTTTATTTAAATCTTTTTGCATTTTATTTCTCCATCTTCAAATTTTAATTTCAATTCATCGTTAATCTTAACATTTTTTGCGCTTTTTAAAACCCTACCGTTTAAAAAAGCAATGCTATAGCCTAATTTTAACTGCCTTTCAGGATTATTAAGATTTATTATTTCTTGGGTTTGTAAAATGCCTTGCTTCGCCCGGAAAATTAAATTTTCAAATCCTGAAAATATATCCTTTAAATATTCTAAAAATTTGGTTTTGATTTCGCATATCTCATAAAATCTTCGGATTATGCTTTGTTCCATTCTTTCCAAGAACAAAACTGCCCTCTGCCACGATTCATTTATTAAATTCGCCGCGGCAGTGGGCGTTGAAACCGAAATATCCGCCACCATTGCCGCCAAAGGCTGGTCTTTATGGTGGCCGATTCCAGCAATTACCGGAGCAGGAAAACCGGCGATTTCCCTAACCACCGCTTCGTTGTTAAAAGCCATCATGGATTCCAAAGAGCCGCCTCCCCGCATAACAACTAAAACATCCAGCTTTTGTTTCTTAAATGTTTTTAAAGAAAGTAGCAGGTCCGAAACTGCAGACTGCCCCTCAACTCTCGAATCGATTATTTTTGCTTTAAACCCAAATTTTTTAAGGTTGTTGGAAAAATCAGCAATAACCGCTCCTTTCATTGAAGTAATTACTCCTATATTTTCTATATACGCGGGCAAAGGCCTTTTTCTTTCAGTAGAAAAAATCCCTTCAAGCTCCAGTTTCTTTTTTAACTTGTCATATTCTTTCTTTAATTCCCCTTCTCCCGCCGGCTGAATTGCATCGGCAATAAAAGAAAGGCGCCCGTTTTGGGAATAAATTTGGGGAGCGCCGGAAGCAATAATTTTCATCCCTTCTTTTAATTCAAACCCATACAAATAATATGCAGATTTCCAAATGATGCAATTTAAAACGCTTCCATCCTTTTCGTCTTTTAAAGAAAAATAAACATGGCCGGTTGGCCCTGTTTTAGCTTCGCAAACTTCGCCCCAAATTTTAGCTCTTGACCTTTTCAGCCCTATATTCAAAAGGCTGATAAATTCCGATATGGCAAATACTTTTTCAGCTAAATTGATTTCTTCCATGGAAAGAAAACCGCTCCGATTGCCATCGGAGCGGAATGCCTGCGCTTACTCGACTTCTTCTTCTCCCTCTTCACCCATGAATTCAGGTTTCTTTGGCATATTTATAAATTCACATTATAGAGAGGCCCTGCAGTTGACCCGCCACAAGGAATCCTCCTCTCACCCCTTCATCTTACCCTAAGACCTTTTAGTGTCAATAAAATTTTGACAAAAAAAGAGGCCGATGTGATAGTCGGCCTCTTTGCACGGTTTATTCGCCAAGATGACGAACGATTCTATAGAATTCTAGCTGGCGGTTAGAGTGCATCTGCAATACTGCCTGAACAATTGGAGATGCATTGCAAATTGCCAATCTGCGCCCCCGGCTGGACAGCGAATTTTCAAGTTTCAGAAGCGACGAAACCATCGGCGAACCGATTTTTTCTATCGCTTCCAAATCTACAAAAATATGCCGCTCAGCGCTCATCCTGACCCTTCTCGCGACGTCTTTGATTGCGCTTTCGCTTTCGACCCTTACAACCGTGCTGCTCGAGCTAATCATTTGGATCCTTCCAACCAAAACCGTGAAACCGTGTAAATTAAAGAACTACACGGTTATTTTAATAATAAAGCTGCTTCTGTCAATCCCTCGGCCTCATTTTTTGGCTTTAAATTGGAGAGAATACAAACTGTAATACAAGCCTTTTTTCTCCATTAAAGCTTCGTGGTTGCCCGATTCAACTATTTCTCCTTTTTCAATAACTAAAATCCTGTCGGCGTTTCTTATTGTGCTTAGCCTGTGGGCGATTATTAAAGTAGTTTTGTCTTTAATCAAAGCATCCAAAGCTTCTTGGACCATTTTTTCGGAAGCCACATCCAAAGATGAAGTTGCTTCATCCAAAATTAAGATTTTAGGATTGCTTATAATCGCCCTGGCAATTGCCAATCTTTGCTTTTGGCCGGCAGAAAGCTTCAGCCCCCTTTCTCCAACAACAGTATTGTACCTTTTAGGAAGCGTTTCTATAAAGCTGTCTATATGCGCTGTTTTTGCCGCGCGGACAACCTCTTCTTTTGTAGCATTCGGTTTGCCATATAAAATATTATTTGCTATCGTTTCGTTAAACAAAACAATATCCTGCGGGACATAAGCAATTAAGCTTCTTAAAAAATCAAGTTTAAACTTTTTTATATCTATTCCGTCAATTAAAATTTGCCCGTGGTTGGGAATAAAATAAAGCGAAAGCAAATCAACTATTGTTGTTTTTCCTTCTCCGCTTCCACCCACCAAAGCTACTTTTTCTCCGGGTTTTACAGAAAAAGTTATTCCTTTAATCAAATTTTTTCTTCCTTTATATCCAAAATAAACATTTTTGTATTCAACTTTTCCCCTTACATTCTTTAGAGTCTTTCCATGCTCTTTGCTGTTTTCCGCCCTTAAAGCTAACAATTCTTTGGCATTTTTAACCGCCGCCATATCTCTTTGGACCGAAAGCCATTGCCAAAGAATAAATCTTAAAGGCTCTCGGGTTAAATTCAAATACCCCAAAAACATAACCAAAGTTCCGTTTGAGATTTTTCCCCCCGCCATCAAAAAGACAGCATATCCAAAAATCAATACAAAAGCAATTGAAAAAACTAATTCTTGCAAAAAATCGGTATTTTCCCAAATAACCGAAACCTTTCTGAAAGCCGGCTTAACTTCCGACTGATAAACCTCTTTAATCATTGATTTTTGAAAATCTCCCGCGCCGGCCGATTTTACCGCTTGAATGTTTGAGAAAGAATCATTCAAAATGCCAGTTGCTTTTTCAAATTTCCGGTTTAAATTTTTTTGATTTTCCATCAAAATTCTTGCCCTTATGGCAACAATCAATATAGAAAGAAAGAAAACTGCCGCAGTCGCCAAAGAAAGCTGCCAATGGATAAAAAACATTATTGCCATGCCGATCAAAACAGTCAAAAATCTGGGTATTATCCAAAATATAGTATCGCCTATAATAGCCCTAAGGGCTTCTCCCGCCATTGAAATTCGGGAAAGAATTTCCCCCACTTTAGTTTCCCTATGAAAAGACATCGGCAAATTTATCACATGGGAAGAAAATTCATCCACTGATTGCGCCAAAGCGTCAATGCCCAAGAATGTTCCGCTCAAAGAAACAATCCTTGCAAAACTGGCAGAAAGAATGCTTGTAAGCGCCCATATGCCAAGCAAAGAAAAAATTAAAGACGAGGTTGAATTGAAATTAATAATATCGATAATCTTTCCATATATGTAAGGAACAGCCGCTTCAAGGCATGCGAAAAGCACCGCCAAAAAAGAAGTTAAAAAAACAATATTCTTGCGGTTTTTCAAATAACCCCAAATAATTTTTATATTCTCCCAAAATCCTTTCATACATATATTATACAACAAATATTGACAAAATAGCAAGATTTGTTAATCTATTTTTAGAACTAAAAAACGGCTCTTTTTTATTGGAGGATATCCCAATGACCCAAGGCGAAATCACCTTATTTTTTCAGAATAGGAAAAAGGGAGAAAGAGTTCACGTCGAATGCGAAAACAAAGCTTCTTTGGATGATGTGATAGATGACATCGCCCCAACCGGAGCGGTTACCTTCGAAGGTACGGCTATAGCCTACAAAGTAGGCGGCATCTGGATGCTTGACCCGCCAGGATATATGGACGACGCCGACTCCAACCCAATCACATCCGTCCAGATGTTCAACATCGGATGTTGAACATTTCAAGCCCAGTGTTTCACTGGGCTTTTCTTTTGGGAGAGGCGAAGCCTCTCCCAATTTTGTGGACTCACCGGGAATCGAACCCGGACCTCGGCAATGCGAATGCCGCGTAATACCGTTTTACTATGAGCCCCGAACAAAGTCGGGCTGTGGAGATTTGAACTCCAACTAAATCCTCCCGAAGGACTCGTGCTACCGTTACACTACAGCCCGAAAAATTATGTTACCCAATATTTGCTTTTTGTCATTTCGTCTTTTTTTATTTCGATTTGTTCTATTTCTTTTCTAGCTTCTTCTGCTCTTTTTCCTAAATCTTTTTCTGACAGTTTCCCCAATTTTTCAATTTCTTCTTCTAAAAAACCTTTGTTGTTTTTGTTTTGGTCAGCCAAAACTTCACTCAAAAGAATGTCGAGTATTTGGCCGATTCTAGCCCCCGGTTTAAGCTTTAAAATTTTCATCACATCTTCGCCATTAACCTTAAGCATTTTAACTGAAATGGCATCTTTCGAAACCTTTTCAATTAAATATCTCAAATGTCGAAGCTTATAAGGTTCAGCCTTGGGAACCCCAGAGCCGATTCTGTCAGCCATTCTAACTTGCAAAAGCTCATTTATATTTTCTTGCCCCACATTCCTTAAAAGCCGCCTTACCGAGGCTTCGGAAACTTCTCCCACATTGTAATAAAAAAGGTGAAAACGCACAAGCTTAGAAACTTTTTCGCTTTCTTTTCTGGAAAATCTTAAACGGGTCATAAATTGAAAAACCATTTTTGCCCCGACTAATTCATGGTTATAAAAAATCGCTTTTTCACCCTCGCCTTTTTTTGTCCTGGGCTTTCCAATATCATGAAGCAATGCCGCTAGGCGGACAGGTTCGCTAAATTCTTTTTTAGCTGCAAATTCCAAAGAGTTTAAGGCATGCTCGTAACAATCAAAAATATGATGTTTGCTTTGGTCAACTCCAAATCCTTCCAAAAGCTCTGGAATTATATATTGCAACAACTCGAGTTTTCTTAAAAGCTCAACGCCTTCGGCAGCCTTTCTGCAATTTATTATCTTTAAAAATTCATCCCTGATTCTTTCTTTTGAAACCGCCCTTAACCAACCTGAATTTTTCCTTATGGCTTCTGCTGTTTTTTCTTCAATTTCAAAGTTAAGCGTCGAAGCAAATCGCGCCGCCCGCATCATTCTTAAGGCATCTTCATTAAATCTGTCATCCGGGCTTCCCACCGCCCGAATAATTTTTTTCTTAATATCTTCCTGCCCGCCATATGGGTCAATAAAATCTTTATCAAAAGCAATTGCATTTACCGTAAAGTCTCTCCGAGATAAATCTTCTTCTATTGTTTTTGCCCATTTGATAGTATCGGGGTGCCTTTTATCCGTATATTTTTCTTCGGTTCTAAATGGAGTTATTTCAATTCCCGAAACATTTACAGTTCCAAAATCATTATTGCAAAAACTTTCCGGAAAAATCTTTTGAATTTGCTCTGGATTGGCATTTGTCGCCACATCCCAATCCTTAGGCGGATTTTTCATAAGCAAATCCCTCACGCAACCTCCAACCAAAAATGCCTCGAATTTATTTTCTTTGAGTTTTTCCAAAATTGATTTTACATTTTCAGGAATCTTTGCCATACTGTAATATAGCAAAAAAGCCTTCGTAGCTCAACGGATAGAGTACTGGTCTTCGGAACCAGTGATGCGGGTTCGATTCCTGCCGAAGGCACTAGGCAATTACTTTTTCTTTTCGCAATCGAGGCACAAACGGGCTTCGGGGTAAATTTTCAATCTTTCCTCGTCTATTTTTTTGTCGCAATTTTCGCACTTTCCATAGGTCCCTTTTTTTATTTTTTCCAAAGCCAAATTCACATCTTTTAACCTAACCTCTAAACTATATTCAACAGGAAGAGTGTTGGCATATTGCTCAACTTCATCTGCCGCCTCTTCTAAAGCGTTGCTTCCAGTTGCTTCTCTTGCCATTTTAGGAAATTCTGTATCCCAATCATGCTCTAAATTTTCATCTTTTTTGGCAAATTTAGAAAGCTGGTTTTCCAATTCTTTTTTCTGCTCTTCTAACTTCTGCTTCAATTCTTTTTCCAGTTTTTTATTCATATATTTTAAAAATCAGAATATAGGCTATTTAATTTTTTCCTTGTTAATAAATCAACTATTCCGGTTCCTTTGGATAAATTTTGAGGTTTTAAAATTTCGTTTGCATATTTTACTTGAAAACGAATTACCGCATTCCTAGTTACAGTTCCGAAATTTCCATCTGTAAGATGCTCTGGATAAACTGAAATGTCTTTTGCCATCCACATTTGAAGCATTTTAACATCATCACTCTTATCTCCTATCTTTAAATCTTTCAAAAGCAATTTTCCCTTAAGAAGGCTTTCCATTTTTACAACCGCCTTGTCTAAACTTTCTTTAGAGCTTGCTGCTACTATATAATAATCTGAAATTGATGAAAATGTTAAATTTAGCTGGGCAAAAGCCTTGCTTATAGTATCTTTTTCCTTGGTGAATATATCCTTTGAGCCTTCTCCTTTCGCTTTTACCGCAAAGCCAATCTTGCCTTTTTCTTCTCCATAAACAAACATCATCAAGGTCTCGCTTCTTAGGGCATCAAGCGCATCTTTGGGCAAAGGAGGTTTCAAATCAGTTAAAATATTTAATATTTTCCCATTTCCCTCGGGAACAATTTGGTAAAACTTTCCCTCCTCCAAATTATTTTTGCTCAAATATTCAGTTAAAGAACTTAAAATATTTCCGCCTTGCGGAATTAAAATAATCGTTGTTCCGTCTACTGGAAACAAGGGAGAGGGAGGAGCAATAGTTATTTGTTGTTCAACTTGATTTGAATTTTCTTGAATTGGAGCTTGATTCCGAATTTTAAAATACCAATACCAAAATGTCAGGATTCCGGCCAAAACCATAAAAACAAAAACAACGATAATCAACCTAATCCAAAACTTTTCTTTCCAGCTTGGCTTTTGGGGAACAACTCTGATTATTTCCTCTCTTCTTTCTTCTTTGTTTGATTCTTCTTCCCTCTTCTGGTCCTCTACCACCATTTTTTGCACTTCTTTTTTTTCCTCTTCTCTCCTTTGGACCATTTGCGCGACATCTTCTTCCTCGCTGTTTTTTTTCATAGCCTCAAGCCTTTTCTTGGCAATTTCTATTTTATCATCTATTGGTTGGGAAGGGGGCGGAGGCGGTTCAGGTTTGGGCGCAGAAACAGGCGCGGGCGCAACAGGATGAGGAGCCGGGGAAGGGGGC
>OBLY010000005.1_pt1 | contig 48607 bp, 68 predicted proteins | sample 1539041 | NCBI WGS metagenome assembly OBLY01 (sample SAMEA2690973, study PRJEB22502) | sediment metagenome | biome: Billabong; feature: Tropical; material: Sediment | place: Australia | collected 2013-05-14 | depth 1 m
CTTCGCAAAGAGAACAAACGCCTGCCCGCTGTTCACGGTGCGGGCTGAGTACGGAAGATCGGGGTTGCCGTTGATGGCGGCGACGACCTCATAGGAAGTCGCGTTGGTCACATCACGGAAGCTCGAAGCATTGAAGGTGAATTCAGAGATGATGCCGCCCACCTCAACCGCCAGGATCGCCCCGTCACTCAAAGCAAACGGAGGCTGAACGGTGGATTGGACAAAGGCGCGAGCAACCGGAGTGCCACCGAGAAGGGTAACATACTGCTCGCCACCAACCGCAACGTCGATAAGGGACTCGACGGCGATGCTTGAGGTCTTCTCCTCGTATCCGCTGCCATCGTCAATGTACACGGTGGCCGGATAGCCCTTTCGCGTGACGACCGAGACCGAGGAGACGCGAGCTTGCTCGTCCTGGGCGGTGATTCCGTACACGCCCGTCTGAATCGCAAAGGCGGTGCCCTTGGAACGGCTCTTGCGCGCAGCCTTGATACGCTCACGGTAGGAGTCGTCGCTCTCTAGGTCCGAGCCGTTGGTGAACGGAGCCGGATTGGTGACAGTCGCGCCCGTGAATGGGACGGAATCAAATTCGCTGATCGCGCCAGCGACACAGTTAGTATTGTCACCCGTGGTCTCAGCGATGACCGGCACGCCCGAGGCAATAGTCTCGCCATCGAGGATCGTCACGGTCTGATTGGTGGTGTACCGCTGCGGAGTCGCGCCATTCGCTGCCTTGGTGCGAACGACCGTACCGGCGCTAATCGTCCGATCCCCACCCTGAGCCAGGATGACCGACTCGCCAACATTATGGAAGATGGTCGTGGTGCCCGAGAGATGGAGGATGTAGTAGGTCTCGTCAGCCGAGAGGGTAACCGAGGTGTAGGCAAGCGGGCCTTCCGCGTTGGTCAAACCGCGCCCGAGGTACACATTGCCGGTCGCTGGGAAGGCCGAAGCATCCGCCACATTGACCGTAGTCGCCCCAGCCACCGGGGCGGGCTGCCCCTGGAAGACGCGGGACGCGATCTTTGTGAAGCTGGAATCGGTAATATCGACCTTGCCGCTAGCCGACCGAGCCCCTTCCTTCTCAACCCCTTCCGACTCCCCGATGTTCACAAGGGCGGTGCCGGTCGCGCTATCGATAGAGCGAGCGGCGATGAGATCAAAAATATCCTGCGAGGAGCGAAGGTCGCTCATGGCGGCCGACTCAAGCATAGACAGGATAGGCCCGCCGACCTTCAGGCCCGGAAGCCCGAGGTACGAAACGAACGTATCAATCATCTCACCAAGAATTTGCTGGAAGCTACGAGGGGTCGGTAGATCGGCCATAGGAAAAGCTCAAATTGTGGGGGAGTCAATAGAAGGATTAGGTCTACGCCAACGGCACGTCGAACGTGACAGGTAGTAGGTAATCCGAGCCCCGCACACCTAGGGTCAAGCTGATCTTCGCGGAAGGGCCGTTGATGGTAACGTTCGCGTTTTCGACCCCGGTAAAGGTGTCGTCCTCAGCGAACGTCGTTTTCGCAGCGCTAAGGATATCCTGGGAGGTCGCATCCGCGGTACTTGTGCCCTTCTTGATTCCAAAACCAAAGCCCGGATGTAGCTTGAGAGCGCCACGAGGGGTGCTCATGGCAATTCGAGCGGTTTGAATGATGTTTGTCAATCCAAAGGCGATCTTTCCATCGCCGTCAGAGGTGATGACAAGGTGGTTCTTGGAGTCGAGGAGAAGGTCCATGCCGCCCACTCGCGTCAACTGATCGTAATAGTCAACGCCCGGCACCTGCTTGAGGTTGTCGGGAACCGTAGTTGGCTTGTCAGACGGGACGAAGACGAGCATCTGACTATTGACCGTGTGAGGGAGGTAAGTATGGAGCTTGGCGTTCGCCAGAGTCTTGAACGAATCCAAGCTGGGATCGCCATCCAGCGTGAGCACGTAATTGCCATCGGAGACCTTCCGAATGTCCATGACGTGACGCTTGGTGGTTAGCTCGCCGTCGCCCATAATCCAAACCGTTTGCCCCTTCTCGACATTCGTCACGTCTGAGACAGAGACCTGATTCATCCGGCCATTCGCAAGCAACGGGAGATCGAACCCAACCTCATCAACATACGGGGTCCGAAGATTGTTCAGCGCGGCGATTTCCAGCCAGCGTAGGGGGTCGCCCAGGTAGATGGCGGCCACCTGCTCTAGAGTGAAGCTGTACGGCATTGGGACAGCGTACTTGCTGTTGGGAACCTTGACGGCGATCCCGCTATTCGCGGCGATTCCCGCGAGATATTCAATTGGCGGGATGTAAGAGGCGGGACGAACATCCTTGTACGCCGCTAGCGAGCCCATCGACTGCACCATTTGGCTGAGACTAAAGAGGACGTTGTAGTCCGAGTCCATCGCGTCTCGCACCTTGGTGGTGGTGACACCGAAGGTTCGATTGTACGTATCGTTCCCAAGTCCAACGGACGCAGCATAAGCGTCGGACGAGTTTCGGAGAGTGTCCCTCATCTGCTCAAAATCGCGCCGAGTTAGATCGCGCACACGCGAAAGCTCGTCGTCCACCATCTGACGGGTGGTCAAATCGGTGCGGAGGTTGGACAACGGGAGCTTGGACAGGAATGAGGCGTACTTGGCCGGATTCCCACTCACCTCTGCAACAGCGGCGTCAGGATCTCGGTCGAATAGGTCAAAAAGCTCCTTCTGAGCGTTGTCCCATTCCTTGACCGTGGCTCGGAGATCCTTGACAGCACTCACGATAGACGAATTGAAGCGCTGGATGATGGACGCCGGAAGCTCCGCAAGTGTGATCCCCACGTTTACAACATCCTTGGCAGCCAAGATGACCTGACGAACCACCTCAAACACCGTGCGATTTAGGTCAGACGAGATCGACTGAATCGTATCGCTCACCTGACTCAGACCGTTTCGGGCATTGTCAATGGTCCCGAGAACCTTCGCAACGAGGTTCGGGTCCCGTGAATTGACCAAGGTGGAACGGGAAGAGGTGACGTAGCCAAGCCCGTGGATGAGGGTGGGGTTCACCCGCTTGAACGCACGAAATGCGAGCGTGAAGTAGCGCTCATGGGGAGACCCGGCGGTCTTGCGAACCTGAAAACCGCGCGGCGAGACGAGATAGATGTGATTGTCCTTCCAAACAGCGAAGGCCAACCGAAGCCGCTTGCCCGCTTCCCTCGTCTTAGCTTCCGTGTAGGTCTCAAGGAATTGCTCTAGCAAGAGAGACTGAGCGTAACCGGTCGAGCCAGCCGCAATGTCGCTGACGGAGTAGAGGTTACTCTTGAACGACGGGATACCAGCCGCGCTCTTAAATCGAGCGACCGAGCTTTGGGCATTAGAAACTGTGCCACCGAAGATGGCCCCAGCAAGGCCGGTGTTCTGTAGGCCGCTCACCCCGCCTCGATTCGGGAGCACGCCGAAGGTGCCGCTGACGGTGAAGTCCTTGAAGGTGAGCTTGCCCACCTGCTCGAAAGCGCCATTCAACGTGGCCGAAATCTGGAACGGCAAAACGGTGACCGTCCCCATGTCCTGAGGGGTGATCGGGAGAGTAAACTGCCACCGCGAGTCCCGCGTGTAAGAGCCATCGTCCTGGGCCGTGAGCACGAGAAGTTGGTACGGCCACTTCTGGCTCCAACGGGGCTCGTCAATCTCCGAGGGGTACCACATCCCGCTGACAGTATCAGCGTCGGCAGGAGCGGTATTGCTCAGATAGTCGGGGGCGTTACTGATTGCCATGACCTAAGGATTACTGCTTCTCCGTGAATTTGTCCGAGGCTAGGATCTCTTCCGAGGTGATGTGCTGCGCTTCCCAGAGCTTAAGCTGCGCCAAGAAGTTGGGAGAGATAATGACCGGGCGGCCGAGGTTGCCGATGCCGATGAAGGAGGCGTTTTGCTGGAAGATGGAAATTAGCTCGCTGAGGGCTGACTTGAGCTTCTTGCCCAGGACGAGGTTTTCGTTCGCGCCATCGCTGCCGATGCAGATTTTGCTACCGTCCATGCGGGCGGTGCCGCTCGCCACATGGGAAATGTCGCCATCCGCGGCGACGTTCACTTTTCCGCCGACGTGGAGGTCCCAATCCGTCTTGATCTCGCCGGTCTGCTTGTTGGCGGTCACGTTGATTTGGTGGTTCTTGGTGTCGATGACCACCTGCTCACCGGTTTCATTGTCGATGGTAATCGATCCGTCCTTGGTGAAGCGGATGAGGCTGCTCTTCCCGTCCGTGCGCTCGCGCGAGTCATCGGGAGTGCCGTCGAGCTTAGTCTTGCCATCGACGCTGACTGTGACCTCGCCGTCGTCATTGATCTCGGCCTTGAAACCATTGAATGACAGGTTCAGGTTGTGGCCGTTCTTGGAGTCCAAATCCGGGCTAGCCTGCTCATGCTTCTTGGCGGCGACGACGACGCCTTCGGCTAGGTTCCCGTTCAGGAACAGGACGAACACGCGGTCCCCGTTGCCGATACCCCTACCATCTGGCGGCTTGGATCCGTCCGTAGGACGCATGGTGTAGCGCATGAAGTCCGCAACCCCGCCCATCGAGGTAGCGAGCACGCAACGAGCTAAGAAGTTGACGGGCTCCCCACCGCCGCGCCGGTACTGGACATTGACCATGTACTCGATTTCACGCTTCGATTGGCTCTTGGGGCTGTCTGGATAGACGATCTCCATCACTTCACCAGCACGAAGCGCGCAGTCCTCGACCATGGAGAGGTCATAGCCTCCACCGGAGACTGTAAGATAGTGCGGGAGAACCCCGCCACCTGGGAGCATTTCACTCATAGCTACCTTTCAATCGTTACGTTTGCCTGGGCGCCTTGGGCCTTTGCACTCAAGGTCGGGAATTGTGTCTCGCTGAGCTTCCCTGTCTTCGCAATGTCACCGTCCGTCATGCCGTGGGTTAGCTGTAGGGTCGTCTCGAAGAAGCGATACCCGTTGAAGTCGATGCCGCAACTATGGTTCACGCCTTCGATGTGGTAGACGGTGCCTCCATACTCAAAGTTATCACCCACGCAGATCGGGGCCTGAACCCCCACGAGCGAAATTGTGCCGGTGAGCATCAAATGCTGCCCCATCGTGAAGTCGGACACTAGGTTTGTCCAAGCCTTCGCGTTGGTCTGGGCGTCATTAAGATGACAATTCACCGTGCGAGCGTACATTCGCACGCCCGAGCGCATCACGTCCAAGTCGTCTCGCACCGGAGGATTACGGACAAAGTTGAAGGTCGGGTCGAGGTTTATGCCAGGAGCGTTCCCGATCACCTGAACGACATTGAAACGCGGGGCGTTGCTTGTCCCGATGTTGGCGGCCACAATGAGCGAGTCGTCCGCGTACCAGCGAGGAAGCTCCTCGAAGGTGGTCAAAGCCTTGATCCCGCTTTCTTGGTTGTCGGGCACAAACGTCTGGCTCCGCTCAATGGTCGAGAACGGAAGTTGCCGCACCGTGAGAATCGGCAGGATCTTGCCATTCGGATTCGCTCGAAGTGCGAGGAACATCTCGTTGACAGCCGGGTTGAGGTAGGTCTGTAGGATCTGCCAGATTGGTGTATTGTCGAACGGGAATGGACTTGGGGTGAATTCCCCGGCGAGCGGCTTGTTTGTGTACCGGAAGATGGTCTCACTCGTCCCGGTGTCCTCATACTCTTCGAGATTAGCGGGAAGGAGGTTTGTGTAGCTGTTTCCGGGTGAAGACGCATCGTACTTTTGGACCCCGAAGATGCACTCGAAGAGATCAAGGTACGTGAGCATCCCCGACCGACTGACCTTTGGGGTACGGCCAAGCACCTTGCCGATGGAATCAGGAACCAAACCGGCGACGGGCTGATCATTGTTAGCGGTCACCCGCAAGCGCTCGTTCTTCTCCATGTCGAGGTTGATTGCACCAACCGGCAAGCCGTCCCCAAGTAGGAGACGAGCAAGCGTCGGGAGGATCTTATTGATATCTAGCGTTCCACCCTGAGCGGTGACAAGGCTGCCAAAGAAAGTCCCAAGGCGGGAGAGCCAAACGCCGACGTTCTTTTGGTCTAGGATCTCAAGCTCAGGGAAGTACAAAATCTGGTTGTCCCACTCCCCAAATCCGTTGGACTGAAGCCCATAAGAGATCGTGCGAGTGCCCGTGTCACGCTGAACCGAGATGATCTTTCGCAAGCCTTCCACGCGCCCCATGTACTTGAGACCGTCCATAAAGTCGTTGCACGGCTTCTTGGCGGTTAGGCGAGCGGCAAGGTCGTTGGCCTTCTCTTGGGAATTGACCATCCAGGCCATGACCCAATCGCCCGGCAGGATTTCCCGAAGATACTCCATCGAGGGCAGAAGGTTAGCCGACAGACCGGTGGTATGCTGCCCCTTCAAGGAAGAGGTTTGCATCTGCACACAATCGTCCGTGATAACAAGCGCAGGGCGCTCAGCCATGGCGGCTTGCGGATCGGTGCTGACACTTCGGTTTCCAATGCTGGTAGAGGACCGGTCGAACGTGACTTGCTTGGCAAAACGAACGACGTAGAGGACCCATGCCGGGCTCATCGAGGCAAGCCCGTCCGGTGCGCTCATGTCAGCGAGGATGTTGTAACGAAAGGGCACTCGTCACCTTACTTGTGAACAATCTGAACGCTCTTTGCGATGGCCGCACCGATCCGCTGATTCGCAGCGGCGGCGGGGCTTGTGCCCGCGGCAGCCGCCTTAGCGGGCGCGGCGCCTGGGCCGCCTAGAGCCTTCGAGAAGCTGAAGGCCGCACCGGCAGCCGTATTGACCGCATCCGAGAAGAGCCCGAGGTTTTCAGCCGCCTCAGCCATGTTTCCCTCGCCGCCGCGCTTACCGATCATGTCCATCACCTTAGCGAAGGTTTCCATGTTCGCTGCGATGCTGCGAATCTTCTCTTCCATCGCATTGGCGTCCTTGATCAACTGATCTTGGATCTTCGCCATCTCGACCATGTACTTTTGCTCTGGGCTTCCGGCGCCGCCGTCCCCGCGCCGCTTACCGGCTTTGAACCCCTTACCGGCATGGCCCATATTGTCGATGAAGCCAAACGCCTCGTCACCACTCATACCAAACGAGGAGCTAAGGAAGCCTGCCACGCCAGCCCTCACGTCCTTCACGCCCTCGACGCCACCGTTCTTGATAATGTCCTGAATGGAACGACCGCCACGAATAGCCTTCGAGACGAGGGACACGTCGTCGGTTCCGCCCGTATTGAGCGAGCGGGCGGCCATACCGCTGACCATCTGATCAAAATACTGAGAGGCATTCTTCTGATTGATACCGTAGGCAGCCGCAAGACGAGCCCCAGGAGTGCCCTTCTCGCCCGCCATGATGTTCATCAACGCGCCCGGATCCATCGTAGCAAGCCTGTTCGCCCCTAGGATGTTGCCACCACCCAGGACGCCCATGGCATTGACGAGATTCTGAGCCCGCTGGTACGAATCGACTGAGCCGGTCGTCAGGCGCCCCATCGCACCGAAGCCAGCCATCCGCTGACTAGCGGCGAGCATGTCGGCCTCGTTATTGTGCCAGGAGCCAGCGGATAGCATTCCGGCGACGCCGAGCCCGGACATAGCACCTAAGCCCGTAGAGACACCGTTCTGCCCAGCGAACGCGCCGAGAGCACCCGCGGCGCCCACGTCCATCGTGCCAGATCCAAGGGAAGTGAACCCTCGCAAGAGAGCCTTCCCGGCCCCGCCTCGCGCCACAGACGAAGCAATCGCCGTCGCAGTCCCTTGATCGATGCCGCTAACCACCGCAGCCATGATGGTCTCGGTGATCTTCCGAGCACCCGCGCGACCGGCCGAAGCCATCGCCCCCTGGAACATGCCGTGAACCTGCTCAGGCATAAAGCCCATTCCGGCACCTGCGGATTCGAGACCTCTCAATCCATTGCTCGTGTGGCGATTCCCTTGCGCATCGTAGTAATCGACCGTTCCGCCGCCGCCACCGTAGGCCCGAAGTGCGCTCAAGCGCCCAGGAGCGCGAGATTGAAAGGCTCCAAAGGTATATTGATCACGCCAACCGATAGCCTTTGCGTCCTCCACCAAGCCACGAAACATCTCGGCCTTCTGAGGCTCAAGAGTCTTCATTGCTTCGGCAAATTTGATCGGGTTCCAACGAGAGCCTTGATTGCTCGCGTCGATGATATCCAGCCCCTTGCTATCAAAGATGTTCGACAGCCGCTTGCGCATCCCGGCCGTGCCCATCAACTGATTCATGGCGAGGATGTTGCTCATGTCGCCGCCTAGTGCCGAGCTACCCATGGCACCAAACGGACGAGCCCACGAAGCAGGAACGTGAACGTCACTAAACTGCATGCTCCGATACATCGAGGGAGCACCCGTGACCGCAGACATTGCCATACCGGCAATAGCCGCAGGGCCGATCATTCGGGAGATCCAAGGAGGAAGGGCGCCTAGGATGCCATTTACCCCGCCACCACCGCCCGGAGTACCTGGGGCACCGCCCGCACCCCCGCCGCCGCCACCAGAGCCACCGTAGCGCCCACGGGTCGCTTCGGCCACGTCATGCGCCGCAGCAACGCGATCTGCCTCGATGCCCTGCAAATCACGCTGAAGCATGGCCTGACGGCCACGCAGCTTGCGCCATTGCCTAGGAGTGAGGTCTTCACCGTTGAATTCGAGCCGGGTGTTGATGCCGTCAAGCCGGGCCTGCTTGCCCTTTTGGAGACGTTCAATCTCCTTCAGCTTGCGAATGACATTATCGTACTGCTTCTCTTCATCCTGAAGAGCGCGCCGATAGGTCGTGTTGAGGAACCGGATGGTCTCTTGAAGCTCCTTCCGGTGATCCTTGATGGTTTTGATATCCTCAAGGAGAGCCTTCGAGAGACCGCCCTTGGCCCCGGGCTTATTGCTACCGGAGACTGCTTGGGTAAGCTCCTTCGCCCCCTTGCTAGCCTCTTTCCCGACTTCCTGAAGCTGACGCTTGAGCCTGTCCAGGCCCTTTACGTCTGCTTCGGCTGTGATTTTGATTGACTTAGTAGTCATCTACTACTCCCGGGGGGTAAAAGAGGGGAGATCGGGGAGAGCTTCATCCAAAAGATTACTGCTCTCGAATGTCCTATCGATCTCGGGCTCGACGGGTTCAGGCATGGCGGGAGGTTCGGGCTTAGGTTCAACCGGAGCAACGGGCTCTTCGAGCAAATTGCTCAAAAGCTGGGCGTCCTCCTTCGCCTTCTTCTCCTTGCGAAGCTTCTTCTCCCTCGCTTGAGCCTCAGCCTGTCGCAGGAATTCCTCATCGGTCATTTCCCGCGTCGTCTGCTCCTCTTCTGCCTTCTCCCGGGCGATGCGCTCCTCGTTTGTCTCGGTGAGGAGTCGAATCTGCTCCTTGATCTCTTCCGCCTTCATGTCCTCGAAGCTCGTCTCGAAGTACGCAAGCAAAACGTCCTCGACGGGCAAGTCTTCAACCTCATGCAGCGGGGTCGCGAATGTCCGTGAGTACCAGCGAAAGATCTTTCGCAGGCGATACTCAGCGTCATCCGTCAAAACCCCGCGCAGGGCAATGACACTAATGGCATGAAAGAGGTTCAACGCGGAACCCCGTTTACTTTTGGTCGGTGACCGTCTCGGGGTCGATCTTCTTAATCTCGGCCTGAGCGTCTTCGGCGCGCTTCTTCAACGCCTCGTTCGCTTCCTTGCGAATGCGAACGATGTTATCGAAGATCTCGGCAACCACGTTGTCGTCTTCGAGATCCAGACCGAAGCCCATTTCAGCCCACCACTTCGGCCATTCAGTAAGATGTGCCGATAGCTGAGAGAACACGTCAGCCTGAGTAATTGCTCTCTCGCTGGCATGCTCCGGGTCCTTGCCAAGAAGCTCGCGGAACCGCTGATTCATCGCAAGCTCAAGTCGATGGCTCAAACGAGGCCGCGCCTTGAACGTTCCGGTCCAACGCTCGCCCGTACTTTCACCGATCACGTTGATCGTGAATTCAATTGCATTGCTCATGTTGGGTTTCCCTTTCCCACAGGTAAGGATTAGGACGCGCTATACCGAGCAATATGGGTAGGGAAGAGTAGGCGGATGTACTCCGACCCATCTGGGGACGCCGATGAGATTCTGTAAATTCTTGAAATCTCATGTGGTTGTACCTTAATCGGCACGGGCTTGACTTCCTAATTCGGAGGAGTATGATGTGTCTGCCTTCGACGGAAACCGAGTACGGGAGAAAACATGGCCGACAAGCTCTTCCTCGCGATCAATGCCGACTCTCAGCTTGCCAAGCTCGTCAAGCGGCTGGCCGAGAATCCGGTCATCTCCACGTCGAAGGTCTGCGAGTCCTGGCTTCAGTCGGCTCGCGGCGGTGGCAAGACCAACCTCTCTCCCACCCGCGGCTCCTTCATCCTCGATGCGCTCGCGGAGGCTGTCGAGGGCAAGGACGGTGCCGAGTCCGTCCGCAAGGGCGTCTACGCCATTCGCGGCGTGCGTGAGGCCCTGACCTCCGAGAAGCCGGGCCACAAGCTCGACGTGATCGAGGAGAAGAAGGTCGAGATCATCTCTGCCGATTCGGTCAAGGTCTCGGCCCCCGAGGCGAAGGCCCCGGCCAAGAATGGCACGGGCGGGCAGGTGGACGCTTCGGTCCAGGGCCAGGAGGGTCGGCCGGTTCAGGTCGAGATCACCGCGATGCCCACCCCGGGCGGCAAGGTGAAGGCAGGCGACGTGGAGATCGTGTTCCCCAATGTCCCTGGCGTCATCGAGGTCCGCAAGAATTGGGTCAAGCCCGAGTGGTATGACGACATGGAGGCGGCGCTCGACAACGGGCTCCACGTCTCCATCGAGGGCCCGCCCGGCACGGGCAAGTCCACCGCGGCCGAGCAGTATTTCGCGACCCGGAAGCGTCCGTTCGTCACAATCAATTCGGACGCCGGGCTCCGTCGCCGGGATCTCGTCGGCTCCATCGAGCTTGCGGACGGCACGACGCGGTTCGTCACGGCCGAGTACGCGGCTGCCGCCATCTTCGGGTGGGGGGTCATCATCAACGAGGTGAACGCGGCGGACGCCGACGCCCTCCTCTTCCTGAACGGGCAGCTTGAGGTGCCCTTCACGGTGAACATCCACGGGCGCTCGTTCCCGGTCCACAAGGACTTCCGCGCCGTCGTCACCTACAACCACGGGCTCCACGGCACCAAGCCGCTCCCGCCCGCCTTCAAGGATCGGTTCTTCCCGATCAAGCTCGATTTCCCTGGCGAGAAGGTGCTGACCCAGATCCTCCGGGCGAATGGCCTGCCCAGCGACGCGATCTATGCGCCGCTCCTCACCCGGTTCGCTGCGGCTGCCTGGGACCTCCACGTCAAGGGCAACATGCGCTACCAGATCACCCCGCGGCGGCTCTTCCAGGCGATTTTCCTCATCGAGAACCGGAACCTCTCGGTCAAGGAAGCGATCACCCGGGCGGTCATCAAGGGCGTGGACACCCGGACGGATCAGGCGGCTCTCGAATCCGTCCTCGCCAAGCTCGAAGCGGACGTGACCGGCCGGCGCATCTAATCCCGGCGCTATAGGGAGGACAAAATGTCTTCTGTCATCGTCATTGGATACGAAGAGTGCCCCGACTGCCACGGCAAGGGCTACCATCGGGACGACCGGGACTGCACGACCGACTGCGTTCGATGCTGGGCCAGCGGTCGCATCGAGGTTTACGGCACCGCTCCAAAGCCGCCTTCAACGCTGGACGAGATGAAGGCCCGCCTCGCTGTAATCGACGCCGAGCGCACCGCGCTCTTCGAGCAGAAGGCGCCCATCGACGCCAAGCTCGTCGCCCTCTACAAGGAGCGGGACAAGCTCAAGGAGGAGCACGACAAGCTCGCCTTCGCTTCCGGGGAGATCGATTGGAAGCAGGCGGTGGGTGACGTGGCCCACGACGGGCGGTCGTCCCTCGTCCTCCTCGATCTCGTCCACAAGAAGCTCTCGGACACCTGGGACATGTACCATTCCGGTTACTGGAATGACACCATGGAGGGCAACTTTCAGGTAAAGGTCGAGCGCACGGACGAAAGCGAACGCAAGAGCATCGCGGGCGTCCGGTTCTTCGCTCCTGTCCTGAAGCCTCACGAGGACGGGTACGTGTGGTTCGGAGTCTTCGAGCACAGCCTGTCGCGGTACGAGACCCTGTGCCTGAAGGTCAAGCCCGACCTGTCCGACATTCGGTTGGAGGCCCTGCGCTCCACCCATCAGGCTCTCAAGGCGACCTTCAAGACGGTCGAGGAGGCCATCAAGTACATCCGCGAGCATCATTGGTACGGAGACCGGGGCGAGGACGACGAGATCGACTAGGATTTGACTTTCCCAACAGACCGACTATAATACTGAACCATGGCTCGCGGATCAGACACCCTCCGTCGCGGCGGCAAGCTCTCTACCACGGGCTACCTCAAGGCTCGGAAGACGTGGGAGGAAGAGGTCGAAAAGATGGACGACGCCACGGACGCGGCGGCGACCATTCAGGTGGGGGACTTCATCTCCGACCTCGCCACGACCCTGCGCTACCGCGCCAAGACCGGCGAGCCCGAGGGCGATTGGCTCGAAGACCCGGAGCGCGCCTACACGGATGGGCTTGCCTTCGGCAATGAGATTCAGGTGGCGAGCCAGGGCAGGGTGCAGATCACCCTCTCCCTCGACGCTTCGCACTCGATGTGGAATTACGTCTATGACAAGCGCACGAATCAGGTGACGTGCCGCCCCACCATGCCGCAGGCGGGTCCGGTGTTTCAGGCCATGGACAAAATGCTTCGCACGGCTGCCGCGGAGCTTCCGCCGGGGGTCCTGAGCTACAGCCCCTTCATCTTCCACCGCAAGGCGTTTCTCCTGCCGTCCACGATGGTCAAGTATTACTGCCGGGTCTACGGCAAGGGCGGGCGCAGCCAGCCGGTGTGGTTCGTCCCCGAGTCCCCTTCCGTCGAGACGATCAACGAGACCTCCAAGCTGGGCGAGAAGATCGACCCCGGGCTCTACCTCTCGGATGAGGACACCAAGCTCGCTCCGCTCTTCAAGCGAATCCAGACGTGGGAAGAGAATAATGACCCCGACGCCACCCGGATCGATATCGTGATCACGGACGGGAAATTCGAGGACCCGAAGGATATCGAGGAGGCGAGCCGGATTCAGACCGACCGCAACGGGCGGCTCTCCACCGTCATGCTCAATTTTGTGGACCCGAAGGAGTGGTACACCCTGAAGCTCCCCGAGCGCTGCCTTCAGTACCCGGTCAACACGAGCAACCTGAACGCGAGCCTGCGGAACATCATCTCCGAAACGCTGGATTCGATGCTGACCTAGGAGTAGCCATGGCCGACGCGCTGCCGATGGACGATTGGCACAAGGAGCAGGTGGAAGCTTCCATGAAGGAGCATTGCCGGGAGTGCGGAGCCGATCCCGGCGAGCCCTGCATTCGCTACTGCGGCGATCAGGAGGACCACCCCGGTATCCCGGTAGTCGGCCCGGGAGGCTTCGGCTTCACGCTCCCTGGCGGCTGGACTCATTCCGTTCGCTGGCCCCACAACAAGGACGTGTACGTCCAGAACCCGAGGTGAACATGAAGCTCTATGGAGTCGTCACGTACTGGCACAATCCCATCGAGCCACGATGCGTCAACCCCGAGCACATCAAGGGCTGCAAGGGCTTCACGAAGACGTGCGTGAAGCCGGCCCTCGTCAAGAGCACCGACCCGGTGAAGAAGATGCTCATGCCGGTCAAGACTGAGCGCCACGCCGAGGATCTGAAGACGCGAGCGATGGCTGAGACGATCCAGGCGCAGCACCCGGGCTCCGTCATCGAGGAGTACGAGCCCGCCAACTTCAGCCTCCCGGGATTCGGGAGCCGGCGTAGGGGGAGGTAAGCATGAACCGGCTGACAAAAGAGCGGGTGAGCGAGAGGGACGCGCTCGCATCGAAGCTGACCGATGCCAGGGCCGATCTCGACAAGGCCCTGTCCGACTTCAACACCAAGATGCAGGAGGCGTTCGGGCCGGTCGAGGCCGCCCGGGAGGCGTACAACGCCGTCGTCGGTGAGGCGAACACCTACATCGAGACCGTCAAGGGCGATCAGGAGAACCACTACAACGACAAGACCGAGAAGTGGCAGGACGGCGAGAAGGGGCAGGCGTACTCAAGCTGGATGGAGGCTTTCGACCTTCAGATCAGCGAGATCGACGGCTTCGAGCCTGATCCTGTGGAGTACGAGGAGCCCGATTACGGGGCGGAAGACCTCTCCAACCTGCCCGAGGAGCCGAGCTAGGGATCTCGCGCTATCAAAGGAGTGAGCAAGGACAACAAGCGGTCCTGAAGCCTACGCCAACCGAAACTACCCTGCCCACTCTACTCATCTCAGGGTCGGGGCAAGTCGGTGGCTAAAGGGGTGAGCGAAAACGCTTGGGCGTCGAGGCCGCGAAGCCTCGCGGAGTGCGGACGTTGCCGACTATTGAAATCTAGGGACTGAGGAAGTCCGTGCCTTCACCCCTAGAGACACGATGGAAGGGTGGATAAACCTCCCAGAGAGCGTAGGATGTACCGGACAACGCGCTCCTGAAATTGAGCGGGGTCGGTTTGATTCGAGAACCCCGTCCGAAAATCAAACCAGCGAAAGGCCCCGGGAAACCGGGGCTTTTCCTTTTTGACGCTATACCTGGGAGGATGCTCATCAACGAGACGGATCTCCCAGCTAAGCGCGTTCGTCAGATCGTCAGCTTCGTTCAATCACGGTGCGAGTATGGAGCCATCGCGGATGTGGTGCTGAAGCCGAGGGTGTGGGGTAACGTTGCCTGGGGGTATGCACATTACGAGAACCCGCGTGAAGCGGAGCGCAAGCTTCCGAGCATGGTCGAGGTGTACATCGACTCGAAGCCCGATCTCTTCCCGCACAAGACCGAGTACCGCAAGAGCGTCGGGCCGGTGATTCTCACGTCCTGGGAGGAAGAGCTAGCTCTCGTCCTGGGGCACGAGCTTCGCCACATCGAGCAGCGATGGTCCTTCTGCCCGATTCAGTCCAAGCAGCCCGAGGTGGACGCGGAACGATTTGGTCAGACGATGTTGAATGAGTGGCGGCGGAAGAATGCCGGTTATGGTATCATTCCGCCCACGTCATTCCGTGAGTACACGAGGATTCAACGTGAAGCAGCGCAGACCTAAGCTACCTCCCCAGACCGTTCTCAATCCGAAGAAGGTCGAGGAGACCGAAGAAGAGCCGAAGGCTCCCGAGCATGACCCCGCTACCTGCGCATGGTGCAAGCGGGTGAACGCCGCCATGCAGGCGGTCAGAGACAAGCTCGCCCGACAGGCCCGGGAATTCGGAGATCCGGTGAAGCCTCCGCTCGACAAGGCGTCCCTTATGGACGATACCATGATCGAGGGGAAGACGATTGCCGAGTGGGACGAGATCGACAACGAGTCCTGGGAGAGCCCGCTGCCGGGCTGGGCTAGCTGGGCGGTCAGGCATTGGCGCAATGCCGGGCGCCCGACGCGCGGCGCCCAGCTTCGAGAACAGTACAGGGATTTCTTCGACAAGGCGAAATACCAAGAGCAGAAAGCTCAGGAGTGTGACGCCGAAGCGAAGGACTTTATCGAGCAATCGAAGCTCCTGACGGGGAAGCTGAAGCAGAAGAAGGGGCTAATCGCCAAGGCAGCCAAGAAGACCCAGAGCGCAGAGAAGCACCGGCAGAAGGCTGCGGCACTCCTTGAAGAAGCTGAGAAATTCAGGCAAGAGCACAAGCTATTGACATAAATAACAGAGCGGCTATAATGCCTAGTGAATGGAGGGCGGCATGGCGGCTCGGTGGACGGTCAGCGAGAATCACGAGGACGGACACAAAGAGGTGTTCTACCGCGCCATGGACGGAGAGGTCCGGTCCTGCGGTCGAGTGGACCCGACGACTCCCCGGCCGATGATCGACGCCTGGATCATGGAGCGGGCGACGCCCGGAGATCTGATGGTGCTGTTGGGGAGGACATACTTCAAGATGATGCCAGCGCAGGCATAAAGAGCCCTGCCGGTTTGCTACCGGCTAGTCGGGGACCACACCCCGATGAAGACGAAGCGAGGTGGCTCTCGCAAAACTCAGGGGTCCCGGCCGATCCGCGTTGTGGCGATCATTAACCCGGGGAGCAGGGCGGCAGGCTCGACCGCTGCACGGTCGAAGCGTAGGGCTGTGGTGGCAGTAAACCGGGTAGACCGTCGAGTGCATTCGACGGAGCCTTCGCCACGGAGGACGCGCAGCCGCCACTAAATTTCCGAATCGAGTAGGGTGGGTTTGCCTGTCCCCCTACCCGCCGAATAACCGGGTCCGGTGAAAGCATGATGCCCGGAAGGCGTTGATGGCAAACGCCCGGTGAGACAGTCAGTTGAAGTAGGAGCACACCTTAGGAGTTTCAGTCGGGCTCCGTTCACGGGAACGGACACTTCCAGAAATGGAAGCGAGCGTGCAAGGTGGCCCTACTCGATTCGGAGTTGTACCGGAGAACGACATGGCAATTCTGAGCGATCCGAGACTTCCCGATTCGTCGGCCCCCGATGCGATAAAGCGCATCTACGGGGACAAGCGCCCGAAGGTTCATCCGCCCTTCATGGCGAGGAAGCTGGCCGAAGGGAAGTTTGGGTTCACGGAGTACCGGGTCACTTCCAATCGCAAGGGCACGAGGTTTTGGCTCGAAGTCCTCGCGCAGGGGTTTTTGCTCGACTACCTGACCACCACGTCAAAGAAGAAGGCGGACGGCTGGATTGCTGCAATCAACGATGCTCTCAAGCGAGGCGATTCGTGAAGCTCTGGCTCGATGATGAGAGGCCCGCCCCCGAGGGCTGGACGTGGGTGAAGACGGTCACGGACTGTCTTTTCCACCTCCTGCAATTCGAGGTGACGGACCTGTCTCTCGACAACGATCTCGGACTGCCGGGCCTCTTCAACGAGGGTCGCGAGGTAGTGAAGCGGCTTGTCGAGTGGCAGGAGATCGAGGGTCGCGATCATTGGCCCAAGAGCACGATTTCTATCCATTCTTGGGACGTGACGGCCCGGCCGTACATGGAGGGGATGCTCTCGCGCTATAGCCCCTTCAGCTATGACCGAGCGAGCGGCTGTTGGAACCGTCAGCCTTGAGGACGTTTGTAGGACACACGCGGCGTCGATGCCGTGGCTGGCCGGGTCCGTCTGCTTCCTGACCCGCCACGGCTCGCACGCTTACGGCACGGCCCTCCCCACCTCCGATCTCGACTTCAAGGGATGGTGCATTCCTTCGACCAAGGAGCACCTGTTTCAGCTTCGCCGCTTCGAGCAGGCTGAATCCAAGGAGCCCTACGATTCGGTCATCTACGAGATCCGCAAATTCGTGGATCTCGCGGCGGATTGCAACCCGTCGATCATCGAGATCCTGTACACAGATCCGAGCGATCATATCCATTGCACGCTCGAAGGTGAGGTTCTACTCACCAACCGAGATCTCTTCCTGAGCCGCAAGGCCAAGCACACCTTCAGCGGCTACGCTCACAGCCAGTTTCAGCGCATCAAGCGGCACTACCGCTGGCTGACCAATCCGCCCAAGGAAGAGCCCACCCGCGCGAAGTACGGGCTCCCTGAGTACACCGCCATCCCCGCCGATCAGCGGGGCGCGGCCATGGCCCACATCAAAAAGAAGATGGACGAGTGGAACGGGCTTCTCGATTTCGACGCACTCGATCCGGCCACCGCCATCGGACTTCGCAATCAGGTGGAGCGCTACCTCACCGAGATCCGAATCGGGCAGGACGATGTGTGGAAGGCCGCCGCTCGCACGGTGGGCCTGGACGACAACTGGCTCGAAATCCTGAAGCAGGAGCGCGCCTACAACGCCGCCCGCGAGGAGTGGCGGCAGTACCAGGGCTGGAAGGCGAAGAGGAATCCTGACCGGGCTGTACTCGAAGCCAAGTTTGGGTACGATACCAAGCACGCCATGCACCTTGTCCGCCTGATGCGGATGGCCCGAGAAATTCTTGAGAAAGGTCAGGTGCTTGTCAAGCGTCCTGACGCCGAAGATCTCCTCGCCATCCGCCGCGGGATCTGGCGCTATGAACAGCTAGAAGAGTGGATGGACAGCGAAGACAAGAAGCTCACAGAGGCGTACACCACCTCACCGCTGCCCAAGGCACCGGATCGAGCAAAGATCGACGCGGTTATCACAAACCTTCTTGAATGGAAATTGAGGAGCCTATGATCCAGATTGGCAAGAAGACGATTCGCATCTACAAGAACGGAATGGTGGATCCGTGCATCGTCCTCCCGTGCGTCGAGGAGGGCAAGAAGATGAAGGTCATCGCCTACGCTCTCACCGTGCAGGAATTCGAGCACGGGAAGCTGGGGGACGGCACCCCGATGTGCGCCGGGATCGGATTCGACGCCAACACCGCCATCGCGGAGCTTCGCCGCCTCCTGTCCAAGGACGAGCGCTTCGAGATCGTGAGGGTCGCGTAATGGCGAATCCTCTCGGAAGCCGGATGACGACCGGCGAGTACGTCACCTACCTAGAGAAGCAGGTTTCGGACTACAAGGGCACCGTTGAGGACGGTCTTCAGCCCGAGATTGCCCGGCTCCGCGAGGAGAACGCCCGGCTCAATCAGGAGCTAGACGCTGCCCGCGAGATCATTCGCACGATGGAGCGGCAGCAGCACATCGGGAGGGCGTAATGGAGCCCACCAAGTACGAGGACTACTCCGACTTCCAGAAACAGATGCACGAGGCGTTTGTCGAGGAGGCCAAGCAGGTGGAGATCGAGGCGGCGATCATTTGCCTCACGTTCAAGGACTTTCTCCGCTGCCAGGACGAGGAGTCGGGGCGATTCAAGGACCCGAAGTGCCATTGCGTCGATGGCAATCCGTACCCTTGTGGTCATTGCGAGACCGAAATGGGGTTGGAGTAACTGACGCTATAAACAGGACATGGCAAACCCTGTTAACAAGAATGATTGGTGCAGTCCGCCCGAGATCGTTGAGCCCGTGCGCGCCTTCTTCGGTGGCTCGATTGACCTAGACCCTTGCAGCAACCCGAATTCGACGGTGCGCGCCGCCCACGAATTCATCTACCCCGAGCAGAACGGTCTCACGGACCCTTGGGTTGGGCGTACCGCCTACGTCAACCCTCCCTACAGCCGCGACAAGACTCAGGGGACGACCATCTACGATTGGTTCAAGAAGATGCATTCGGTCGCCCGGATGAGCATGCTCGACAAGGAGATCATCGCCCTCGTTCCAGGCGCCTACGAGACGAAGGCGTGGCGCAATTTCGTTTGGTATGGCGGCGCCGATGCCGTCTGCCTCCTCAAGAAGCGGACGAAGTTTCTGGGGGCCGGCTGCGGTGCGAAGTTTCCCACCGCCCTCATCTATTGGGGCGAGAACGCCGAGCGCTTCGCCCGTCACTTCGATCCGAGCCTGGGCATGGTCATCCCCACGTCGTTCCCGTTCCCTGAGGTGAACGACGAGCACGCGACGCAAGCGGCTGGGGATCTCGCGCTATCCTAGAGCATCTACCGAGGAAAACATGAACGAGAACACGACCAAGACCGTGGAGAAGGCGATTCGGAAGCTCAAGAACGGATTTGAGCTTGGCACGCACTACATCTACCACCCCGCCACCGGACGCCTTGGCCCCATCGGTTTCCTCGCTCACGTCGCAGGCATGACGCTCCGCGAGATCAAGAACCCGATGAACACGGTTCACATCGAGGACTTCGTGGCGAACATCTACCAGATTAGCTACCCCACGCAGCCGAAGTTTGCGAAGGAGGTCACCGTGAAGCGGAGCAATCGCCGCGCGGCTGCCTTCGCAACGATCCTCTCGAAGCGCTACAAGGTGGAGGTGTAACGTGTGCATGCCCTTCTGCCACACTTGGCGCGAGTGGAGTGAGCCGTTCAAGGTTCGCATGGTCCCGACAGACGAAGTTGGCAATCGCATCGGGCCGGGCTTCGTCCAGTTGAAGCAATCTCGGAAGTGCATCGTTTGTGGTAAGTACCAAGAGAGAAAAGCACGGTAAGCATCTTCGCGGTTCAAGCGGCCCGGGGGCGTGGAGCCTAAAAATTCCGGGTACGAGAACCGCAGGGGCAAGGGAGGCAACGCCTCCACCGACCTCCCAGCCCCGATTTTTGGCGCTCTGGTGGAATGGTAGACACGGAGGACTCAAAATCCTCTGGCCTTCGGGCCATCCCGGTTCAAGCCCGGGGAGCGCTACTGAAGGAAGAAAGGAGAAGAAAATGGTTACATTTGAAGTTGAAATCACGCCAGAGACGGCAAAGAAGTACCTAGAGAACAGGGCTCCAAATCGAAACATCTCCCGTCAGCGAGTTATGGCTTACGCCCGGGACATGGTTTCCGGCAATTGGAGAATGACCCACCAGGGGATTGCCTTCAATGAGCAAGGGCAACTCTCTGACGGCCAGCACCGTATGATGGCTGTCGTCATCGCAAACGTCCCCGTGAAGATGATGGCCTCGACGGGCCTCGATAATGAGGCTAGCAAGGTCGTTGATACCGGGAGAGGCCGCCGGCCGTCTGACTTCCTTGGGATTGGCGGACAGAGGAATGCGGGGAGACTCATCGCTAGGGCAAATGCGATTGATACCCTCTTGCGGGGGTCCAACACAACGGTCAAGACTTCGACCGAAGTGATCGATTCCACGGAATTCTACAAGAAGGGTCTCCAATGGAGCGTTTCCAAGTTTCCTAGCGGTAAGGGTGTGGGATCTGCGGCTGTTCAGGCGGCCCTCGCCTTTGTCTACGAGGCGAAGCCTGATTTCGTTGAGGCAGTTGCCCAAAAGCTAGCTACGGGCGCGGGGCTTGAAGCAGGAGATCCGATCCTCACGCTAAGGAACCACGTCCTCAACACAAACCAGGGGAACAATAACAAGGACCGAAGAGTCCTTAGCCTCAAGACGCTGCATGCTCTCCGAGCTTCCCTGAACGGAGATCGGCGCACTCGCTGCGAATCCAGCGAAGACGCTCTCGCCTTCTTCATTCGAGAGCGCAAGAACGCTGGGCTGGACGCCTAAAAACAAAAAGCCCGGGGCGACCCGGGCTTTCGTTTAATCAGCGTAGGCTTCGCGCCACCACAGGTAGTTTGAAGCTCCACCCGCAAGAAGCTCGCTCACGGGAGGCGGCGGAACGTAGACCTCGTTGCTGAAGTAGTCGTTGTCGAGATCAGCCCCAAAGACCTGAACGCCCGACAGATTCTTCCGCATGAAGTTGAGCCCCGTCTTGTACTCCGAGAGCGTATGCCCCACCTCGATGATGGACTTGAACGGGCTCCGCAGCGGATCGCTGGTAAGCTCGCCCGTAATGTAGCAGTCGGCACCGCTCTGCTTCGCCCGCCATTCGACCATCCCGCCGAGCCCGGTGCAAATCACGACGCTCGTGATCTTCTCCTGATCCGAGTAGGCGATCCCTTCGGTCGGCTGGCCGATGAACCGGTTGACCTTCTTGCGCAGATCCTCGAAGGAGATCGGGTCGATCTCACCCGCCCAGCCGAGATTCTTGTCGAAGTGGGCCCCGTTCTTCACGCCGAGGGCGTCACGCCATTGATCGTTCAGGCCGCCCTTGCAGCAATCGAGAGCGGTGTGAAGGATGATCTGCGGCACGCCCTTGCGGATGTAGGGGTGGTGGCAGAGGAGGAGATCGTAGTTGCCGGTCTCGAATTCCTCGACCACCTGGGGCGTGGGCGTCACGCAGTAGAGGGCGTTCTTCACCTCCGAATTCGAGTTGACGCTATACGGGCCGTAAGCCTCGTTCGCGATCCACGATTCGGTGACCGGCGCCTTCTTGGTGAGAATGTCGATGACCTTGCTTGCCTTCATGGTGCTCCTCCTGACCCAGGTAATATAACACAAAACAGACTGTTTCAAAACCCCGGAAGAAACCCACGTTATTACAGGGGTATGGCAATCCCGAAGGTTAGCGCTTTGATCTTTGAGGTGGGCAAGGAACCCGAGGTCCGCGAGGTGTCCGATTGCTGGACTGAAACCTGCCGAATCGTGGAAGGCGAGGCGAAGGTGATGAAGATCCGTGACGATCTTCTCGTCTGCGCCGCCATTGATCAGCTTTCCAAGAATTACAACATGTCCTTCGGACACCACCGAATCAACGGCACGTTCATCGTCCTGAACGAGGAGGAGGACGAGCACGGTCCTTTCAACGCGAACATCGATGACGAGCAGATCGTTTGGTGCAAGCAGCACTTCCACCGGGAGCGGACGTGAACCCGACGCTAGCTCTCGAAGCGTATGCTGTTGCGAGCCGCGATTACGATGAGTGCCGCTGCCCGAGGTGCGAAGGGGAGACGGATCTCATCGAATGCCCCGTTTTCGACGCTCTTATTCAGGCCGAGCGAGACGTAATCGATTCGCTGACGGCCGAAATCCAGCAACAGATTAAGGCGGTCTCCCCGGGCTCCAACAAGGCTCGCAAGCTGCGCGAGGCGGCGATGCACCCGGATTGCATTTCTCCCGCTATCTGGAAGTCAGGATGGTACGCAGGCTTCGACGCCTGCAAGAAGCTCGTCTTGGAGACCAAATGACCTTCGCACTCTTCCTCTGCTTTTGTTGGGTTTTCCTCATCGGGATCTTCGCTGGCGCGGGTACTCAGGTGAACCACGCCACCAAGAACCTCTGGGAGCCCGGGATCGCCATTTTCGCTAGCTTCCTGATTATCCTCACGCTTTTGCGCATCGGGTACGAAATCGGTTTACGTGGCGGTTTCTAGGATTTGACATAAACAAAACTGACGCTATACTAGCTTCGTAATGTTGAACCCCAACCGAAAGGAACACACAATGTCGATTCTCGCTCGTGCCCAGGCTTCCCGCTTCGCCCAGAACCTCCGCGCCAAGTACGGCTCGGTCATCAACCCGAACGTGGACCCGGCGGTCCTCAAGTCGTTCGTGAAGCTCGCCGTCGTCGGGATCATGTACGCCATCGTCAAGCTCGCCTTCTAAGGCGGGCGGGGTGGTACACATTCCAAGGTAGCTCAGCGGCAGAGCAGCGGACTGTTAATCCGCGGGTCGCAGGTTCAATCCCTGCCCTTGGAGCTAGACCGTGAGGCGCAATTGAAACCCCGCCCAACGAGGGCAGGGCACCACTCGGCGCTACAGGAACAGTACCCGGCGAATGGGGCGGTGGATCCCCGCCGATCTCGGAAGAGAGCAGTCGGGCTGCTGTTAGTGGGTAGCACACGGTCGCTTTTTCGTGCAGGTGGGTGAGTGGCTAAAACCAGCAGACTGTAAATCTGCCGCTTCGGCTTCGATGGTTCAAATCCATCCCTGCACATTGAATCGGCAAGGAGGACGCAGATGAGAACGGTCATCATCGCAATCGCTGCCTCACTCCTCGCTGCCTGCGCGGATCACCCGCTGCGGGTCTACGTCGAAACGGACACCGGGCCGGCATGGCTCTTCCAGCATGACGTGGGGGAGCGGACGAAGCAGGTGGCAGAGGCCGCCGCAGCAATCTGGGGTGGGACGACCTTCGAGAACGTGACGATCCATTGGGTCGATCAGGTCGTTGGTCATTGCGGAGCCGGTCAGGATTCGGCCCACGTCATCGGATGCACCGAAACGACGGTCGGAGACACCTTCCACCATGACGAGGTTCACATCTATGTCTCGGTCTGGGCACCTTGCCCCGAAGCGACCGCCCTCCCGCATGAGGTGGGGCACGTCTCGGTCGATAAGGGAGGCCACACGAACCCGGATTGGTGCAGCGGCGACTTCTGGAACGCCATGATCGCCGCTCTCGATGGCCTGACGCCCGGCGACGCATCGTGCGCTCACGCTATTCAGGAGTGGTATTCGGAATCGCTGGAACAGACGTATTGTCGATAGGTTTGTGGTAGGAGATGCAGGCGAGACGGAAACCTGCCCCTCGAATGCCCTTCTCTTCAGGGCGAGAGCATGTGACGACATGCGGAGGGTGGGCTAAGCGAGTGTGGATAGCGCCGGGCATTTACCCGGAGTAGCCTTCCTTAACCAATCCCCGGTGGAGAACCGGCAAAGATGGGCTAGCGAAAGTCGCCTACCGATTTTTCGGGTCAGTAGCTCAATGGTAGAGCAGCGGACTCTTAATCCGTTGGCTGGGGGTTCAAGTCCCTCCTGACCCAAGATTACGGACGTGGTGGGGCGTGGGGCGCACCCCCGGGCCACGCTCTCTCAACGGCTCCGTGCGTGGGGCTTGGGAGGGGGTTCAGGTTCGACTCCTGACCGTCCACCCTTCACGCTATATCGAAGCATGGAAGCTGGCGTCTACAGGAATAAGAAGAACGGCAAGAAGTACCGACTGATCGGCGTCGCGACAAGCGCCCGCAACAGCGGGCCGGTTGGAGAGGAAATGGTCGTTTACGAAGCCCTGGAAGGCTTCAATACGGGACGACTTTTCTACCGCGACCCGCCGGAATTCAGGGAAAAGTTTGATAAGGTGAGCGAATGAGCAAGAAGGTCTACATCATGCGTGGCCCAAGTGGTGCGGGCAAGAGCACCTACGCCAAGACCCGCTGGCCGAACGCTGTCGTGTGCTCGGCGGACCACTTCCACATCGGAGAGGACGGGGTGTACCGTTTCAATCCGGCGAAGGCCGGGGAGGCGCACGCCGCTTGCCTGCGGAAATTTGTCGGCAGCATCGTGAGCGAGACGTTCAACGAGGCGAGCGGGTACGATCCCCAGGTCATCGTGGTGGACAACACGAATTGTCAGGTCGCGGAGATCGCACCCTACGCTTCCGTGGCGCTCGCCTACGGCTGGGAGGTCGAGATCGTCAACATCACCGTGGACCCGAAGGTCGCGGCCTCGCGGAACGTCCACGGCTGCGATTCCGAGGTGGTGGAGCGTCAGATGCGCAATCTACGCCGGGCCAACGACTTCATCCCGAAGTGGTGGAAGCAGACCACCGTCGAGGCTCAGGGGTAGAGCACTAGGAGACGCAATCCTTAGTGCATGACAGATCTGATCGAAGCCGTACAGACCTCAACCTCTTTTGAAAAGGCCGCACTAAAGCTTGGAGTCTCACGTCCCACACTAACAAAGTTGGTCCGCGACAACGAGATCGACATTTCGCATTTCAGGCCGGGGCGAGGAAGGTTTTACGATCCGGCCATTGTCCTGAAGAAGGATTCGACAGCAACGAGGACTTGCGTCAAGAAGACCGTACTTAGGCTAAAACTTCTCGAAGAACGCTGCCCTTGTGGACTAACAAACGAATGGAACGGACAGCCTCTCACGCTAGAGCTTGATCACATCGACGGCGATCCTACGAATAACGAGATAAGCAACCTCCGCTTCTTGTGCCCCAACTGTCACTCCCAAACAGAAACCAACAAGGGCAAGAACAAGCGAGGATGGAGAAAGACCGATGGCTGACCTGTTTACTTCAGATACCCACTTCTATCATCGCAATATTATTGAGTATTGCGATAGACCCTTTCGCACGCTCGACGGGCAGCCCGATTTCCTCGCCATGAACGAGGAGCTTGTGCGTCGGTGGAACGCCCGCGTGAAGCCCGAGGACACCGTGTACCACCTGGGCGACTTCGGCTTCGGCCGGGACTGCACCCCGGAGCGTCTGTCCGAGATTCGCAAGCGGCTAAACGGGCGCATGGTCCTGATTCGGGGCAACCATGACCACAAGCCATCCAAGTGGATCGACCACAGGCGAGGCGATCAGATCTTCGATGAGATGGTCTACATGGACAAGATCTACATGTGCCACGTCCCGCCGGGCGACGTGCCCGAGGGGCGTCACATCAACGGCAAGGAGATTGACCCAATCTCGGTCGTCTTCTGCGGCCATGTCCACGAGACCTTCGGGGAAATGCACCTGACCGCCACGCGGTACAAGGACGGCAGTTTGCCCGAGACGCATGAGTTTCAGGCGATCAACGTCGGAGTCGATGTGCGCGACTTCGCGCCGGTCACCCTGGACGATCTGAAGATCACGCTATAGCAGTTGTGGGCGGCGGGGTTTCAAGCTCCTAACTTAGCCCAAGAATCAGGCAAGCGTGAGATATCGGCGGCTCGCGCGGTTGAGGGAATGCATCTTGTGCCACCCCACCTGCCTCGACCGTCTTGCTCCCGGGCTGGCGTGGGAGGGGACGTTGTGGGTTCGACTCCCACCCTGATTCCTTTTGAAAGGCGAGTGGCCGCCTGACAGCGCTTAAGGGCGACCAGAGGCCCGGGTTCTAGACCCGGGCTTTTTTATTTTCGCGCTATTCAGGGGCATGAGCCTTGAGATCCAGCGCTACCTTCGTGAGGGCGGCACCTTCGAGAAGCTGAAGGCGGACTACGGGATCGACGCCAAGGTCTCGGAGCGCCATCCCAGCCTCGTCCTCTTCAAGTACGATCAGATCGAAAGCCCGATGGGCAAGCGGATCGTTCAGGAGTGCCGGGGCATCATCCTCGACTCCAAGGACAACTGGCGCGTCATCGCATTCCCGTTCACCAAGTTTTTCAACTACGGGGAGGGGCACGCCGCGAAGATCGATTGGGCCACCGCTCGCGTTCAGGAGAAGTTGGACGGCTCCTTGATGACCGTCTACTACTACGGGGGCGAGTGGAATGTCGCTTCGAGTGGCAATCCCGATGCCGCGGGCGAGGTCCACGGCAACGCCTTCACCTTCCGCGAGCTATTCTGGAAGGTCTGGGAGAAGATGGGTTTCCAGCACGAGTGGCTGTGCTCGGATTGCTCCTACTGCTTCGAGCTTTGCACCCCCTGGAACCGGATCGTCGTTCGTCACAAGGACGAATCTCTCCACCTGATTGGCGTTCGACAGATCAAGCCCGATTCGTACCCGGAAGAGAGCATCTACGAGTACGATCACCGCCGATTCAATCCGGTCCACACCTTCCCTCTGAATTCGATGGACGGCATCGAGGCGACCTTCAAGAACATGGACCCGCTCGTTCAGGAGGGGTACGTGGTCCTCGACGGCGCTTTCAATCGGGTAAAGGTCAAGAACCCGGGCTACGTCGCACTCCACCACCTCAAGGATTCACTCATGGGGTCCGACAAGAAGCTCTTGGAGATCATTCGGACCAACGAATCCGAGGAATTCCTCATCCACTTCCCTGAGTACGCGGAACGGTTCAACGAGATCAAGGCGAAATACACCGGATTCGTGGATTCGCTGGAAGGCGGGTACGAGTGCATTCGGGGTGAGAAGCCGAAGGTGGACCGCAAAGAATTTGCGCTTCAGGCCACCAAGACCAAGCTACCAAGCTACTTCTTTGCCCGGCTCGACGGGAAGTGCGAATCCGTCAAGGGCTTCCTGAAGGAGATGCAGATTGACCACCTCTGGAAGGCGATTGGAGCATAGATAATTACGCCTTGTAGCACGGACGACCGGCCCGAATCCCCAGGTGGTTAAGACAGGCGTCCGAAAACCCGTGGCAACCTGCCAGTAATGGCCTGAACGACCCCGGTCCTCAGGGGGCAAACCGGGAAAGGCTGGGTTGGAATCCCCAGCCATTGACTCTTAAACCAGACGGAGTATAATACCTACCTATGGCTACCAAGAAGACCTTTCCGACCCTGTACAACCGTGACGAGAACGGCAACGTCCGCGAGTGGCGTATCCGCGTCGATCATTGCGAGCGGCCCATCGGCGCGGTCTACCCGGTCATCGTGACGACGCACGGGGTCCTGGGCGGCGCCCTCATCGAGGATCGCGACGTGATCACGGAGGGCAAGAACGTCGGGAAGAAGAACGAGACGAGCCCGACCGAGCAGGCGATCAAAGAGGCCGAGTCGAAGTGGAAGAAGCAGAAGTCGAAGAAGGGCTACGTGGAGTCCATCGAGGGCGCCAAGAATGGCGCCACCGGCCACGAGGGCGGCGAGAAGGTGATGCTCGCCCAGAAGTATTGGGATCCCCGCACCCGCGAGATTACGGGCGGCAAGAGGATCATCTATCCTGCTGCGGCACAGCCCAAGCTCGACGGGCATCGCTGCGACGCCAAGCTCGTCAACGGCAAGTGCGAGCTTTGGTCCCGCGGCCACAAGCTCATCACGGGCGTCCCCCACATCAACGCGGCCCTCGAAGCGATGTTCCCGGGCATGACCCTGGACCTCGACGGTGAGTTGTACAATCACGAGTACCATGACAATTTCGAGGAGCTTTCGGGGTTCATCCGCTCCGTGGAGCCGAAGCCCGGCTACGAGGTTGTCCAGTATCACATCTACGACGTAATCAATCTTCCGGTCGGGGTCTGTGCGGCGCCGACGTTCGCGGAGCGCTGGAAGTGGGCTTCGGAGAACGTGAAGCCCAACGGCAGCATCGTCCTCGTTCAGACCCACATCGTCCTTTCCCACGAGGACGCCATCGCTCTCTTCGAGAGCTTCCTCGAAATGGGGTACGAGGGCCTGATGCTCCGCAACACGGCCGGGCTCTACAAGGGCTCGCGGAGCTTCGACCTTCAGAAGGTCAAGATCTTCGATGACGCCGAATTTGTCATCGCTGCCGTGAAGGAGGGGCGCGGCAAGATGAAGGGCAAGGCTGTCTTTTGCTGCCTGCGTCGTCTGCCTGAGGGCGGGGACGTGGAATTCGACGCCAAGCTCAAGGGCAAGCTCTCCGACCTCCGCAAGTATTGGGAGAACGCCCCGCAGTACGTCGGGGAGAAGCTGACGGTGGGCTTCCAGGGGTTCTACAAGTCGAGCGGCAAGCCCCGGTTCCCGGTGGCGCTGCGGCTCAAGGACGAAGTGTTCGACGGCGGGGAGGACGAGTAATGGCTAACGAGACCTGTTGCATGTGCGACAAAAACCCGTCTCACCGAGAGGCGACGCGAGCCGCCAGCGCTCCGGTGTGTCTGCCCTGCTACCAGAAGATCGAAGCGCTGGCGGCAGAGGCCCAGGAGAAGAGGGATGCGGAGTACGAGGCCAAGGGGCTCGTCCGCAGGGGCAGCAAGTACGAGTGGTTCCGTGATTGGGAAACCAATCGGGACCGGGCGGCCTACGATTGCGCCCGTTGCGGCGCGAAGGTCGGATTCGATGACGTGAACCTGAAGCCCCACACCTTCGAGGACTGCTTCAACCACGTTATCGAGAGGCTGTCGGCCATCGAGAGCCGATTGGACAACCACAACCTCTAGGAGAACGTATGCGTCGCTTGATAGCCCTCTTCCAGTTTGCTCTTCTCGTTGCGGTCGGGGTCGGCAGCGCGTGCGTCGTCTCCTCGAAGCTCGACGGGCCGCCTGTTTGCCACACCCACCCTTAAAGGAGAACACATGAAGAAGTTTACGGCTTTTGTTTTTGCAGTCTGCCTCCTGCTCACCGCTTGCGAAGAGGAGAAGTACGTCGCAGGCCCCACCAAGACCGAGAGTGGTACCATCGTCCAGACGGTGTTTGCCCCAGATCGCCACGGCAGCGACGTGAACGTGGGGATCACGTTCAAGGGCGATCTGGCGATCACACCCGTGTCCGTTAACCTCCCAGCGAAGTGGGCGGTCGTCATCGAGTGCCAGCACGGTGGCAAATTCATCCTCGACAGCGAGCGCCACGAGATCGCGAAGGGGGTTTGGCAGAAGGTGAACGCCGGGGACAAGGTTTCAATCCAGTATCGCGAGATCTACAAGGTCGTCACAGAAGACGACAAAGAGAAGTCACGGACATTCGAGAAGTACGAGACCTTAGCGGTCACAAAGCTGTGATAAAAGGGCCCGGGAGACCGGGCCCTTTTGCTTTAGGCAATCGCTAGCCGCTTCCCGATTGCGTACAGAGCCACGCCGAATCCGATGATCGGCAGGAGCACCACCAACGCGCCGCCAAGGGCGGCCACGAGGGGCAAAGCGAGGGCGGTGGGGACCTTCACGCCGGGCGGTTCGGGATTGAGCTTCCACGTCTTCTTGTCAAAGTAGTAGGCCATGTTCGTTTCTCCTACTCACTAGATTACGTCAGATTTCATGTGTAAACTCCGTAGGTTAGCGGGTTAAAGTCCCGAGAGGAGCGGGGTAAAACACCTGAGGCAAAATGCCATCGTCCGAGTTACAAGACAGCCGCTTGACTTCTTCTTCGTTGGCGTTATAATCCGGGACGAAAGCTTGAACGAAGCGCAAACGAAAGGGGTCGCGAATGCCTGCCGAAGTGGAAAACATGATGTGGGTCGGTCAGATGCCGTGGCACGGTCTCGGCGTGCAGCTTCCCGCCCACGCTCTCCCGAAGGACGCGCTCGTCGCGGCCAAGATGAACGACTGGAACGTCTCGACCCAGCCGATCTACCGCAAGAAGGCGGACGGGACCTTCGTGGAGATCGAGTCGCACCGCGAGATCGCCCGGACGAGCGACGACACCAACCTCGGGATCTGCGGCACCCGCTACGTGCCGATCCAGAACGAGGCGTTCGTGGAGCCCTTCGAGATCATCGTCAAGGAGAAGCAGGCGGTCATCGAGACCGCGGGCTCCCTCTACGATGGCCGGATCGTCTGGATGCTCGCCAAGCTCCCCAAGGAGATCCTGATCCCGGGCGCCCCGGAGGAGCAGATCAAGGAGTACCTTCTCCTCTCCAACGCGCACGACGGTTCCGGCGCGTGGCGGATGTTCTTTTCCAACGTCCGCGTGGTGTGCGCCAACACCTACAACATGGCGCTGAGCGACCGGAAGGCTGTCCGTGACGGCATCTCGATCCGCCACACCACCTCCGCGGAGGCCAAGATCAAGGAGGCCCACCGGATCATCAAGCTCGCCTCCGACTTCAACGCCGACTTCGAGAAGAAGGTGCTGAAGATGGCGGCCACCAAGTACACGGACGTGCAGATGAAGGAGCTTGCCTCCAAGCTCTTCGTCCCCGTCACCCAGCCCGGCGAGAAGAAGAAGGAGGAGTCCACCCGCTCGAAGAACATGCAGGAGAAGGTCATCGAGCTTTTCGCCTACGGCAAGGGCCACGAGAAGATCCGCGGAACCGCCTGGGCGGCTCTCTCGGCGGTCACGGAGTTTGCTGACCATCACCGCTCCACCCGGACGGAGGAGGGCGGGAACGAGAAGGAGAGCCGCCTCGCCTCGGTGTGGTTCGGCTCGGGCAAGACCCTGAAGCAGAAGGCGTGGGAGATCATGCAGGATCAGGTCCCCGCCCTGAAGGCCGCCTAGGACCGAACCCAGAGCGCAGCACCAAGCCCCGGGCAACCCCCGGGGCTTTTTGTTTCCGCGCTATTAGAAGTACATGAGCGACTACGATTTTTGGAGCATTTTTGGCAAGGGCCTCCTGACCGCCGTTACGATCCTCGGGCTCTGTTTTCTCATTTCCGTCATCGGCGCGGCCCTCTCGGCGGACGCGAAGCGGGACTTCTGCTACGCCCATCACCCGGTCGATGACAGCAATCCCAAGAGCGTGAAGCTCTACGCCCACATCCCCTGGCGTAGCGATCTCGCCATCGGCTTCTACCCCAACATCTTCGACGCTGAGGCCGCCGCGTCGGTCGCTGGTTGCTCGCTGAGCAAGTAGCCATGACCTACTACGAGATTATGGATGCGCTCAAGGAGCGCGGGTACCTGGGCACGATCAACATGGCTGAGCAGGTGGTCGATAAGGTCATGCGGATTCGCAATCCGCAGGGCTACACCTCGACCATGCACTACGCTGCCAAGAAGCGCGAGGCGCAACAGGCCATCGCAGAGCAGGCCACCTTGCTGGCCGGGACGGGGCCCGTCGAGCGGCAGAGCGCGGCGTACATCATCCCCGCAATCGCTTCGGACGACGTGGGCTCCATCGTCACTTGGGTGGGCTGGGCTCTGAGCGAGCAGATTCAGGAGAAGATCAATGAGTGAGCTAGACGATCTACAGAGAGAAATTGAGCAGAACAATATCGCGAAGGGTTTTCGAGACAGGGTTAAGGAGCCACCTGAACAGGTCGCCTTGTTTCATTCGGAATGCTCCGAAGCCCTGGACGAGGTTCGGAACGGGCACGCTCCGACCGAGATCTACTACACGACGGACAAGCAGGGGTTTCGGAAGCCGGAAGGCTACCTTGTCGAGCTAGCCGACACGATCATTCGTATCCTGGGCGAGTTTGAGCATTACAAGGTCAGCGCCAACGAGGTCATCCGACTGAAGCACGAGTACAACAAGCTTCGCCCCCCGATGCACGGCGGCAAGGCGTTTTAGCCACACCCAATTGGCGCACTCAATCTTCTCTTTAGGAGGTTGTGTGCGCCGCTCCATTGCCGCATTCCTCGCTGCCGTAGTCCTTACCGCACCCTTCCCGGCTGCGGCTAACCCCGCTCAACTCAACATCGCCTTCATCGACTTCCACACGGGAGTCTCGATGGAAAGCGCTGCCCTATTCGGCCTTGCTGAACGAGACGCCCTAGATCACGGGGCAAACGCTTTGATCATCCGAATCGACAGCGACGGTGGCAGCGTCGAGTACGGATTAGCTATCGCCAACTTCATCACCAAAGCTAGCGTCCCGACCGTCTGCATCGTCACGGAACGGGCGCAGAGCATGGGGTTCGTCATCTTGCAGGCGTGCGACGTGCGCCTGATGACCCCAGACGCCTTCCTGATGGCTCACGAGCCGTGGTCCCAAATCCAGGGCAACCGCCACGAGATTATCAAGCGAGCGATCCTCGAAAAGCTCAGGCTCGACAAGATTAGCTACACGCTAGCTTACGTCGTCACCCGGCGCATGACGCTCTCGGTGAAGCAGTACCTAGCGAAGATCGAGAAGGGCGATTGGGTAATGAAGGCCCCTGAAGCCCTTGCGGTTGGTGCGGTTGATAAGGTGGTGAAGTCGCTCGATGAAGTCGAGGCGATTGCTACTTCTTTGGCTCAGGAGCAGATGGCTCGTCAGGCGAAGGAGACTCCTCAGGTGTGTCTTCCTGGGGCGGCACATTAGCTCCCTTCAACGCCTTGCCGATGACAAACTTCCCGCCGACGTTGATCGAGGCGTAGATACCGACGAGCCAGAGCACAGAGCTTGTCAGCGTATTGTAAATGTCGGTGAGGTGGCGCGAAGCATCAACCGGCGAAATCCCAGCCGGGATCTTCATCGCAAACAGAATACCCACCCCGACGACCGCCGCGATGCCGGCGTAGACGAGGTGCAGCTTTCGGGACTTATACCCGCCGTCCTTTGGGTCCAACATCTTAACCACCCGTGTGGAGTGTAAGAAGGAATCCAACCATCTTGGTAGCGAGGGCACCACCCGCTGCCACGGCAAAGCCGATAGCAATCTTGCGAATAAGAACATACCTGCGGGACCTCGCTAACTCCTTGTGTTCGATAGCCTTCAATCGACTATCCGAATCACGGCTCACCTTCTCTACAGACCCAGCCACGTCCTTTACCGCCTTCCCAATCTCAGTCACGTCCCCAGCGACCTTCTCAAGCTGCCCCTTCACAGAGGTAGCGAGATCGTCAATCTTCTGGGAAAGCTCGCTGCGTGTGGTTTCCAATTGATTCCCCAGGTTCTCTAGCATGACAGCGTGCCTTTCGGTGAGGAGGGCAACCGTCTTGGACTCTTGTTCAAGGTGTTGAATCTGGCCTTGATGAATTGAACAAAGCGGGTTGGTGGGATCGGGGTTTGACATACGGGCTCGGCGTTATAGAGGGTTAAGGAGCTATCACAATGGGTCTGTTGTCTCGCTACACCGAAATGATTGCGACTCGGGAAATGCTTGAGTCGAACCGTGAATGGCAGAAGAGGGTCCTCGTCGTCGGAGACATGCTCGGGCGCGAGCGGGCGGAACAAAAGCTGGCAGAAATCCTTGAGGCTCTGCCGGTTCTCCATGCCCAGATTGAAGAAGCTCGCCGGGCGCTCTGGAAGCGCGCGTTGATCTCTGTCGGCGTGATCCTCGCCGCCGGATTGATCGCGTTCAGTCTGATTTAACCCACCTGTCATCCCTTACTCCTCTCCAAGGGCCTGGACCTCCATCCGGGCCTTTTCACTTCCTATCCACAAGATTGAGACGCGGACGCACAAGGCAAATAGAAAGGGCCGTTCCCGCTTACTCTGGGGACCAGCCCTTATGACACAACTCCATTTTCTATTACACAGTTTATTTGATCAATGGGTACTAGTAATGAGTAGTGCTGAGTGCGATCACTCTCCTTTATGGGATATGGCGAGCTATTCTTAGATCTTCACGCGACCTTACCTTCGCTCGTCGCCCTCATCCTAAGTATAGCGCGAAGGACTAGGGGAGCCGACAGGTCATGTGGCAGTCGTGTCCAATGACGGCATCGCGCCAACCTGCGCCCTTCACGTAACCGATACGGTAGCCAGCGACCGTCCAGATCGCTAGCACAGCCAGGAACCAAATCCAGAATCGCATTGGAAACCCCCTTACCACATCCCACCGGGACCGGGGATGTGATTTGCAGGGCAGCACCGGTCGCAATGATGACCGCCACCGCTCGACTCCACATAGATTACCTTCGGCTGGGCGTAAGGATGCTTGCGCTCCCACTCCCGACGCTTCTTCTCTGCCTTGAGGTCTTCGCGCCGACGCTTGGCCTCCTGGCGCTTGCGCCGGGCCTCTATGACCTTCGGATCGCTGTCGTGGAGAAACTTCCGCGCCCACCTACGAATGGCAGCGCTGAACCGGCGAGTAGGCTCCTTGAACCGGATTGCAACGATGCATTCAGCCCGCTTCTTAAGCCACGGGCTCTGAATCATGGACACGTACCTGTCCGCTCGCTTGCGATTGGCAGGAGTGGGATCGAGGGAATTGCCCACAAAGTAGGTAGCCCACACATCCATGCTACCGATTTCGTGGTCCTTGCCCTTCTCGTCTCTCATGTAGAGAGGCATTACAGCTTCATCCTTTCGATCTGGCCCTCGCTGGTAGAGTACCAAACCTGCTTAATGCCATGCTCCCGCATGAATTCCATGCAGGCAGGACAGGGCTTCGCCATGGCGAGCGTTCCGGTGCGGGAGACCCGGATGCTCAACACCCGCGTCCCCTTCCTTTCGGAAGGCCACAACTGCTTCAGGGCATTGATCTCGGCATGAATGCGATGGTGATTGTACCCCATCGCCTTGACGGCACCACCCTTGGTGACAATCACGCCATGGAAGGCAAACGTGTGGCTCGCCTTCTCCGCGAGCTTCATCGCCCGGCGGACGCTGCGATCATGTTCCTTCCATATCGGTTCCGCGATAGACCTCACCTCTGCTTCAATCGCAGCCGTATTCATGGCTACGCCTTGACACCGAAGTGAGGGAGGACCCGGCTCAGCTTGTTCGTCACCCAAGTAGCTCGCTCCATGAGCCGCTTGATGCTGACGAGCATGAGAAGGATCTGCGTGTAGTGCTCGCGGAGAAGGCGACGTGCCTCAAGAACATCGGGCTCCGTCATCCGCTTTTCGCATTCGTAGATGGCCTGCCGGCAGTAGACCGCCCCGTCCTGAAGCTCCTGATACAGATCCATGAGCGGATTGCGGTCGTTGAAGCCGCGGAGAGCGTCACCGTACTTCTTGGCACCAAACTCCTTGCGAGCCATCACGTCATCGGCAACCTTGCTGACGATAAAGGCGTCGTTATCGGAACGAAGGGTAGCGAGCAAATCCTGAACCACCATATCCGAAATCGGCGGGTTCGGATTGTCCTTCTTCGGCTCGGGCTCGGGGGTAGCAGCCCCGCTCTTCTCCTTCTCGGACTTCTCAAGCTCCTTCATCTTCCGAAGCCGCTCCGCAATCTCCTCGACGCTCGGGATCAGCTCGGGACCAATGTCCGGGTGGGCAGGCGGCGGAAAATCCGGCATCGGCACCGGCTGCGGATGCCACGGATAGTGCGGGCGGATCGGTGGCGCCCACGGACCATCGTGCGGGATCCTCGGGTTCGTCCAGGGGTAGTGAAGAAGGTTCTTAGGCTCCGCAGTATCGCACCCGTTACAAGACAGGCACGAATCAGCGGAGGGGATGCTTGTTTCGTTCATGTGGTCCTCACCACGGAATAGCGTGAGAACCGAGCGTTACACTCTTCTTGACCCTCCCTCGGGTGTCACGCTATCATGGGAGGTATGATGCTGATGTACATCGCCGCATGGCGGGAACATGCGGATTTTATTCGGGAAACGAGGCAGAATGTCGCTGCGGCGCCCCCCATTACGCCCGAAGCCCTGGCGGGGATGGTGCTCGATGGACCCGTACCGGATCCGCGCAGGGCCCTGAATCGCCTGAAGGATCTTTCCAAGGGGCGTTACCACCCGATCATCACCCCTGCGATCAACCTCGTCGCGCCGCTCGTCAAGAAGAGCTAGAGCAAAGAAAAAGGGCCCGGGTGTGCCCACCCAGGCCCGAACGCCGCCGACAAAGGCGGCGAGTGGCAGTTTGTCAAGAACGTGGCGGCCAACTTGCGCAAAGGTGACCACTAGCGAATGCCCTCACCCCGGGCCGGGAAAGCCGGTTCGCTACCGGCAAAATGGTAACACGTTCTACTGCGCAGGCTTTAGGTTAAGAATCCGCAATGGATTCCCCGGGTCTGACCCGCCGCTGCCCGGTTACCCGGGATGCAGCCTGTTAACCACTCAGCCTCCAACTACTTTATAGCGTCAATTTTCTCTGCGAGACCCCGGATTCTTTGCACCTCGTTCAAAAAGGTGGCAGCCTCCGACTCAAGTCGCTTGCAGACTTCGAGCAGATCCTCCTTGAGGACAAGCTTCTTGGTCTGATCGGGCGCATTCTGCATCAACTCGAAACCCACCCAATCCCGGTCGATCACGGTGAGGGCGTCGATTCCGATGCGCAGATAATCGAGAGCCACCTGCGGAGCCGCGAGGTTGATCTTTGTGATGCCACTCCCCACCTTCGAGCGGACGGCTTCGATGTTCTTGAGCGGCTTGGGCGCAAAGGGGTCCATACCTACGCCATAGCGCGAAAACAAAAGGGGCTTGAGCCAGGAGCAGGGGAGAAGTGGCTCAAGCCCCAAAGGCCGGGCGTGGAAAGGAGGGAAAGTCGCCCAGCGCAGAATCAATACCCGGCGAGTGAGCTTGCCCCATGGCAGAGGCCCGCCGGGTGTGTTCAAACCTTACGGCAACCGGGCAGCGTCAGCGCCCTCGACATTCTCACCGGACTCATCGTCAGCGGTGATGCCGATGTAGTTGGCGCTTAGCTCAGACGCCTGACGAATCGCGACGGACTGCTGCACAGTCGTCGGCTTCACCTGGGACGCCTTGAGGAGATACTTGCCCGTGGCACGGTCGTGAATCGCAAACGTCACATCGTTGCTGAGCATAAGCTGATCGAGCGTCGGGAGCTTAATCTGCTCCGAGTGCGGGCCGTGATCGATCACGCGCCAGCCCGACGCCTGAATGCCCACCGGCTGCATGCCGGTGTAGACGATCTCGACCGGGCCGTAGTTGCCCAGGATCGCGATCACCTGCTCATCGAAGACTAGCGACCAAGAGACGGAAGTGAAGATGCCCGTCTGTGCCCCGTCAATCGAGACAATCGCCCGCCCACCATTGAAAACCTTAGAAGCCTTAGCCATTGCTATTTACCTCTCACCTTTCTGAATCATTACCCCGCCGTCTGAACGACCGGCTGGACAAGAATGGTCATCGGGATGAAGTAGATCGCGCCAGCAAGCTTCACCTCGAAGGTGCAGAGAAGGGCAGGCCCGACGATCTTGATCTTCAGGTTCTTGTAGCCCTTCTTCGCATCGTCGCTGGGAGCGATGAGCTTCAGGTCCGTGCGAATCGAATCGAGGACGCCTTCGAGGTAGCTGTAGGCAATCGCGGCCGAAACGTCCGCAACCGACTTGCCCTTGTAGCGCCGCTCCATCCGCCGCGTGGACTCAAGAGCAATTGTATCCATCGCGTACACAGCCTGAATGCTGTTATAGACGAAGTTTTCGTCCTTGCCGTAGCAAGTCTGGTCGGAGGTAAACTCCCACCCGCTGTTGTCCTCGGCCTTGCCAATCGGCAGCAAGCCCGCGTCAAGAGCATTCTCGGTCTGGGACGAATCCTCCCAGGTGTACGAGCCATCCTCCATGACCGCGCCGCTGATGTTCAAGGTCTTCCCGAAGATGGCCTTGTACCCACCGGCAGCCTGGGAAGCCGCGGCAACCACCGCGCCCATCCAGGGCTGGAATTGGACCGTGCCATTCGAGGAGACGTTCTTCACGTCCTCGAAGGTCATGCTGCACCGGAACGAGGCATTGTTTGCGCTCGCGTTGCGGCAGGTATCAAAGTCCGCAAGCTTCGAGAGGAACGCCTGACGGTGACGCCGACGCTTGATGGTGCTCATCTTGAGGACGTGCGCCTTGCCGTAGTCGTTGATCGAGTCGATCACGTAGGTGGATTCCACCTCGGTCAAACCGTCAAGAATGTCCTCGGTCGCATCGCGCGAGAAGAGGGGCACAACGAAGTTGCACCGGACCTTCTCGGCAGCGTCAAGGGCCGCCTGAACAGCCGCCTGAGTCGAGCCGCCCTTCGTCCCGCCCGTAAGGAACGTGGTCGAAGTGACCGCCGGGAGACCGCCGCCCGTGCCGCTGAGGGTAACGAGCGTCGAACCCTGATTGACCGCCTTGGTGAGCTTGTAGAAGTCCACCTTGATCATACCGGCGTTCTCGCCCTGAGTCGTGGCGATGTTGAACGTACCGTCATCGAGGGCAGAGGTTGGGAGCGCGCCTAGGAGGGCGGTGCCAACCGCAGCCGTGAACCCAGCCTTCGCCTTAAGGAAGGCAACGAGGTCCGCGATGGTCGGGAGATCCTTGAACGAAGTGCTCGGGATGCTCGCGCCGGCCCCACCGACAACCGTCACGCTGAACGCATTGTCAGAGATGGTGAGCGAAGCGCTCGTCCCCTTGTAGCCAACCTCGAAGGCAACATCGCCACCGGCCGTAAAGGTCTCGGTGATGCCCGCCGAAGCAAGCTGCGAGGTAAGGGCCACCTGCCGCTCGACACCCGTGATTAGCTGGGGCGAGCCGGCGAGGCTAATCCACGTCGCAGCCACCGGGACGCCAGCCGACAGAATCCGAATGCACCGGGTAAGCTGATCCGTGCCGCTCGCAACATCCGCGATCTCAAGGCTCTTTGCCTGACCCGCAACCTCGACCCCGTTACCAGAGATGGTCACAGGAGTGTAGGTGATGAGGTCCGCGTCGGTGATGGCCGTAGGAGCCGCAACCGTCGCAACCGGGATGATAGGATCGCCGGGGGAGCCGGTGCGATTCGCAACCTTGACGGCAGTCACAGACCGGCTAGCAGCCGCAGTAATGACGTAAGAACCGACGTTCGCACTACCCGCGCCAGCGATAGCAGAGCCGGTCGGAATGACAAGCGTACCGCCCACGGTCGGGGTCGTGCCCCAATCCACGCTGGCAGAAATCGTGATGGAGGTCGTGGTCGGATTCGCGACCGTAGCATTGGTAGCGCCACCGACAATCGAGTCATCGACACCGCCCGCAGCGCGAGCGCCCACAGCCGCAACAAAGGCGGTCGGGGTCATAAGCGCAGTCACAGCAATCGAGGTCGCAGCCCCACCGTCCGCGCGAAGCTCCGCATTCACCGTCCCGACAGGCGGGACGAACGCAAAGGTGACGCTCGGATTGACCATAGCGACAGCATTCGCCACCGCAATGGAGATGAGGTTCCCGGCCTTACCGTACTGGCGAGCGCTGGCCGTAGCGTAGCCGCCAAGGTCTAGCGAAGCGAGACCGGAATCATTCGTCTTGACGACGACGATCCGGTTAAAGGACCCCTGAATCTCAGGATCGTTCATCGGGCTAGTCGAAGCCCGGAACGCCTCAACGATGTTGCCGGAACCGTACTTCGCGATCACGCTGTCAAGCTGATCCGGCCCGAAAGCGTTGTCGTTGAGAGAGGTCTCCTTCGACCAATGCGGACCCGCGTCGGCCTCGCCAACAATGGCGATCACACCCGTCGCGGCAGCGCCACCACCCTGACTCTCGACCTTCGTCTCAGGGTAGGCGCCCGGAATCTTCAGGGTGGCCGAATCGGTTTGATAACTCTGTGCCATGTTCTATTCTCCCAATGTTCTATAGATTAGGTCTTACTCGATCCCCTGAACGCTCTTGGTGCAAGAGCCGGAATGCTCTTCACCCTTGCAAATGGGGCACTTCTCGCCCTTGAACATTTCGTATTCAGTCTTTGTCACGCCCTTGCGGTCAAAGAATCCAGCGTTCTTGAGGTCGGTCACCGGCTCAGTCTTCGCAACCGTACCGACCGCAGGAAGCTTGGGGGCCACCGGCTTATTGCCAGCGAGCTTGCCGAAAATACCAATCGGCTCAGGCTTCGCGACGTTCGCAGGCTTGGTCGGGGCGACAGGACCGTTTACGCCAGCCGCGACATGACCATTCGGAGTCCCGCGAATCCCAGCCCCAGGAAGCTTCGGAGCAGGAGCCGCAGCGCGGCCCACGCGACCCTCGGGCTCGCCAAGGGCCTTCTCAAGCTCCTTCTTGCCCATCGCGCCAGCGGCGGGAAGCTTCGGAGCGCCAGTACCAACCGGCTTCGGAGCGCCCGCAGGAGCCTTCGGAGCCACGCCCACACCGGGCGAGCCAACCGCAGCGGTCGGGGCAGCGCCCGCGCCAGGAACCTTGCCAGAAGGCGGCTTCGCCATCGGAGCCGCAGCGCCAGCCTTGTTCAAATCCTTCTTGTCTTCCGGCTTCGGAGTGGGCTTGATCAACGCGCCCTTGATCGCACCGTAATTGGAAGCCTTGGGCTTCGGAGGCGCCTTACCGCTCATCCCCGCGGCCTTCGCTAGCCCTTCCTCGCTCTTGATCATTCCGCCAGAGCCAGGGGCCTTGATGACCTTGGACTTCGCGTCGCCAGGAAGCTTGGTTCCCTTCTGCGAATCGTCTGGAACCCGCTTCTTGGGGTCGTTTGCATTGTTGAGGTCGATCTCGGACTTGATCGTCGCGTCGTGGCCCTTTGCAGCAAACTTCGCCCGCGCCTTGTCGTCCTTGGCATCGTCCTTGGGCTTCTGATTCTTGAGCTTCGCAGCGTACTTGCCAGCCGCCTCGACGGTCTGATCGACCGGATTCGGGCTCTTGAACGACTTGGCGAGGGCACAGCCGCAGTCCTTCTCGGGCTTGGTACAAACCGGGCACGCCTCAGACTTACCTAGGAGCACTTCAAACTGCTCACCAACGGTAGGCTCAACATCGCCCTCACCGGACTTCTTTAGCTCACGCTGACGGAGGTCAACGAGGCTCTTCGAGAAAGCTTCAATCCGGCGCTTAAGAGTGCCAGCTAGCTCGACCCGAATGTCCTCACGGGTCATTTCACGCTCGCCGTCGTTCTCCTCGACAATGCGCGAAAGGCTCTTCTTAAGCTCTTGAGCGATCTCGCTCGGGGTGACAATAGTGTCGTCTGCCATCTTTTTGCTCCGTGGTAGTCTGGACTAATGATTATGTCTGATTTACAGCTTTTACACCCCAACCCGTGCCGTCATCCACAAGCTCGGGCTCGGTATTCGCAAGAGCCTTAATTGGAGGCCCGTCCTCACCGGTCGTGTCGAGACCGACGCTCGTAAACTTCGGCGCGACGACCTTAGGCCAATACTGAGTTACATAGCCGGTGATGGAGATGAAGCGGCTGTAAACGACTTCGTTCTCGAAAGCTTCGTTCTTTCGGAAGTCGGTTGAGGACAAAACACTCCGCTCGAAGCCACGTCCTTCTAGGAGAGCTTCACGATAGCGGAGCAAAATGAATTTGGTGATGCTGTGTAGGAAGCTGAGGTACACAGGATCCTGGGCCGCAACGTGGCAGCCGATCATGTAGGTCTCACGGAACCGGGCCGATTCGATACCAATTGAATACGAAGCGCTCACCGGCTTGATCGAGCACTTTCGGAAGTCCGCGCGAGTCCCGGGCTCCAACCAAATCGAGTCGTCTACTTCCTGAATCGGGTACTCCGTACCGTCCTTGGTCACAATGACCATATCGGGGGTCACGCTATTCAGATCGACAGAGGCGGGAGTCACCATCTCGCCCGTGGTCGGGTTGTAGGACTTCGGGTTGAATGGACCGGCGACCGCAGGGCGAAGGTTCTCAACGTCCTCGCTCGTATCGTAGTTTTTGTCAGCTAGGGTGTTCTCGGCCTCGACAGATTCGGCCAGAGAAATGGTGATGGCTGGAAACTTCGGCGTATCATTCGCCTTCCAATTCATCATCACATTGATCTGGGTCGTCGTGAACCACGTCTTCGCTTGTTCAATCTGCCCAACATAGTCCTTAGCGAGCGGATCGACCCGTAGATAAGCGAAGGCGTAGTCGAGCAACCAGGGGTTCTCAATCAGGTCCCGCAAGCCATATTGGATAGCCTGATAAATGAGCAAATCCGATTGGAAGATGCCCAAGATTTTCGTGCTATCAGTAGGGGCAGGAGAGCCACCGTTGGTTTCGCTCGGATAGACCGACATATCAAAAGAGGGCCGGGACTTAGTTTTGCAACCGTATGGCCTGTAGAGCTTAGTGGAAAGGTTCGTTTTGCTAGCTCAGACTCATACGCCCGCGTCCAACCTGCCCGGCTTTCCTCAAGGAAAGGATTAAGACGTGAAGAAACTAGACATTCTGCTCGACCTAGATGCGATCTGCGTCAACCTCCACGATTCGTGGTACGGGGCGTACAACAAGGATTGGAACGACACTCTCACCGTGGACAAGGTGACGGCTTGGAACACCCACAAGTTTGCCAAGCCCGAGTGCGTCTTCCCAGACCGCGGCTATGACAAGCCGGGCACCGGGATCTACTTTTACCTAGAGCTACCGGAGGTCCACCTCGACGCGAAGCCGATTGAGGGGGCTGTTGATGCTCTTCAGCGTCTTTCCATCGACGGGCACAACCTCGTGGTCTGCACCTCGGCCATGGCGACGGAGCACACCCCGTCCCAGAAGATCAAGTGGTGCCAGAAGCACCTTTGGTTCATTCCGAAGAACAATATCTTCGTGGGCCACCTGAAGCACATGATCCGCGCGGACGTGTTCATTGACGACTGCCCGGACAACGTGAGGAAGTACCGTCAGGCCAATCCCGATGCAACGATCATGTCGATCCGCTACCCGTACAACGAGGGCGTGACCGAGTACGATCTCAGCGCTGTGGATTACAAGGATCCGCGCGGCGCCTGGGACCACATGGAGCGCGCGATTCGGATGAAGGCGGACGGAAGCAAGCTCTGGGGCTAGCTATGATGCAGGACGGCACCCGCTTCTTCAAGAGCAGCGCTCGTTACGTGGACAAGAATGTTCACAAACGTCATTGCCCCTTGAAGCACTACGGGAATCAGCCCTACACGCTCACAGAGCGAAAGTACGATTCCCGTGAGGGCGATTATTGGGACACCAAGGTCGAGATCAAATTCTGCCCAGGCTGCGGGGCGAAGCTTGTGAAGCCCAAGCTGATCAAGCCGAAGCCTCTCACAAAGAAACAAAAGAAGAAGCTGGCTGCCGACTTCAAGAAACTGCGCGAGTTATTGACAAAGGCTAGCCATGAGTGGGGAGGCACCTAATGACACCTGAGAAGAAGGCGTGGGCCGCAGAAGTCCTCGTGGCAGTCGTCGGTAGCGAAGGAAACCGTCTAGAGACGGGCCTCCGTCGCCGCCAAATGATCCGCGAAGCCATCGAGCGTGGAGAAAGGCCGACCGGATACAGGGTCGAGTGGCTTCGTCAAGCCTCTTTAGCGGTGGTCTCGAAGCTGAAGGAGATCGGCCAGGAATTCAACGCTCGGAATCCTGACGACCAAGCGTCCGTCGCGGATTTCCTTGATATCCTTGCGAACGCCTCGACGTATCTCAAAGAGCAGGCAGGCAAGTCGGACGGGACTTGACAGCCCACACCGCTCCTGTAGTACCCTGCGCCCTTCGCAGCAACCAACAGTCTGGGCTCGGGGGAGACATGGATCAGGCAGAGATCGCGGAAGCGCTCAAGGGCTTCGAGCAACACCTGCCCAATACGCTCTGGAAGGCCAATCCGGGCCTCACGCTGGGCGCGAAGGTCGTCCAGGGTACGAACGCGGAGTGGAACCGCATCCTCATCGCGAAATTCGATTTCGCGGGGATGATCACCTACGAAGGATCGGCCACCCGGCGTGATAATCTCATCGTGAAGCTGCCGCAGGATCACGCCCGGCTCGCCTTCGAGGCGGCCACCAAGAAGCTTTCGATGTAGGGGGGCGGGAGGGGCATCGCTGACTCACGGGGAGCGGTGCCCCTCCTTTGTTAGATCGCTTCGTAGATCTCTTGCTCGATCTCGGGCTTGATCTTCGTCTGCCACTCGTTCATCGCCCACTCGTAAGCCTCATCAAAGAAGTGCATGGGCTGTAGGCCAGGATGAACCCACCGGCCGGTCCCCTTGTGCTTCGAGCTAACGACGCGGAACGTCATAATCTGACGCTTGATCATCTTCTGCCCGGTCTTCGGATCCTGCACCTCACGCTGATAGACGCGCACCTTTCGCAGGAACGGGATGCCCGTGGGGCCCTGGCGCACCTCGCCAACCGGACCCCAGCCCTGACCGGCGCCCTCGAAGATCTTGGCGGGCTTGTCATCGATTGAGAATTCGTGGAGCTTGCCGAGCAACGGCTTGCCGTCCGCCCCTTTCTCGATCTTGCCGTAGGGGATCTTCATCCGCTTCATCTCGTTCTTGATTGTGTCCTGAAGTGTCTGACCCGCCTGAGGCGTCGCGTTTGGGGCCTTATTGTGCTGGAACGGGACGGCAAGGTAACGCGAACCATCCTTGGCGGTCTTCGTCTTGCTGGACTTCAGCAAGTCATCGATCATCTCGTGCTCGGGCATGCCCTCTTCGATCCACATCGCCTTTTGGTCAAGCTCGACCACACAGGTATAGTCGTCCTCGGGCCGGAAGTGCAGATTATCGATGTAGATCTCGCGGCGCGAGTGAAGCTTTGCCTGAACCTGCTCAACAATGTGTGCGTGAACCTGTGCACCAAGACGAGCGACAGCCTCGGACAGCTTGTCCTTGGCGGCGTCCTGAATCTCCTGCGGGAGGCGGGTGAGGTCACCCAGGTCGATACGGATTACGTACACGACTGCACCAAATAGTCGGCGGCACTTCTTAAGCGTTCCGGGTTGTCCTTGAAGTAGCCTAGGCCCACATTGCAGCCATTACAAAGCAGCCCTCTGATTCGTCCGGTTTCGTGGTCGTGATCAACGTGGAATCGACCTCTTCCGCCAGGATCCACAGCAGGGCAAATCGCACAATGACCACCTTGTTTTGCAAGTAGCTCGTTATACTGATCCAGCGTGATTCCGTATCGCCAAAACATGTCCTGGCTACGCCGCTTGTCTCTATTTTCTACGTAGTAGGTGTGGTCGCGCTGCTTCTTTGTTTGATTACACTCCTTACAATTAGCAGCGATGCGAGATCCCCAACGAGCAAACGCTTCAATAGGCTTAGTTGCCTGACACGTAGAGCAAACTTTTTCCATAACTAGCAGACTACGAAGAGCACCTTGCCATGCAGCATATGAGCATGGAAGTGCCCTCGCACGTCTAGGGACGAGAGCAAGCTGAAGTCAGCAAAGTCCTCGCCCTTGAATTGAAGCGACGCGGAGGAAGCCACAACGAGTGGCACTCCGCAATGCGGGCACTTCATGCAAAACCGGGTGTGGTCTTCCCCGATCCAATATGGCTGAAGCTCTAGGAGCGGCTTCTCGTGCCATTCATGGTCGGGGGTCACGCTAGTGGCCTCCGGGGTTCCGGCTCGAAATCGCGTGGCCGTTCTCGCTCATAATCTGGCCCGCGCGAACCTGAACCACATGCGACCGCCCCTTCGGATTCTCCTGGGTAGGCTGATCGTGAACCTTAACCTTGCCCGTATCCTTGCGCTTCGGGTCAGAAGCGGCGCCTTCCCAGGCAGTACCTACCGGGTAGGACGGATTGTGATGTGCAGCCGCGTGAGGCATCGGGAGCTTCTTGTGGAGCTTCTTCCGCGAGTAATATTGCGGATCCTCGCTGAGATGATCCATGGCGATCTCCTGACAATACTTGGGATCGCCATGCTCCTGCATCTCCTCTTCCATCCCGGCACGCATCTCCTCAGGGTCAAACTGCTCGGGACGCATCCCCTCAGCTTGGCCGCCTGGGATTAGATCATCCTTCCTCATCGGCTGATTGGCAGCCTGATACGCCTCGCGCGCTGTCTTGCCCCGCCCCTTGGTACGGATGTGGTGGGCGACAGCGTAGTTGTCCTTGTTGGCTTCCCACTCCCGCTCGGGCTTCGTGCGGCTCGAAGGGAAGGGGATGACGTTGGAGGCCGCCTCTTCCTTCTTCATCTTGTTGTGGGCGGCCCAGGCAATCTTGAAAGCCGATTCGACGCCATGCTTCGCCTTCAGCTTGTGCATTGTCTCTTCGCTGAAGCCCGGAGGAGCCTTCTTCGAGAGGTGCCCCTCGAAGTCAAAAAGTGGCTCGCTCTTTTGAACGGGGGAGCCTTCCCTCGCACTAGGGTTTTCTGGCGTTTCGCCAACCTGCTCATCCCCGCCTCCATCCCCGGCGGGCGGCTGGCCCTGTGCGGCTTGTGGATCGTCAGCAAACAATTCCTTCGCCATGGCAATCATCGCCTGGACGATGCCGGTGACGCTGTTGTAGAGGTCAGGAGCCTGCTCCTTCATCTGCTCTAGGACAGGGGCCTGAGCCTTCACTTGCTGTAGGATTTGAGCAATCCCCGCCTTTAGCTGCTCCTTCTCCTGATCGACCGGGGCGGGACCCTGCATACCTAGCTGATCGACATGCTGCCCTTGCGCAGCCGCTTGGTGGAGCATGTCCTCATCGCTCGCAGCGTGGGTCAATTCCGGTGCCGGGGGAGCATTGTTCGCAACGAAATTGCGCATCCCCTCGCCCTGCGAATGCTCGCTCGCCTCGCCCATGGGAGACTGTGGGGCCGCAGCCGGAACCGCCGGGTGAGCCCCGGTCATTCCACCACCGCCCACGTCCGCGTTGAGGGAAGCAATCTGCTCATCCGGCATCTCTAGGATGCCTGCGGGAGCCTGGATTGACTCGCCAGCCTTGTACAGCCCGTTGCCAGCTAGGCTCTCCCAGAATTCGTACTTGGACATTTCGTCCTCGTCCTCGCCATATCCAGCTTCGGCGTTCTTCTCGTCCGGTTCCTGATCCATGTATTCCTCGGCAAGCTTGTCCACCTCGGTACGAGGCTTCTGCTTTTCCTTGCTCTGCTTAAGGTCTTCCTCAACCTCTTCGGAATAGAGGAGTACCCGATTGCCACCACGCATCTTGGCAACGAGCAAAGCCTTGTCAGCCTCGGAGAGCTTCGAGCCCACGCCGACCGACACGGACGAGCCCACGGCACCCGCATATTGCTCACGCACCTTGTTCAGGTCTTCGAGCCGTTCAGCCTCGATCTCGGCACGGCCCTCGTCCCCACCAAAGGAGATGATTTCACCACCGTTGCGCTCGACCCAGGACTTCCAGATCTCGTTGCCTCGGTCAATATTTTGTGAGATATGACGCAGGTTTGCAACGTCATCCTTCAAAGATGCGCGCCCAACCTGCCGACCGATGTGGTCTCCGTCCCAAGCAATGACAAGCTTCATATCCCCAAGGATTAGGACGCCTTAACGACCTAGTTGACACCGGATTAGGACTAGTCTAATATGCCGTCTGTAAACGCGAACCAAACAGGAGCCGCACATGCCCTTCAGCTATCCGCAGACGACCAAGGAGACGAAGAGCTTTGCCCAGACGAGCTACGGGGCCGCGCTCCTGTACGCAATCGCCCTGAACGCACCGCTGAAGGACAGAGACGACGAGTTTTTCGCCTTCCGCAACACGATCATCCACCACCCTACCGGCAAGAAGTTTTGGGTGGTTCGCAGCGATCAGAAGGGGAACGAGAACGGCTGGGTGCTCGACAGCCAGGACGACGGCTCCATCTCCATGGACGAGAACGGAAACGTCGCCAAGAGCGCGGTGACGAAGGTTCACAACAAGCTCGCCAACGAGCCCGCCTACTTCTAGGAGATCCACATGGCCTACTCTCACTCCCGAATCAACATCAAGACCAAGAGCGGAGAGAGCTTCACGATCAGGTACCCGGAGGGGCTGTATCCGTCGAACGGCAAGGAGCAGGAGGCGAACAAGATCGCGAAGCTCATCGCCGCGAGTCCCGATTGCGCATCGTGCGAGATCGAGACACACTACACGACCTGGGTCGAGGGTGAGACGGAGGAGACGAGCGGCTACGTGTTCGACTCGAAGAACGAGACCATCAAGTAGGAGAGCACAATGGCAAAGCTGAATGCGCAGGAGCTTGCGGACGCGGTTGCCGATTTCGTCAACGGGGCGGACAAGGAGGACCGGGACGCTTTCGTGGAGCAGATCGTTTACCGGACGCACCGGACGCTTCAGCAGAACGTGATGAAGCTCATCGTCCCCCTCATCGAGAAGTGGGCGGGGCTGAAGGAGAGCGAGTACGATCTTCGGAACGAGGCGACGGTCAAGCTCGCGCGGAAGCTCATCTCCACGACGGACAAGTACGACCGGGCCCTGCCGCTGATCTGACGCTATAGGGGATTGTATGAAACGGCTTTTTGACGAGAACAACGACACTTGGACGAGCGCGGCAAGCAAGCTCGACCGTGAGGCGTGCAACGTCCTCAAGCCGATCTTCGAGAAGTGGATCGCTGACGGCTACGCTCCCCGGGAGATCGCTCACGTCGTCCAGGGGGCCGCCACGGAGCTTGAGCTTCAGGCGGTCAT